>JAAGKN010000439.1_pt1 | contig 70456 bp, 68 predicted proteins | sample 6206371 | NCBI WGS metagenome assembly JAAGKN01 (sample SAMN11533720, study PRJNA540317) | gut metagenome | isolation source: fecal pellets from male and female animal of same cohort | host: Peromyscus leucopus | place: USA:CA | collected 2017
TAAAATTATAACATATTAAATATTGTGGTCAATACAGAACTTTCCAACAAAGCATACTCCCAAGTAATAGATTATAACATATTAAATATTGTGGTCAATACAGAACCCATTGACCATAACATTCGCAAATTCAACAATTATAACATATTAAATATTGTGGTCAATACAGAACGCATCACTTTATGAAGCAGTTATGAAAAATATTATAACATATTAAATATTGCGGTCAATACAGAACTATATAACTTTATCATTCTATAACTAATATACTATAACCTATTAAATAATATATAACAACTTTTTTTACTATCAATACCAAATAAATTATTATTTACAAGCTGATAGTATATTTTCTATTGATTTTATATTTTAAATATTATATAAAGTTATATATAAGACATATAATTAATATTTATTAAAAAATATAATTAAACAAATATATAAATTATTGTTTAACAATATGATAAATGGGGAATAAGATGGTAATAAAACAACAGATTAATAAAGCATTATGGACTATGGCTAATTCTTTTTACAATGTCATATATACTATTATATTTAAAGAGTATTCATTAGCTATACTTTTTTATAAATATTTAAGCGATACAAATAAAATAAAACAGTTAAAAGAAAAATATTAATAAAATATGAATTAGAAGATGATATATAACTGTTTTTATTGTAATATGCTATCAAAATGTAAGAGCAAATATACTTTTATTGGCACATTGTAGAAATAGTAAAGGAATTAGCATATAATGAATATAGGAAACATATAAAATGTAGATGAAAGATTATGTTTCTGATTTTGATAAAACTATTAATAGAATAAGTCAAAAATAGTTGCAGGTGTAATATGTCAAAAAATATAGATATACCAGATGGCTGGGAAGTAAAGAAATTAGGGGAAGTAGGTTCATTTTTTAAAGGCAAAGGCATAAGAAAAGATGAATTATGTAACAGTGGTTTATCCTGTATAATATATGGGCAAATTTATACTTCCTATGAATATTATACAACCAAATTTATATCTTATATACCTGATAATTTAAAAAATAATACAACTGAAATATATCAAAATGATATATTATTTGCTGGGTCTGGTGAAACAAAAGAAGAAATTGGCAAATGTATTGCATATATTGGTCAAGATGTTGCATATGCAGGTGGTGATATTATTATTTTAAGACAAAATAAGTTAATATCTACTTACGTTACTTATTATCTAAATAGTATAGGAAGAAAACAACTTAATAGATTAGGACAAGGTGATTCTGTTGTTCATATCTACAAATCAACATTAGAAAATGTTACTATATTTGTGCCACCACTTGCAGAGCAGAAAAAAATTGCTGAAATATTATCATTATGGGATAACGCAATACAGCAAACAAAAGAATTAATTACATATAAAGAAAAATATAAAAAAGGCTTAATGCAAAAGCTACTTACTGGCAAAAAAAGATTAGATGGCTTCACTGATGAATGGAAAACTTATAAATTAGGGGAAGTGGCGAAAATGAATAGTGGCGGAACTCCAACAACATCAAAAAAAGAATACTATAATGGAAATATAAACTGGGCTTCTATTACAGATATTACATCGCACTATAAATATATATATAAAACAAAAATTAAAATTACAGAACTAGGTATAAAAAATTCATCAGCAAAAATTTTTCCAATAAATACTATACTATATGCTATGTATGCCTCTATTGGTGAGTGTATTATTGCAAAAGAAGAAATGGCAACAAGTCAAGCTATATTAGGTATTAGGTGTAGTTTTAGCATAAATTATGAATATTTATTTTATTTATTATATAACTATAAAAATCAAAGTAAAACATTAGCACAACAAGGCACACAAGCAAATTTAAATAAAGAAATTGTAGAAAATTTTATGTTTAAAATTCCTACATCACTTGACGAACAAAGAGCTATTGCTGATATTTTAAGTAAGGCTGATGAAGAAATAGAGTTATTAAATAAACAGTTAAATTTATATATAGAACAAAAAAAAGGACTTATGCAAAACTTACTTACTGGAAAAGTGAGAGTATAAGCATAACATATAAAATATTAATAATTAATTATTGTTTTTAAATACCTTTATTAACAAAAGAACAAAAAGCAATATTTAATCAAGAACTTCTAAATTGCCTTAATAATTTTAAATAAATAGAACTACATGCACTTAAAGTAAGACAGTTAAATAAACTATGTTAAAACTATTTATGATAATACTTAATCTAGCTTTCATTATGGTAGATAAAAATATATCCCACCATATTTAATAACTATAAACATTAAAAATATCACCTTATAAATAAAACTGTTTAAGTCAGATTAAGCAAATATCTTAAAATAAATGAACTATTATTGTATTTTTATCTTATATTAAAATAATAATATAAAAATTATACTAATTTTGTTCTGTATTTTTTAAAAAATATCCAAATGACTTAATGTGCTTATCTAGTTTATATCTACTAATCAATGTTTTTAAATATTTTGCATTGGAAAAGTAAGTATAAGATTTTTTTATATTTTTTGTATTTATTTGTTCATTTGTAGCATTACTAACCAGTTTTCTTAAATAATATTTATGAAATTGTGGTATTGTTTTAATGCTATCTATTTTATCATCAGGTATATAATTCATTGTCATTAATTCTGGGTCTCTATTTCTAACATTATAAGTATTTACCATTTTTTTTAGATATAAATCACTTATATTTTGTTTTACTAATTTTTTATTACCTAAAAGCCATGTTTCTATACAATTATGTTGTATAATTAATTTAAGTTTAAGATGAGATAAATCACTAATATGTTTTTCTGCATGTTGTTGAATATAATTATATATTATATTTTTCCGTTGCTCTATACATTGCTTGGGTTCAATATATGGCAAATTTTCGCTATCACCTAAATATATAAGCATATCAAATAATTTATATTCATATATATCTTTTAAACCATTTATAATTGTATTATATACTGCTGGTATGCCACCAGTTTGATCATAACTAGCTACATAACCTCTACTTGATACAAAATAGTAACAATTCTCATAATTATATATATTATTCAAGTGTTTTATATTTATATATTCAGGCAGTAACAATTTAAGCCATTCTGGATACAAATAACTTTCAAACAACCCTTCTGTTACAATATATAAACGCATTACTGGTTCTCAATTAAATTGATAAACTTAATAAATGGATCTTGGGCAGATACTATATCAACACCTGCCTGCTCTGCTGTTTCAACAGTAATAATTCCTCCATTTCTTTTTACTACAAGCCAATTTTCTATTCCAATTTTATTTATAATATAAGGATGATGACTAGTCATAATTATTTGATAATCTTTATCTTCATCTAATAGTAACTCTGCTGTTTCATCAAGACAATTAACACCAAGACTATTTTCAAATTCATCAATTAAAAAAATAGTTCCCTTAGGTGAAAGATATATATTGAGTAATGTAATAAAAGCTTTTTCCATACCTGATGAAATAAATAAAGTCCAATTAGTTTTTTTCTCTTTTATCGCAAAAAATAATTTAAATTTATTTAATTGTATTTGCTGAGCTTCTATTTTTATATCTTCTACAAATGGGAAAATATCTAAATATATATTTTTTATATTTTGAAATATATCAGGAAAACTTTTTTGAATAAAAAATGCTTTTAAGTAAATATGTATATTATTATTAATTATATCTTCATAAGAAATTTCTTTCATTTGTTCTATAATTACTTCTACTGGGTATTGTGGTAGTGGATATAATATACTTAATATTCTATTAAAAGAAGATATTATATCCATAAAAATCTCATCAGTTAAAAGGGATAAGGCACTATATTTATTACTTAGTTTTAGCTCAGTATTATTATATGTAACTTTATCATCATTGCGTTCTAAAATAGTTTCCACATTATTATTGATAATCTCATATAAACATTCTTTTTTAATACCTATAATAGAAGTTTCTGTTATATTATTAACAATATCAAAACTACATTCCCAAATATACTCTCTATTTAATACTAAAAAATTTATCTTCCATTTTCTACCTGATAATATAAATGGATTATATCTATAAATTGTATTTAAAAAGTATACAACTGTTCTTATACTTTCTAATATTTTAGTTTTGCCAACACCTGATGGACCAACTAAAAGGTTAATTTTTGAAAATTCAATATTTTCAGTATTAATATTATTTAATTTATCATAAAACGAAAAACTTTTTATATACATACCACGTCCTTATATTATATTTTTATAATGTTATTTTAAATTAAATTTTCACGGCAAACTTATCTGCAATTTATCCTGTCTGAAATATTTTTCCATTATTTCTGCCATAGATTCTTTATTTCCTTTGGAATATGATGAAATATATTTTCCAAAATTGCCTCTGCCAGTTAAGTAGCTATTTTCTGATATTATAATATCGCTTTCCTGCAATGAGTATAACTTTCTATATACTCCATTCTTAAAAGGAAAGGAAATGATGCCACATCTTTCTTCTTGAAATGCGGTGCCTTTACCATAAGCTATAAAATTTAAACTTTTTGGTGCAGCAAGAGATGTAACTTCCCCTTTTTCTAATACTGTTTGGTCTATAATTTGCCCTGATGATATATTATATATTACTGCTGTGCCATCTGATGAGCCAATAGCAGCCTTTGAACCATCACTATTTATCTTCACTGATTTTATTGCATCTTTAAATAGTGAAAATTCTTTTATAGGTTTTGACTTACCTATATTATATATTCTAATAGTATTATCATAACCACCACTTATTAAAATATCCTTATCATCTGCAAAATCAAGGCTTATAATCAGCTGATTTCCAGCTTTATATGTATCAATAATTTCTTCTTTCTCTAAATCAGTTGTATATATATCCCCATTTTTTGAACCTGCTGCTATAATATTACCTTTGCCATTTATAGCAATAGAGTAAATACTATTTTTATATCCTTCATAAATCCCTGTATTTACCCAATCATTTGTTTCATATTCATATATAACAGCTGGATAAGCAATATAAAGTTTATCTCCATTTCTACTTAAAGCCACATCTCGCACACCCATTCCGTGCTTTATTATCCTTTTAATTTCTTTTAATTTTTCTATATCCCATATAATAATAACATCGTCACTACCTGCACTTACTAAATATTTTCCATTTTTTGATACACTCATAGCTATCACTGGCTTTTTATGTGCATTATCAAGCAGGATAATATTAGAAGTTTTCACATCTATAAGCCTAATATTCCCATCAAAATTGCCAAAAATAGCATATTTCTCTGTTGCTGCTGTGCTTAATACATAATATGCTTTATCATAATCAATTTTTGGCGCTGCTGATAAATTAAATGTATATAAAAGTATAATTATTATAAAAAACTTCTTCATAATCACCTGCTACTTCATTTTCTTCCTATTCGGTGCAGTGGTATAAGTAATAGATGCCATAGTTTTATCTCCCTGCTGTCTTTTAAAAAGAGATAAAACATCCTGCATAAGAATTTCAGGGCGAACATTTTTTAAATTGCCGATTTTATCAAGAGTATATTCTGGCACAATGTATTCAGGAAGTGGCTTTTTTTCAAGTCCAAAAGCATATAAACTTTCACTGCCAAAAGGTGCTTTTACCCTATACTTACCTAAACTTACCCATTTATTTACATGACTTTCATCAATATATTTTATAAACTGATTATTCCAGTCTAAAAGTAAAATATTTGCTTCCCCATCTAGTGCATTATTTACCGTCATAAAATATATATAACCTGCTTTATTTGCTTTTACAAGCAGTGTGAATGGTTCATTTTCTCTTAAAAATGTGGCATCTCCATCAGTAGAAATTTTAAGCCATATTTTATAATCTGTTTTTGGTGGAGTGTATGAATTTAAAATAGATGAAGTTTCAACTTTTGGCACTGCTTCCATTGTAACTAATTCTTTTGGTATTTTTACAACTGATGACTTTAATACTTTTGATACACCAGTTATTAAAGAGCATACCATAATAATATCGCTACTACTTTGAGAATAGGTGCAACGAAGTGTATTTTTTCCATCTTCTTCTACTTCCACAGAATTAACCTTAGTTGAAAGCATATCTTTAAAAAAAGCACCGAACTCTGTAATATTTTCTTTTCCTGCATACATCACAGGTGCCACATATATATTTTTTTCATTCATATCTTTTGTAAGAACTTCTGCTGCTACTTCAAGTGATGGCGGTGTTTCCTGCATTTCTAGTATTATTTTTAATGCTTCTGCACTGCTTATTCTTGGTGATACATAATCAACAATACCTATCACATCAGCCACAGACTTATAACTATCATATTCATCATAAAGGCTTTGCACTGATTTTAAAAGCCTATAATTTAATGCTTTATCGCCTGCTATTGTAACATCTTTTGTAACTGCATCAATTTTTCCTGCTATATCTGCAAGTTTATCTTTATATAATAATGGTTTATCAATAACGGCTGTTGCTTTATATTTACCATTTTCTTTTGCATAATATATTGATGGGCTTATCAGTGGAACATTAGTAGAAAGTTTTATCAAGCGGGTATAATCTGACTGTATTTTATTATTATTTTTATATGTTGTTTGCTCATGTTTTGAAAATACTTGCACTTTTATAGAAGATGATAAGTCTGATAATGCTTCCTGTTTTGCTTCTTCCATTGTTACGCCATAGCCTATCCCTTGCAAATCTGCACTATAAACATTAAAAGAAATTAAGCAAATGGTTAATACTATAATTATTTTTTTCATACTATTTCCATACTGTAAAAAATACCCTATCTTCAAAAGGCTCTATACCTATATCAGCCCCATAAGTGTATGTTGTGTTTTTAAATCCCGCCTTTTTTAAAAGTGATATTAATAATTTTTCTTCGTAATATCTTTCATATATTTTATTATCATATCTTATCCACTTATTATTTTCCTTAATAAAAGCTGTTAAGTTATATGTAATTAGCTTTTCAATACTATTATATACCCCTTGTGAAATAAAAACTTCATTTTCTTCAACAGCAGAAAAATCACTTAAATCTACATCAATTGATGATGAAAGAGAGTTCACATCAAAAACAAATATACCATTTTCTTCTAAATGCTCGTAAATATTTTTAAATACTTTTAATACATCATTTTCACATAAAAGATGGTTTATACTATCAAAAAGACATACTACTGCATTAAATTTCTTACCAATATTAAAGTTTCTTGCATCTGCATGAATAAATTCAACAGCAGGTGCATTTTCTTTTGCATAGTCAAGCATTAGTGCTGAACCATCAAGCCCTGTCATATTATACCCTCTTTCCTGCAAAAGACCTGATAAATTACCTGTGCCACAACATACATCTAAAATATGTGAATTTTCTTCTAATTTTTCAAGAAGAAGAATGTTAAGAGCCTGTTCTAAATAAAGGGGAGCATTAATAGTCCAATATTTATTATAAAAATATGCAAAACAATCATACTCTTTATATATATCAGCCACAAGTGCAACTCCCAAAAGATATTGTGCCATTACTGTTTTTTGTATTCTCAAAAAAATGGTTCACAGGTCCACTGCCACTACCAACATTCATCTCTGCTCCATAAATGATAGCAGATGTAATATATTGTTTTGTATATTTAACAGCATCAAGTAAATTAAAACCTAATGCCATATATGAGCATATTGCAGCAGAATAAGTGCAACCTGTGCCATGTGTATTTTTTGTTTCTATTCGCATAGATGATATTTCATAATGATTTTTTCCATCATATAATGTATCAACGGATTCTTCCCCGCTAAAATGACCGCCCTTGATAATAATATTTTGCACACCCATATTTTTTATTATTTTACATGCTTTATCCACATGTTCTTGGCATTCTATTTTAATGCCACTTATAAGCTCTGCTTCTGGTATATTTGGAGTAATTACATAAGCTAGTGGAAAAAGTTTATCTATCATATAAGATATTGCATCATCTTTTAAAAGTTTTGCTCCACTTGTGGCAACCATTACAGGATCCAGCACATAGGGGCTTTTATTTAGTGCTTTTAAAACTTCTGCTACTACTTCTATTATATCTTTTGAAAATAGCATACCTGATTTTACTGCGTCAGGTGACAAATCATCATATATAGCTTCTATTTGGGTAATAACTGATTTTGTGCTTAATTCTTCAATGTATGTAACACCAAGTGTATTTTGTGAAGTAACTGCTGTTATTGCACTCATACCAAATACACCTAATGCACTCATTGTTTTAATATCAGCTTGTATTCCTGCACAACCACCACTATCACTGCCAGCTATTGTTAATGCTTTTTTTACCATTATGCTATACTCCATGTATCTATTTCATAATTATAATCTGTGTCTTTAAAATATTCCACATCCCCTGATGGAATAAATTCTATATCAACAATACCCGGCACCGTTTTCAAAAGTTCTAAAAATTCTATTTCAGGGCATACTTCATATTCATCAGAAACATCCATTAAAACTCTGTATTGATTAGGTAAAATAAAAACAATTTGCACAGGAAGACTTCCTTTAAAACGAGCAAGTAATGTTTTTATTTGAAATACTCTATCTGGTGTTGATTTTGTAGTATCTATTGTGATTTTTAAACTGCCTGTATTTTCTTCTAATGCTTTGCCTAATGTCATTATTTTTTTAGCAGCAAGTGAGCCTGTGCCTTCTTCTTGATTTGGAGTATATGTGCCTCTAACAGCTATTATATTATCTTCTTTTAAGTGTATCACATTATCAGCATAAGTTTTTGGAAATACCACCACATCTATACTTGTTTTTGTATCTTCAAGCTCTAAAAAAGCCATTTTTTCTTTTTTATTTTTTGTAATATGGTGGCGAATACTTTTTATCATTCCAGCAATTACAACTTCTCCCTCATTTCGCATACCGCTTACAAGTTCCATATCTTCTGCAAATGTTTCAATATATTTATTATATTCCCTTAAAGGATGGCTTGAATAATAAAAGCCTAATATTTCTTTTTCCCGTGAAAGTAGCTCTTTTGCTGGCATTTCATCTACATCTGGGTAATATTCATTTTTTTCGCCAGTTAAAAAATCTTCTATTGAACCAAAGCCTTTTTCTCTGTCCTTTGCTTTTTTTGCAGCTGTTTCAAGTGCTGTAATATACACACAAACATTCTGCTTGCGTGATTTACCAAAACAATCAATAGCACCTGAATAAATAAATGCCTCTATTGTTTTTTTATTAGCAGCTGATTTAAAATCCATTCTGTCGCATAAATCATATATACTTGAATATTCGCCATTTTTTTCTCGTTCTAATATAAATGATTCAATAGCTGCCTGACCTACACTTTTTATTGCTCCCAGTCCAAAACGGATACCATCTTTCTCCACTCTAAAATCATACCAGCTTTTATTTATATCTGGTGGCAGTATTTTTATACCCATCTTTGCACATTCATCAATATATTTTACAACATCATCTATATTATCAATAGATACAGATAATAATGCACTCATATATTCTTTTGGATATTTTAGTTTTAAATAAGCTGTTTGATAAGCCACATAAGCATAAGCTGCTGAATGTGATTTATTAAATCCATATCCTGCAAATTTATCTATTAAATCATATAAATCTGATGCTTTTTGCACATCTTTTTCTAGTTTTTGCACTCCGGGAATATTTTTTTCTTCATCACCATATAAAAATATTGCTCTGTTCTTCTCCATTTCTTCTTTATCTTTTTTACCCATAGCCCGTCTAAGCATATCCGCTGCACCAAGGGAATATCCACCAAGCACCTGAGCTATCTGCATAACCTGTTCTTGATATACGATAACACCATAAGTTTCTTCTAATATATCTTTTAATTCATCAAAAGCATATATTACTTCTTCTTCGCCATGCTTTCTTTTAATAAAACTATCAAGCATACCACTTTCAATAGGTCCGGGGCGATATAAAGCATTGGCTGCAATAATATCTTCAAAAACAGTAGGTCGCAATCTTTTTAATAGTGATTTCATACCTGCACTTTCAAGCTGGAATACACCTGATGTATCCCCTTTTTGTAGCATTTCATATATTTCTTTATCATCAAGTGGGATATGGTTTATATCAAAATCTTTATCTATTGATGAATGTATTCTTTTAACTGCCTCATCAATAATAGTTAAGTTTTTAAGCCCTAAAAAGTCAAATTTAATAAGCCCAACAGATTCTGCTGCTTTTTTTTCAAATTGAACAATAACCTCGCCCTTAGGACCTTTTGCAAGGGGAGCATATTCAACAAGAGGTTTATCAGCTATAACAACACCTGCTGCGTGCATTCCAACTTGACGAATTGAACCTTCTAAATTTTCACTATGTCTGCGAATTTCTGCACCATATTCTATATTTTCAAATCTGCTATATAGCTCTGGGTCTGCATCATAAGCCTTTTGAAAAGTAGTAATACTTGGACCATCAGGAATAGATTTTGCTAATTTATTTACTTCTGAAAGTGGAGTATTGTATACTCTACATACATCACGGACAGCATTTCTTGGTTTTAATGTGCCAAAAGTAACTATTTGGGAAACTTTATCTTCTCCGTATTTTTGACTAACATATTTTATAACTTCTTCTCTACCTCTTATACAAAAGTCAATATCAAAGTCTGGCATACTTTCACGCTCTGGGTTTAAAAACCTTTCAAAGAAAAGTTTAAATCGTATTGGGTCAATATCTGTAATAGTTAATGAATATGCAACAAGTGAGCCCGCCCCTGAACCTCTGCCCGGTCCTACTGGAATATTATTTTTCCTAGAATAGTTAATAAAATCCCATACTATTAAAAAATAAGCATCAAAGCCTTTCATTATTATAATTTCAAGCTCATATTTTAGCCTTTCCCAGTATATATTGTGCTGTTCTTCTGGTATTTTTTTAAGACGCTCTTTAAGTCCATTTTCAGAAAGTTCTCTAAAATATGACTCTAATGTATAATTTTCAGGCACATCATATTTTGGTAAGTGGTTTATACCAAATGTTATACTTATATTACATCTTTCTGCTATTTTAACAGTATTTTCTACAGCTTCTATGCAGTAGCTGAAATCGTGGAACATTTCATCTGGGTTTTTCACATAAAGCATACTAGAATATTCCATTGAACCACTGCGGGAGTGCATAACAGCAGGGTCTAATGTATCAGAAGTATCTCTACTTAAATCATCTAAATCATCTTCTCGGGCAAGATAACCATTAACATCGCCTTCACTTTGGTTTCTCTCATCTATTTTTATTTGTTTGCTTGTATCAATAGGTTTTAATTTTGGTTTATATTTTTCATCACCAATCTGCCCCAGTTGTATCTGCATTAATATATTATGTGATGAATAATCTTCTTTATTTAAATAATGGCTATCACATGTTGCGACAAGTGGGATACCTGTTTCCTTTGAAATCTGTATAAGCTGATTATTAACTATTTTCTGCTCTGGGATACCGTTTTCCTGTATTTCTAAAAAATAATTGCCTCTGCCTAATATTTCATCATATTCAAGAGCAGCATCTCGTGCAGCAGCATAGCCCTCTTTTAAAAATTTACGAGATATTTCACCACCTAAACATGCAGATAATGCTATAACACCTTTTGAATACTGCCTTAATGTTTCCTTATCTATTCGTGGTTTTCTATAAAAGCCTTCTAAAAAGCCTATTGTAGATAATTTATAAAGATTTTGTAGCCCTTCATTATTTTCTGCAAGTAAAACTAAATGATAGTTAGTATCATCACCATGCTTATAATGGTCTTTTTTATCATAACGACTACCCGGAGAAATATAAAATTCACTTCCTATAATTGGTTTTATACCATTTTTTTTCATAGTTTTATAAAAATCTATGATGCCGAACATTACTCCATGGTCAGTAATAGTACAAGCATCCATACCATTTGCTTTTAAATTTTTAGCAAGTTTTTCAAGTTTAATTGCTCCATCAAGAGCAGAATATAAAGTATGTAAATGAAGATGAACAAATTTTCCCTTTAATTCTTTTTTTTCTTTTACTTCTTCCATAATTACCTCACTCTACCTATAAGCTCTAATAGTTGATGAGCTGTATAAGGCTTTTCAATATAGTAAAAATTATTCTCTTTACATTCTACTATATTAGATGAGCAAACAATATCGTCTTGTCGTATTTCTTTTTTATAGCTTTCATAATCTGCATATACCTTTAAATATATGCCTCTTTTTTTTGCTATAAGTTTTGCAGCAAGTCGGATATCTTCTTCTATTTCTAATAATACTAAATCTGCCATATATTTCTCTTTCTTGCTAGTAAATATATCATTACAGATATTTTTTGTAAAATAAAAATTAATAAATTATAAAATGATTTTATGATTTGAAAATAAGAATATATTATATATTCAGCCTGCAAATAATACAGGCTGAATATTATATTATGAAAATGAATATGGGTATGATAAATGGTCTTTATACTCACCATTTAAAACTGCAATCACATCTTCTGTAAGCACAATTTCTTCATCTGTTGGAATAACAAATACTTTTATTTTTGAAGAACTGCTTGAAATTTCAGCCTCTGTGCCTCTTTTTAAATTATTATTTTTGTCTACATCTATTTCAATACCTAGATTATCAAGATGTTCAAGAGTTTTTTCCCTGATTATAGCTGAATTTTCGCCAACACCACCAGTAAAAGATATAGCATCAACCTTATTTAAAACAGCCATATATGAGCCTATATATTTTTTAAGTATATAGCATTCCATATCTATTGCAAGTTTGCATAATTCATCGGATTCTGCATTTGCTTCAATATCTCGCCTATCAGAATATTTTCCTGTTACTCCAAGCAAGCCCGATTGTTTATGAAGTATTTCATTAACTTCTTCAATACTTTTACCTGTCATTTTAGTAATAAAAGCTGGTATGGAAGCATCAAGGTCGCCACTTCTTGTTCCCATTATAAGCCCTTCAAGTGGTGTCATACCCATAGAAGTATCTACCGAAAGCCCTTTTTCCACAGCTGTTATACTTGCACCATTACCAATATGCAAAACAATAGTATTGCATTCTGAAGCTGGTTTTCCAAGCATTTTAGCTGCTCTTTTAGATACATATAAATGACTTGAACCATGAAAGCCATATCTTCTAACTTTATATTTATCATGCCATTCATTAGGAATTGCATATCTGTATGCTTTTTCAGGTATGCTTGAATGGAAAGCTGTATCAAATACTGCCACATGGGGAATATTAGGCAGTAATTTTTGTAATACTTTAATACCTAAAACATTTGCAGGGTTATGTAGTGGAGCAAGATGAGATACCTGCTCTATTTTTTCTATAACATCATTATCAATTAAAGTGCTTTTTTGAAATAAATCACCACCATGCACTATTCTATGACCTGCTGCCTCTATTTCTTCAATATTTTCAAGCACTCCATTATCTTTAAAACACTGCAAAATATTTTCAATAGCTTCTTTATGGTCTGCTATTTTTTTATCTGTTATTTTTACTTCGCCTTTATCACTTTTCATATTAATAGCAGAGCCATCAAGACCTATTCTATCTGCTGCTGCTTTTGCAACTATTTTATAGGAAACTTCATCATATAACTGACATTTAAGCGACGAACTTCCACAATTTAAAGTTAATATTAACATTAATCCACCTGCACAGATGTAATAGCTGTTACATTTACTATATCTTGAACAGAACAGCCTCGTGATAAATCATTTACAGGGCTGTTAAGTCCTTGAATAATAGGACCTATGGCTATGGCACTTGCAAACCTTTCCACAAGTTTATATCCAATATTACCAGCATCAAGATTAGGAAATATTAAAACATTTGCTTTGCCAGCTACTGGGCTATCAGGTGCTTTTCGCTTGCCTACTTCATCTATTAATGCTGCATCAAGCTGCATTTCTCCATCTACTACTATCTGTTTATTTCTTGATTTTAATATTTGAACAGCTTCTGCTACTTTTTCAGTTTCAGCTGTTTTTGCACTTCCTTTTGTAGAAAAAGAAAGCATTGCAACAGATGCTTCTACTCCAAGCATTTTTTTACAACTTTCAGCTGTGCTTTCTGCAATATCTGCAAGCATGGAAGCATCAGGGTTAGGATTAACTGCACTATCAGCAAATAAAAGGACACCATCACTTCCAAACTCTTTATTTTTAGTAACCATAATAAAGTATGATGATACAGTATTAAGTCCTTTTTTAACACCTATTATCCTTAATGCTGAACGCAAAACATCACTTGTAGTATTAGCAGCACCAGCTACAACACCATCGCATATTTTTTGTTGAACAAGCATTGCACCAAAAAACAAGTTATTTTTCATAGAAGATGATGCTTCTTCCATAGTTAGTCCCTTATTTTTACGAGATTCATAGTAAATATTAGTCCACTCTTCTAAATTAGGGGATTTTAAAGGGTCTATAATAGATAAATTTTGACTGCCTATATATTCTGATTTTAGACCATATTTTATAAGATTACTTTTTATTTCATCTTCATTGCCTAAAATTGTGAGGCGGGCTAAGCCCTCCTCACATATTTTAACAGCAGCTTGTATTGTTCTATCATCATAACCTTCTGGTAGAACTATATGCTTTATCCTGTTTTTTGCTTTATCCTTAAATTGTTGTAAAATATCCATGGATTAAAGCTCCATTACTTTTAAATCTGATGAAACTGTGTATTCTGCTGGTGTAACAGCTTTTATGTCTTCTAATGTTACATTTTCAGCATGTTCTATAAGTGTCATTTTTTTATTTTCTATTTTAAACACTGCTAATTCAGTAACAATCATATCTACACATTCAGAAGCTGTTAATGGTAAAGAACATTTTGGCAGTATTTTTGGATTGCCTTTTGCAGTATGCTCCATTGCTAATATAACTTTTTTAGCACCTACCACTAAATCCATAGCACCGCCCATACCCGGAACCATTTTACCCGGAATATTCCAGTTTGCAAGATTTCCTTCTGAATCCACCTGTAATGCACCTAATACTGTTGCATCAAGATGACCACCTCTAACAAGTCCAAATGAAAATGCACTATCAAAAAACATTCCACCCGGAACAATAGATGCTGGCTGTCCACCTGCATTACTTATATCTTTATCTGCTTTATCTGGTTCAGGTGTAGGACCAAGACCAATAAAACCATTTTCAGAATGTAAAATTACTTTCATATCAGATGGAATATAATTTACTACCATAGTTGGAATACCGATACCTAAATTTATAAAATCTCCATCCTTAATTTCTTTAGCTACTCTCTTTGCTATAATTGTTTTTGCGTCCATAATCACACTTCCTATGCTTTAACTAAATAATCTACCAATACACATGGTATAGTTATCATTTCAGGGTCAAGATTACCATTTTCTATTATTTCTTCCACTTCTACCACAACTATATCGGCAGCAAAAGCCATAAGAGCATTAAAATTTTTAGTTGATTTAGCACAAAAAACATTGCCATCTTTATCTGCTCTTGCACCTTTAAGATATGCTATTTCTGCTTTTAATGGTTTTTCAAGTAAATACTTTTTGCCATCTACTTCAATAATCTGCTTTCCATCTTCAACAACTGTATCAATACCAGTAGGTGTTAAAATGCCACCAAGTCCATATCCGCCAGCTCTTACTCTTTCAGCAAGTGTGCCTTGTGGAGAAAGTTCCACATCAAGTTCGCCAGAATTCATTTGGTTGCCAGTTTCTTTATTTGTGCCAATATGGGATGCCACTACTCTTTTAAGCATTTTATTTGCAACAAGTTTTCCTATACCTGTATCTATAAAAGCAGTATCATTTGCAATAAGAGTTAAATCTTTTATGTCTTTTGTTGCAATAACATCCATTATCTTATTAGGGCCACCTACTCCAAGAAAACCACCTGCCATTAAAGTCATACCGCTTTTAAGCATATTAGCTGCTTCTTCTATTGTGATTATTTTATTTTTCATAATAAATACTCCAAATTTATTTCACTAACTCTACAATAAGAGCAACACCCATTCCACCGCCTACACATAAAGTAGCTAAACCTTTATCTGTATTTCTTCTCTTCATTTCATAGAGAAGTGTTGTTAATATTCTAGCACCACTTGCACCTATTGGATGCCCTAATGCTATTGCACCACCATTTACATTTAATATTTCAGTATTAAAATTTAATTCTTTGCCTACACTTAATGATTGAGCAGCAAATGCCTCATTAGCTTCTATAAGACCTATATCAGAAAGTTTTAAGCCACCTTTTTCAAGTGCTTTTTTAACAGCTGGAACAGGACCTATACCCATAATAGCTGGGTCTACACCAGCAGTTCCTGATGAAATATATTTAGCAATAGGTTTTAAATTATATTTTTTAACAGCTTCCCCACTTGCTAATACTATTGCAGCAGCACCATCATTAATACCGGAAGCATTACCAGCTGTTACTGTGCCATCTTTTTTAAATGCTGGTTTTAATTTAGCAAGAGCTTCAATAGTTGCATCTTTTCGTGGAAATTCATCTTTATCTATTACAACATCGCCTTTTCTTGTTTTAATAGTAACTGGCACTATTTCATCAGCAAATTTGCCTTCTTCTATTGCTTTTTGAGCTTTATGTTGGCTTGATAATGCAAATTGATTTTGCTCTTCCATAGTTAAGCCATATTTTTCTGCTAAATTTTCAGCAGTTATTCCCATGTGGTAGTCATTAAAAGCATCAGTTAAGCCATCGCTTATCATTGTATCATTTAATGTGCCATGTCCCATACGGTAACCACTTCTTGCTTTGTCAAGGCTATAAGGGGCATTAGTCATACTTTCCATACCACCTGCTACAATTATATCACTTTCGCCAAGCATAATACTTTGAGCTGCTAAAATAACAGATTTCAGCCCTGAACCACATAAAATATTTATAGAATAAGCTGGTGTTTCTACTGGAATACCAGCATTAACAGCTGCATGTCTTGCAGGTCCTTGTTTTTCGCCTGCTTGTAAAACATTGCCAAATATTACTTCATCTACTTGTTCAGGTTTTATTCCTGCACGGTTTATTGCTTCTTTTATTACTATTGAGCCTAATTCGTGAGCTCTTAAAGGGGCAAAGCCACCATTAAAATTACCTATTGGAGTGCGGCATGCCGCAACTAAATATGCTTCTTTCATATCATCACCTCATAAATTTTTTAAGTTAAAAAGTAAAATCCACCACAAACAACTAATCCAACAAATATAAGGGTTATAATACAATATCCCATAATATCTCTTGCACCAAGTCCAGCAATACCAAGAGCTGGCAATGCCCAGAATGGCTGTATCATATTTGTCCACGCATCACCCCACGCAATAGCCATAGCTGTAACAGAATAATCAACTCCCAGCTGTTGAGCTGCTGGCATCATAATAGGTGCTTGAACTGCCCATTGACCGCCACCTGATGGAACAAATACATTAACTATACCAGCAGATAAAAATGTTAATATTGGGAAAGTATCAGCATTAGCAATACTCACAAAACCGTTAGAAATAGCACCAGCAAGAGACACACCCTCAGGACTAGCACCTACCATCATACCCATAATACCAGCATAAAATGGGAACTGTAATATAATACCAGCTGCACTTCTTGCTGAATGGCTTATTGCATGAACATAATTAATTGGTTTTTTATGTAATATTATACCTGCAAATAAGAATATCATATTAATAATATTTAAATCTAAACCACCACCTTTTGCAAAGTAATAAATAATCCATGTAACGCCTATAAGAGATATAAGTATAGTTACAATCACACTATTTTCAAGTTTTTCAGATGGAGTATGGTCTGATTTTATAAGTGGAGTATCATCTTCATGGTCTTCTAGCAATTCAGGGTCTATTTCTATAACTTCGTCTTTTGAAGGCATCATTTTTGCCATAATAATCGGTAAAAAGACAAATATAATTGCAAGCATAATAAGGTTATAAGATGAAAACAGAGTTAAGTTTGTTGGTATAGCTTCTGTTATTATTCCACCAGTAGCTTTTGCAACAGCTTCACCGCCACCTGCCACTGTCAATGGAACAGAACCACTTAAACCTGCATGCCATATAACAAATGTTGAATAAGCAGCAGCTATTAATAGAGGATAATCTACCCCTTTTACTTTTTTTGCTAATTCTTTTGCAAATATAGCACTGATTACAAGCCCAAATCCCCAGTTCACCCAGTTAGCAAGCAAGCCTACAATAGTTACAAGCACTATTGCCTGTTGTGGACTTTTAGGAACAGATGCTAGTGTTGAAAGCAACCTTTTAAAAAGTGGTGCACTTGCAAGAGCTTGACCTAAAACTAAAACAAGTGCCATCTGCATTGAAAATCCAAGCAATGCCCATGCTCCCTTTCCCCAGTGAGATACCACTTCAAGCGGTCCCTGATTTGTTATTGGCATAGTAATACCAAAAACCACTAATGTTAATATAACTGCAAACAAAAATGGGTCTGGTAGATACTTATGAACCAAAGTAACACAAGCATGTGTAAATTTTTTGAACATATTATTCCCCCTGTTATCAAAATATATAATAATATTAAAGCAAGTATTATGCCATTAATATATTATTATATCTAATTGATAATAAAGGATTTTTATAAAAAGACTGAAAATTAGACTGTGCAAATATATGCACACTTTAAGATGATTATTCTATATTATACTCTTTTAGTTTATAAAGCAGATTTCTTCTTGATATACCTAAATTTTTGGAACATTTACTTCTATTTCCATTATATTTTAAAAGTGCATACTCTATAACACTTTTTTCAAAATATTTTATTATTGAAGTAAAATCATTTTTATCCAAAAGCTGTTCTATAAGCATATTAAGTGATGATATTTCATTACTATGCACATCGTTATTCACATCACTATTTATAAACTGTGCAAAAATATTCTCATAGGTAATTTTATTATCAAGTAATATCATTCTTTCTATAAGATTTTTTAACTCCCGAATATTACCGGGCCAAGAATAGTTTTTGCACCATTCTAATGCGTTTTTATCAATAGAGTAGACTGGTTTATTATATTTTTTACTGAAAATAGATATAAAATGATTTATAAGAGGCTCTATATCATCTTTTCTTTCTCTTAATGGTGGCACATGTATATGTATCACTTTTAATCTGTGATAAAGGTCTAAACGAAATAAGCCATTATTAACCATATCATCAAGATTTCTATTAGTTGCAGCTATTATGCGTATATCAAGGGGAATACTATCTATGGCACCTATTGGAGTAATAACTCTTTCTTGAATAGCATGTAAAAGTTTGCTTTGCATACTTTTTGGTAACTCCCCTATTTCATCTAAAAATAAGGTCCCTCCATGTGAAAGTTCAAATTTACCTTTTTTAGAATTTATTGCACCAGAAAATGCACCTTTATTAAACCCAAATAATTCACTTTCCATTAAATTTTCAGGTATGCTACCACAGTTTATTTGAATAAATCTTCCTGAACGACTGCTTAAATTATGTATAGTTTCTGCAATAATCTGTTTTCCATTACCGCTTTCACCTGTAATTAATACAGTAGCATCTGTTTTAGCTATTTTTGCAGCTGTTTTAAAGATATTCTGCATAGATGCACTAACGCCAACTAATTGCTTTATATTTTCAGGCAGTTCTTCTCTTTCTCTAATAGTAGTAAGGTAAGATGTAACTTTATCTATTACACTGCGTATCTCTTGTAATGAAGATGGCTTTACTATATATTCAAATGCTCCATTTTGTATAGCTTCTATGGCAATATCTACTGTGCCGAAAGCTGTAATTAAAATAACAGGACAGTCTGCATCTATCTGCTTAATAAGCTCCATTGCCTGCATACCACCCATAACCGGCATAGATATATCCATAAGCACAAAATCAGGTCTATGCTTTTCATAAATATCTACTGCCTGCTTGCCATCAAATGCTGTTACTACTTCAAGACCCTGTTGCAATGCTATTTCTTTTAATAAATCCACAATGTTTTTTTCATCATCTGCTATTAATACTTTATATGCCATAAACTACTCCCTGATATAAGGAATATTTAATGTAAAGCATGTCCATTGATTTTTTTTAGATGATACAGAAATCTGCCACCCCATAGAGTCTACAAAACTTTTTACAATAAATAGTCCAAGTCCTGTGCTATTTGATTTTGTAGTCCAAAAAGGTTGGAATATATCTGCTATTTTATCATTAGATATGCCTGAACCATTATCTTTTATACTTACAGATAATATGCCATTTCCATTAGTATCTTGTATAGTGATTTCTATCTTATTATCAGTTCTGCCTTCAAAAGCAGATAAAGAGTTAAGTAATATATTTAATATAATTTGCTTAAATCTATTATTATCACATAGTATAAAATATTCTTTATCACTAATAACACTATAACTAATATTATGCTTACGAAAATTAGGCAAAAGTAATGATATTGATTCGTTTATAATATCATTAATACAGTATTTCTGGCTTATTGTATCATTTTTTTTAGATACAGAAAGCAGATTAACTATTAATGAGTTTATACGGTCAGTTTCATCAGAAATAATTTTAGTATATTTTTTTATATGGCTATCATTACTATTTTCTTTAATAAGGTCAGAAAATCCTTTTATAGACATTAAAGGATTTTTTATTTCATGGGCTATACTTAAAGTAATAAAACTACCAACAAGCATATTTTCAGCTTTAAGCATTCTTGTTTCAATATCCTTTTGCTCTATAAACTTATCTGAAAGCAAGTTGATAGCATTATTTATTTCCCCATATATGCCTGTCATTTGAGGAAGTCTAACACTATTATCTTCTAGTATATATTTAATATAATTATTTAAACTACTTATGTATTGCTTATCATTATATTTAAATATAAATATAGAGAATACAGCAATACCAATGCCTATAAAAATAGATACAGCTATTGCAATATTAACATATATCGGGAATAATTCTTTATTAATATTCTCATCAAGCTCTACTGCCCATATATATCCAATAGCCTCATTATTTCTGATAATAGGAAAAAATACGGCTATCCCATTACCCCATATTAACTCTTCACCCCTATAAGCTATCCATCTTTTTTCAGCCATAGCATATCTTCCATTATGATTTTTACTTATAGGCATACCTATTGTCCAGTTCATTTTTTCAGATGGAGCATAAGTAATTATTGCATCAAGCTCTCTATTGTAATAACCTATCCCTGTATTTTGAAAACCAGATACAACCATATCTGATATAGGGGAAAGCTCTTTGGAAAGTATTTTTATTTTATCTTCTTTTGAAGCATTCTGCATATTATATTTATTTAATATAGTATCATAGTCAGAAATAAACAGCTTATCAAGTGTATTTGCTATACCATAAAGTTTATTAGTTTTTTCTTTCACTATCATATTAGATACATATTTACTTAATACAAAGCCAGATATAACTGGTGGAATAAATATTAGCATAAAAAATACAATAATAGTTCTATCTAAATTCAATAATTTATTGATATAAGCCTCCACTAAATTAAATAAGATATATTATGATTGTAATTTTTTAAGTCCATCTTTTATGCGTAATGAATTACAGCTTCCGTTTTCATGATTTGTATGGTTACATGGTTCTGGGTGAATTGTTATATCAGCATTAGGCATTTCTTTTGATATAGCATTTTCTATAACATCAGTTATTTGATGCACTTCATCAAGGGTTAATTTTCTACATAAAGTTAAGTGCATATCAATAAATATTTCATTACCAGCACTGCGTGTGCGAAGTCTGTGAAAATCTAAATGATATTCCCCAAAACTGTCTAATACTTTTATAAGTTTATTATATGCTTCTTCTTTAATACTATAATCAAGTAACTCTTTTGAAACCTGCAAACTTAATTTGATTGCTGAAAACATAATATATACAGCAACAATTGCTGCAACAATAGAATCTATTATTGTCCAGCCTGTTAATTTAATAATGAAAAGAGCAAAAAGTATGCCTATATTTGTATATAAATCTATGGAATAGTGCATTGCATCAGCTTCTAAAACTGATGAATTTTCTTTTTTTGCAACATATCTTAAATATATTGTTAAAATTACTGTTGCTACAATAGATATACCCATAACCACAAAGCCAGCATTTGATAGATGAGGATGTTGATTATGTATAAATTTATCCCATGCAGAAAGTAAAATTAAAAGCCCTGATACAAATATTATAATAGATTGGATAAATGCTGCCATAGCTTCATATTTTCCATGTCCATATTGATGACCAGTATCTGCTGGCTCTTCTGCTTTTTTAATAGCTATAAAATTAAAAAATGATGCAACAATATCTAAAATAGAATCAACAGCAGAAGATAAAATAGATAATGAACCAGTTAAAAAACCAACAGATGCCTTTGATATAGCAAGACTAAACGCAACCATCATCGCTACTTTTGTGGCTATTGCCTTACTGCTAGGCTTATAGCTAGGACTATCTGCCATCTTGGCTATCCTTTTCATCTGTATTATTGCTATTTTCAAGCCATTTTGGTTTATACCAAATACTAAATATTCCTATTAATATTATAATAGCAGCAAAAACAGTGAAATAAAGGAATATAAATAAAAGTAGCATAGACCTTAAAAATATTGACACTTGAAATTTATTAAAAACTTTATTGACTATCTGCAACCCTTGAAAAAAATATAAAAGAGCAAATACAGCAAGCACATTATATGATGTATATTTTAATGCCTCATTAGGTGCAAGAATTAAAAATCCACCTAATATCAATATCCATACTAAATTATCAGGCAATCTATATTCTCTTATAACAAGAGTATTATCTTTAAAAATCGGTTTCATTCTATCACACATATATATGATTAAAACAAATACAGAAGAAGATGCAGCAGGCACCATATAAACAGTTTGTTTTGCAACTATTTCTTTATTTAAAATAAGATATGATAACATATCAGCATAATAATCAGGTATCTGCATTGTTTCTTTCATTTTAATTAAAGTATCAATAATGCTTACTTGTATAATATTGGCAACTGTTGATATTGCACCATGTCTAATATCAGGCAAAAATATCAGCACTGCCCCTGATAATATAGCTGGAATAGCTGCCGCAAAAATAACAGGAATATGCAATGGTCTATTATGAACTCTATTTTTATAAAGAAAAAATATGGGGATAAATACTACTACTGCATATACAATCATCCACCATGCTTTAAAATTATCATTATTTAATGTAAGACCAGTTTTTTCTATAATGTTATAAGCCAATGGCAAAACAAAAAATAACGATGTAAATAAAACATATACTATAAATGATATAATATCTATTTTTTTAGTTCTCTGCTCTGACTCTAAATATGCTAGTAGAGCAATACCTGATGCAATGTATAATAATACTCCAAAAACTGCAAAATAAGTTTTAGAAGATATTTGTATCATGTAAAATGTTAAAAAACTTAATATAGGATAAAGTTGGATTGATTTACTCATTAACTACTGCCATTATATATTAATTAAGCTGGCATAAAGCCAGCTTATATATTGTAAAATAATTATTTATTAAGAGTGAATGGAACAAGTGCAATAATTCTTGCAGTTTTAACAGCTGCTGCTAAATTCCTTTGGTGTTTTGCACAAGTGCCAGTAATTCTGCTAGGCATAATTTTGCCTCTTTCTGTAATAAACTGGCGTAAAAGTTTTGCATCTTTATAATCAATATCTATTTTGTCTACACAAAAGCGGCAGACTTTTTTCTTTTGAAATCTTTTTTTAATAACAGCCATAACTGTCCTCCGTTGTATTTAAGCTAAATTTAAAATGGGACATCTTCGTCGCGAATCATAGCATTATCAGCAGGCATTTTTAAATCATCTTTGTCTACCATGCTTTCATCAAAATCCGTCCTATCTTTGCGTCCTCCAACCATTTGGAAAGACTCTACTACGACTTCATGCTTACTGCGTTTTTGACCTTCCTGCTCCCATTGTCTAAACGATAATCTGCCTTCAACTAAAAGCGGGGAGCCCTTAGTAACATACATACCCATTATTTCAGCCTGTTTGCCGTATGCCACAATATCTATAAACATAACTTCTTCTTTATCTTTAAATTTGCGGTTTGTAGCAATCCCAGTTGTTGCAACAACTGTTGAACTGCCGGGCAGGTTGCGAACATCAGGTGTCCTTGTAATATTACCTAGTAAAACTACTTTATTGTAAGAAGCCATAATTTACTCCGTATAAAAACTACTTTTCTTCACTTTCAGCTTTTACTGCAATCTCGTCAGACTGCATATTATCAGCTTCTTCATTTTCATTTCTTGGTTTGCCTGCTGGACGCTCTTTACGAACTGGCTCTTTACGCGGATTTTGTTTAAATCTTTTTTCATCAAGCATAACTACAACATAACGCATAACATTTTCATTAAATTGAAAGCGTTTTTCTAACTCTTCATTAGTATAGTTAGTATTTGCTTTAAATTGGATTAAAACATAATAGCCTTCATTATGTTTTTCAATAGGATAAGCAAGTGTCTGCCTGCCCCACACATCAACTTTAACGATTTCACCACCATTAGAAGTAATGTTTTCTTTGTAAAATTCAATGTGTTTTTCGTGTTCTTCTGCCGATAATTCTGGCTTTAGAATAAAAATTGTTTCGTATGTCCTCATTAGGACCTCCCTTTCGGTTTTTAGCCATAGGCATAGTAGTATCCCATAGCAAGAGTGAACTGTATTTTTACCAATTTATTTTCACATAGTCAAGCAAAAAAACTTATTGCTTTACTCACATTTTCTTATTTTTAAAGTAAAGATATATTAATACTGAAAAATATTAATAGTTTCTTTATCCTATTTTAGCAAATATACACGGGTTATTTTATTATCTTTGCGACTGAATTGTATATGAAGTGATTTTTTGAAATGTTTTGTAGATTTTTGTCTGACTGGAACGAACGCTTTTTGTGAGTGTAGGGAGTTTAAATCTACAATGGAAAAAAATCAAGGAATGCTTATACAATTGGAGCATAAGGAATAAAATAACGAAAACTTGATTTATGAGCTGGGCGGCGGTAAGAAAGTATAAAATAAATGCAATAGAAATAAATTATAATATTCATAAATTTTCAATAAAAGTATAATTAATTTCTTTATTATAATAATTAAAAACTTTTACTATTGTATATCAATTAGTTATAGATACATAAATAAAAAAATGGAAACAAGCAAAAAAACTTTTTTATAAGTAGAAAAAGCAGGGAAAAGCAAATATTTTACTTGTTTTTATTCTTTTTATATATAACTATATAAAATTATGGAAGAAAAAGATTATATAAATGATATAGATAACGAGCGGGCAGATACTGCATGTGCTAGACTAACAGAAAAAAGCAGGTCGCTTATTATTGACCTTTTTGAAAAGGGATTAATATTAGTTAATGACAAAAAAATAAAAAAATCAGTAAAATTAAAAATTGGCGATAAAATACATATTACTTTCCCTGATGAAGAACTGCCAAATCTTACACCACAAAATATACCATTTGATATTATATTAGATAACAAAAACTATGCAGTAATAAATAAACCTGCTGGATTAACAGTTCATCCTGCCCCCGGAAATTATGATAATACTCTTGTAAATGCACTACTTTATACATTTGTTATAGAAGATGATGATAATGATTTTAGACCGGGTATTGTTCATAGACTTGATAAAGACACATCAGGGCTTATGATTATAGCTAAAAATACAGAATATAGAAAGAAACTTTCAGAACTTTTTTTAAATAGAAATATCACTAAAAAATATCTTGCTATATGTCAAGGCAAGCCATCATTTTTAGAAAAACGGATAGAAGCCCCTATTGGCAGAGATAAATATAATAGGCAGAAGATGGCAATAAAAGATGATGGCAAAATGGCAATAAGTCATTTTAAAGTAATGGAAAAATATAAGCGTGCTTTTTTAGCAGAAGTTACCATATATACAGGCAGAACTCACCAAATAAGGGTGCATGCTGCAAGTATGGGACATGCTTTAATTGGCGATAAATTATATGGAGGAAAAGAGCTATTTGGCTTTAACAGGCAAGCACTTCATTCTGCTTTTTTAGAATTTAATGAACCTGATACAAATAAGCTGATTTCTATTTATAGACAACTTCCAGAAGATATGGTATCTTTACAAGAAAATTTAAAGGGAGAGATTTAAGATGGATAAACTGCATGCTGGTATTGATGAATATTTATCGGGAGATTTACATAAATCAATCAAACTTTTAAATGAATATATTAATGAGCAGGGCTTTGATACTGCTAGTGCATATTATCATTTAGGGCTTTGTTATAGTGGCTTAAATCAAATAATCCCTGCATGCCAAAACTTTGAAAAAGCATCTGAACTTGCACCAAATAAATCTATGTATTTTTATAAACTTGGGCTTTCATACTTTCGCCTTATGGCTCTTGATAAAGCGGCTACTGCCCTTAAAAGAACAATAGAATTAAATCCAGAACATCAGCGTTCAAGGTTCTTATTAGGGCAGGTATATTTTCAACAAGGACTTATGATAGAAGCAGAAAATATATTTTCAGATGTGCTTGAAAAAAGCCCCGATTTTGCAGATGCTTATTACAATAGAGCATTAAGCAGATACCAACTTGCAAAAAATGATGAAGCATTAAATGATTTACATAAAGCTGTTGAAATAAACCCTAAATATAATGAAGCATTACTTGAATCTGCCAAAATTAATTTTGAAAATTCTAACTACGAACAGGCAGCTTTTGATTGCAAACAAATATATGAAAAAGGATACAGAAATTTCTCTTTTATAAAATATTATATGACAGTGCTTTTAAAAGCATGTAAAAAAGAAGATTTTGAAAACTTAAAAGCAGAAGCATCTGTTCTTTTTCCTAATAATATAGATATTGAAAATATAAAATAATAACTGGAAACAGATATGAAATTTAATGAAATTGATTTTACTTTAAAAAATATTGTTATTTTTGCAAGCTCTATTGCTCTTATTTTATTAATTTATGCCACAAGAAATATACTTCTTTTATTTATAATATCCGTTTTAATTGCTTATTTATTAAATCCAATAGTTGAAATATTTGTTAAAGCACATATCCCTAGATTTTTAAGTGTTTTGTTACTTGTTATAATACTTATACTTATTATTATAATGCTTGTTGCTGTGATGCTACCTGCTATGATAAGAGATATTACATATATCATAAACAATACACCACAATATATTAATAATATTTTTACATGGCTTGAAGACATACTTGAAAAATTTAATATCAAATCATCTTTTGATTTAGAAACAAGTAAAAACTATATTACAGAAAGGCTTGGCATTATATCTAAATATATTTTAAATACAATTTCATCTGCCGCAGTATCAGTTAAAAATATTGCTGGTGTGCTAATGAATATTTTTATTGTTCCAGTTCTTGTATTCTTTTTACTTACAGATTTCCCAGATTTTAAAAATTTTACAAATAAATTTGTTGAGAGATTTAATATGCAAAAAATAGTTGAACATTTATCCCAGTTTGAATCCTTAATAGGTAAATATTTTAGAGGAATGTTTCTTGTTGGTATTATACTTTCTTGCCTTTATGGACTTGTGCTTTTTATATTAGATGTTAAAGGCTGGCTTTTCTTTGGTATGCTTACAGGGTTTGGAGCGATGATTCCTTATGTGGGCTTTACAGTAGGCTTAATAAGTTCAATAATTGCAACAATATTTACATACCATGATTTTATACATCCATTATATACAATTATAGGCTTTGTTATAGTGCAAGTGCTTGAAAGTATGGTTATCACGCCAAAAATAGTTGGCGATAGTTTAGGAATAAGCCCTGTTGTAGTTGTTATAGGCTTAATGATAGGCGGAGCATTAGCTGGGTTTTTAGGAATGATTATAGCTCTTCCTATTGCTGCATTTATTAAAATATTAATAGATACTTATATTTTTAAAAAACCTATGCCACAAGTTCAAAATAAAACAACAGATAAAGAAGAAAATAAAGAATAAAATTTTATTTTATAAATATAGATTTTATAATATACTTATAATTAATAATATTATTTACTAATATAGCATTAGCAAATGATTATATATGAACTTGTATTATGTTTTATAAATATTTTCTTGCATAAACTATAATAATGTTTTATAATTAGCTTATATATAATATATCCAGTGGAGTTGTGTATGTATAAGCCTAATGTTAAATCTATACAGTCAGTTCAGCATGCGTTACAACTATTTGAAGTTTTTAGAACAAATTATGATAAAGAAGAATTTGGTGTTACTGAGCTTTCAAAAACTCTTGGGTTACATAAAAATAATGTATTTCGCCTGCTTGCCACATTATCATCTTGCGGATATATTGAACAAAATCCTATAACAGAAAATTACAGACTAGGCATAGGTATATTTAACCTTGGGCAAAAGTTTATACACAAATTAGGTTTTCTTCGCCTTGCTCGTCCATTTATGGAAAAAATCGTTTTAGAAATAGGTGAATCTTGCTATATTGGCATACTTCGTGAAGGAAATGTTATATATCTTGATTTAGTAGAAGCAGACCATCCTGTCCGCATTGTATCCCGTGTTGGTAAAGATGTGCCAGCTTACTGCACTTCCATAGGTAAAGTTCAACTAGCATTTTCTGGTGAAGATGAGCTTAATAAAATGTATCTTGGTGCAAGGCTTAAAAGATATACAGAATATACTATTACTTCATTACCAGAATTAAAAAAACACTTAAAAGAAGTAAATGCAAATGAATATGCCATAGATAATCAAGAATTTGAAAAAGATGTCTGCTGTATCGCTGTGCCTATTAAAGACTATCTTGGCACACCTGTTGCTGCAATAAGTGTAGCAGGTCCCAGCTATCGCATGAACCATGAAAGGCTGATTAATGATATACTGCCTATTGCAAAAAAATATGCAAAAGAAATATCTAAACGGCTAGGCTATCAAAACTAATGAGTAAAAAAGAAAGAACTGTTACTGATGAAAATACAAAAATTGAAACATTAAAATTAATGGATATTATTCGCCTTGGGCTTGTAGATAACGGCATAGCTTATATTGTGCCTGTTAATTTTGCTTATTATAATAATGCAATATATTTCCATACGGGACTTAATGGAAGAAAAATACCTCTTTTAAAGGGAAGTGAAAAAATATCATTTCAAGCTGATAAATTTGATATGCTAAAAACTGCCTCAAATGCCTGCGGTCATTCATCATATTTCCACTCTGTTTATGGAGAAGGCATTCCCATATTTTTAGAAAATAAGCAAGATAAATATTTCGGGCTTGATTTACTTATGGAAAAATATACTGGCAAAAAATGGAGCGATTTCCCTGATAAAATATTAAATATTACTAATGTTATCCGCATAGATATTACAAAACTTGAAGCAATTATACATAAACCAAAAGAGTAAAAAAGGATATGTTTTACTAAAAATCAATCTTATATTATATATTTAAAATATAGTGATTACTTTTTTACCTTATGTTAATTAATGTTAGTATAATATGATTTTATATTTTACATAACAAATATATCATTAAATAAATATTATATTTCCATGTCGTATAATTTTATCACTTATTATCAATCAACAATTTAAAATCATAAAATAAATATCGTATGTATAATTATGGTTATAATATTTTGCTATCTCTAATATCATCCAATAAAAATCAACAGTAATTATATCTTCCACTTGACATTCCCCCCCCCGTGATATAATGGGCGAAAAGAAAACAGTAGGTATAGATTAAACAAAACTTATATGATAAAGAATAATTTTCAATATCAAACGATTAGTAGCATTGATTTTTCTTCATATAAACATATATTTGTTGACTTTGATGACACTATAATACACACAAGTTATGCTAATTTTCTTGCATATAAAAAAGCTGTATATGATGTTTTAGGCACCGATATTATTTATATCAATGAAAGATTTACACATTCTACTCTACTACAATTAGAAAATAATGAAACAAAATTAAATAATATTATGAAATTAAAAAATCAATATTATAAAGAATACTTACCATATACATTTATTAACAACCATCTGTTTAATATTCTAAATCAAGCAGATGATAACAATATTATTTTAGTAACAAACGGTAAAAAAGAAAGGGTAGAATTAACATTAAAACATCATCATTTACAGCAATTATTTACATATAGATACTATCTTGATGACAATACTAAATACACAAACAAATATATTAATGCATTAAATAAAATTGCTCTTCAAAACACTACTGTAAAGCTAGAAGATATATGTATTTTTGAAAATGATGATATGGAAATTTTGCATGCTATTACTAACGGTTTTAAACCAAATAATATATTTAAAATACAAACAAAAATATATGAGGTGCAAATATGAATGAGTTCACAATTTATAAAAATGAATATTTAAAGCAAAACATTAGAGCTTTTTATCACACAGATTATTTAGGATATAAGGAAGATAATAACCCAGATTATATTAATATTTTAAAAAATACCTATAATAGTTATAATTTATCTATTTTAAATAAGGCATGTAATGATATGGAAGAGTTTTTGTATGATGATATATCAGAAATAGTTAGTTACTTAAAAGAACCTATTCTTATATGCGTTGTTCCTAGGTCTAAAATAAATTTAGAAAACACACAACTACTTTTCAAAGATGCTATATTTAATATTGTATGGCAAATTGATAATGGAGAAAGTTTTGACTACTCACTAAATGGCGTAGATTGTATTACAAGATATAAAAATACTTATACAACTCATTTAAGAAGAGGTGCACCAAATTATAATAATGATGGTCCAAAACCATATCCAGGTATTACCAAGGATACATGCCATATTGATCCAGATGTTAATGGAAAAAATATACTATTAATTGATGATATATATACAAAAGGTGTAAATATTGATGAAGATGCTATCCAAGCATTACTTGATAATGGTGCAAAAAGTGTAGTTTTTTATGCGGTTGCAAAAACAGTTGAAAGAGATTATCATAAAAATACGATTTATAATGGTAGAAATATAAATTATAATGGTTCAATAGATGCATAAATATATAAGATAGACAATTATATGTATTAAAAAATAATTAAAATAATTAAAGTAATAAAAGTATATATTATATTTTGGAGACTAATATGAAATATTCAGATAATGTTATAAATATTTTAGCACTTAAAAAATACAAAGGAATAGGACATAGTTGGATAATAAAAAATATATATGGCAATGAAAGTATAGAAAATATAGTTGAACTTATAAATAGTAAATACACTATAACATCTATAAATGAATTTTGCAATGTTAGAAATACAATAATTAATGAATTATCAAATATATCAAAATTTATTGATGGTGCAGTTGCTATTGGAGATGATAACTTTCCAAATTATAGAGGTAATGTGAAAGAAAGTGAACGACCTGTTGTTATTTTTTATCGTGGCAATATCAATTTATTAAGCACTGATAATAAAAATATGGCAGTTATAGGTGTTCTTAAACCTGATGATTATACTGAACTATTTGAGAAAAAAGTGGTTGAAATATTAGTTAAGCAAAATTATACAATTATTAGTGGACTTGCCTTAGGTTGTGATAGTATTGCTCATAAACAAGCCCTAAAATCTAATGGTAAAACGGTAGCAATATTGCCTAGTCCATTACATAATATTCTACCATCATCTAATAAGCAACTTGCAGAAGATATTGTTAGAAATGGTGGATTACTAATTACAGAATATTATACAGATGCAAAATATAATGAATTAAAAAGTAGATATGTTGAAAGAGACAGATTACAGGCATTATATAGTGATGGTATAATTTTATCGGCAAGTTATGCTAAAAATAATTTAGGAAATGATAGTGGTTCAAGACATGCGATGGGTTATGCAAAAAATTATTCCATTAAAAGAGCAGTTTTAGAACCTGTGGAGAATAATGATATGTATGACTTAAACAGACAAATTATAGATGAAGACAAAAATACAATCATCATAAAGCAGAATAATATAGAAGAAACACTTTCACAATTTAATATTGCGAAAAATACTACTAATTATAAACAGCTAGATTTATCATCTTTTTTATAATAATAAAAATTTAGTATAAAATTTGTTAAAATAAAAATCTTTATCATTGCTATAATATATAGCTTTATGTTGTAAAACATATATTATATTATATCAAATTTCATTAAAATAATTGGTGATGAATTATGAAAAAACTTTTATTAATTATTATGGTCTTAACTATAAATCCTAATAGTGTTTTTGCAGAGTTTTATAATGTTGATGTTAGTCGTGTTGAACGAAATTTATACAAAGATTTTAACAGTGGGGTATATATTGTTACAAAATATTGCTACGAATATGCTTATATGGAAAAAGCAATATTATCATACGAACCTTATTCTTATGATAATAAGTTGATTTTTAAAAATAATAGTTCCTGTGATGTAGAGAAATTGCTTAAAGAATAAATACACAAATACCTCACTAGCTTATAATGTTTTATAGTTTTTCTTTTTATGGATAACAAACTTCTTTTTTATATTTTACAGTTAGGGAGAATAATATGAATGCCATAGATATTGCAAACTTTTTTATTGATTATAATAATAGAATATATGACATCATTCATAAAAAGCTAGCAATATATAAATAAGAAAAATAAGTTACAACACATAACATAATAATTTATGATTTTAAGTGTATCCCGCAGGACAGATATTCCAGCATTTTATGCTGAATGGTTTATGAATAGATTAAGAGAAAAAGAAGTATATGTTCGTAATCCTTTTAATACTCATCTTATATCTAAAATACCTTTATCCCCTGAAAATGTGGATGCAATAGTTTTTTGGACTAAAAACTCAAAACCACTTCATCAATATTTAGATGAAATAGATAATCTTGGATATAAATATTATTTTCAGTTCACTATTACTCCATATAAAAAAGATATGGAAGAAAATATTGAAGATAAAAAAAATATTATAGAAACATTTAAAACACTTTCTTCAAAAATAGGCAGTGAAAAAGTAATACTTCGTTATGACCCTGTTATATTAAATGATAAATATAATATAGATTTCCATAAAAAATCCTTTGACCGCCTTTGTTCTTTACTTGCACCATATACTAATAAAATAATTTTCAGCTTTCTTGATGATTATAAAAAAATAGCAAAAAATATAAAAGAGCTGAATATTAAAGAAATAAAACCAGATGAAATGTTCATATTGGCTGAATATTTTGCAGAAACTACTAAAAAATATAACCTATCAATAGAAAGCTGTGCTGAAATGATTGATTTGAAACAATTTGGCATAGAGCATGGCAAATGTATTGATGATAGATTAATTGAAAAAATCACAGGTTATAAAATAAAAGCAGATAAAGATAAACAGAGAGAAGCATGCGGTTGTATAAAATGTATAGATATAGGGGAATATAATACATGTCTTCATAAATGTTTATACTGCTATGCAAATATTAATAAAGATGTAGCTTTTAAAAATTATAAAGAACATAATAAGCTATCACCACTTTTAATAGGCGATATAGATATAAATAGTAAAATTATAGAACGAAGTGAAAAAGATACAAAAAGTTTAAAACAAAAAACAAAAGTAATTATAAAACAAGGAAGTATTGAAGATATTATATAAATATAGCAACACATACTAATACTATAAAATATTTAAGCCACCCATCATTATTTCAATATTTTTTTATCCACTCTTTACTTTTTTAATTTTTAGTATTAATATGCAATTTAAATTTATTTTTAAGATAACGAGGATAAAATAATGGGAAAAAATCTTTTTCAAAAAGTATGGGAAAAGCATGCTGCTGGCACACTTTCCAGTGGTCAGTCCCAACTGTTTATAGACTTGCATTTACTTCATGAAGTAACAAGCCCACAAGCATTTGCTATGATTAGAGAGCTTGGCTTAACTGTTGCTCATCCAGAAAGAACTTTTGCTACACATGACCATATTATTCCAACAGATAATACCAGTCGTCCTTTTAAAGATACACTAGCAGAAGAAATGATGGCTGCTATTGAAAAAAATACTGCTGATTTTGGAATACAACTTTTTGGTGTTAAAAATAATAGATATGGAGTTATACATATTGTAGGACCAGAAGAAGGTCTTACTCAACCGGGCATGACTGTTGCTTGTGGTGATAGCCACACTGCCACTCATGGTGCATTTGGTGCTATTGCTTTTGGTGTAGGCACATCACAAGTTAGGGATATTTTAGCCACTCAAACTATGAGTATTGCACCATTTAAAGTTCGCAGAGTAGAATTAAATGGTGAAATGGGTAAAGGTGTTTATTCAAAAGATTTAATCTTAACAGTTATTGCAAAACTTGGTGTAAATGGTGGATTAGGATATGCTTATGAATTTGCAGGCACAGCAATTGATAAAATGAGTATGGAAGCCCGCATGACTATATGCAATATGGCAATAGAAGGCGGTGCAAGAGTAGGATATATGAACCCTGATGAAACTACTTTTGCATATTTAAAAGGCAAGCCTTATGCTCCACAAGGTGCTACTTGGGATAAAGCTATTAATTACTGGAAATCAATGGCAAGTGATAAAGATGCCTGCTATGATGATGTAGTGAAATTTGATGTTTCAAAAATTACTCCAATGGTAACATGGGGTATAACACCAGAAATGGCAATCGGTATTGATGAAAATATCCCTGAACCATCTAATGATATTATGAAAGAAGCACTTGAATATATGAAATTTAAAGCAGGCAGTAAAATTAAAGGCACTAAAATAGATGTTGCTTTTATAGGTAGTTGCACTAATGGCAGAATAGAAGATTTTAGAATTGCAGCAGATATATTAAAAGGTAAAAAAGTTGCAAAATCTGTTAAAGCATTAGCAGTTCCCGGTTCAGTTATTGTTAAAGAACAGGCAGAAAAAGAGGGGCTTGATGTGATATTTAAAGAAGCAGGTTTTGAATGGAGAGAGCCGGGCTGTTCTATGTGTCTTGCTATGAATCCAGATAAACTTGTAGGCGACCAAATATCTGCATCTACTTCTAATAGAAATTTTAAAGGCAGACAAGGTTCTGCAACAGGCAGAACTATGCTTTTAAGTCCAGCAATGGTGGCAGCTGCTGCTGTTGAAGGTGCTGTAACTGATGTTAGAGATATGATATAGAGGGTATAAAAATGACTGGAAATATTAAAGAAATAAAAGGAAAAGCAATGCCAATGATTGGCGATGACATAGATACTGATAGAATTATTCCTGCTAGATTTTTAAGATGCGTTACTTTTGATGGGCTTGGAGAGCAAGCATTTAGAGATGAAAGATTTGATGAAAATGGTAAACCAACTAATCACCCTATGAATAAAGAAGAATATAAAGGTGCAAAAATTATATTAAGTGGTAATAATTTTGGCTGTGGCTCTTCAAGAGAACATGCACCGCAGGCTATTAAAAGAGCAGGATATGAAGCTGTTATAGCAGAAAGTTTTGCAGAAATCTTTTATGGCAATTCATCTGTTTTAGGTCTTGTATGTATCACTATGCCAAAAGATGAAATAGTAGAACTTGCTACTTTTATTGAAAATAATCCTAATATTGAAGTAATTATTGATATAGAAAAAGCTGAAATTAAAGCAGGTAATAAAATCTATAAAGCTGGCATTAAACCTGCACTACAAAAAAGCCTACTTGATGGCACATACGATACAATATATGAACTTATGAAAAATAAAGAAAAAATTGCAGAAATGGATAAAAACCTACCACCAAAATGTTTTAATTAAACTAAATGATTAAATAAATATATGAAAAAATTTGTTATATTTGTAATATTTATTTTGTTTATACCTCTATATTTAATTGCTCAAGAGTGTAATTATGCATTTACTGCTTATGCAATTAAAAATGGTGCAGTAACCAATTTACTAAAAGGTGGCATATATAAAGATAAAGAAGCATCTGGCATTTATTGTGCTAGTCTAGTAAATGGCTTGATGAAAATACAATTTAAAATGAAAAATGGAAAAATAAATGGTGGAATGAAAATTGCATTGTATCATGAAAATAATAAACTAATGCTTGACACATATATTAGTGATTACAGTGTTTTTAAAGATTTTAATAGAGTTTTTGATAATAACGGTCTACCTAATTATGAATTTTTAAAAAATAACAAAATAGATTTAACTAGTAAGGCGTATGATGAAAATGGTAATATACTGTTAAATTACACAACAATAAATGGTGCAGGTAGTTACACTTCATATAAAGAAAATGGTGCTATGGACATTTATAGACCTATCAAAAACTATCAATACCATGGAAAAACGGAAGTATATAGTAAAGATGGAAGACTTTGGGCTACATTAAATTATAGAAATGGTGATATAATTTCTGCTGAATGTATAAATGATAGAAAAAATGGCAAAAAATGGACGAAAGCAGAAATATCTAATTGGAATAAAGGTTTAGAAGTTAGTTGTAATGATTTTTAACTTATATCAGGGCTGTTTAGGACAGCCCTTTTTTTATTATTAATTTTCTATTATTTTCTTTAATGATTTACATATTATATTATCATTATTATAAAATTTATACTTATTGTCTTTATTTTCAGCACAAATATTATCATCTATCATAACAAAACCAGCACTATTTTCATCTTCCAAATATGAAAAAGCATCTTCTTTATTATCTGTGCTTTCTATTAGATTAATACATTCATTTAGTGTAGATGTTAGCAAAAATCTTGGATTAGTGCATCCACTATATAGCATAGAATCTCTTTCAAATACAAGTTCCCCTGCATAACTTTCATCTGATATATTATTACTATCTAATTTTATCTTTTTAGAAAATTCTTTATCTGATAATAAAAGTTGTAAATATATTTTAGATAAATAAACACTTTTTAATGATTTTGAAATTTTATAATTTAATAAACTATAATAAAAATCTTTTTGCTGTTGATTAAAATGTTCTGTTATAAAACTATTATCTATACTATCTTTTCCTATAAAATAATATGTTAGAGAATAAAGGGTATAAGAAAGTTCTGCATTATTAATAATATTGTGCCATATATCTTTTTCATCTATATCTAATGTTGCCAAATATTCTTTTATATTATCAAAAAATATCAGCTGTTGATTATGCCCGCAGTCATTACCAACACAAAAGGCTTCTTTATAGTTATGTAGATAATCATTTACATCTATTTTAAAGCTGTATAGACTTTTTAAAGGTTCTGTATATATTTTTATCATATTAATATATTTTTTAGCAATTTCTTTTGATGTTTTATTATCATTTCTACTATTATTAATAAATACATAAAGTTCATCTACTGCATTAGACCTAATAACTTCATAATGTTCTTTATTATATTTTTTTAAACTTTCTATTTCATATATATTATTTAATATTTTATTTAATGTGTCATCTAGTGCTTGCTTATATTCTAAATGAAAAATGTCTATATCATTAGCCTGTGGATTTTTAGATATATTATCCATAAAAAGCATTATTTCACTAATATATTGTTCCACTGCCTTTTTATCTGTTTCCTTTTTACATGCAGACATAAAAAAAGATATGATAATAGTAAAAATAATTAAAAAATATCGCAACAATATCCCCCTAAAATCATTCTTTTTACACAAATATATCTGGCTCTTTTCTTGCACCGTGCTTTTTCTTAAATGGTATTTCTGAAAGATAGTGCAATATTTTATTTAGATGACGGGCATTCTGCGGGCATATTGCTGCACAGCCCATACAAGTAATACATTTTGATTTATCTGTTATTCTTGGATTATTTGCAGGTATTGCATTAACTGGACAATTTTGAACACAAGCTCCACATGATACACACTTTTTATCCCCAGTAGGTTTTAAAGGAATACCATTATAATCTCTATATGGAAAATTTCCGGAAAGAATAAGTTTTTCAATATTATCTATATTATTAATATTATTAATTTTAATTTTAACTTTTTCTGCAAACTCTTTTATTTTTTCCTTATCTTTTTCATCAGGTCTACCAGTAGCAACTTTTGTCATAATAGAATGGTTAGCAATAAAAGCAGCTACTGCAATAACAATAAAGCCTTTTTCAGAAAGTTCATTTTGCATTTCTAAAAGTGCATCTTCGTATGCTCTATTGCCATAAACTGCTATAATCACAGCAGGTGTTTTATTAGCTTTCATATTTTCAAGCTGTTTTATCATAATATCTGGCACTCTGCCACCATAAACTGGATATGCAAATACTGCTAAATCATTACTGGAAAATTCTACTGATGTAGAACGCTTTTTATAGCTTGTTATATTATATTTTTCTACTTCATATCCTAAATGTGATACAAAAAGTGATATAATATTACCAGTTTTTCTTGCAGGGCTAAAAAATACTGATTTTGATTTTAATATTTCCATAACCTACCTTATCACAGCTATTTTTTTGTTATAACTGCATTATATACTGCTTCTACTGCTCTGTCTATTCCTAAATCTGAGCTTTTTATATACATATCATATCTAGATGGTTCGCCCCACTTTCTGCCAGTATAATAATTATAGTGATTTCTACGAAGATGATTTATTTTATTAATATATGCTACTGCCTCATCATCTGTTAATTTAAACTCTTCTGCCACTCTTTTTTTAGCATATTCTTTATCTGCTGAAATAAATATATTAAAACAATTATCATTATCGCTTAATATCACATCTGCACATCTTCCCACGATGACACATTTACCATTTAATGCAGCCTCTTTTATTATTTTACTTTGGGCTATAAAAAGCCTATCATTATCTGATAAATTTTCATCATTAAATATATTATCCATAGAAATATAGCGAAGTAGTTTTTCTGATGATGTCATTTGCTGGTCGTTATTCTCTATGAAATCTCCCGAAAGACCACTTGCTGATACTGCATCTTTTATAAATTCCATATCAATAAATTTCCAGCCTAATTTTTTTGCTAATTTCTGCCCTATCTCTCTTCCACCACTGCCAAGCTCTCTACCGATTGTAATAACATTATAGCCTTTAACTTTTTCTTTATCTTTTTCCCGTCTTTCTAAAAATCTTAATATAAATGGACTTATGATAGGATTAAGCTTACCAATAATAAATCCAACTAAAACAGCAGAAATTGCTGTTCCCTCTCTAATGCCTACTACTTTATTTAGAAGTAACAGCCCAGCTATTATACTAAATGATACAAGAGTAATATCAAAACCTATTTTTACTTTACCAAATGGCTGTTTTAATACTTTTGCAATCGTTATCATTAAACCATCACCAGCAATATATAATAACTTTGGTGTTACTTCAAAAATAATGCCTATTGCAACAAGTAATGAGCCAAGTATAACATATAATAGCTGAATAGCATAGTTTGGTGCAGTTACTGATTGAGTAAGCCACATAGAGCCATCTATTAAAAAACCAAATAAAAAACCTACAAGAATTTGTGAATATTGAGATTTAGGAAAATCTTTTCTTAAAATAATAACCTGAGCAATAACCATTGTAATGTGCATACCAACAGTCAACTGCCCTAATGTCCATTGTGTAAAGTAATGGCTTAATACATAAGGCGGGCATGATACTGGTGTAATACCAAGAGTGCTGTGAATAGTAAAGGATATACCCAACGACATTAAAAATAACCCAAAAATTGATAAAATCAATCTTTCAATAAATAAAAACTTATTCATATAAACTCCATAAATACAATATGACAAATAAAGTAGGCTCTGTTTATTAGAAAAACAGGTAATAAAAATAAATTAAGATATTTGCTAGATAAAAAATATTTATCAAAAAACTATATTTTTTGCAATATGTAATTACTTAAAGATTTAATAAAATAGCTTATAACTATATATATTTTTCCATAGTTTTAGGATATTTTGGCCATGCTCCACTTTGTGTGCAAATATAAGCAGATATATTTACTGCCATATAATGAGCCTCTTCCAAAGAAAGCCCATTTAATGTATAATATAAAAATGCACCTGCAAAAGCATCACCTGCACCGATAGTATCATTTACTCTAACATGTGGTGTTTTTAATGTGGATATATTATCAGTAGTATATATACTAGAACTTAAAGAGCCATTTGTATATATAAGATATTTTAGATTATACTTTTCTAAAATCATTTTACAAAAACCATCATCAGACATATCTATATCAAACATACTTTTTAAAACCGTTGCTTCATCATTATTAATTTTAAATATATTAGCATAGTTAATAAGCTCTCTAATTAATGGTTTAGAATAGTATGCTGCTCTTAAATTAACATCAAAAAGCCTAAGTGATAATGGATTTGTATGTTTTAAAAGTGTTATAATAGTATTGCGAGATATATCATTTCTACTTGCAAGTGTGCCATAACATACTGCATCTGCCTTTTTAACAAGAGTTAATGCTTTATCTGTTAATGGTATATAGTCCCATGCAACATCTTCTACTATATTATATTCTGGTATACCATATGAAAGCCTAACATGAACAGAACCTGTTGGATAATCTACTTTTTCAATAACTGTATGCAAAGTTGTTTCCGAAATAGCTGCTAAAAGTTCATCACCTAGTTTATCATTTCCTACTGCACTAACTGCATATCCATCTGCTCCAAGAGATGCCGCATGATATGCCACATTAGCAGGTGCTCCACCAACTCGCTTACCACTAGGCAGGCGGTCCCATAAAAGTTCACCTACACCTACTATTAAAGGATGATTACCCATAATTCTCTCCATATATACTACTGCTTTATCGTAATATATACATTAGGTATAGATACTAATTTACCCACTGTATAATATGTTTATTAAAAATTTCATCCTTGAAATTTTTAAAACACGGATTTTCGGAAATAAATTCCTCAATCCTTACGCTATGCGGGCTTTTGTCCTAAAAGCCTATTATATTTTATTAAAAATTCCTAAGCTACTTTTCTATTTCCATTCCAGCCAGTTTTTTTATTTCCTCCCTAATCAGTCGGAAAAAACTGTCCTCACAAAAACCGTTCGCCTATTTGGTCGGGAAAAGATAGCTCTCGTAAAAAACACTCGTCCTTAGAATTTTTAAATTGCGGAATGCCCTAACAAGTCGGTTCATTCCTTACGCTTCGTGAGTTTTTATCCTAAAAACTTATGATATTTTTCTTGAAATCTCATTATATTATCGTCATTTTTATATTATATAATTAGTAAAAATATAGATTTTTCAATCTAATTATACTATAATATTAGTAATAATGGAGCAAGTATGATTACTGATATTATTACTTTATATATGCAAATATTTTGTATTATATCTTTTACTTTGTATTTAATATATGTTTTAGCAGTAATACCGCTTTATAAAATGCTACCTTCAAAAATCATTCAAACATATAATGCTGTAATGATTGATTTTTCAATATTTATGATAATATTAATAATATTTTACATTTTAAACCATTTACTATTTCATATACATCATACACTTTTTTTAAGTATAGAATTAATGATAATTTTATCTTCTGGTGTGCTTATGTCCTGTCTTATATCTTATTTTGTAGTAACAAATTATAATATATCAAAAATATCAGCATATATTTATTATTTAATTTTATTTATATTCTTATTTGTGCTTTATATTGCTGTTATATTTAAACCTTATGCTTAAATACAGCATTTTTTAAATGCTTCTGCATTTTCTTCCATAGCTGATTTTATTAAATTTTCCTTTTCTTCATCTTTTGCCATAGCAATATCTTGTTGGTAGCTTATATGCTCCATAATATATTCTGCTTTTTCCTTATCTTCTGCCTTATCTATACATATTTGATTTAATGAAGAAAGCAAAGATAATTCAGTTTCAAATGGACTGCTCTTATAAAAAAGATATGTTATAAGTTTCATAACATATATATAAATATGAATATATGGCAGTAGATTATATATATCTTCTTTTGAATATTTATCATTTATGAGCATATCAAAAGAGTTATCATATTCATAAGGTATATCTAAAACTAACCATTTAGCTTCTAGTTTATCCAAAGCATTTAATATTTCTGCATCTGACTGATACTCAATTGACAAAAGTTTTTCTAAATCTGGTATTATTGTTTGTTGAATAATATTATCTATTTTCTCATCTTGGATATTATGTGCCATTTTATCCCCCTTTACAAAATAATCATATTTTGTGAGTAAATGTCAATGATTATTAATATTTATTTATTAATACATAAAAAATGCAGGACAATATATCCTGCATTTTTTGTTTTGAGCATTGTATTTCTATTAATGAGTTTAATAGTCTAAATTAAATAATATCCTTTTCCGCCATTTATAACTTTCTACTAGATTTTAATAGATTCTGTTTTTTTAATAATAGTAACTTTACCTGCTTCAAATTTTACTTCCACAGAACCATAAAACCCTTGTTCCATAGTTTCTCTCATAATTTCATAAAGTTTTGTAAGTTGTGATTTTCCGCCAATTTGTTCGTTTTTGTTAAGATTTAATGCTGCCATAATGCTCCTCCTCAACTGTTTTGTTCGTTGCATTTGTCTATTTTTATTTTTTTTAAGCCTGTAATAATGATAAAGCCATTGCAGGTATTTGGTTTGCTTGTGCAAGTATTGCAAGATTTGCTTGATATGCAACTTGTGCTGTTGTCATAGCGGTTGTTTCTCTTGCAATATCAGTATCTCTTATCCTTGATTCGCTTGATGTAGTGTTTTCTTCTGCTGTTGCAAGAGTGTTTATTGTGCTATTTAATCTATTTACAAAAGCACCAATTTTTGCCCTTGCAGAAACTACTTTTGTTAAAGCGTTATCAATTTCAGTAATAGCTTTCTGTGCATCATTTTGAGTATTAATGTTTGTATTACCTATTCCCAATGCAGCAGTGTTTAAAGCTGGAAGTGATACATCTAATTTTTCCCCTTTTTCTGTGCCAACTTGTATTTCTGTTCTAGCGTCAACTATATGCAGATTTAAGTTTTGATTTTCAAGCCTTACACTTGGTTTAAAATCAATTTTACCTGTGCCTAGATTATAATAAGCATCAACACCTGTTCTTGTATCCACTATTAAGTCAATACCGGGAATAATATCAGTTACTCTTGAATTACTTGTTACTCTTTCGCCAACTAATACACCAGTTAAATTATCTTTTGCAGTAATTGTTTGCATATTTTGGCTAGATTCCTGCACCACATTAAGACCAAGTGCATCCATCAATTTTTGGCTTCCTATAAATGAAAGTTCGCCATCTCTACCAGTTAATGCTGATTGTAATATCATTGTGCCGGGAACTACCCCAAAGCCAGTTCCTTCTGTTTGGTTAAAGGATATAAGTTTTTTATCTACTTCACTTAATCCGCTACCCATATCTAAATCATAAACGATAGCTTTTGTTATTTTATCTACCACATCATTTAAAGTATCATCTCCCTCTAAATAGATTGTAGTATTTTTATTATTACCATATATTTTTAATTCCTGAGTGATAGCAAAAAGCTCAACACCATTTTCATCTACGAAATTTGCAAGCTCTGAAAGTTTTGTTGTAGATGTTGCAGCTTCGCCACCTTTACGAACTTCAATAACAGCTGTTCCTGATAAAGTTTGACCATTTGCACCAGCACCTGAATTTTCTTGAAAACCTAATGTAATCTCACCAGTATTAAATGAACCAGTTTTGCTGTCTAATGTTACAATATGAACTGCTACATTATTGTAATCAACTATACCATCTTTATTATCAGCTTTTGTTAAAGAGTTTGGCTGGTTATAAACAATTACTGGACCTTGCACTCCATTTTGACTGATTTGTAATGCTCCACCACCATTTGCCATTAAATCTTCATTATTAGTAACACCTTTGGAATCAGTTACTGAAAATAGAAATTTATCGCCACCATTTACAGTATCAGAACCAGCAAGCATAGATATTTCAAAATTTAAATTAAAACCATTAGAATTATATGAACCTGTTAATTTTCCATCTTTTGATGTAAAATCTATCCACTGACCTTCATCACCAGTTTCTGCTGAAATAAATTTTACTCTATAATTTGCATTTTCTGTTGCATTAGTGCTACCATCTGTGAACTCTACCATAAAGTAGCCACTTTCATTTGTAGTAACTGCTGTAACTGTGCCGAAAGCCATATTTGAGCTTTCTTTTTGATAGCTATTAATAAATGTCATACTTGATGACATTACAGCACCATTATTTCCACCATCTGTTGGATTTTGCACTGTTACAGTATAACTTCCATCTGCTGTATCTTTAATATTATCAGGACTACTTACTTGACCGATATTTGTAGTGCCTTGATTACCTACATACGCACCAAGTTTATTTTCTCTTAATGTGAATATTTGAGTAGATTGCACTTGATTTTGACCCGGTTTCACATTAAAATCAATGTCATAGTTACCATCAGCAACTGTGCCATTAATAACTGCACTTATTTTATCAGTGCCACTATTCCATGCTCCACTTGATTCGCCATTTATAAGTTTTTTAGTATTAAATTCTGTTGTGTCTGAAATTCTGTCTATTTCTGCTTTTAATTGGTCTATTTCTTTTTGTATTTCTAATCTATCATTTGCAGAATAAACACCGTTTGCACCTTCAACTGCTAACTCTCTCATTCTTTGAAGCATATTTGATATTTCATTTGTTGCACCTTCTGCTGTTTGAAGATAAGAAATACCATCTTGTGCATTTTGTGATGAAGTTTGAAGACCTAAAATAAATCCTCTCATTTTTTCAGATATTGCCATACGAGATGGGTCATCCATGAATGTATTTATGCGTAAACCAGAAGAAAGTCTATTTATTGATTGGCTTAAATCACTTTGGTTTCTACCAGCAGCAACTAAGCTTGATAAAGAAAACAAATTTGTGTTTGTAATCATACTTGTTGACATCTTGCCCTCCCTGACTTATTCAATAGAGTTCCAACCTTGTATGGTATATGTATCGTCTATACTTTAAATAACTTTAATAAAATTTTAGTTTTTCTAATCTTTTATTTTTAAGCATCTTTGTCGTTTTATTTTTTATCGGTATATAAAATAAAAAGTTTAGAAAAATATTTTACTTATATTAAAAAAATACTTATACTTTATAAAATCATTGCCTTTTGGAGCTTGATGATGAATAGATTATTTTTGTTTTTATTGCTTTTATTACCATTTAATATATATGCAGAAAATACTTCTCTTGATAGTGCCATATATGAAATTATGCGGATAGGTTATATGATGCCACCTGCTGATTTTAAATGGGAAAATACTTCATCTAATGCCAACTATACAGATATTAAAGCCAAAATAAGAAAACATTTACAAGATGCGTTACTGCTTAATAAAAAATATCCTAATATTTCCCAAAATCAGAAAAATAATATTCTATTTCGTAATAATAATCTTAAAGCAGAACTGCAAGATAGTATTAATCAAAATAAAATTCAAGGTGTAGAGGCAACTCTTTATAAACTTTTTACAGATTTAGCTTTACTTTGCATAAATGAATATAAAGGAGATATTTCAAATTTTGCTTCTTTTGATGAAAGTTATTTTTACATAGCATTAAGATGCCGTATTTTAATATGCTATATATTATATAATATTAACTATCTACCAGAAGAGCAAAAAATAATATTAGAATATACTAAAATGTTCATAGAAAGATATAAAGAATATATGCAAAACGATTATAAAAGAAAAGTAACTAAATATGATTACTATACTGTGTATAAAAAGGCAACTGATGAACTTATGAAAGCTGTTGATGATAGATATATCCTTAATAATAAAATAAACCTATCTAATATAAAAGATAAAAACGGTAATTCATTAAAAGGTTTATGGTATAGTATAGAATTTGATAAAGCAGGTAACCCAGTATTTAGAACTTATTATAGTCTTTTCTTCGGTGGATATACTGGCTATCATTATTATAATTTTTCTTCTGATTATAATTTTATTGAAACATTTTATACAAATGGTGAAAGTAGAACAACTTTATTATTATATCCAAAATCTGCTTATGTTAAAAATAATATAATATATGTTACTCTTGAAAATGACCCATTAAATAATCTTTCAGGTTATAAAAATTCTCTATATATTCAAGCTCGTTTTAAAAATAATAAAATGATAGAGCTTACAGATTCTTATTATGATGGCATTTCATTACTTGTAGATAATATGAGCCAGTATATTCAGCCATATAAATTAAATATTCCATTAGGCTATAAAGCAAGTAAAGAAAACATTGAGAAAAACATAGAACAATTTATAAAAAAAGCTGATAAACAGGCAGATATTTATAATGCTGGAAAATTTGTGCTAAATAATAAAATATTTTATGTATTTATATCATATCATAATTATGCTTATGGCTATGATGGTATTAACAGCAAATGGAAAAATATTGTTATAACATTTTGGGAAGATACTGGTAGCTATATAGTGCTAAAAGATTACTCAAATCTTGACAATGGTGGAATATTACAAAAATGTAATGCAGAAAATAACTTAATATCATGTAGTATGATATATAATGATGAAAGAGCAGCTTATGGCAATAATATATACTCATATATTTTAGATAATAATAAATTTTACCTTTATTCATATAAAAATATTACGGGTATTGAAAATAAAAATGTATCATGCACTTATTATTTGTATGATATTAATAATAAAATAGAGTTAAATAATATTTCTATAAGCTATCTTGAAACATTAAGAAATAAGGCATATTCTAGCAATAAGTGTAACAAAATAGTTGGCATAGAATAAAATTATAACTTTTACAATATTCTTAATGTGTAAAGTAAATATATAAAAAAGTTTTGCTTAAATAATATTATAATGTAACAGTAACTTATATATACTTATTATTAATAAAAAAGTTGTATAAATCATAAAAAAATTGTTGAAATTTGATTTTTATAGACATAAGATAATCTATGATATTTTGGAGTTAAAAAGTAAATGTTTGAATTTAATTCCCTTGTTGTTTTATCAGACAAAAAAGATAAACAATATATGGTAACACTAAAAGAAGGGGCAAGGTTTTCTACTCAATATGGCTATATTGAGCATAATGATATTGTCTTGCTTGATGAAGGCGATATTATTAAAAGCACACTTGGACATCCTTATCTTGTATATAAGCCTACATATATGGATTTTGTAATGAATATAAAAAGACAAGCTCAGATTATATACCCAAAGGATGCAGCTGCAATGCTTATGTGGTGCGATATTGCACCTAACCAAAAAGTTTTAGAATCAGGTATTGGGCAGGGTGCATTATCACTTGCAATTTTGCGAGCACTTGCAGGAACGGGAAGCCTTACAAGCTATGAAATACGGGCAGATTTTGCAGAACAATCAGCAAAGTTTATTAAACAGTTTATGAGTGAAACACCTCTAAACCATACAATAGAAGTCAGAAGTATATATGACGGTATAGATGGCACATACGATAGAGTGTTGCTTGATTTACCGGAGCCATGGCATGTGGTGCCTCATCTAAAAACTGGTTTAAAAAATGGTGGGCTTATAGTTGCTTATCTACCTACTATTTTACAAGTTAAAACCTATGTTGATGCTTTAAAAGATTGCGGATATTTCTCTGATATAGAAACAGCAGAATTTACAAGACGACCATGGAAAGTAGATGGAATGTCTGTGCGACCTGAAATGTGGATATATAACCATAGTGCTTTTCTTATCAGTGCAAGAAAACTGAAAATAATTAATTAAATAGTATAAATATAGAGGTCAAATATGAAAACAAGTAAGTCAAGCTTTAAGCTAAAATTTTTCTTTATTCTGCTTTACCTTTTAGTTGTAATTATTTTATCAGAATTTAGTATTATCCCAAAATGGCTTTCTCTTATACTCTATGCAATCTTTTTTCCAACAGCATTTTTTTCTGTCCGAAATGTATTAGACAGCGTTTTAAACATAGCTAAAACAATGGCAACAGAATATGATGAAATAGTTGATTTAACAAAACGAGCTGATGAAAAAACAAGATGCGAACATTGTAAAAGTATTGCAAAATCACTTAATCACATGATGATAAATACAGATAAAGCAATACTTGATTTTTATAGATATATTGTTAGTGCAGAAGGCAAATCTTTAAGAGTGTCATCATCTATTGCAGTTGTTGATGAAAGCACTACTAAAAATGCACAGAGTGCACAAAATATATACCAGTCAATTAATGAACTTGTTGGATATATTGGCAAAATAACACAAACATCTGCTGAAATTAATTCAGATATTAATAAATCATTGGACTTAACTAAAAATGGTTCTTCTGCTATGGAGCAGTCAAAAGCATTAATGGAAGATATATCAAATGCAGCATCTAGTTTAGAACAAAAAATTTCAGATTTAAATAGTGGTGCTGAAAAAATTGGAGTAATTGTATCTGTTATTGATGATATTTCAGAACAAACTGCACTACTTTCTTTGAATGCTGCTATTGAAGCAGCAAGAGCTGGGGAGGCAGGACGAGGCTTTGCAGTAGTTGCTGATGAAGTTAGAAAGTTGGCAGATAAAACAACTAAATCTACTAATGAAATTAAAGAAATGGTTGCAGATATTCAAAGCCATATTGGTGAAGTGTCTATTCAAACAAATAATATTTTTCAACAGATTATGACACAAAAAGACCAAACAGAGATTGTATATAATAATTTTAATAATATACTTAACTTTTCTGAAAGAGTAAGTGTTACAAGTGATGAAATTACAAAAACTATGGAGTTACATTCTGATGTAAATGAGCAAATAGCCCGTGATGCACAAGATATTATAGATGTATCAGAAACAACAGATAGATTAATGCACGAACTTGTAGCAAACTATGGCAAAATGATAGAAACTATGAATGAATTAACTATTAAATTTTCTACTATTAAATATTCTAATCGTGCAGTTCATTTCCTTAGAGCAAAAAGTGCCCATATTAAATTTATGCACAATGTGTATACTCATTATACTCAAAATAAATCAACCACTTTGGCAACACACAGAACATGTGCTTTCGGACAGTTTTATTATAGTCTTGGACAGGAAATATTCCCTGATAATAAACTTTATAAGGATATAGAGCCAATACATATGAGAGTCCATGAATTAGGTAATAAAGTAATGGATGAAATAGCAGCAGGCGATAGAATTAGAGCAAATGAGTATTTGCAAGAATTACAAAATACAGTTGATAAAATGATAGCAATGCTTGATGAACTTATTGACCAATATTTTGAAAGCGACTGGCGTAATGCTTAAACTATAATATGCTAAACTGGTAAATATGTTTATCAGTTTAGCAGTTTTAAATATATATAACAACATTCTCATTTTTACTCTTAAATAAAAGCAATAAAAATATATAAATTATACTTTAAATCTAAAATCTATATCCAGCTTCTATAAATACCCTAACACCTGAATAGTCATGATTTGTAAAAACATGGGTATAATCTACACCAATACCAGTAACGAAATTATTTGAAAATGAATAACGCAAGCCCCCACCAACTACAAAACCCACATTTGAAGATGTCTCTCCGTTTCTTTTTATTGTGTTTATAGGATACAAGGAACCATCACCATCATTTCTATAAGTTGTTGTTTTGCTATTCTCTATTGAAACTGCCACATCCATACCAGCAGAAATATATGGAATAAATCCTTTTGTAACTTTTATATCATCATATTGTAACACTGCTAAAAATTGAAAATCAATTAGATGAAAGTCAGTATTTATTGTAATTTTACCATCAGTATTTTCATTTAAATCTGAACCACCAGCATAGTTATAACGCAATGTGCCTGCAAAAGCAAAAATTTTATGTAGATTATATTTATACCGCAAATCAACTCCACCACCAATCCCAGTAAAATCTTTTATATATGCAGTTTTTCCAGTAGGAATATAAAGCGATGGGGAAATACCTATATAATGCTTTTTATTCTCGTATGAAATATTTTTTTTAGGTTTTTCCATATCTCCATAATTATAACTTTGTTTGCCATCATAATAATCGCCATATTGAGCGTATGTGTATGGAATATTTGTAGTAAATATTAATATAAAAATTATAATATATTTTTTCATTATATACTCCCCTCACTTTCTGCTGGAATATATTTCCATATTTCTTCAATTAAACTGCCATCAAATAAACTAAAATATATATTTTCATCTTCTGTAATCTGCTTAAATCGTTGGTTTGCATTACCAGTGCAATTATAAGAAATAATTTTTTCAGGATTAGAGCCACTATTATCTATACATTTACCAGCTGTTCCTATATTTTCAAAAACAAAACCATTTGAAATATCACTATTACTAACTTTCCATTGCTGGTTTGGATTATCAGAGCATAGCTGTAATACTTCCATATTATTAATGCCTAAACAGTAACCGGGATAAACTGCTGAATGAATACGACCTGATTTATCTCTTGCCCATCGTTGATTTTTACTATCATTACATGCTACTACTCTAACTGCCATATTACTTGCTTCTGATGAATACACTTCTATACATTTACCATTTATTTCTGCCTGATTAAACTTAAATTCAACAGTGCCAAGTCCACTTGTTGAAAGCATATTTTTTAAATTATTACTTGCTTGCATATTATTATTTTCAAGTAATTCATAATTATTATAAATAAACATATCAATTTCATCTATTTTATTTTTCTTATTTATATAATCTTGTGCCACAGCTTTTTGATTAGGTAAAAGATTATTTAACTTATTATATCTATATAATATTTCAATAATTTCTTTTTCCTTTGCAGAAAGAGTATAATTATCAATAGCTTTATTTAAAAGCAAATCATTAAGATATATTGTATCATTATCAATTACAGACTGATACCCATTTTCTCTGCCTATTACAATCGCTTTTGAAAGTGGATTACTATATACTGTTTTATTTATTGTAGTGTTATCATTTTTTGCTTTATTAACATATAAAGTAATAGTTTCAGGTTTATCCCTTTCTGCTATATTTATATGAAATTTATTAATAATATTTTTTTCATATCTTTTATCAGAAAGCACCACATATTGAGTTGTTTTATTATCATAATATGTTATTTCTAAATATGATGTAGCATTATCAGGCAAGCTATCTTTAAAAATAGATGCAAATACATTACCCCAGTTTCCCCTAAAATATGGATAAATAACTGCATTATATGGGCTTTGTGGGTCATACCCACCTAATATAGTAATAACTGGCACGCCTTTTTGGGTAGGATTAATTCTATTATTTAAAAAGTTTTCTTCTGTTGCTTTTGAATATTCTTGTCTAACTTTGTCCCAACTTCTATAATAATATTCACCTTTATCATTTTTCTCATCACTTAAAAAATATTTATCTGCAATATTTTTTTGTATCTGTCTTGTGCTTCTTGCTGTGCTGTGAGTGTATCTTGATATTGCACTATCAGCACTACCACCAGCCATACTATCTCTATTCCAGTTATAATAATTTTGAAAAGGTGTAATAAACCATTTTTCTTGGAACATTTCTGCATTAGGTGTGCTATTCCATGCCACATTTGCTCTCATTCTATGTTTATAAGCATCATATCCCCACGAAGTTGAATAACCATGAACGGAGCCATTACTTGCATCGTTTATAAAAGGAAAATGACCCATACCATATCCATGCCCTACTTCATGACTAAATTCATTACCAGTAGATGCACTTAATGTGCCTATACCATTACCACCACTTAAACCATGTTTGATAGTTACTGCTTTGCCATTTTCATCAGTATATTTTCCATTTGCATGATGCACTGTAAAATAAAACATATCATGGGCTATTTGATGTTTTTGATTTAGTGGGCTATCAATTACCCCTTTATTTGCAAAATCTATCCCTACACTAACTTGGGCTTTTGCCACATCTTCCCGCATATCTCCGCTATAATGATTTGCTCCCACATAATCGCTTTTATTTGTATAAATTTTCCCACTACTAATAATAACTTTTTTTAATAATCTATCTTCATAATATCCATGAAATAATTTAGCAAAAGGGACAGTTTGAAAATATTCCTGCATAGCATGAGCTGAATCAGTTAGCATATCATGAGAGTCTTTTGCATAGTCATCTGTAAGCATACCTAATCTTATAAACAAAAATGCCCCTTCAATTGGTGCTGCAAATTCTATATTATCGCTAAAAAGAGAGCCTGATAATTCCTGCGATGTTTTTGTTATGCCTGTAAACTCTAAATTCATTTTTGGAGTAACAAAATCATTCGGCAGTTGCACACTCCACGAGCGTTTAGAGTATGTTATATCTGGCTTTGTGCCACTTCTATTATTATAATCAGATTTTGGCATACTTGGGGGGGGGACCATCTTAAACGTATTTGTTTTGTTTCCATTATCAACTTTTACTGATAATTCTTGTAGTTCTTCTTGTGGGGTAAAAAGTAAAAGTGCTGTTCTATAAGGTATAAGAGATGGTTCATTTCGTGCTTCATTATTATTAGGGTCAATTGTATGAGTTTGAGCGAATTGCACTCTGCCTGCTAAACTACCAGTTGAAAGATTATTAGGGATACTGCGTATCTGCTTAAATTCATTAATATCAAAAAAAGTAAGCCTTTTATCTCTAATACTCCCTACTTTATATGATATATCACTAGAATAATCAGCATAAGTTACAACATCTATATCAGCATCAGAACATGCAAAAAAGAATACTATCGTAAATAGCAGTAAAGTTATTTTCTTCATAATTAACCTTTAATATTTGATTTATTATTTTTATGGTCTAAGGCGTCCCTTAAACCTTCACCTAACAAATTATAGCCAAGAGCTGTTAAAACAATAGCAATACCCGGAAAAAGAGAAAGCCACCACGCATTTATAATATTATTTTGTCCCTCTGTTAATATATTACCCCATGATGGCACAGGTGGAAGAACGCCAAGCCCTAAAAAACTTAAAGATGATTCTAAAAGTATAGCACTTGCAACTCCCAATGTAGCTGTAACAAATACAGGTGATAACACATTTGGAAGAATATGCTTAAACATTATTTTAATATGACTTAATCCTTGCATTTTAGCAGCAGTAATATATTCCCTATTTTTCACACTCATTACTTCTGCCCGCACTAAACGAGCTACTCCCATCCAGCCAGTAACACCTATTACAACCATCACATTAATAATAGATGGTTTTACAAATGCAATAACTGCTAAAATAAGAAAAAATGTTGGAAAACAAAGCATAATATCTGTAAATCGCATAATTATACTATCTACAAATGTTCCGTAATATCCAGAAATCAGCCCTAAAACAACACCTATAAATACTGATATTCCAACAGCAATAAAGCCCACAAATAAAGATATTCTTGCTCCATACACTACTCTTGAAAAAACATCTCTACCAAGAGAATCTGTGCCAAAAAAATATGTGCTATCAGGTGGTAAAAAAACAGCATCTAAATTTGTAAGTGCTGGATTAAATGTTGCAATCAGTGGAGCAAAAATCGCTATAATTATAAAAAATAATACAATAAATGCACCGCTTATAAGTAATATATTTTTATTTATTTTAGAAAAGATTTTATATCTGATGTTATTTTTTTCCATAGCGTATCCTTGGGTCTGCATAAGCGTATGCAATATCTGCTATAATATTTCCTAATAATGTAAGCATGGCACCTATCACTAATATACCCATAATCACTGGATAATCTCTCATCATCACTGAATTATAAAAAAGCTGTCCCATACCCGGTATGCTAAATATTGATTCAAATATTACACTGCTACCAATAAGCCCCGGTATTGAAAGCCCTAAAATAGTAATCACTGGGAGCATTGCATTACGAAGTGCATGGCTAAATAATATTTTACCTTCCCCAATGCCCCTTGCTCTTGCAGCTGTAATATAATTTTCATTTAGCACATCAAGAGTAGATGTTCTTGCAAACCGTGAAATGCCTGCCAAAGAACCAAAAACAGATATAGATACTGGCAGTATTAAATGAGCGGATATATCCTTTATCTTTCCCCAAACACTCATAGTATCATAAATATATTCTGTATAAAGTCCTGCAATAGGGAGCCAACCTAAATATATACTAAAATAATACATACATATTACTGCAAGCCAAAAAGTAGGCACTGCAAAGCCAATAAATACTATTACAGTTATTGTTTTATCAATAATACTATTTTGGTAATAGGCAGAAATTATACCTAGCGGTAGCCCTATTAAAAATATAAAAAACATACTTAAAAGATTTAAACCCAAAGTAATATGTATCCGTTCCCCTATTTTTTCTTTTACACTTCTTCCATCTATGGCAAAAGATTCACCAAAATCTAAAACTATTACTTTTTTTAGCCATATTATATATTGCTCGTAAAGTGGTTTATCAAGCCCATACATTTTTTCAAACTTGCTTCTTGCTGTTTCTGAATATTTTGGACCAGATGCTGCACGCATTTCTGCTGCGTCACCCGGAGCTAAATGGATAACAATAAAACATATTATAGTAATACCTATAAACATAGGCACCATCATTAAAAGCCTGCGAGTAATATATGAAAGCATTTTATTCCTAATATATTAGTTTTGTGATATTATTAAATATATAATTTTCTATGCTGTCAAATGATTTTTATGATTTTACTACTTATTGGCTTACATTTACCATTAAAAATAGTTTTTCTATAATACAAACAATTTTAAAGTAAAAAATTGTGATTAAATTGTTGATTTTATAAAAAACAATATTGATAATTATTACTACTATCATACATTATATAATATATGGAGGTATAATATGAATAAAAAATATTTAACTACATCACAAGGCATACCTGTTGGAAGTGATTTATCTTCTATGACAACAGGTGAAAAGGAAGGATATACCTTATTGCAAGATTTCCATTTAGTAGAAAAACTTGCACATTTTAATAGAGAGCGTATTCCTGAACGAGTAGTCCATGCAAAAGGTGCTGGTGCAAAAGGATATTTTGAAGTAACTCATGATTTATCAAAATACACAAAAGCAAAATTATTTTCAGAAGTTGGCAAAAAAACGGATGTATTTTTAAGATTTTCTACTGTTGGTGGTGAAAAAGGTTCGGCAGATACTGCAAGGGACCCACGCGGTTTTGCCATTAAATTCTATACAGAAGAAGGTAATTACGATATAGTAGGCAATAATACACCAGTATTTTTTATAAGAGATGCTCTTAAATTCCCAGATTTAATCCATACCCAAAAAAGAAACCCACAGACTAACCTACATGATGCTAATATGGTATGGGATTTCTTTTCATTAACACCTGAATCTATACATCAAGTAACAATACTTTTCTCTGACAGAGGCACACCATACAGTTACAGATATATGGACGGTCATTCAAGCCATACTTTTATGTGGTATAATGAAAAAAATGAATATGTATGGGTAAAATATCATTTTAAAACAAATCAAGGCAATAAAACAATGACTAATGCAGAAGCAGAAAAAATGGCTGGTGTAAATCCAGACCATGCAACAGAAGATTTATTTAATGCTATTGCAAATAAAGAATATCCATCATGGGATGTATTTGTGCAGATAATGACACCAGAACAAGCTAAAACTTATAAATTTGACCCATTTGATGTTACAAAAGTATGGTATCACAGTGATTTTCCACTTATACCACTAGGCAAACTTATATTAAACCAAAACCCTGATAACTTTTTTGCAGAAGTAGAACAAGTTGCATTTTCACCTGCAAATTTAGTATCTGGTATAGCAGCATCCCCTGATAAACTACTTCAAGGCAGGCTTTTTGCTTATGGTGATGCTCATAGATGGCGTCTTGGAGCAAACTCTCATCAAATACCAGTTAATAAGCCACGCTGTCCATTTAATCATGGTATGCGTGATGGTGCTATGAATATGGATAATGGCGGTTCAAGTTACCATTATTTTCCAAGCTCTTTTACTGGTGTAGAAACGAGTGCAGTATTTAATCCGCCATTTATTGATATTTCTGCATCTCTTGGTAGACACGATAGAAAAATAGAAGATGTGGACTTTATTCAAGCTGGTGCTCTTTTTGATAGAGTAATGACTGAAAGCGAAAAAACAAATACTGTTAATAATATTGCAGGCAACTTATGTAAAGCAAATGAAAATATACAGTATAGGCAAACTGCACTTTTTTATAAAGCAAGCAAAGATTATGGTGTAAGAGTAGCAACTGCATTAAAACTTGATATAGAAAAAGTTAAGAAACTTGCCACATTAAGCCAGCAAGAAAGAATTGATGCAACTAAATAATGTAAATATAAGGCAGCCATTTATAAATATGGTTGCCTTTATTTTTTATTTACCTATATGCAATAGCTTCTATTTCAACAAGCACATCTTTTGGAAGCCTTGCAACTTCAACTGTTGTGCGGGCTGGAAATGGCTCATTAAAAAATGATGAATATACTTCATTCATAGCTGTAAAATCATTCATATCTTTTATAGAAACAACAGTTTTTAAAACTTTATCCATAGAACTTCCAGCTGCTTCAAGCACTGCTGATACATTTAATAAAGCCTGTTTCGTCTGCTCTACAATACCAGAAGGGATTTCTGATGTAGCAGGATTTACTGGAATTTGACCTGATGTAAAAATTAAATCCCCAAAAGAAACACCTTGTGAATAAGGTCCTATTGCTTTTGGTGCATTTTGAGTAGATATTGATTTTTTCATATTTTTTACCTCATAATACTTTTATCTACATAATATCTTTTATAACAAAATAAATGTCAATCTTTTTGTATTTTTGCTTGCTATTAATTATAAAAGGTATATAGTTGCAAAAAATATTTTAATTAAGGTAAAAAATATGTTCACTAATATAGAATCTGCAATATATGCCGTATTTTTAGCATCTATCGCAATAATCGCAGTTATGAATCCTTTTGGCAATCTACCACAATTTATTTCAATGACTGATGGTATGCCAGTAAAAACTAGACAACATCTTTTTAGAAATATTATTATTACAGCATTTATAATTGTTATGATATTTCTTTTTGCTGGTCCTATTGTTATGGATTATATGTTTAGAGTTTCCCTTAATGAACTTAGAATTGCTGGCGGCATTATACTTGTAGTGATGGGTATTAAAAATCTACTTTTCCCCGGAGCTGTAAACGATTTCTCCCACTATCAAGATATGAGTGAAGAAGAGTTAATAAGACGCTCTATTATACCTATGGCATTTCCTATGTTAATAGGTCCGGGGACACTTTCCACAATCGTAGTTATGGCAGCAGAAGGTGGTATGAAAAATACTATTGCCGGCATAATTGCTGCTTTTATTTTTATGTCTATTCTTTTTTATTTTACTTCATTTTTGGAAAGAGTGCTTGGAAAACTGGTGCTTTTTGTAACTGCTCGCATAATGCAGGTATTTATAGTTGCAATGGGTGTAAAAATGATGCTTATAGGTTTAGGGATAAGCTCCGCCCATTAATTACATTTCAAACCTTTCGGACATCTGCCAATATTTCTTTCATCAGGCACAACAATTAAAGGTTCAGGCTCTTTTGCCATTGGGTCTTTATATCTTAAATCTGGTTCAAATAATAGTGGTTGCTGTGGTTCTTTTTCATAATATCTTTCTATCATTTCATTTTGAAGCTCTTTATCAAATAATATTTCTGGTTCTTTAAAAGGCAACTCCATTCTAGTCATATCAGCATCTTCTATATATGGTTCATCAACTTCATTTATATTATTAAACGGGTCAAAAAGTTTTGGGTCGCCATGCACTTTTGGTTCCTTCGGCTCAACACCACGAACAATAGGACCGCCCACATTTTGAGCATATAAATCTAATGATAATAATACAAATAATAATATATATATAAAACTTTTCATATTAATATTATATACTTTCTTAAAATAGGTGCAAGAAGAAACTACTTATAAATTGTAAAAAACACTTGACAATCCCCCCCCCGTGATAAAATGCGAATATCCAAAAAATTTATATGGGGGATTAAATGAAAAGAAAATCTTTATTATTAGCAGTAGTATTATCATCTGCTATGATTTTATCAGCATGTTCTGACAGTGATGATGATAAAAAAACAAGCTATGATGTTAGTGGCGAAATTGACTATGCAGGAAAGGACATCAGTAGTGCAAAAGTATGCCTTGATGTAAATAACAATGGGCTTGCTGATGATGGAACAAATTGTGTAGATACTAATGATGGTAGTTATAATATTACATCATCTAATAATCCAAAATATTATCCATTAGTTGCTTATATTCAAGAAAAAAGTCAAGTGCAAGCAAAAGTTACATTAGATAGTAAAGATTATGATAGTATATTATACGCTCCAAGAGGGGAAAGTTCTAAAATCTCTATTGCAACTACACTTGTAAAAAGTTTAATGGATAAAGATAGCAGTCTAAAATTAGATAAAGCTAAAGCTGATGCTGAAACTATTATTACAAAAGCTGACAAGCCTGAAACAATATTAAATCTATATAATAAAGCTCTTAACAGCGATATTGCAAAAGATTTAATTTCTACAAGTATTCGCGGTTTAGTAAGTGTAATTACTGATAAATTAGAGAATGAAAGCACGATAACTGAAAATACTAATATTATAGTTACAAAAGAAGAAGTTGAAAAAGCAAATAATCAAATTAAAGAAGCAGATAAAAATGTAGAAAAAGAACCAGCAGGCGATACTCAATTAACTCCACTTGAAAAATTTACTGAAATATTAAATAATGCAGAAGTGAAAGCTGATAAAAACAATCCAGTAAATCTAAATGAACATTTAGATAGTCCATATAGTAACAATATGAATGGGATATTAAGTGAAATAAAAATTAAAAGTGATACATTTGGTGAATTTGACCCTACTGCTTTATTAACTAAAAGAGCAATATCAACACTTATTTATTATAAAGAAGAAGGATGGCCTAGCGATAGTAAATTAGAATTAGAAGTTGTTCCAAACATAAATGATGACAATGGAGATATGTGGTATTCATTGGGACATTATGATTTTGAAGAAGTAAATATATGTGAAGCTGGTAAAGTTAATGGTATATTCTATAATGTTATAAATGCAAATATAAATTGGGATGACTTATCAAAATGCTATGAGTTAGCTGGTGAAGACCGTTCTGAAACTGCTAGAAAAAAAGTTGAAGAATGTTATGTTAATTTGTTATATGATAATAAAGACAAAACAATTGAAAAATACTACTGGACTATTGACACTACATTACTTGATGAATGCAAAAATAATTAAATAATAAGACATTACAAATTGCATATCACTCTATAAACTAATCCCTATTTATAATTATAAATAGGGATTTTATATATAAATAAGTTAAATTATTTTGCTTTTTTTGTTTTATGTTGTAATATAAGTTTATGAAAAAAATATTTATAATCATAATTATTACATTTTTATATTCTACATTATATGCTCTACCCTTACAGTTTACCCCTGCACCAGATATTTCATCATATTTAAGTGATGATTTTCAAAATAATATTATGCCTAAATTAAATGCTGTATCTGATGTATATTTTAAAAAAGTTAATAAAAAACATACACAGATTTATACAGCTGATAGTTTTATATTATATCAGAATAAACTAGATAATAAGTTAAGTATGAAAATAGATAAGCAGTATTTAATACCAACTTCAACCCAATCTATGCAAATATATCTAATAGAAAATCAAGGTGATTTTTGTTTTGTAGAAATATTTTTTATAGAAACTACAAGTAAAATAAGCCATATTTATTCTATATCAGGTTATGTTTATACAAATTTATTTGATATATCTAATAATAGCTTTTCATATAAACCACAGTGGCTATATGGCACACTTGCATTAATATATAATGATAGTTCAGACTATACTAATTATGATATTTTGACAGATAAAAAAAGCAATCGTCCAGCATCGCTAATATTTATTCCTGATGATAATGAATATTTTCTATCACTAAATAATATAGCAGAATATCCAGCAATAGATGTGATTAATAAAAAAAATGCTCTCACCTTTCTAATAAAAGATAGGCGAGTATTAGAATATTTTAAAAAATATGAAGCTGAACCACAGGGAACTTTTCAAAAATATCTTGGTGGCGCTATTACGATGAAAGCATTTATATACGCATATAGTTATAGTATAAATAATATATCTGATGGCAAAATAAAAATAGAAATATTATCTATTCCCGCACTTTTTCAATTAGAAAGCGATAAAGGCTTTAATAGAAGCTATGCCTATCAAAAATCATTTTATAAAAGTCTTTCTATTAAAAATACAAGTGATTATATGAGAGTGCTTGAAAGCCCTAATGGAAATGTTATAACAGTTATAGATAAAGTGTATTATAGGTCGCGAGATATTTTATACACTCCATGGAATAATAAAAACACAGGGGACGACCTTTGGTATGCAGTCATACTCCCAAAATTAAATAAAACAGGTTATGTATTAAGCAGTCAAGCAGATATAACAGAAAAAGGTGCAAGATAATGGCTTATAAAAATATATTAATATTAGCAAATGGATATACAGGTAGCAAACTTTTACAAAATTTAAAAAAATTAAGATTAACACCATTTGTTGCAGTATCAGAATATGGAAGTTTAAGAAAAAAAGTAGATTATGATATACTTTCTTTTTCAAAAGATTTCCAAATATATGAAGTTAAGGGAGAATGTTACAGCAAGGAAAAAGATATATTGCCTAATGCTGATGTTATAATATGCGTAGACTGGAAAAAAGATTATTTTGAAGAAGATAAGCCAACTTGTCCCATATATTATATGCAACCATCACTTTTACCAAAATATAGAGGCTATGGTGCAGTAAGTGAACAATTTATCCGTGGTGTAGTTTATTCAGGCATTACCATATATGAATACAATGGCATAATTGATGGTGGCGATATTATATACCAAAAAGAAATAAAAATAGAAAATTACTTTAAAGCATCAGATTTAATGGATAGGCAGGCTATATTAACAGCAGAATTTATTGCCGAACTTTATAAGGGTAATAAATTTTCTAAAATAAAGCAACAGGAAGAATATTCATTTTATCTGCCAAAAATAAGAAAGAACAGTAGAAAAATAGATTTTAATGCAGATGCTTTATCAGTATATAATTTTATAAGAGCTTATACTTTCCCTTTTAGTAATGCAGTATTTTATTTTAATAAAGAAGAATATAAAATTATTGATGCAACAGTAGAATCTTGGAGTGGCATGGAGGGCAGACCCGGTGAAATAGTGTCAATAAATGATTATGGTATTGTTGTAGCCTGTGGAGATGGTTCTATTTTGATTAAAGAAGTAGAATATCATGGTAATCCTATGAAAGCATTAATGATAAATATTTATGATGGTGAAATACTTATATAAATAATAAATATTTCACCTAAACAAATTATTTTTTAATTAGGATAAAAACAGCAATATTTGGTGCAAATGATATTAGATTGCCATTTTCTTCTTTAAAGGATAAAAGTTTTTTGATATTATTTGGAAAATCATTTAATAAATTAATTATTGCCTGTTTTTTATTATCATCAGGAACATATTTTAACATTGTATCCATAGTAACGGTTTCAGTAAAATTTAAAAAGAAATTAAGCCTTGCATACTCTTTTGTAATATCAAGTATTTCATTAACTGTATAAAAACGCCTATGCTTATTATCAGCATAAGCAACAGCCGCATTTAAATAAGCATCTTCATCATATACTATTGCATCAGTAATTACTACTACACTATTTGATTTAATATCTTTTAAGTAGTTAGTTAAAAATTCTTTTGGATTATTTTGAGTAGATAGTTTATATCTTAAAAGATATATATCATTTTTATGTATATTACGGTTATCAATATACTTATCTACTATCTGCTTATCTTTTGTAAAGTTATCAAACATTTTTCTTCCTCCATGCTTTTTCTAAAAATGAAAAAGTAACAGCAGATAAATCATTAAATTCTATTAAAAAGGCATCATGTCCATAGTTGGAATCTATTGTTACTCGTTCAACTTTATTATCATACTTTTTCATTATATCATATATTTCGTCCATTTGGTATGCTGGAAATAAAAAATCTGTGGTAAAATCTATTAAAAGAGTATTGGCTTTTAATCTTTTTAAAGCATCTTCATAAGAGCCATAACCATAGGATAGGTCAAAGATATCCATAGCTTTTAAAATATAAAGATAGCTATTTGCATCAAATCTTTCAGTAAATTTATATCCGTTATATTTAAGGTAGTTTTCCACTTCATAACTACTAGAAAAATCAAAAATAGAATCTTGATGTCCAAGTTTTCTGCCAAATTTAGCATTAAATGAAGCATCAGAAAGGTAAGTAATATGCCCTGCCATTCTTGCTATTGCAAGGCCATCTTTTGGTGTTGATTTACCATAATAATTACCCTCTTGCCAATTAGGGTCCTTAGTAATTGCATACCTTGCAATAGTGTTAAATGCCATAGCCATAGGTGTTATTCTGCCAGCTGCTGAAATAATTACAGCATTATTTACCATTTCGGGAAAGGTAATTGCCCACTCTAATGATTGCATTCCGCCCATAGAGCCACCTATAACACAAAAGATATTGTCAATATTAAGATAATTAAGCAATTTCCGCTGTGCTTTTACCATATCTCTAATAGTAACAACTGGAAATTTAAGTGCATATCTATTGCCTGTATATGGGTCAATACTGGCAGGTCCGGTAGAACCATAGCAACTACCTAAAATATTAGAACAGATAATAAAATATTTATTAGTATCAAGTGCTTTATTTGGACCTATCATTGCATCCCACCAACCAGCAGAATTTTCATCAGGTGAAGAAAGCCCTGCTGCGTGAGCAGAGCCTGTTAAAGCATGGCATACAAGGATAACATTATCTTTATTATCATTAAGAGTGCCATAAGTTTCATAAGCAATAGTAATAGGCGATAATATTCGACCACTTTCTAAAAAAAATTCATCTTTAAATGTTGCATACTGTGTTTTGACAACACCAATAGAGTTTTCTTTTTCCATTAATCGCCCAAAGCCTTATTAAAATCTGCAATAATATCATCAATATTTTCTATACCAACAGATACCCTTACTAAATCAGGGGTAATGCCTATTGCAGTTAATTCTTTTTCAGATAACTGGCTATGTGTAGTGCTTGCTGGATGAGTAACAATAGTTTTAATATCTCCAATATTTGCAACATGTAGTGGAAATGAAACATTTTCAATAAACTGCCTACTTTTTTCAAAACCACCTTTTACACCAAAAGTAAAAATAGAACTGCTACCAAGAGTTAAATATTTAGTAGCATTTTTATTATTTTTATTATCTTTTGAACCATTATAATCAACCCATGCAACATTTTTATGATTTTGTAAAAAATTTGCAAGTTTTTTTGCATTTTCAACATGTCTTTCCATTCTTATATGAAGAGTTCCTATACCCTGCTGAATAAGAAATGAATTAAAAGGGCTTATTGTTCCGCCAATATCTCTCATAGCACTTACTCTCATTTTTGCAGCAAAAGCTACATTACCAAAATGTTTTGTAAAAATAAGTCCATGGTAGCTTTCATCAGGTGTTGTTAATTCTGGAAATCTGCCACTTGCTTCCCAGTCAAATTTGCCACTATCAATAACAAGTCCACCAAGCACAGCACCATGACCTGATAAAAATTTAGTAGCAGAATGTATAATAATATTAGCACCATAATCAATAGGTTTTAAAAGAAATGGAGTAGCACATGTATTATCAACCACAAGCGGAACTTTATGTTTTGTAGCAAGAGCAGAAAATTTGTCAAAATCAGGCACAAAACCTTGTGGATTTGCAATTGATTCTATATATATAGCTTTTGTGTTATCATCAATTAATTTTTCAAATTCTTCTACATTATGTGGGTCTGCAAATCTTATTTCTATACCAAACCTTGCAAGCTGGTTAGCAAAAAGAGTATGTGTTCCACCATAAAGAAGACTTGATGTAACAATATTATCACCACATTTTGCAAGTGTTGTTATAGCCATAAATTCTGCAAATTGCCCAGATGAACAAGCAAGAGCAGCAATGCCACCTTCAAGAGCAGCAGCTGTTTCTTCAAGATATGTTGAAGTTGGGTTATTAAGTCTGCCATAAATATAGCCTGCTTCTGATAAAGCAAAAAGATTTGCTGCATGGTCAGAGTTTTTGAACTGGAAAGCATTTGAAAGATATATTGGTGGGTTAGTTGCACCAGTTGCATCTTTTGGATATTTTCCATGAACTGCCAACGTTTCAATAGATACATTTTTCATAATACACCTCAATATATAAATATTTTGCTTATCGCAAAAGGCATATACTATAAGGGTAGATAGAAAAGGACTATAATCATAAGAACTTATCTCTCCCTAAATATAGAGCAGGAATTAGCACCATCTGCTATGTAAAGATATAGCCGGTTGCTGTAGCTTCAAAGGGCCTGTCCCTCCACCACTCACGATAAGATAAAGGTTATTATATGATAAAATGTTTATATGTCAAGCAAAAAAAATAATTTTATTATGTTATATTTCTATTATAACAAATTATTTATACCAATAAGTATTGCAAATGCTATAAAAATAAGATAAAAATATGTAAAATTATAAGGTGATATATGCGGACAATTATAGTAGCAGCAGTTATTGCTATATTAGCAGGGATAATATACCAAAAGATAGTAGAAGAAAACACAAGTATTAAAGATATAGCTTTATATTTATCAGGGACCACATCAAAAGTAATAGATGAAGCTGTAAAAAATGATAACAATAACAATTCAAAAGATATAGAACAGAATTTAAATACTATTTCAGAAAATACTTCTGCTATTTTACAGGATATAAAAGAAAAATTTATAAAAGAGCAAATGCCAGAAATATGGCAGAATATTACATGTGATAAAGCATTATCCATATATAAAGATTATTCTAATGGTAAATTAACTATTAATAAAAACGAAGAAAATATTTATACTATGCTTAATATTATGCGTCAAAATGGGGCAAGTGATAAGTATATAAAAGATAATATTATTGCTCTTTTTTGTAATGAAAATATTAAGTAATTCTATCTAATTCTTTTATAATAGGATATATTTCTTTATTGACTTTTTTCATATTTATAAAAAGATAAAATGATGCAAGTATCATTATAAAGCTCCATATAAGCATAGTAGCCTGCGGTGGAATATGCTCTGTAATTGTGCCTGCTAAAAAACAGCCAATAGGACCGAGCCCAAGATTAACAATAGTATATATACTTATAACTCTACTTCTCATTTCTACTGATGAAATAGTCTGTAAAAGAGTATTTGTGGCAATAAAAGTTGCTACAAGCCCAAGTCCAGCCGGAATAACTACAATCAGGGAAAGAGCAGAATATGGAGAAATGGCAAACACAGCTAAACTTATAGAGTATAAAAGGCTAACTTTTAGAACAGGTTTTGGCATAGATTCCAGTTTCATAATTGAAGCAACAGAAAAAGCACCTATTATTGCACCAAAACCAAAAAGTCCCATTAAAAACCCTAAAAGCCTTGAATTACCATGAAGAATATCTTTTGCAAATATCGGAAACATGACACTATAAGAATAAGAAAAAAGACCAAATACTGCTAAAAAAATAAACATAGTTTTTAAAGAATAAAAATTATTAACATATTTCAAACCATCAAGGACATCTTTTATCATATTATGTTTTTTGATATCGTGATGTATATCTTTAAACCTTATACGATAAAGCACAAAAAGCACTGGTATATATAAAATAGCTGTTAATAAAAAACAAAACCCTTCACCAATGTAATATACAATAAAACCAGCAATAGATGGACCTACAAGCCTTGAAAGATTAAATGTCATAGATTGTAATGCAAGTGCACTTTTTAAAGTTTTTCTGCTTTCCACAAGAAGTAATATAGATGAATGTCTTGCAGGCATATCTATTGCAGAAACAATGCCTAAATATAGACTTAAAGCCATAATAAAATAGTAATTTACTGTATTTGTAAAAACAAGTAATGCCATAATAAGAGCATGTAGCATTGTAAGAAATTGTGTAAGCATTAAAGTTTTTCTTTTATCATGCTGCTCTAAATATGCACCAGCTAAAAGCCCCACAATAAATATCGGTGCATTAGCTAAAAGTTCAATCAATCCAAGTTTTAAAGGTGATTCTGTAATCCTATAAACAAGCCATGAATTAGCTAATTTTTGCACCCATACACCAGTCATAGCAGCAGATTGACCAGCAAGAAATATTGTAAAATTTCTTGATTTAAGTGCAGAAAATGTATTTGGGTCTAATCTAAAAGGCAATCGTAAGTGCATTTTATTTATCTCTCATCATACATTTATACATTCTATCTGGTTCAGGACTGCACTTATAAAGAGAACAGTCATCAATAGAATATGACCTATGTTTTACTGTATCATATATTAAATATTTACTACTTTTATTGTTTTTATTACCTGTTTGAATAAGTTTCCAATATTTTACTTCATTACTGTTACACACTAATATACGGGAGCCATAAAGAGTGGCTTCATCAAGAGTAAGTGCAAAAATAGTTAATGGAATAAAAAATAAAAATAATATTAAAAATAATCTATTCATAATAAAATGATATATGCAAAAACTAAAATTATCAATTATTTTATATTTTGCTCACCTCCATTTTTTTAAACCCAGAATTAAAGTGATAAAAATATATCAAAAATATTAAAAATATACATTGAACACAAAAATATATTGTAAAATATTAAATAAGACACTATTTAAATTTTTGATTTATTTTTTAGTTAATACTATCTTTTCTTATTATATATAAATTAGTTATATAAATATATAATTAAAAAATGGGTGTGAGCTGATTTTATATATATGCTATTATATAATATAGTATTAGCATCCAATATATAGCAAGTTTGATTAAATATTGGCTTTTTACATAACTGCAAATTTATCTTTTATAATATTTTCTACATATTGGCTTGATGCTAAACTTATTTCACCATTACTATCTTCAACAGGTGATATATAAATAGATAAATTATTTGGACGACCCTTAGTATAAGATTTAGATAAAGGCATAAAGTTAGTATATCCACCAAGTATATTCCATAAATATTGCCCATAGCAATCAGATAATGCTATATTATAATTTTGTATTATAATAATAAATTGTTTTTCTATTTCTTCATGAGCCATATCCCAAAAATCACCAAAACCAGATTGCCATAAATCTTCATGAGATAACCATGTGGGTTTAGGTTGAATAATGAGACGATAAAAATATTTATTAGTAGAATATTCCACTGCCCTAGCAAATGACGAAAACTTTATATTTGGTTTTTCTCGAAATTTTTTGTTTGTATCAAAAGTCTCATTAGTTTCTATATACTTCATTGAATTATTTTTTTTCATACGAGCAATATTTTCTATATCTTTTAATAAAAGATTTTTTTGATTTTTCAAAGATTCGCAATCTTTATTTAGTCTAGCAATAGTATCTTGAAATGCTTGTTTAAAATTATTCATAAATTCTTCATCATTGGCAAATAAGGTTGCCTGTTGAATATTTTGTATAATTACTTTTAAGTTTTTATATAAATCTTCCATATCACTTTGCTTTCTACTAGGATAGCTTTTTGCTTTTAAATTACCAAGTTTATTTATTAGTTTATTGATATATAATAGAACTTCTTCATTTTTAAAATTTTTTGAATTTGGAAGGATTTCTTTCATAAGTGTTAAATATTTTTGCTCTGTTCCATTGTTTATTTCCATAATTCATTAACTCCATAACTTTTATTAAACTACTATTTTTATGTGTTTTTTTTCCTATGATAGTATATAAAAAATCTTTGCTTGTATTATTTATTGTAAGCTCTATATTTGGATTATTTTCCATTATATTTTCAGGTGGCTCTTCATAACCTATTTCATATATATACTGGTCATCATACGAATTATCTAGTATGCTCTGTTGCTTATCAGAAGTAATAATATTAATTCTAGTTTTTATATAGTGATTTTTAATGAATAATTTAATAGTATAAAACCCTGATTTTGCATCTAGTAAATAATCACCACTTAAAACTTTAATCCCATTTATTAGTAATAAAGAATTTGCTGTATAATTAATTTTTGGTCCAAATCCTTCAAGATAAGTTGCTCGTCCTATTTTCTTTCCACCTGTAATAATGGGATATTCAAATTTAAACCATTTGTCTGTGTGTGCATAATCAAGTTCTATAAGTCTTTTAATTTTTTCACTATCTAAAAATGCTAATAAATAATTTCCTATAACTTTTGGTGTTACTAATAATCTGTTTTCTATCCATGCAAAATTTTTCGGCATATTTATACATAGAAAACAGTAATTACAATATTTTTTATATATAATATTAGTATATGTCCAATTTTCTTCATCGTATGCCTTATACCATAATGAATAATGTCTGTTATCATTTGTCTTTGACATAAATATTTTTTGAATGTTTTTGAATGGTTCTTTACTATTTTTACTTACTTTAAAAAAATCAATCCTATTATTTAATATAGTCATTGTATATTCATGGATAACATTATTTTGTTTTTTATTTATTACTTGTTTCTTCCTTTTAATAATTTGATAAGGAAAATATTTTGTTAAGTAATATGAATATAGTTGATTTGAAATAGTATAATATTGGTTCCTATAAAAATCTTCATATTTATTGCTATTCACCATTTCTCGTATTCGGAGTTTAATATATTTATTACTTTCCACTATGGTTAAAAAATCATATAAAGAAAGTCTCGTCATTTCTTTATTTTCAGGTTTAATATCTAGCATGTATAATAATTTACTCATTTGTTCTGATGAAAGAATAATCTGTGAAATTGGATATTGAATATATCTATAAGAATAAGATTTTCTTTCAGGAATGAAAAATTTTATACCCTTTTTATCACATGCTATTTTAATATTTTCCCAAATTTTTTCTTGACATTCTTCAAATATGTCTGTTAAATCTTCTTCACATACTCCACATTCTTTATTAAATTTTTCATAGAAACTTCTTCTAATATCTTTACAAAATACTTCTGAAATAATATATGTCTGCATTACAACAAATAAATAAGGGTATATTTTTATTATATTTATATGATTGTTTTCATATAAAAGAAAAGATTTAAAATTTTTTATAAATATTTTAAATTTATTATCTGTGATTTTTGCAAGACTATCACTATCTATTAAAGTTGAGAATATCTTAGCATCTTCAGCTCTATTAAATAAAAATTCTTCTATTATATTGTTTAAATCAATATAATCCTGTTTTATACTCATTTTACCCTCATTTATATAATACCAATTATTGTAAGTAATTATTTACGATAATAAATTATTTTATTAACCTATGATTAACCTTATAAATAAGGCAAGATAAATGTAAAAAATAGTATCTATGTATTTTTAAAAAATATGCAAATTCTAAAAAAGATAAAATATTAATTATAAACTATCTTTAATATTATTTTTTATTAATAATAAATATTAGTCCTATACCTATTATTTTATAGTATAATTTGTAACAAATTTCATAATCCACAATCATTCCATATAAAATTAGTTAGTATTTTTATTTCAATTTATTTTATCACGGGGGGGGGAATGTCAAGTGTTTTTACAAAATTACAAAATAAAAATACTAATAAGTTAAAAATCTTTCAGATAGAAAATAGTTTATGTTATATTATTAAAATTAGAAAAATTAATGATAAAACATTTTATAGTATTACTAATAAACAGAAATACACCTGAAAAAGATGAACTATAAAATTGTATAACTATGTATATATTAAAATTACTAAGCTGAAAAGATATAACATTATTATATAAACTCCAAAAAGATAAGATAAGATTATGCTTTATTCATAATAAAATAGGATACTTTATATAAA
>JAAGKN010000802.1_pt1 | contig 70300 bp, 64 predicted proteins | sample 6206371 | NCBI WGS metagenome assembly JAAGKN01 (sample SAMN11533720, study PRJNA540317) | gut metagenome | isolation source: fecal pellets from male and female animal of same cohort | host: Peromyscus leucopus | place: USA:CA | collected 2017
GATATGCTTGACAGTGATAATTCTTATATCCGCACAAGAGGGCTTACACTGATTGCCTATAATGCAAAATGGGATAAAGATTATAAAATTGATGAAATCATTGATAACTATTTAAAGCACATAACAGATGTTAAACCTATTACAGCAAGACAATGTATTAAGCTGTTGCCGATTATTGCAAAGGATAAACCAGAATTGAGGAATGATATTCTTTCCGCACTTCATAAAGCTAATATATGTATTTATGATGATAGTATGCAGCCATTAGTTTATAAGGATATTCAAAAAGCATTGAAAGAAATAGAAAAATATTAAAGTACAACTTCCAGTTTGTCAAACCGGAAATTTGAAATATGTGGAGGGAAAGATGGAGTTTTCAAAAGAGGATTTGAAAGAAGCTAAGTGGCAAATTGATTCGACTTTGCATAAACTAAGGGAAACAATAAAGACATTGGAATCCAAAGAGAATGCAGAAAGATATAAGTCACAAATTACATTAGCGAAAAGGCGGGTAAAAGCCTTTGAAATTGCAAATTGGCTTATTGAAAATGAGCTGGATTGATGAAGCATAATAGGGCTGGCAGCATTTATGCTGAAGTAACGCAAGAAATAATGCAGGGAGGTATTCATGATTGATATTAGAATTATCGATAAAGAGCACGAGCAGGACATTAACATACCAAACCAACCGTTTTCCTTGTTTGGCCGAATGATTCCGACTTACATAAACGAACAGTGGAGTTATTCGATTGAAAAATTCGATGTAGAGCAGCAGATGTGCTTTCCCGATGAAAATTATAGCTACGACGATATGATTGGAAACAGCACCTTTATCGGCGCTTATGATGATGAAAAGTGCATTGGCCTTGCCATTATGCAGGAGGCTTTTGTAAAATATATGTACTTGTACGATTTAAAGGTGAACGGCGAATATCGCAAATGCGGCGTGGCTAAGGAGCTGATGGAAAAGGCGAAAATCATCGCAAAGGAAAAAGGCTATAGAGGTATTTATACGCAGGGGCAGGACAATAATTTGGGTGCATGTTTGTTTTATATAAAAAATGGATTTCACATTGGAGGCTTTGATTCTAATGTGTATAAGGGGACAAAGCAGGAGGGAAAATCGGACATTATTTTCTATTTGGACTGCTAAATGTCAATTTCCGGTATCGCTGCAGAAGGAGGTGCTTCTATGTTAAAAAAAGTAAATAATATTACAACCATTGTAATTTATTCCTTCTTTGGGGTCTTTGCCGGAAAAGGAATCTTCCTGTTTTGGGATTACAATAAACGCCCGGAGCTTTATGCGATGACGTCGGCTCCGTGGTATACAGAGCTTATACTTTACGGCATAGTCGTGGGCATTGTGGTGACGATTGCCGTTTTGGTGAAAATTTTCGTTCGATGGAAAATGAAGCAACTATCGATGCGCACCACAAGTCGCCTATGATGGCAAAGATTATGAACCTACGTGAAAAATATGATTTACATATGCGGGTAGAACGTTATGTGTCCGATGAAGTAGGCGTCCCTGAAAAAGATGCCGCCTTTATACGGAAATAACGATTCGTTTTCGGCGACAGCTGCACCATTTTCTTTGAAAAATAAAAGAATGGTGCAGTTTTTTTCATTGGGATTGGAGGAATCTGCACCATTTCTTCGGAAATCAAGGGCGATGGTGCGGAGCAAATGGATTTCAAAATTGACGAATCCCAGTATGTTACATGAATTTCCAAAAATGACATTGGACAGGCGTAAAAACACCGTTGAAAGAGATTGAAATCGCTGCAGTGCAGCACGAGCCCACACTGTGGCGAGGGATTTTCGCACCATGGGAGCAAGTTAGCCGGAAAATGGTGCAGATGTGGCAGATTCCTTCCTGAAAAAGTGCACCAAGGGGTCGATTTTGAGGCAAAATGGTGCAGCCAAGTCGTAGAAGTAACCGCTAGCCGAGCCGCCAGCAAAACCGCCAGCCACAAAAATATCATCAATTTTCGGTTGGTATTCTCTGCAAAATCATATATAATGGTTCTAACAGAAACACCAGCTACAGAGAGGAAGACTATATGATTTATTTAAACAACATCGAAAAGACGATTCACAAACCGGCGGCGCAGGATTTGGACCCGGTCAGCGAGGCGCAGGCGAAGGCGCTGGCTGCAAAGCTGTTTCACTGCAAAAGACCGGAGAATATATATTTGACTGACAGCGGAAGTGCTGCCATAGAGGCGGTGCTGTGCGCCTTTGTTCCGAAGAAAAGCCATGTGGTAGTCGGCCCTTTTGAGAAAGAGGACACGCTGCAGGTCCTTGCTGATTTGGAATGCAGCATCAGCAGGATAGAAGCCGATAGCTGCGGCAGACTGCAGTATGACACTTTAAGAAATCTCATGAAAGAGGACACGCAGGCGGTGATTTGCGCCCACGGCTGCAGCCTGACAGGAAATGTGGCAGACCTGGAGAAAATCACTTCCATCGCCAGAGGACGCAAAGTGCCGGTGATTTCCGACGGAAGACTGACGGCGGGGGCAATCGATGTAAACCTTGAAAATCTAGGCGTAGACCTTTATTGTATTACCGGCGAAAAAATGCTCATGGGCGCAAAAGGCGTCGGCGGGATTTGCGTAAGAGACGGCATTGACGCAAAAGCCTTGCAGGAGCTGGAGCAGCAGCTTGAGAAAACCAAAGCGCCGCAGCAGAGAGAATTGAAGACCTTTGTGACGGCACTGGATTTTATTTTGGAAACGGGCATTTATGGCATTGCTATGCTGCCGCACAGACTGGCGAAGCGGTTCTTTGAATCTGCCAAGGCGATGAATCCGGTCAAAGTTCACGGAGACTACGGTCCCGGAGACAGACTGCCGGTAATCTGCATTTGCGCAGAGGGATTTACGGCAGAAGAAATTCGTGACTATATGGCAGAAAAAGACATTATCATAGGCGTGGAAAAAGGCGTTGCCCAGTTTGGATTTGGCTATTTCAACACACGGCCGCAGGTTAAAGAAACAGTGCTGCGGCTTTTGGAAATGCTGGGAATTGACGACCCGTACCTGCTGCCGTAAGGGGCAGATTTGCAGATTTGAAAGGAGTACCTTGTGATGAAACCGAGACCGATTATTTTCGATACAGATCCGGGCATTGATGACGCTGCGGCCATCGTCATTGCCATCAGAAATCCCAATTTAGATGTAAGGCTTTTGAGCACCGTGGGGGCAAATGTAGAGGTGGAAAAAACCACCGCCAATGCGCTGAAACTGACCGAATTTTTAGAGGCGGATATTCCTGTGGCAAAGGGCTGCGGGCAACCTCTCATGCGGACTTTAGAGCCTTGCCCTGAAATTCACGGAGTGACGGGAATGGACGGTTTTGACTTTCCACCGGTGAAGAAAAAACCGCTGGAAAAGCACGCTGTAGAGGCGATGCGTGAGATGATTATGGCAAGCGAGGAAAAGATTACCTTAGTCGTCATCGGCACGCACACCAACATTGCCATTCTGCTTAGATTGTATCCTGAAGTAAAAGAGAAAATTGCCGAAATCGTCACCATGGGCGGCGGTCTTACCGGTGGAAATACCAATTCGACGGCGGAGTTTAACATTTACAACGACCCTCACGCTGCGGCCATCGTCTTTGAGTCAGGCTTGCCGATTACCATGCTGGGCCTCAACGTGACCAGAAGCGCCCTCCTTCGCAGACCGGCGGCGGAACGCATTGACAAAAGCGGCCCTGCGGGTCATATGCTGTTTTCTCTCTTTGAACATTACCGTGGAGGAAGCCTTGACACAGGCCTTATCGTGCATGACGCATGCACCGTCGCATACCTTCTGCACCCGGAATTTTTCAAAACTGAAATGATGTCCATCGAAATTGCAACAGAGGGCGTGGCGGCAGGCACGACGGTTTCCGACTTCCGTGCCCTGCGAAAAGGCGAAAAACAGGCCAATGTCAACGTCTGCACCGAGGTGGACGCAGAAAAATTTGAAAACTGGTTTGTAGAGGAGTTTTGCAGATGAAAATATTGAATTTTGGTTCTTTGAATTTGGATTACGTTTATCAGGTGGACCATATGGTTTCGCCGGGAGAAACCTTGGCGTCGCTGGAGCTGGAAACCTTTTGCGGCGGTAAGGGGCTGAACCAGTCCATCGCTCTTGCAAAGGCCGGCGCAAATGTGTACCACGCAGGCTGCATCGGCGAAGACGGTCAGATTTTGCAGAAAGCGCTGGCGGAAGCCGGTGTGAAAACCGATTACATCAAAACCCTGCCGGGCAAAACCGGCCATGCCATTATTCAGGTGGATAAAAGCGGGCAGAACTGCATTTTGCTCTATGGCGGGGCAAACAGGGCTGTGACGGAAGATTACATAGAGGAAGTGCTGGGTCACTTTGAAAAAGGCGACCTGCTTCTGCTGCAGAACGAAATCAATCTGCTGCATTTGATCATCGACAAAGCATACGCAAAGGGCATGGAAATCATTCTCAATCCGTCCCCTTACGATGACAACCTGAAAACCTGCGATTTCAGCAAAATTTCCATGTTTTTGCTCAACGAGGTGGAGGGTGAGCAGATTACCGGAAAAAAAGAGCCTGCGGCGATTTTGCAGGAGCTTGAAAGACTGTATCCGGACACAAAAGTAGTTTTGACGCTGGGCGGAGACGGGTCCTGCTACCGAGATGGAAAAACGGAATGCAGACAGGCAATCTACCCGGTGGAAGTGGTCGATACCACTGCTGCGGGGGATACTTTTACGGGATATTTTATTGCGGCGATGATGGAGGGAAAATCCGTGGAGCAGTGCCTCGACCTTGCTTCAAAGGCGTCCTCTATTGCTGTGGGCAGAAAAGGCGCAGCGCCGTCAATTCCGCAAAGAAGCGAGGTTGCGCTGTAAGGAGAAGCTGCGCTGCTGCGCTGCACGGAAATTACAGAAGACCCAGGGTTTTCAGCACGAAAAGCCACCCTGTCAAAGTAAATGCCAGGAAAAATGTGGTAAGCATAACGGTGCTGCTGGTTAATGTGCCCTCGTGGCCCATGTTTTTGGCCATGACGTAGCAGCTGACTGTGGTGGATGAACAGCACATGATGAGAATGGAAACCAGTTTAGAGCCGGTGAAGCCCATGGCAACTGCGATAGGCACGAAAATAAGGCCGAGACCGATTAACTTGATAAATGCGGCAAGACCTGCAGATTTAGCGCTTTTCAGCGCTTTTTTTATGTCAAAAGCTGCGCCCATGGAAAGAAGTCCCAGCGGCGTTGCAAGGCGACCAATATTTTCCAGCGTTTTGTCCAGAATCTGGGGCATCGGAAGACTTAAAAGTGCCCAGAATAAGCCGAGGAACACACCCCAGAGAATGGGGTTTTTGAGAATGCCGATTCCCGCGGAAACCAGTCGTTTTTTGTCCAGTGCGCCGTGGTTCGGCTGAAAGAAAGACAGCACCACTACCGCCATGATATTGTAAAGAGGCACGGAACCGATAATCATAAGAGGCGCCATGCCGCTGCTTCCGTAGAGGTTTTGAATCAGGGCGATGCCGAGAATCGCCGCACTGCTTCGGTAGGCGGCCTGAATAAATTCCCCACGGGTGGATTTGTCCGGCAAAAGAAAAGCGATTGCGGCGGTCAAAGCGATGGAAAGGGCTGTGGCGATAAAGCAAAACAGCACAAATCTGCCGTCCCAAAGGCTGTAAAAATCCTCCTTGCAAAGGTCGTAAAAGACCAGCACCGGCAGGGCGATTTGAAAGACAAAGCTGTTGAGCTTTGTGACAAAGACTTCGTCGAATATGTTAAATTTTGTAAAAACCATACCCAGTACCAACAGTAAAAAAAGCGGTATGGTTGCGTTGAGACAAAACAGTAAATTTGCAAGCATGAATGTTGTCCTTTCTAAAATAAGTCTCACTCATTGTACCCCTCTTTTTTGCAAAGTGCAAGATTTTCCAATTATAATTTTTGAGCTGCGGCACACAATAAGCAGGACAAACAAAAGGAGGGTGAAAACCATGGAAAAGAATAACAACCAGAAAAACAACAACAAGCAGAACAACAAGAATAACAATCAGAAAAACAATCAGAATCAGAAGAATTCTGACCAGAAAAACAACGCAGAAAAGAACGAATACTAATGCAGTGAAAGCAAAAGGAGCCGGTTTAATGACCTCTGAACACCAGAGCCTGTTAAATCCGGCTCTTTTTGTATGAATTTTACATAGAAAAAGTTGAAAAAATCGCCCAGAGGGTTTGCTATTGCACGGATTTTATTGTATAATATTAGGAAGTCTATCAGGAGGAGAAGACCATGAATGTAATCGGAAAATTCGGGAATTTTATGATGAACCATCAGGTCGGAATAGAAATTTTGCTGATTTTGATTTTTGTTCTCATTGCAGTATTTCTGCTGGTGAGAGGAATCATTCACGCAAACAGGAAACGGCAGATGTTATCGGAGATTCAGGATACTGTCAACGAGATTAACACGGCAGTGCAGGGACTCGGCGAGAAGAAGGACAGTGTCATTTACATAGACAACAGAACCACAGGCGGAGGAGAAAGGCGGGAGGCCTTTGAGGAAAAAGAACTTTCCGCCGAGGAGATTTTGCAGAAGGTGCAGGAAAGCGCAAAGGCGGCAGAGCCGCCGAAGGCTGAAAGCTTTGCGGTATGCGAAGAAGCGGAGATTCCGAAGAAGTATTTCAGCAGGGATTGCGGCACCTCGAAAACGGGCAGGACGTACACGATAGAAGAACTGGAAGAACAGATTAAAGAATAGAGTTTGGTAGGAGGCAGTGATGTATTGTAAAAAATGTGGAAAGCTGCTGGGCGCTGACGACCTGTTTTGCAGCAAGTGCGGAACCAGAGTCGAGGAGGAAGAGTTTGTGCCTGCATTCAGACAGCAGAGCCCGGCGTTCGCAGAGACTGAAGCAGAAAGACCGAGAAGACGGGTAGCACCGGAACAGTTTAACTGGGATTTAGACGGCTATCCGACCGACAAGAAGAAGACAGAGGATATCGACTTCAACTGGGATTCCGTACTGGAGGAGCAGCAGAAAAATCTCTTTGCGAGAGAATTTATGCAGAAAGAAAGAGAAGCTGAATCTGCGGCAGAGCCTGGTTTTGAGCCGGCATATGAGCCGGCGGCATCGGCGGCAGAGGAAGAAGCGCAGGCAGAAGCGACCCCGGAAGCACCTGCAGAAGAAGCAACGGCAGAGGCGACCCCGGAAGCGGTGGAATCCGAATCCCTCTTTGCGGAGATGGGAACTTTTGAGGGAGCAGAGCCGACCCGTGTGATGAACAGAGGCGCAGAAAAGACCGAGGGAATCGACAGATTCTATACCTTTAACCAGAAGAATGCGGCATTTCAGGCTTTGCTGGATCAGGAATACGAAAGAATTCAGAGCGGACAGGATTTTGTGCCTAGCTTCGCCGCAGAAAAAGAGGCAGAGCAGCCGAAGACCGTATCTGACAGCAGACACGAGGAATTTGACTGGACACTGCCGGGAGATAAGGCTTTTTCTGAAGCAGTAAAGAAAGAAACAGAAGAACCGGCGCTGTGGTGGGAAAGTGATACAGCGCAGCCGGAAGCCGAAGCGGCAGAGGCAGAATTGGCAGAGGCAGAAACTGAAATAGAAACTGAGCCTTTCGACCAGTGTCAGGAGGCTTCTTACGTGGCAGTGGCACTGTCAATCCCGCCGGAAGGATATGTTGAAGTGGACGTATCTAACGACTACGAAGAGCCTGAATGGAGCGAAGAACCGGCAGCAGAGAAAGCCGTGCAGATGGCAGGCGCAGGTTTTGCGGAGGCAGAAAAGCGTTACACCGATCAGGTGCCGACCTTAGAAGAACTGGCAAAGGAAGAAAGTGAGGCGAACACCTCACAGTTACCCCCCAGCAGGTCTGCGGAAAAGAAAGCAGAAGAAGACAAATCAAGGCTTACTTTTTACGATGTCTTTGGCGCTGATGACGACGATGATGCTCCTGAAGAAGAACCAAAGAAAAAGGGAAAAGCGCTGAAAGTAATCGGCATTCTTCTCTGCATTTTCATCGTGCTGGATTTGGCGGCAATCGGCATTCTGCATTTTGCACCGGACTCAAAAGCGGGCAAGATGATCGATGACGGATACCAGAAGGTGCTCAGTCTGATTGCAGGAGAAAGTGCTGAAGCAGAAGAACCGCCTGCCCAGCCGGAAGAGCCGCTCAGCGAAGTTGCGCAGCTGATTGAGGCGAAGAAAGACCTTGGCGTCAATATTGCGGTTTGTGAGGAAGATACCACACTGCTCTTTGAAGACGGAAAAACTTACGGCTTTGAGGGTTTTGAAAATACCTATACCTTTGGCAACAAGCCATGGTACACAAATGATGAAGGAACTTCTGTGACCTATGGAGAGGAAATCATAGGCGCAGTAATCCAGTTCTACTCTGCATGGGTGGACAAAATAAATGGAAAGAACGATGACATCCTGAATTTCGTAGATGAAACTTCACCCCTTTATCAGGAAGTGGAGGAGCTTCAGGCAGAAGAAGGGGTTTCCTACGGAATTAACAAGCTGGCAATCGGAGATATCCGTGCCGACGGCGGAGGATTTTACGTTTACGTTTCTGTAACAAAGGTTGAAAGCGATACCAACAAAGAAATTACAGAAAAGCAAGTAGTCTACATGGAACCGGTCAATAAGACCATGCTCCTTGTAGAATGGAGAACAATTTAGGAGGACTTATTTTGGACAAGAAAAGTGCAAAGGGGCAGCGACGGCTCAGCGTAATTGTCATGTTTATCGTAATCATTTTGGCTTTGTTCCTGTTACTGATAAACTTTATTACCGACTGGCTGTGGTTCAAAGAGATGGGATATGTGAGCGTATTCCTCAAACAGCTGACAACAGAGCTTGAAGTCGGCATTCCGATTTTCGTGATTTTGACACTGATCATGAACTTCTATCTGAGAATGCTGAAAAAGGGCTATTTCAACAAGATTGCGTCTCATGAAGCGACAGACATGAAGAAACTCGGACGCTATACCATGCTGATTTCAGCAGGTTTCGGTGCATTCTCCGCATTCTATGCGGTAAGCAGTCTGTGGTTTGAGATTCTGCAGTTTGCCAATGCGACGGGATTCGACATCAAAGACCCGTTATTCAATATCGACATTTCATTCTACATTTTCCAGCTGGATTTCTTAAAGCAGCTCAATGAAATGTTTATCGGCATGGTGCTTTTAATCATTTTAGTTACAGTGATTTACTATTCAATCCTGCTGTCCGTTCATACGCCGGATATGTTCAAGGAAGAAGCGCCGCAGCCGGAACCTGAATTTGACAGTGAAGAACGCTATGACGGCGGAGATAATCCGTTTTCCGGTATGGGTGGAAACAGCCCATTTGATAAGATCTTTGAGGCATTTAACGGAATGAAAGCACAGCCGAGACAGGCAAAACCGAAGAAACAGTTTGACGACAACAACTTCAAGCAGCTTCTGCACATTGCTTCAGGGCAGCTGACATTCCTTGGCATTGTCTTCTTCCTGATGATTGGAATCAACTTCTTCTTAAAGCAGTTTGATTTGCTCCACGCACATACAGGAGCAGTATACGGCGCAGGCTTTACCGATGTAAATATCACCCTGTGGGTTTACAGAGTGCTCTGCGTGCTGGCTCTTTTGGGTGCAATTACTGTGGCGCACCACATCAGAAAGAAGCAGTTCAGAAAGATTTTCACCATTCCTGTTGTGATGATTCTCATCGGTGCTCTGGGAACAGGTGCAAGCTATCTGGTACAGAACTTTATCGTATCTCCGGACGAAATCAACAAAGAATCCAAATATCTGGAAAGAAATATCGAGTATACCCAGTATGCTTATCAGCTTGATAACGTTTCCGTAAAATCCTTTGAGGCAGACAATTCTCTGACCAGCGAGGATATTGCAAACAATCCGGAAACCATCGAAAATATCCGTATCAACGACTACGAACCTGTAAATACTTTCTATAACCAGACACAGAGTATCAGACAGTACTACAAGTTCAACGACGTTGACGTAGACAGATACATGGTAAACGGTGAGTACACCCAGACCTACCTGTCCACCAGAGAAATCGACAAAGAAAAGATTCAGGATACATGGCTGAACAGACATCTGAAATACACCCACGGTTACGGTGTTGCGCTGTCAAGAGTAGACGCAGTAACCCAGAGCGGTCAGCCGGACGTTTTGATTAAGAACATTCCGCCGCAGTCCTCCATCGAGGAAATTTCTGTGGACAGACCTGAAATTTACTTCGGCGAAATGACCAACGATTATATCTTAGTCAACACCAGCGAAGAAGAATTCGACTATCCTGACGGAAGCTCCAACCAGTACAACAAGTACGAAGGCAATGCGGGTATCAAGCTGAACATGCTGAACCGTGTCATGTTTGCCATCAAGGAGCAGAGTATGAAGCTTCTGGTTTCCTCCAACATCAAGAGCGATTCCAGAATCATCATCAACAGAAATGTTGTAGACCGTGTAAGAAAGATTATGCCGTATCTGTCCTATGAGGAAGATCCGTATGCGGTAATCGCTGACGGAAAGGTTTACTGGATGCTGGACGCTTACACCACAAGCTCCTACTATCCGTACTCTGAACCGTATTCCGGAAAAAGCGGCGATACCAACTATATCAGAAACTCCGTAAAGGTAGTAATCGACGCATATAACGGCGATGTAAACTTCTACATTGTCGACGAAAACGATCCGATTGCAAAGACTTTCCAGAAGATTTATCCGGTTCTTTTCAAAGATCTGGAGCAGATGCCGGAAAGCCTGGTATCTCACATCAGATATCCGAATAAGCAGTTTGCAATTCAGGCAGGCGTATACAGCCGTTACCACATGGAAGATGTGAAGGTATTCTATCAGAACGAAGACGTTTGGGATATCGCTGATGAAATTTACGGTCAGGAACAGCAGAAGATGTCGCCGAACTACTACATCGCAAAACTGCCGGGTGAAAAGAAGGCTGAATTCTTTAACTCCCTGCCGTTTACACCGAAGTCAAAGCAGAATATGACCGCTTTGATGGTGGCAAGAAATGACGGTGAGCATTACGGTGAACTGGTGCTGTACAGCTTCCCTAAGAGCAAGACGGTATACGGCCCGATGCAGATTGAGGCACAGATCAACCAGAATCCTGAAATTTCCAGTGACTTTACACTGTGGAGTTCCAGAGGTACGAAGTACAAGAGAGGTAACCTCTTTGTTATTCCAATCGAGTCTTCACTGCTCTATCTGGAACCGGTTTATCTGGAAGCTGAAAACTCCGCAATTCCGGAAGTAAAACGTGTTATCGTTGCCTTTGACGACAAGATTGCTTACGAAGAAACCCTGGCGGAAGCTTTGGAAGCATTGTTCGGAAAGGGAACCGGCGTAAAAGATCCGGTTGATAACGACGGTGATGACAGTCAGGACGACAATCAGGGCGGCGAAATGACTACAGCTGACTGGATTAAACAGGCAGCTGACAGCTACGACAAGGCACAGGAGGCTTTGAAGAACGGCGACTGGGCTAAGTACGGTGAGCACATGAAGTCTTTGGAAGAAGCGCTGAAGAAACTGGCTTAATATAACGATAAGAGTGAATTTGGGAAATTGGGACATTCGCACAGGCGGGTGTCCCATAACCTGTTATTTCCATACAATTTAGAGAATCTGGCTTATAAAGGAGGACGATATGCTGGACTACGATTTAGATAAAATGCTGTTTACGATTCCTGCGAAGAACCATTCGGCGCAGGAGATTACAAAGATATTAAAGGAACATCCGGAAGTCCAATTCGTTTCCCTGGTGGGAATTGACATCGGCGGCCACGATACCGACGAAAAAATTCCGGTAAACCTGTTTCTTGAAGATATAGATAAGATGCTGGCAAACGGTGTACAGACCGACGGTTCCAGCGTAGCACTGCCTCATATTGCAGTTTTAAACAATGCGAAAATAGATATCATTCCGGACCTTTCCGTGAACTGGTATGTGGATTATAACTTCAGCCATTTGGGCTACCGCACCGGACTTCCGATCGGAACGCTGAGAATTCCGTCCTTTCTGGTGCACAATGACAGCTTTGAGGTTGGCTCAAGAGTTGTACTTCGTGACGCACTTCGCTATTTCAAAGAAAAGCTGATGGAGGAGCTGAGAGCTTACCCGTATGTCTTTGAATACATAAAGGGAATTGACAGCGCTGATGACATCGAGGATTTGGTGCTGACCAGTGCAACTGAGCTGGAATTCTGGGTAAAGACCCCCGATGACAAAGGCGACAGAGAGCAGCTGTTTACAGCGCAGGTTTTGAAAGAACAGTATTGGAAGCGTACTTACGGAGAGGTGAGAACCGCTCTTGAAGAAACGCTCATGCTATTAGATAAATACGGCTTTGAGGTAGAAATGGGCCACAAGGAAGTGGGCGGCGTCAAAGCGAAAATGGGCAACACCGGTCATTACGATCATGTAATGGAGCAGCTGGAAATCGACTGGAAATATGCAGACGCAATGCAGGCTGCCGACAATGAAAATCAGGTAAAATACGTGGTAAGGGATATCTTTACCAAACACGGACTTGACGTAACCTTTATGGCGAAGCCTTTTGAGGGCGTTGCGGGAAGCGGCGAACACACCCACCTGGGACTGGCTGCCAAGCTGAAAAACGGCAAGATGGTAAGCATGTTTGCACCGGCTGATTTTAAAGAAGATTTCATGAATCCGCTGGGCTACGGTGCGCTGATGGGAATTTTGAAGAACTACGAGGTCATCAATCCTTTTGTAAGTTCCTCCAACGATTCCTTAAACCGTCTGAAGCCGGGTTATGAAGCGCCAGTTTGTATCGTGACTTCTCTGGGCAGAGATGTAACAGAGCCGTCCAGAAACAGAACCGTTCTGGTGGGCTTAATCAGAGACCCGAAGAATCCGATGGCAACTCGTTTCGAGCTTCGTGCACCGAATCCGAAGAGCAATACTTATCTGGTAATTGCGGCTTCCTATATGGCGATTTTGGACGGCGTGCACGCAGTGCTTTCCGCAGGAAAAACACCGAAGGAGCTGGAAGCCTCTATTTCAAAGAAGCACGGCGTTGCGGATTTTTATCTGGAAACGGAGAGAGAGTACCGCAGTGAATACAACGTCTTTGAGGACTTTACGGAGGAAGAGCGTGACCACCTCTTCGGCCATGCGCCGGCGACGGTATGGGAAAACCTGAAGGCCTTTGACGAACATCCGGAAAGACTTGCTATCTTTAAAGAGGGCGATGTCATGCCGGAAATCGTGCTGGAATCCTATCGTGAACAGACTCTTTCCCAGTGGAAGACGGAGCTTCATGACAGAATTATTCCGGACACCATGAACTTTATCAGAAGCTGTAAGCAGGTGCACAATCTGGACGATTTTTCCGATTACGATATCAAGAACTGGGGCGAAATTGACCAGATCAGGCACGAAATTGCAAAGGACACCATTACTGAAAAGTGCCTTTTGACGAGAACAAAGAACGCTTTGGATGAAGGCGATTATGATCTGGCGTCGGATTTGCAGCTGGAAATTCAGAAAAAAGTTGCGCAGCTGAGCAATTTATATATTAGATATAAGAAGAATTTGCTTTAGGGCTATATAAAAGCAAAGGACAGACAGGAGGAAGAACATGTTAGATATTAAACGAATCAGAGAAGATTTTGAAGGCGTAAAAGCCAGAGTAGAGTTTAGAGGAAAAGGTGATTTCGGTCTTGACAATGTGAAGAAGCTGGACGAACAGAGAAGAGAAGTGCTGGCCGAAGTGGAAGCTATGAAAAATAAGCAGAACACTGTTTCCAGAGAAATTCCGAAGCTGAAAAAAGCAGGGGAAGATACCACTGCAATTATGGCTGAAATGAAAGAACTGTCCGGCAAGATTAAGGAGCTGGACGGACAGCTTTCCGTCATCGAAGAAGACCTGAGAAATGCGCTGCTCAGCGTTCCGAACACACCTTACAAAGACGTACAGTTTGGTGAAGACGACAGCGATAACGTTGAAATCAGAAAGTTCAGCGAGCCGACTGCTTTTGATTTTGAACCGAAAGCCCACTGGGACATCGGTGAGGATTTAGATATTCTGGACTTTGAGAGAGCGGCAAAGATTTCCGGCGCAAGATTTACCGTATACAAGGGTCTTGGCGCAAGACTGGAGAGAGCAGTTATCAACTTCATGCTGGATCTGCACACCATCGATCAGGATTATACCGAAATTCTGCCGCCGTTTATGGTAAACAGAGCAGCTATGACCGGTACCGGCCAGCTGCCGAAGTTTGAAGAGGATATGTTCTACGTACCGCAGAAGGACTTTTTCCTGATTCCGACCGCTGAAGTTCCTGTAACCAATCTTCGCGGCGGGGAAATCATGGACGAGGCGGAGCTGCCGGTTTACTACACCGCATACACCCCTTGCTTCAGAGCAGAGGCAGGTTCTGCCGGCAGAGATACCAGAGGCCTGATCAGACAGCACCAGTTTAATAAGGTTGAGCTGGTAAAGTTTGTTGACCCTGAAACTTCCTATGACGAACTGGAAAAGCTTACTGCTGACGCAGAAGAAGTGCTGAAAATCCTGAACATTCCATATAGAGTGGTAAGATTAAGCTCCGGCGATCTTGGTTTCTCCAGCGCTATGACTTACGATATCGAAGTCTGGATGCCAAGCTACGGCAGATATGTTGAAATTTCTTCCTGCAGTAACTTTGAGGACTTCCAGGCAAGAAGAGCAGGTATCCGTTTCAGACGTGACAAGGGTAAGCCTGAATTTGTTCACACCCTCAACGGCTCCGGTCTTGCAGTAGGAAGAACTGTTGCGGCAATTCTGGAAAACTACCAGCAGGCTGACGGCAGCGTGGTAATTCCGGAAGCTCTGAGAAAATATATGGGCGGCGCAGAAAAGATTACAAAATAGACTGGAATTTAGATTAGAAAAGAGATAAAGAGTAAAGATGTTTAGACTACCAAAATATATTGAACCGGATTTTTCCCAGGAAAAGTTCGTAAACGCACCGAACGCAAAGCTGGTTGCAGCCCCTGTTGACAAGGCTGCACCGGCAGGCTTTCATGCCACTTCCATCTATCCGGAGTACTTTAAAGTAGGCGGAAAATGGTATCTGGCAGAGGACAGCCGCATGGACAGCGTTCCGGTCTTTGAAAACGGAAAAATTCATGTAAGAGAGTTCAGAAATCTGAAGCAGGGAGATCAGGTTGTCGTAGGCCGCAGCGAGGACTGCGAGGAAGGCATCTACGTTCATGCTGACTGCTTTGAGCGGGAAGAAGCGGAAAAGGCGCAGACCTTCGCCTTCCGTCAGAGCAGAAGCAGAGAAACAGGATTCAGCCACGATTACGAGCAGCTTGTGGAGATTTTGAAATACGAAAAGGCCCACGACGGTTATATCGTCTGGGTGCTGGGCCCTGCCTGTTCCTTTGACGCAAAGGCGAGAGAGTGCTACGAGAAACTCATCGAGGCGGGCTATGTTCAGGCGATTTTAGCGGGCAACGCTTTGGCGACCCACGACCTTGAGGGTGCATACCTCGGCACTGCTTTAGGCACGGATATCAAGACCCAGGCGCCGTATGTCAACGGTCACTACAATCACCTTGATACCATCAACTGTATCAATACCCACGGCTCCATTCCTGCCTTTATTGAAAAGGAAAATATTAAAAACGGAATCATTTATTCCTGCGTTAAAAACGGCGTGCCGTTTGTTTTGAATGGTTCTATCCGTGATGACGGGCCACTGCCTGAGGTCTACGAGCATACCTATGTGGGACAGGACACAATCCGCTCCCATGTCAGAAAAGCGACAACTGTAATCGGCATGGCGACAGTGCTGCACACCATCGCTACAGGAAACATGACGCCGACCTACAGAGTGCTGCCTGATGGTACAATCAGGCCGGTCTATTTCTACATGGTGGACACTTCTGAGTTTGCTGCAAATAAGCTGGGAGACAGAGGTAGCCTTGCTGCAAAGGGCATTGTAACCAATGTGCAGGATTTCCTGAACAATGTGTGTCAGGGATTGAATCTGTAAAAAGTGCGGCGGGCGGTCAACGCCCGCTTTTTATACATGGAAGATGTCGACAGTTCGATGTTTTCAGATTTTAAAATTTAGGTTTTAGATTTTAGATTTTTAGATTTTAGATTTTAGATTTTCAGGTTTTCAGTATGATTTGGAAATAATTTGAAGAAATTGGGAAAGGGAATTTTGCAATGAAAACTACTGCCGGAAAAATTTTTGGCAAAATCGTAAACAGAATGACAATCACCGGAGTTCTGATTCTGGTGCAGCTGATTTGGTTTGGCGTAATGCTGATGGCGCTGAGCGAGTACAGCACCTGGGTTTCGCTGGCTTTCAGCGTGGCTTCTATTTTGATGGCGCTGTTCATCACATGGAGAGATGACAATCCTGCCTACAAGACGGCGTGGATTCTCCTGATTTGTCTGCTGCCTGTGCTGGGTGCTGCGATGTATGCGTTCTTTGGAAACAAGCGGCCGGCCAGATGGCTGAAAAGAAGGCTGGACCCGCAGGAGGAGCTGCACAGAAAGGATTTAGCTCCCGAAGATGATTTAACAGGTCTTGCGCCGGGACGGCTTTTAGATACGACGGATTACATCGCCGCAAAGGGCGGTTTTCCGGCGTGGAAAGGAACGCAGAGCAAGTACTATGCTCTGGGCGATGATGCTTATGTGGACTTGATTTCCGATCTGCGCAGTGCGCAGCGGTACATCTTTATGGAGTACTTTATTATTTCCCGCGGTGAAATGTGGGACGGCATTTTTGAGGTGCTGAAAGAAAAGGCGGCAGCCGGCGTCGAGGTGCGTTTGATTTACGATGATGTGGGCAGTATGAATCTGCTCCCGAAGGGTTTTGAGAAATCCCTGCGGGCGGCCGGTGTCAAGGTGCTCAGTTTTAATACCATGAAGCCGTTTGTTTCTCTGGTGTATAACAATCGTGACCACCGGAAAATTACCGTCATCGACGGACAGGTGGCGCATTCCGGCGGCTATAACCTTGCCGATGAATATATCAACAGAATTGAGCGCTTCGGTCACTGGAAAGATTCGGGTATTCGTCTTGAGGGACATGCTGTATGGAATTTTACGGTAATGTTTCTCAATATGTGGAATGCTTTTCTGCCGACAGAGGAGGATTACGAAAAATTTAAACCTCACGCAGCCCACCCTGCGCCCTTTGGCGGCGAGGGAATCGTGCAGCCTTATGGGGATTCGCCCCTTGACGATGAACCGGTGGGAGAAAATGTATATCTGGAAATTCTCAATCAGGCGGAGGACTACGTATACATCTTTACGCCGTATCTGATTATTGATAATGAAATGAAAACTGCCCTGATTCTTGCTGCAAAGCGAGGCATCGACGTGCGGATTGTAACACCGGCCATTCCGGATAAGAAGATTGTATTCCGGCTGACCCGTTCCTACTATGAGCCGCTGATTAAAGCGGGGGTCAAAATCTATCAGTACACGCCGGGCTTTATCCATGCGAAAAGTTTTGTCAGCGACGACAAAGTTGCAGTGGTGGGAACGATTAACATGGATTACCGCAGTTTGTTTTTGCATTTTGAGTGCGGCACGTTGCTGGCAGGCTGTCAGGCGGTGTTAGATGTAAAGAAGGACTGCCTGGAAACTTTTGCGGTATCCTGCGAGATTCATCACGAGGATTGCAAACGCAGCTTTTGGGGACTTCTCTGCGATGCAGTGCTGCGAATGCTGAGTCCGTTGATGTAATGGACTTGCCCCAATTTTCAAAGGAAATTGCAGGGAAGTCCTTATGCTTTGTTTCTCCAAGAGGACGAAGGACGTGAAGTCCGATTGGGAAGAAACAGTCGTATAATGGGCGAAAGACGTGAAGTCCGACCTCTCGGCATTTACCGGGACAGGATAAACAGCATGACCGCAAACAAGGGAGCGAAAGATATCTATGGAAAAAATTGATAAATTTTACGAAGTGAAGAATTTGTTTCAGTGTCCTAGGTGCGGAAAGAAAATTCGCTTCCATGGAGGCGGATTAGTGTGCAAAAAAGAGCATCGTTTTGACATTTCCGCCAAAGGATATGTGAATCTTTTACAGGAAAACAAAAGTCTGAAAGGCTATGACAAGGAATTTTTTTCCAGCCGTTTCCGTTTTTTACAAGCAGGATATTACAGCCATATTATGGAAGAAGTCGTGGAAACAGCCGCTCGCTTCATGGCGGAAAGAGAGACAAAACGGCAGGAAGAAAATCAAGCTGCAGTAGATGGCTTTGTAGTACTGGATGCAGGCTGCGGAGAAGGCTACTATGCGGCGCAGCTTTCAGAGAGACTGGGAGGCAGCGGGCAGGTTCTGGCTTTTGATATTTCCACAGACGCAATCAGGCAGGCTGCAAAAAATCCGCAGCCGGTAAAATGGTTAGTGGCTGATATTACCAACATTCCCATGAAAGACCAAAGTGTGGACTGCATTTTAGACGTATTTACGCCGGCAAACTATAAAGAGTTTGTGCGGATTTTGAAGCCGGGCGGCATGCTGATTAAAGTCGTGCCGGGAGCAAATCACATGGGTCAGCTGCGGGAGGCAGCAGCGCCCCTTCTCAGAAACAAGTCCTATTCCAACGAAGAAGTGCTGGACTATTTTGAGAAGAATTTTGAAATGGTAAGCAAGACCCCTGTCAGCAAAACCATGGCAATCGGACCGGAAGACCTTGCAGACCTTGTGCGCATGACGCCGCTGCTCTTTGATGTGGATAGGAGCAAGCTGGATTTGAGCAATATAAAGGAAATTACAGTAGAGGCGGAAGTGCTGGTGGGGAAAATTCGTTAAAATGTAAAGAAAATGAATGTTAAATGCTTGACGTTGTAAAGGATTTGACGTATAATTGAAGTGAAAGAGAGGCGTTTGAGATGGCACAGACAATGGTAAATTTTCGTATGGAAGAAGAGTTAAAGCGAAGCATGGAAGCAGTTTGTGCTGATATGGGCTTATCGATGACTGCTGCTTTTACAATTTTTGCGAAAAAAGTGGCTAGAGAGCGGAGAATTCCTTTTGAAGTTACAGCCGATGCATTTTACTCAGAGCGCAGTATGGAATATTTGACAAGGCTTATAGAGGGCATTGAAAATGGAAGGGCCAGACTCGAGGAACATGAGCTAATCGAGGAGGACGAATGAGACTTCTTTGGGAAGAACATGCTTGGAAGGAGTATTGCAGTTGGCAGCAGCAGGATAAGAAAACACTGAAACGTATTAATACTTTGATTAAAGATATACAAAGAAATCCATTTTCGGGTTTGGGAAAACCTGAACCGCTGAGGGGAAATCTTAGTGGCTGGTGGAGTAGAAGAATCGACGATACGAATCGAATTATATATTCCGAAAAGGATGGAGATATTATTATTGCATCTTGCAAGGGACATTATAATATAGCTGAATAAAAGTAACATATGGTCAGAACAGAGACAGCTGCTGACCGTCATCGGAGTCGTGCTGCAGCGTTTTAGGCAGACGATGACCCATTGTCAGATGATACTTTTCATTGATTTTTGAGAGCTTTTGATAAAAGCTCTTTTTGTATGCAGCATCGAGACCTCGGCGGCCGTAGAGTGAGAGAAAAGCGTCCATTTTCTCCGGGTATTCCATGTGAAAAAATTCCAGAAAATGGTCTTTAGTTTTTCCTTTTAGATTTAAAAGTCCGGCAAGGACGTAGTCCACCTTTACGTCTGCTCCGCCTGCGAACAGGCTTTCCAAATTTTTGTCGCTGTCGCTAAGGAGAGGAATGATAGGCATGGCGTGAAGCCCGGTGTGGACCTTTGTCTGTGCGAAAGCTTTGAGCATGTCAAAACGGCGCGCAGAGGAAACGGCGCCGGGCTCCAGTTTCTTTTGGAGAGACTCGTCGGTGGTGGTGATGGTTGCGGCTACGTTGACGTAGGTAATGCGGGAAAGCTGGTCCAGAAGGTCAAAATCCCGTAAAATCAAATCGGACTTGGTGGAAATGATACAAGGGGTTTTGTAGCGGATTAAAAGCTTCAGAATTTCGGGCATGAGCTGCATTTGCGCTTCGATGGGCTGGTAGCTGTCGGTAATACCGCCGACGTTGACAACTTCCCGCTTCCACTGAGGTTTTGCCAGCTCATCAGCAAGGCGGTCTGCGATGTTTTGCTTGATATAGATGGTATCAAAAAAACGACGGTCTTCCATGTAGTCGTGGGTGTAAAGGGCATAGCAGTACTGGCAGCGATGAGCACAGCCACGATAAAGATTTAAATCCCAATGAAAGGGCAGGTATCTGCTGTTGATTTTGTTCATAGCTGATTTGCAGGTGATGGGGCGGTAATGTGCCATAGGATTTCCTTTCTGCTTGGCAGGGGCTGCAGGTAATACAAAGATAAAATAAGTATAACATAAAAGAGGAAAGATGAACATGGAGAAAATAGAAGGGGATTTTAAAGTGGTGAATTCCTGATAAGGCTGTAGCAGATAGGGTTGGTTCTTGCCAAGGGGTGCAGGGAATGATAAAATGAGATTAAATAGGGAAAATAAACCAAAACGAAAATGGACCAAACATACGGAGATGAACATGGAGAAGAATCAGAGCATTGCAGATTTTTTGCAGGCACACGCAGAGGTGAAACCGGTATCCTTTCATATGCCGGGGCACAAGGGCGCAGCCATTTATAGAGAAAACGGATACGGAGAATTTCTTGACCACTTCATGGACTGGGATATTACAGAAATTCCCGGTGCAGACAATCTGTTTCAGACGGAGAGCATTATCGCAGAAACCATGAATCGTTATAAGGCGATGTATGGCGCAAAGGAAAGCTATCTGCTCATTAACGGCAGCAGTGCGGGGCTGATTGGGGCCATTATGACCGTCGTGCCGAGAGGCGGAAAGCTGATTATGGCACGGAATTGCCACAAATCGGTATTTAACGGTGTGATGATGGCGGGCGGACAGCCGGTCTATGCCCAGCCTGAACTAATAGAAGAATATGGTATTTCCGGCGAAGTTACGGCAGCAGAAATTCAGCGTCTTTTAAAGGAAAATCCTGACAGCAGTGCGGTGCTTTTGACAAGTCCTAACTATTATGGAATTTGCAGCGATATCGGCGCCATTGCAGAGGCGGTGCATCAGGCGGGAAAAATTCTCATCGTCGATCAGGCCCACGGCGCACATTTGAAGTTCTTTGGAAAAGGGGAAAAAGCTGCGGAAAACTTAGGGGCAGACATTGTAATCAACAGCACCCACAAGACTTTGGCTTCCTTTACCCAAAGCGCCATTGTCAACCTTTGTTCGGACAGAGTTGACAAGTATGAATTTGAAGATAAGCTGCAGCTTCTTGAAAGCACCAGCCCATCCTATCTTTTGATGGCGTCCCTTGATATCAATGCGGACCTCCTTGAGAAAAAAGACAGGGATTTGATGGGGGCGTGGAGTGATAATTTACAGTATTTTTATGGAAAAGCAGCAGAAATTAAAGGGCTGCGCATGATGAAACACCCTCTTCTCGATGAAACGAAAATCAATCTGGATATGAGCGATTTAGGTATTTCAGGTCTGGAACTTGAGGAACTGCTCATGGAGCAGGGGATTTTTGTGGAGCTGGTGACGGGCAATATTGTCATGTGCATGACCGGAATCGGTAATAAACGATATGACTACGAAAGGCTGCTGGAAGCTTTGGAAAAAATTGCTGCGCAGCGGACTTTGAGGAAAACAGACGGGCGCGGAGGCGCTTTGTGCAAGGCCTGGAATCGCAGGGAAGCGGAGCTTAGGGCAGTGCCTTTGGAAAAGGAGAGAGTAAAGCTTTCTGAGGCGGCGGGCAGAGTGTGCGCAGGGTCGGTGATTCCATATCCGCCGGGCATTCCAATTTTGTGTCTGGGAGAGGTCATCGACGAGGAAGTCCTCCGGTATGTGTCTGATTTGCGGGCGGACGGCGAAAAGGTCATTGGCGTTGATGAGCTGGGGCGAATCGCCGTAGGAAAGGAACGGGACGATGCAGATTAACAGTTTGGAAAAGTTCACGAAGCTTTACGGCAGGATTGATGCGATTCTGATTGTGAACAGGGAAAACATCATAGAATATTCGGCCATGGTGACGGAGGACAGGGAGTATCTGCGGACTGATGATATTTTGGGGCGAAATCTGTTTGAGGTGTATCCGGAGCTGAACGAAAGCAACAGCACCCATGCACAGGTGATGGCGACAGGGCTACCCGTGCTCAATCAGAAGCAGACGCTGACTGAACCGTCGGGGCGGCGGCACACCACCATGACCAGCACGTTTCCTATTGAAAATAACGGCGAGCTCATCGGAAGTATCGACCTTTCTGTGGAACTTCCCGATGCGGCGAAGTCTACGGAAAAAGGGAGGCGGCTCCATACTGCTGCGGATATCGTGACTCAAAATCCGGATATGGAAGCCATGAAGGAAAAGCTTTTGAAGATTGCAAAGAACGATTCGCCGGTGCTGGTCAGCGGAGAGTCGGGAACGGGCAAGGAGCTGATTGTGGAGGCGATTCACAGTCATGGGCGGCGCAGCAAGAAACCGTTCATTTCTTTAAACTGTGCGGCTGTTCCCGATGCGCTCATTGAAAGCACTCTGTTTGGAACGGTTAAGGGCAGCTTTACCGGTGCGGAAAACAAAAAAGGGCTCTTTGAGCTTGCCGATGGCGGCACTCTGTTTTTGGACGAGGTCAATTCCATGAGTCTTGAGCTGCAGGCGAAGCTTTTGAAAGCGGTTGAGGAGCAGAGATATATGAAAGTCGGGGCGCAGGCCTACACGGAAGTCGATGTGCGGCTGATTTCGGCGATGAATATTAGTCCGGCGGAGGCCGTTGCTTTAGGGAAAATGCGGCAGGATCTGTTTTATCGGCTCAGCGTGGTGCAGCTTTTTGTGCCGCCACTTCGGAACAGAAAAGATGATATTCCGCTGCTGGTTTCTCATTTTATTCGGCAGTACAATAAACAGATGGGTAAGTCTGTCAAAGAAATCAGCCTCTTTGCGGAAAAGGCCCTTCTTGATTACAGCTGGCCGGGCAATGTCAGGGAGCTGCGCAATGTGATGGAATCTGCCTTTAATTTGGTCGACGGCGATACCATCGGGCTGACCGATTTGCCGGACTATCTGATTTCGGAAAGCGGCATGCTGGGCGAAGGCGGCGATGCGGAGGTTTCCGGCAGTCTGGCGGAGATGATGAACTGCTATGAAAAAGGAATTTTGGAAAAGACCTTAAAGGGGTCGGATTCGCTGAATCAGGCGGCGGCACGGCTGCAGATTACCAGACAGGCGCTGAAGTATAAGATTGAAAAACTGCAGATTGACTATAAGGCATTGCTTGGGAAAAATCGATAGAAGCGGTGTCTGTATATGGTAAAAAATTTTGCCCTGGAGGGGTAAAATTTTTTGCGTTATGGGGAAGACGATGGGTAGGGATGTTGAAATATAGAGGAAAGCGACTTGGCACAGTTATTGCTGAATTATGCAGCAGTAACTGAAAAGGAGAGAATACAATGCAGGTAAAAAATGAATTTGCAAAGGATAAGCGTTCATGGTGCGGATTGAACCGGCCGGAAATGAAAGAGGAAAACGCTGATGTGGTAATTTTTGGGATTCCGTATGATGGCGGCGTCAGCTATCGTGGAGGCGCAGGGGAAGCGCCGAAAATGCTCCGTGCAAATACCCTTCATTCTACCCCATGTACAGAGCGTCTTGCGTGGTTTGATACACTGAACGTGGTCGACGGAGGCGACTTTGAGGGAAGCGACAGAGAAATCGTCTTCGCAGAGGTGCAGGAATATGTGGCGGATTTGGTGCGCAAAGGTGTGCGCTTTACCATGGTTGGCGGCGACCATTCGGTGACGATTCCGGTGGAGCGGGGGATTAACGATGCTGTCGACGAGGAATTTGGCATTATACACATCGATGCGCACATGGATTTGTGCGAGGCACTGGAGGACGACCCGCTTTCCCACGGCAGTACCGAGCGCAGAGCGCTGGAACTTGACCATGTGAAATCGCTGGAAAATATGTATTTTATCGGGATTCGTTCCATCGAGCCTGACGAGTTTGCGCTTTACAAAGAGGGCAATATTCAGGTGAAGACCGCTTACGACTGCTATCACGAGGGAATTGAAGCGGTGGCGGACGACTGCATCGAGAAGATGAAAAAGTTTAACAGGGTTTATCTGACTTTTGATATCGATGCGCTGGACCCTGCTTATGCGGCGGGAACAGGAACGCCGCAGTTTGGCGGGCTGACTTCCCGCATGGCGCTGACCCTTTTGGAAAAACTGTTCAGGGGCTTGAACATCATGGCATTTGACGTGGTGGAAATTGCGCCGGCGCTGGACCCGTCCCTGGCAGCTATGTTTGCAGGCCGCAAGCTGATTACGGAAGGTTGGGGATACTGGGCCGAGGAGCTTGGAAAATTGGAGACGAAATAGAGGGAATGAAAAACCGCTGCACAAGGAGACTTGGCGGCGGTTTTTGCTACTTATACATATCTTGTAGAGTTACAAGGGTGACTTCGTCTTGGTTTGCAAGGTCCTGCAGCCCCTGGGTAAATCCACTCTTTGAGAAAATGTAGTAATGATATTTGCTGCCCTTGCAGAATTCGTTAATGAGTGCAGTTTTGTCGACTCGGTGACGCCTGTAAATTACAATACATTCGAAATTGTAAAAGTTTTTATCAAGATGGGGAGACTAAGCATATAGTGTGGTTAAAAAAGCAAACGAAATTATTGACTATATGAAATGAGAATGTTAAAATATTTAACATCCGTACTTTGTACGAGGAGGTTTATTATGAAGGAGTTTAACGGAAGGAAATTCTGTGAGGATTTAATTGCTTTGCGAGGAAGCGAATCACAGGCAGCTTTTGCTGAGAAACTTGATATCAATCGATCCACTTTATCACTTTTAGAAACCGGAAAGCAGATACCAACCATTCATATGCTTAGTCGCGTTTGCAGTATATCGGGCATAGGAGCAGATGAATATTTTACGGACGCTACAACGGATTCGCTTATATATCTTATGGGAAGTCTGAGTAAAGCGGATAAACAAAAAATCGAAGAAATGGCAGAGCGCATTCATATTAAAGAGAAGTATGAACTGTTAGGAAAGAGAGGGAAAAATGTCATCGATTGATAGCAATGATTTATTTGAGCAATATTATCAGCGTGAATATGACTTTAATACAGTTTCCTTATCAATAGGGGATGTCGTTGAGATAAAGAGACTCGTTAGAGAAAAACGAGTGGATTATGCGCAGGCGCCTTTGGGAACGGATATTTTTAGCTGGATTCTTAACCAAAGCAGTGATATCCGTTTTGAAAGTGTATCCTTTGATTCGGATAAAATCGACGGATTGTTATATATTCCAACAACGGGAAAGGAACGGGCATATATCATTCTTAACAGCAGCAAGCCTTTGGTGAATCAAATTTTTACAGCGGCTCATGAATTTTATCATTATATCATGGATTATCAGAAGTTCAAAGAAATGCCCTATATTTGCGATTTTAGCATGCTCAAAGATGTCAATGAAAAAAAGGCCAGCCGATTTGCAGCAGAACTTTTACTGCCGGAGCAGGCTTTATCGCAGGAGATAACAGAGTATTGCCTTGCTATGGATATCGCCAATTGGAAAGAGATGAAGTTTAGCGACTTTGCGGCATTGGCAATTTCTTTAACGGTAAAATATCAAATGCCATTGAAGGCGGTAATTTATCGCTTAGTGGAAGAACATTATATCAACAATGTTGATGTCTATATAAAGAATTATGCTTTTATTAAAATGGTTCTTCGTGAAATAAGAATATTTGGGGACTACGTCAGTGAATTATATAGCACACGGAATGATTATATTAGGGTGTACAGCTCTATCTATCGGGATATGGAAAAAGCATATTCTGTGGGAAATGCCAGCAAAGAAAATATCTTGGAGGATGCTGAAAAACTGAATCTGGATATGAACATTGTCAGGGATTTTCTTGAAGAGGATGCGGAGGAAATGGAAGATGAAGACGATGATGAAGAACTGTTTGCAATAATAAATGCGAAGCGGGGGTAGCTGCTGATGATTACACCGCTTAAGAAAATAGCATTACATGATTTATGTAATGAAAAAATATTATTTGATGCCAATATTTTTATGGTTGGCATCGACAAACGTATATCTAATGAAAATTACTCTTTTGAGAAGATGAAGCAGCAATATTTGCTTCCTTTATTTGAAAGCTTTACAGATATATACATTCATGAGGAAGTATATAAGGAACTTGACAGTGAGGCAAAAGCTTTGGTAGATACATATCAAGGTAAGAATGTAACGATTGTCGGCGAGGGTAATTTGTATGGCACAGATCCGCTGTATACCACTATTTTTAACAATATTGCTGGTCATGAATTAGTAAGGTATAAACGTGGGTGCTCAAAGGACCGGGGAGAAGTGTACAGTTTAGCATATGCAGCATACCATAAAATGAATTATTTCTGCTCAAAGGAAATTATGGTCGATTATGTAGCGGAAGAGTTGAAGGACTTAGAAGATGTAGAGATTATAACTTTTGACATTATTTTACTGCAGGCTTATGTATATTATGCACAGAGAGGAGACAACTCAAATAGTAAGGGCATTAAATCAATGTACAAAGAATTCTGTGCAGATGTTATTAAACGGCACGGATTACCAAAGACACTGAAGGAGTACATAAAGGCATCGCAGGACTATTTGTAGAGATGCAGGTGCGCTTGAAATATTAGAAAATACAGAGATTAAAAATTTAATAGTACGTATGGGAAAGTGATTGTAGAACTACAGCGAAAGGTTGTAGTTCTTTTTCTTTTGGGGAAATAGCGAAGGTGAATGTGCGGCGAAGGCAGTGCAAGAAAAATTTAGGATGTTGATCGTACAGATTGTTACATTTAAATGGCTGTTTGTTACAGTGTGCGTTTTTGTCGAATTAAGTAGGTTATAATCGGAAAGGGTAAATTTGTAAATTTAAGAAAGGACAAGAATTATGGTTAAAGTGAAACGCTATATTACGTGCATTTTGATTTTTGCAATGGTGCTAACTAGCGCTGTTACGATGACTGTGGGGGAAGTCGATGCTGCAGCGAATGGGACCAAAGAGGCAATGATTGATCAGATGAAAGCCTATAGTGGGAAAACCTTAGCAGAAACAAAAAAAGCAATGAAAAAGAAGGGATATGCAGTATGGGAATATAACTATGATTGGTGTGCCTGGTATGTGACACAATGTGCAAGGAATGTGGGATTGTCTAATAAGATTCCTAGGGAGACTTGGGCTTGCGATTTACCAGCAAACATTATTAATGCTGGCGGTGAGGTATATTTTTGCTCAAAAAAGGCAAAAAATATCGCCTTGGCCTCGGTTCACTGTAAGGGCACAGCATCTGAGCATGTTAATACAGAATGGAAGGGGGCAACAAAAAAGTATGTCGAGCCTAAAAATTTTAGCCCGCAAAGGGGAGATTTAGTTTTCTATGACTGGGAACCAAATAATACAATAAACCATGTTGAAATTATAACTAAGGTTGATTCTAAATATATCTATTCGATTGGTGCGAATAGAGGGACGACCCACTGGTCAAAAAGTCGAGTTGATACTAAGGAAAGAAAATATAGAAAAGACAGCAAATTCATATGTGCCTATGCAAGACCTAATTATTCGGATAAGCAGACCTTTACCGTAAAATACAACGCTAACGGCGGTAAAGGAACTATGGCAAATACAACCGTTACTTATGGAAAAAAGACATCTTTGAGAAATAACCAGTTTGTGAAAGAGGGCTATAAATTTGTAGGCTGGACCGCAAAGCGTGATAATAACACTTGGCGTTATATTCAGCCAAATGGAAGCAAAGACGGCTGGTATGCAGAAGGAAAACAGCCGAGTGGATGGAAGAAGTTTGTGTATCATAATCAAGATACTATATGGAAGACATACAACAAGAACAAGGGTGTTGTAACTTTCTATGCACAGTGGGAAAAAGCGCCTGTACACACATTCTACTATGATGCAAAGGGCGGTTCCGTAACACCTCCATCGATACAGGTTGCCGAAAGCACAAGATTTTCCATTACACAGCTGCTTCCGGAAAAAGAGGGCTGCCTGTTTGAAGGTTGGACTGTTCGCCGTACAGCAGATAACAAATGCTACGTAACCGGAAAAGGCTGGTTCACCGATACAGAAATCAAGAGCAAAGGCTATACTAAACGCATTTATACGCCGGGCGAAGGATATACGCTTGATGCTGCGTGGACAAACGGCTATAGTGGTGTAAGTAATTACATCTTTGAGGCTCAGTGGAAGCGACAGGAGGAGTTATCCTTTACAGCCAATTATGATGCTAATGGCGGCAGTGGAACTATGGCATACACTACAATCAAGGTAGGAGAGCCGACACCTTTACGTAAAAATCAGTTTACAAGAGACGGATACGAATTTGTGGGCTGGACAGCGCAGAAGAATGGTCTGGAATGGATGTATACCAACGGAAACGGAACATCAGGTTGGTATGAGGAAAATACACAGCCTGCCGGTTGGAAAAAGTATGTTTACAAAGATCAGCAGAACATTATTTACAATTCGGAGAGCATGGATAAGTGTGAAGTTACTTACTATGCGCAGTGGAAAGAAACTGATGAACAAACCTTTACTATAAAGTACATATCGAACGGCGGTAACGGTTATATGGATGATACTACCGTTATTTATGGAAACGCAACACCAATCAGAAAAAATCAGTTCATTAAAAATGATTGCACTTTTGCAGGCTGGACCGCAATGCGTGATAATGGAACTTGGCGTTATATAAGTCCTGATGGAAGCAAAGATGGTTGGTATGCTGAAGGCAGACAGCCTGAAAACTGGGAAAAGTTTGTATATAAAGATGGTGTAAACGTTTACTATACTTATGACAAAAATAAGGGTGAAGTGTATTTTGTCGCACAGTGGGAAAAGAAGGCTTCTCAGGAGCCGGTAGAAAAGCCGGACGAACCAGAGCCGCCGGTAAGCGAGCCGGAGATAATCGGTTATGTTTCCGAGGCGGAATACAACGCTAAGTATGCCGGAAACAGCGCCTATGAGGCAACGCCTTATTATAGATATGCGACTCGTCAGAAAGAGTACACCGAAAGCACCGCAAGCTCCATGGCAGGTTGGACTCTTTATAATAAGATAACTACACCGGGTTCTTCTGCATGGAGTAAAACAAAGCCGACAAGCGGCGCTTATGAAACCGGTTATCAGTATTACTGCTGGGGTTGGGAGCATAAGGGCGACTGGACGTTCTATTATGACAACAACTATAACGATGCAGTTGCGTGGATTAAGAAAAACTACACCGTCTGGAACTATAACCAGTTCCGTTACTTCTGGCAGGTGTACTCCACTAACAAAGGAAGCAGTGTCAAAGTCAGCCAGACCGTTAATTATCGTGATAATGCCGGCAAGACCGGAACAAAGGCGATTTCCGACACCAAGCTTTGGTATGATGGTGTCGTCTATCGCCAGAAAGCAAGTACAAAATACCAGTACTGGAGATGGAGCAGCTGGTCAGCATGGAGCGGTTGGTCAACGCAGAAACAGGCAACTGGAGATTCGGTGAAAGAAGAACGCCAGTATTATGTGGTGAAGAAATAGGAAGTGGATATATGAAAGATTCTTTTAGTTTAAAACGAACCATCATGAGCATTTTGCTCATGATGGCAGTCTTGGCAGCATTTATGCCAGTGGAGAATACATATGCAGCAGCAAAAACGCATTTAGAATATACCACAGTAAAAATGGTGGACGGAAGTACATATAAAATGCGACTGCTTGATAAATATGGGGATGAAATTAAGTCATCTAATATAACCTGGAAAAGTGAGGATAAATCCATTGCAAAGGTTAGTAAAAGTGGAAAAATCACAGCGAAAAAGAAAGGCTCTGTAAAAATTAGTGCTACATATCGTGGAAAAACGTACAAAGTAAAAGTGAAGGTAAATCACTTAAGTCGGAAAGCGATATTAAAGGCATTTGGAATTCCAAATAAATCCCGCTTCAAAGTAAAAAAAGATTGGGTGAACTATTGGGATGGCATAGGAGATTGGGGCGTTTTTATTGAAATATCTGATGGAAAAGAACCCTTTGCTTCTGCGTTTTGTGATTTGAAAAGCGGAAAACCGGGAAAAATGATTTGGTTCGCTGAGGGTGCAAGTGACATAATTGCAGAATTAAAATAATTTTAAAAAAGTCAGAGGCGGATTTGGGAAAGAACTGAAACCGTGTGAAAAAGGCGAAGACATAGGCGAATATGAGTAGAAATGAAAAGTGACAATGTGTTTTATTTGGTCTGTTAATTGAAGGGAAAAGGAATGGAAGTAAATCGAAAGTTGAAAATATTGAGAGTTCCGTTGCTTATCATCGTGATAATATGCAGCCTCGCAAGCTGTCGCAGTGATGAAGTCGCCGGAACCTGGTATCTAGTTGAAAACGACAATTTTGGAGCTACATTAGAATTGCACAATGGCACTGCGATATTCAAAGACTCAGAAGAATTTGGAGATGAGGAGTTTGAGTATATCTTTGAGGAAGACACGCTGCTCTTATTGGATAAAGAAAATAAAGAGAAAAAAGAAATCAAATTCACACTTAAAGAAGATGATATCCACGGAAAAGTGCTGTTGAAGGATGGGGGAATATATGCGTGTGCATCAAGGGAAGAAGCAGAAGGAATAATTGATGAGAAGCAAAGTGCGGAAGAGAAAAAAATAAGTAAAAACATCGCAATTGTAGAAAAACAAGCTGAGGCGGTCAAGAAAGCTATAATTGGAGACTGGCGTGCTAGCGAGATAACTCCAAGTTATCAGGGTATGTTTTCCTTCTACGAGAATGGAACTTATTGTTGGAGTATTAGAGATCAATATCCATCTGGTCGACCTCCGATGGAAGATAAGTATGTTGTCAGTTATGATGAATCCTATGATGGGTTGACTAATCCTAAAAAAGTAGAAATTGTAATTAGAATTTACGACAATGAAGAAGATTGCTGGATTGAATTTACTTATGATGAAGAGGAAGATGTGTTGCTTTGTAAAGATGAATCGGCAAGGGGACCATATTACAGACTTACTCCAAGCTTTGAATTCGAAAATGTAGTTATGATTCCTCAAAGCACATATGATACAACTTTTTTAGATTATTACACAAATGTTATTCCTAATACAGAAGTTGAGTGGTGGAGTAATGACGAATCAATTGCGAAAGTGAATGAATCCGGAAAAGTAACGGCAGTATCGGAAGGGAAAACTCAAATATATGCACTTTATAGAGGAAAGTCGTACAGCTTTGAAGTTGAAGTAGTGTATTTTGATTTAGAGGGAGTAAGGGAAGTTATCACAGTACCTGCTTCAGCAAAAATAAAAGCAAACATTGGCGGTGTGTACTATTGGGATGGAATTGCAGATTGGATGGTCGACATTGAGATATATACTACCAGCGGAAAGCTTTGCGGTTCGGCAGATTTTAATGTGCATGACTCAAGAGACGCTAAGACTATCTATATTAACCTAGACTAACAAGGATACGAAAGATGAACTACGCAGTATTAACAAATCCTGGCGACCGTCAGGAAAATGAAGATTATATCAAATTTCAAACTAAAGAAGAGAAAGCCATTTTTGTTTTAGCTGATGGACTGGGTGGACACGGAGATGGGCAATTAGCGTCTTCGACAGTTTGTAATGCGGTAATAGATCTCTGGAATCAAAAATCAACTGAACACACACCGATTGAATGGCGACTTGCAAAACTTTTTGACGGAGCACAGGAGGCTCTTCTGACTTTACAAAAAGAAAAAGGTATAGAGGGGAAAGCAAAGACTACATTAGTGATTCTGATGATAGAAGAAGATAGTTGCATTTGGGGTCATATTGGTGATTCGAGGCTATATTTTCTTCAAAATCATAAAATTGTGGAAAGAACTCTTGATCATAGCGTACCCCAAATGCTGGTTAATTCAGGAGCTATAAAGGAAAAGAAAATCCGTGGTCATGAGGACAGGTCTGTGATTCTTCGGGCTATGGGTACACCGTGGGAAGAACCAAGATACGAAATCAGTCAAATCCGTCAGGTGCAGTTAAATGATTCTTTTCTGCTGTGCTCTGATGGATTTTGGGAACTCATAGTAGAAAAGCAGATGGAAAAACTAAAAAAGAAAGCGGCAAGTTGTCAAGAATGGATTTCCATGATGGCGGAAATTGTAAAGAAAAACGGACAAGGTAAAAATATGGACAATTATTCTGCAATTACAGTTCATATAGGAGATGAACGATGAGAAAAAGTATGAAAAAGATAAAACGATATATAGCGTTTACAGTTTTGTTTATTTTAGTACTCACAACACCGGTCTTTGCAGACTCGTTGGATATATCAACAGTCAGTGTGAACATGCCGGATTTTAGAGTATACCTTCCTGCTGTTGATGAAGAAGAAATGGATACAGAGCTTTGGCAGCTGTATTTAAATCAAAAAGAAGTTGAGATTGAATCTGTAGATGTATTTAATGAACTTGATGAAGGCATTGAGTATTACTTTTTAATCGATACATCCACATCAATATCAGATTCATACTTTAATGCTATGAAGAAAGGGCTAATTAGCTATATTAAAGGACTGGATGAGAAAGACCGAATTACATTAGTGACATTTGGCCGAAAGGTGCAGACGCTTTGTGAGAGTAAAACCAATAAGAAAGTGCCTTTTTCTAAAATCGAGAAATTAAGGAATACAGAAAATCAAACAAAGCTGTTTGAAGCGATGACATTAGTTGCTCAGAAAGCAAATGATGGTTCTGATTTAAGAAAGGTTATGGTGCTTCTTTCTGATGGGGAAGATGTAGCGTTAGGTTCTAATACCAAGCAGGAAGCGGTTTCAACATTAAGAAATGCCGGAATTAGTTTATATACATTGACCTACGAGGATGCGGTTGCTTCCTATATTAACAGTAATGGAGAAATGGCAAGAAAGCTGGGCGGACGAAATTACAGCGTAAGTCAGACTAGTCAAAGTGTTGCATCGTCGTTGCAGAAGGTAAAAAACAGCTTAAATAACAGCATTGTAATACAGGCACAGGCGGATACAAATATCATTCCGAAGGACTTTAGAGTAACTTTGGATTTCGGAATTGAGAATTTTGCACCGGCGCAAAAGAAGTTATCTCCGACGAGGTATCAAAAGGATATGACAAATCCAGAGATTGTTTCTGTTGAGCGAGAAGGGAAATATCAGCTGAAACTAGTATTTAGTGAGAGTGTACAAGGAGCAGGAGTTCTTGAAAACTATCATGTGACCATAAATGGGAAAGAAGTTGGACTTACAGGAGTATCCTACTCAGATAAAGAGTTCTTTGCGCTATTAAGAACGAAAGAGTCAGTGGCAGGCGGGAAATATAGGATAGAAGGAAATGATATTTATGATAGCTCTTTAGAAAAGAATACTTTAGAAGCTTTTGAGGGCGAAGTATCGGGAGATTGGTATATCATATATCTTTTAAAAGTTTTCCTTGCTAAATATTGGTGGCTGGTAGCAGTGGTATTGATTGCAGTTATTATAGCTGTTGCACTTTGGATAATAAAGAGAAATCAAGGGTTTGTCACAGTAGACGGAAAAGTTGTTTATGGTAAAAATGTAAAACAAAAGTATCATTTTAAATCTGAATTTGAGGAGAATGAAACGCAGAAGGTGGTGGAGTTTTCCATTAGTAATGATGGAAAGAGAAAGACTACGCTGGAATATGGGATTGAAGGAAGCGTAATTTTAGGAAGGGCGAAGATTTGTGAAATAAGATTCGATGATCCAAATATGTCAAGACAGCACTTCGCAATAGAAGTGAATGGTGGGAATTTGTATATTTCAGATTTGGGAACCATCAACGGGACTGTTTTAAATGGATTAAAGATTACATCTAAACGAAAGTTATGCAGTGGGGATACGATTTTAGCAGGCAGAACAATGATTAAAGTGAGGTGGACGGATGCGTGAGATATAGGAAAAAACAGGCTAGCCATGAATTGGAATCGGTGACGATTGCTTTACCCAATAATGAAGAAATCGGATTTGATCAAAGTATTGCGATTGGAAATGGTTCTATCATTGGGACACGAGAAAGCCAGCAGGACAGCGCCGGAGTCTTTCTTGATCCGGATAGAGAATTAGCAATCGGAGTTGTTTGTGACGGCATGGGAGGTATGGAATCAGGTGAACTTGCCAGTAATTTAGGGGTGCAAAGATTTTGTGAAGGACTGGCAGAACTGGATTCTGAGGAAGGCCTTCCGGAGAAAATGATTAAGCTTGTTAATTCGATTGACGAGGAAGTTTTTGATTTAATTGATGAAAAAGGTCAATATATTGCTTCTGGAACGACTCTTGTTGGCGTAGTAATTTTGAAAAACAAAGCTTACTGGATTTCGGTAGGTGACAGCAGAATTTTCTTGTTTAGAGATGGTAAACTAGAAGCTTTAAATGTAGAACATAATTACCGGTATCTTGTGGATATAAAAAAGGAAGATACAAGCTTTCAATCCTCTAGTCAAATTAGAGATGATGCCTTAATTAGTTATATGGGAAAGGGAGGACTAGAGTATATCGATTATAATCAATTTCCATGTGAATTGAAATGCGAAGATTGTTTTCTGCTGGTAAGTGATGGTATTACTAAGACGCTTTCAGAAGACATGCTGCAAGAAATCTTATGTCTTAATCAATACAGCGTGGAAAGGATGAAAGAAAGAATATTAGAAAGTGTAAGCAATTCTGGTAAGACATATCAGGACAATGCAACCGTGGTGATTTTAAAGTACTACGGAAATAAAGAGGAGGAACATAACGATGAAATTAGTGAAATGTAACAATGGACATTTTTATGACGGAGAAAAGTACGGTGCTTGCCCACATTGTGGAGGTGGCTCAGATAATAGTATGACAGCACCTGCAGATGAACCTATATCGACAGGTTCTACTGAGCCAGTGACAGTGCCAATAGATGAGGAGGTCGATCCTAAAACAGTTCCAATTTATGAGTATGAAACCGGAAAACCTGTGGTAGGATGGCTCGTTTGTATAGAGGGAACTCTGATTGGAAGAAGTTTTGAACTATTTGCTGGAATGAATTTTATTGGAAGAAATAAGAATAATCATATTTGCATTCCACTGGATGCCAGCGTGTCTCGCGAAAAACATGGGATTGTTATCTATGACCCACGCTCAAAAAACTTTATGATTCAGTCCGGAATGTCAGCAGAATTATTGTATTTGAATGATTCAGTAGTGCTGCAGCCGGTTAATTTAGAGCCGTATGATACCTTGCTTCTCGGAACGACAAAATTCTTGTTTGTTCCATTCTGCGGAGAAAAATATTCGTGGGAATAAGTGATAGACAGGAGTAGACAATGAAAAGATGTTTTCAATGTATGCAGCAATACGAAGATATTTATAATATCTGTCCGCATTGTGGATACGATGAGAATAGTGCGCCAAAAGTTGAATATCATCTGCGGCCGGGTGTTGTCGTGAATGAACGATATATAATTGGTGTAACTTTAGGCTACGGCGGCTTTGGAATTACATATAAAGCCTGGGATAAGAAGCTTGAGACGATAGTTGCAATTAAAGAGTTTTTTCCGTCGCATTTAGTTAGCAGAATACCGGGTACAGAAAGAGTAAATCTCCAAGGGCAAAATAAGGCGGCTTTGTATGCAAGTGAGAAGAAGAAATTTTTGTTGGAAGCAGAGATGATTGCTAAATTCAGTGCACATCCGAATATTGTCCATGTTTCGGATTACTTTGAGTTGAACGAAACAGCTTACATGGTAATGGAATATTTGGATGGCTTAGATTTGCTTCAATATGTAAAGAGCCAGCCCAATAAGAGAATGAGTGCGAAAGAGTTAATTCCTCTTGTTTTAGAAATTTGTAAAGCACTTGCGAAGATTCACGAAAGTGGCATTATACATAGAGATATTGCACCGGATAACATCAAAATTACTTCTGATGGCAGAGTGAAGTTATTAGATTTTGGAGCAGCAAGGGCGACATCTAATAAAGACGTGAATTCGTTTACTGTGGTAGTAAAACCTGGATATGCACCGCCGGAACAATACATGAAAACCAGTAAGTCAGGTCCATGGACAGATATATATGCGTTGTGTGCAACGATGTACAGGGCATTGACAGGTAAAAAGCCGGCAGAAGCAAGTGACCGAAGGTCGGAGGAGTGTTTAGTAAAACCAAGAGAGTTAAATCCAGATATTCCAATATGGCTGGAGCAGGTGATTCTTCGTGGAATGGCAATAGAGCCGGAAAACAGGTTTAGAAATGTAAAGCAACTGGAGAATGCCTTGGTACAGGAAAAAGAAGTGCAGCCTCCGGAAGTACTTAAGAAAAGAAAATCTTACTTCAAGATTATAGGTTTTAGTGCAGCTGTATTAGTTTGTGCGATAACAATTCTGCTCATCATGCCTAAAAATGAAGGATTGTCCGACAAAGGAATTAAAGACGGAGCGATTGTTGTAGATGTGCCGGACAGTGAGTATAGCAGAAGTGCATTTGGCCTGGCTAAGGAGAGATTTGAATCAAATTTTCCGGGAAAAAAGGTTGAACTGAATTTTGTGAAAGACGATCCTTTGGTTATCTGCGATGGTAGCCATGTGGATGAAGAAGCACATGAAGCAGCCGACTTAACGGGATTTTATAAAGACATAGAACTCAATGATTACTATTTTTTGGAAAAATACAGTAACGAGTTGAAAAAGGAACTTCCGCTTTCATCGAATATTTATGTTCTGGTGTATAACAAGTATCTCGTAAAGAGGGCGCCGGAAATAAGGCATTTGCTAGAAATGCCGGCAACAGAAACAGTCGATGTAACTAGTTTTGATGAAGAAATTCTAACAGATAAGAGTTTGTTTCTGTCAGAGATAGGAGTAGAGGGCCTTATCGGGAAAACGGAAGATGCAACAGAAAAATTCTGTCATGAAAAGTGTGCAATGGTAGTAACGACTACAAATGAGCTGACCAAAATTCAAAAAGAAATGCCGGGATACTACGAGGTAATGCCGGTGAGTATAGGTGAGGCGCAATATGGAACTTTTAGCTATAACTTTCAGATTTGTGAAAGCTGTGAACGCAACACAATGAAAATTGCAGAGTTATGGCTTAAATATCTGATTTCAGATGAAGGGCAGAGTGTACTATTCATTCAGAACACTGACAGTATCCCGTTAAAGAAAAGTATATTTGAAGAGTACATTGGAATTTATAGTAATTTGAAAATCATAGAAAATCAGTTGGATGTAACTGAATTAGTAAAATAAAGAGGTGTTTTATGAAAATTCGCTGCATGGGGTGCATGGAAACCTTTTCAGATGAGTTTGAGATTTGCCCACATTGTGGACATATTGTAGGAACGCCAGCGAAGGAAGCGAACCACATGTCGCCAAACACAATCATCGCTGACAGATATATTGTCGGAAAGGTGTTGGGATATGGCGGCTTTGGAGTCACTTATATTGGCTGGGACAATCTTTTATCTCAAAAGGTTGCGATAAAAGAATATTTGCCGGGAGAGTATGCAACGAGAATGCCGGGACAAACTGCAGTAACGGTATATTCGGGTGAAAAGACAAAGCAGTTTCAGGAAGGAAAAGATAAGTTTTCAGATGAAGCTAAGCGCTTGGCTAAGGTAGGAAATATTGAAAGCGTAGTCAAAGTTATCGATACTTTAGAAGTGAATGAAACCGCATATATTGTAATGGAGTATCTGGAAGGAGAAACGCTAAAGGAACGACTGGAAAGGGAAGGAAAAATTGCGGTTGAAGAGGCCATAGAAATTATAGTTCCGATACTGGATACGTTGAATAAAGTGCATGCAGAAAAAATATTGCACCGGGATATTTCTCCTGATAATATTTTCCTCTGTTCTGATGGAAGAATTAAACTCCTGGATTTTGGGGCGGCACGTTATGCTTCTACAAATTACAGTAAAAGCTTATCCGTTCTGTTAAAACCCGGATATGCACCGGAAGAACAGTATCGCAGCAGAGGTGAACAGGGTGCATGGTCTGATGTATATGCAGCAGCGGCAACTTTATATAGAATGATTACCGGTATTGTGCCTGAAGATGCACTGGAGAGAACGGTAAAAGATACTGTGAAAGAGCCGCATAAAATTGATAAGACAATTTCTAAAAATGTATCTACGGCAATTATGAACGCACTAAATGTATATAAGAAAAGTAGAACACAGAGTGCGGCAGAATTTAAAAAAGAGCTTTTGTCAGCACAAGAAGTTGCTCGGCGTAAAGATGAGAGAGAAAAAAATCAAAAACCAATTCCGCTTTGGTTAAAACTTGGTGGTGCAGCTGTTGTGATTTTAGCTATCGGGGTGGCACTCTTTATTGGACAAGGGTCAAAAGAGGTTTTGGAAGATGGACAGACCTATATTCCGGATGTTGTCAATCTGACTGACACTGAAGCTTCTGATATTGCTAAAGAAAATGAGTTGGTTTTGCAAATTGCTGAAGGGCAATATGATGATAAGGTGGAACGGGGAAGAATCATATCTCAAGATCCAGGGGCAGGACAGGTAGTAGAGAAAAAGAGTAGCTTTAATGCAGTGATGAGTAAGGGTCCGGAACCGGTGAAGGTGCCGTCTCTTATAGGAAAAACTGAGGAAAAAGCTATTGCCAAACTTGAAAAAGCTGAGCTTCTTTTTGAAATAGAAAAGAAAGAAAGCGGGGCTTGGCCTGGAACAGTATATTCACAAAGTGAGGATGAGGGAACAGCAATTCCTAAAGGAGAGATTATAAAACTTTCTGTATCAGAGGGTATCAGTGACATCAATAAGAAAAAGAAAACGACAACACCAACGCTGAAGGGAATGTCTTACACGCAAGGCTTAAAAGAGGCTGAGAACAGCAAAGTCTATGTGGAAGTGACAGATTTAAAATTCAGCAGCAGTGAAAAAGATCAAATTATTTCCCAAAGTATTAAGCCGGGGAAAAAGGTAAAAGAGGGCACCAAAATTGAAATTGTAGTTTCAAAAGGTGTAAGAGATTATGTTGTGCCTGATGTGCAGTACCTGACTAAGAAAGAGGCAATTAAGGCGCTGAAGAAAGAAGAACTGCACTATAAAGTAAAATACCAATACAGCAAAACCTATAAAAAGGGAGTTGTAATGGAGCAAAGTATTGAAGCCGGCAAAAAGGTAAAAGATGATACGGTTGTCACTATCTTAGTAAGTAAAGGGAAAAAGATAACGAAGGTAACCGTGCCTAGCGTTATTGGACAATCAAGAAGCAGTGCCGTTTCTGCGCTGGAAAGTGCTGGATTTAATTGCAGCGTGAAGGAAAAATATAGTTCCTCTTACTCAGAAGGTAAGGTTTGTGCTGTGAGCCATGATGCCGGTGTAAAAGAGAAAAAAGGCGCAACCATTACCATTTGGATTAGTAAAGGTCCGGAAATGACAACAGTGCCGGATGTAGAAACATTGCCGAAAAATAATGCAATAGCGTTGCTAAGAGACATGGGCTTAGGATATAGCATAATGTATGTAGACGATGATGACGGGAATAGTGGAATTGTATTGTGGCAGACTGTTGACCCCGGAACCAAAGTGAAAAAAGGAACAACCGTTACAATTGCGGTAGGCAGATAATCAGTACAAAGAACAGGAGAAAAGAAAGATGAAAAGAATCGCGAAACTTTTAGCTGTAATGCTGTGTATAACTTTTCTGTTTGTAGAGCCATTAGAAATGGAACAGGCATACGGAGCAACAATTTCAGAAAGCTGGTCTGAATGGGGAGATACTTATCCTACGAACAACTTTGGATTGGAAAAGAAAATGCTGTATAGAAGCAGAACAAAAGAGCAAACTGTGAGCAGCAGCAATTCTTTGGCGGGTTGGAGATTGGAAGGTTCAGAAAAGACGTGGTCTGATTGGGGTGCTTGGTCTGGATGGAGCAACACAAATAATGCGCCAAGCAATACTGCGGACAGACAAGTTGAAGTAAGAAAGCAGACTGTAAATGCAGGCTCGACGACACAATATCGGTATGGGAGATATCGTAGAACATCCGGATCATTTTATACCCATTATTGTCTAGCAGAAGCAAAAAGTTCTGGAGGAACATGGAAATTAGAATATACAGGATGGTCTACCAAAAAATTACCTACTGATCCAGATCGCCCTCTTAATGAAAATCATACAAAGTGTTCATTAAAAGATTGTAAGGCACCTAGAAAAGTATTAAAGCCTAGGTACTACGATGCGAAAAAAAATGAATATTACTATTGGGAGGAAACTCAAACAGTAAATAATACAAAGACTCAGTATAGTTATCGAATTAAAACGTCTAAATTGCAGTACAAATTTTACAGATGGACTGATTGGACTGACTGGAGTGATAGAGTTGTAGTGCCTTCTAATACCGTGGAAGTAGAAACGAAGGAACAATATCGATTCCGTCCATTTGGTAGTGTGGGAGCAGTTTACCGCGCAACAGTAACAGGAGAAGGTAACAGCGTTAACTTATCCTGGAATGCAACTCCGGGAGCAGAAAGGTATTACTTATATGAGAAAAGCGAAAGTAATGCATCATGGAATCAAATTAAATCCTGTACAGGAAATTCAACGACAGTAAATGTGACACCTGGAAATCATAGCTTTGCGGTAAGACCGGTACGAATTTATGATGGCAATACTTATATTGGCGACTTTAGTGGGATCCAGACTGTTCATACTTTCGGCGTAATTTGTCCTGCACCGAAAGTATGCAAGACAGATGTAGATACAGTATATGTAAGTTGGAATAGTGTAGGTGGAGCAACTGGGTACACCATTCAATACAGAAAAAAAGGGACTTCCGACTGGGAGGAAGAGGATTCAGAAGAAAACAATATAGAACTGTATTTCTCTGATGCCGTAGGAGGCTATGAAGTCAGAGTACAGCCATATTATGTAGATGCGAAGGGCGTGATAGAACATCCAAAGAAAACAGCTACTTCGTATATTGAATTTTTGTCTGCACCGCGTAATTTGAAAATATCAAGAAATGCAGGCAGAAAATCAGTGGTTGCTAAGTGGTCAGCTCCAAGTAAAGGTGATTTTGACGGATATGAAGTATATAAATCGACGAAATCTAAATCGGGCTTTACTAAGGCAAGAAGCGTGAAAAAAGGAAAAGCTGTTGTGGATAAATTAAAAAAGGGTAAACGTTACTATTTTAAAGTAAGAGCTTACGAGAGATTAGATAACGGTACTAAAATTTATGGTCCATTTAGCACGACAAAATCGATTATTGTATAACGAAGGAGTTATAAATGGAAAAAAGTAATGATTATTTTAGGAAATTTTTAGTGTGGGATAGGAATGCTTTTATAAGGATTTTTGTGCTTGCAGGACTCCTATGTTTCTTCCTGCCATTTGCGACAGTAGAATACAAACAACAGGCAATAACCTTATCTGGATTTGAGGCGATTTTACCTGGGGTATTTGCAGACACCTGGCTGAAAATATTGCCAATAAACTGGATTTTGTTAGTGACCTTTTTGCTTGGAGTGGCAACGTTTTTTACTGTGAATGAAAGTGAGAAGAAAGAAGCCTTTGTGTTGATTCCTTTGGCTTCGATAGCAGGAATCATAATAGCCGCTGCAACAATAAGACCGTATTATGGAATTGAAGTGTACTATCCGATGACATGGAATATTGGTATGTATTTACCATTATTGTGCTTTGGAATATGTTTTGTTATGGAGTGGAGTAATATAGGAAGTGGAGATTCTAAATTAAAGTCTGAAAGCAATGATGTAAAACAAAAATACTCTGCAATGTTATTCTGCCAAAAGGGGAAGTACATAGGAGGCGAATTTCAATTGCAGAAAAACACTCCTCTCGTAATTGGAAGAGAATCGGAAATTGCGAACATCGTTCTTGATGAAAAAGATGTAAGTCGTAAGCATTGTGTGCTTCTCTTAGATGAGAACAAGCTTAATGTGAAAGACTGCTCGACCTATGGGACATATGTGAATGGGGAAAAAATATCCAAAGAAGAAGAGAGAACTTTAGAGGATGGAGACAAATTGAAAGTGGCGAGCAATGAGTTCTTGGTAATTTTATCTGCAATAGGTCATAAGTAGATAAAGAAAGTGAAAGGATAATGCGTTATGGAAGAACAAAATGCAGAAAAAAGCTATGGAAAAAATCGTAATATAATCATTAAAGCTGTTGTAATTTTGGGTCTGTTGTGCTTTTTTATTCCCTTTGTATCGGTATCGTGCGGGGTACAGAAGATTGAACTTTCAGGGTTTGAATTGATGTTTCCTAGTACATCTGATTCGGATTTAGAGGATTTGCCAGAAAACTGGATTCTAGTAATTGCATTCGCTTGTGGTATTGCGACATTTTTTACAGTAGCCAAAAGTGAACTGGAAAAAGGCTATATCGGTTTGCCCGGAGCAACTGTAGCGGGACTTTTATTGAGTAGAATTACAGCTGCGAGTTATTATGAACTTAGCGAGACTGATATGGAAATGATTCAGTTTGATGCGGGGTGGAGCTGCACGTTGTTTTGCTTTTGCATATGTATTATTCTTGAATGGGCATTGGATTCAGAAGAGAAGAACACGATAAGTGGAAGCGGTAACCTTCCTATGCCTGTTCGGAGAATAGATTCGGCTCAACTATTATGTATGTCAGGAGTCTACATAAATGGTGAATTCCCGTTGTCGGAAGGTGAAACTCTGTGTATGGGACGGGATCCAAAGGTCGCTAACCTTATTTTTTCGGAGGAAAACATCAGCAGAAAGCATTGTTCTTTTGCTTTAAAAAGTGGACAGCTTACAGTGACGGACTTCTCCTCCCTTGGCACATTTGTGAATGAAAACCGAATTGAAGAGGGAGTGGCAGTTACTTTGTGTGATGGAGATAAAATCAAAATTGGCTGCAATGAATTTATGGTACTTTTTGATTATGGAAACAATTAAGCAGCTGAAAATAGAGTAAGGAAATGGAGTGAATAGATATATGTACAATGAATCAATAAAAATTAGAAGTATGGGGCTTTATATTACGGTTGCAGTGGTGTTGCCTATAATTTTAACTATTATCTCAATGCTAAGTTTAATATTTGGGGCTTTTGGAGCCGTGCTTTCTGGTATGGCTTGGATTGGGAATCTTATCTGCAGTATTGTGGTGATTGTAATGTGGTGCGGTATCATTAATGATATCAATATGATTTGTAAAGGCGATGGGGAAGAACTGAATGGATATGTTGTTGCTATACTGTTAGGAATTGTAACCTTAGGAATTTATCTATTATACTATAATTATCGAGTTCAAACAAGATTACATGAAAATGCAGAGCGGTATAATAGAGTAATCAGCGAAACAGGTACGACTTATTTACTAGTTACTTTGTTAGGCATGCTATTTTTAGGTGTCGGACCATTTATAGGACAACTGATTATTTTTAAAAACTTTAATAAATTGGCAAGTGGCTACAATGAGATGCAAGAAAGCTTTTGGAATGTTATCAAGGATGAACCTAATAAGGACAATACAATGACCTTGCCGGGAAGTATGCGCATACTCTGCGAAAATGGAGAATACCAGGGTGGCAGCTTTGATATTTCTTGGGGTGATAGATTATCAATTGGAAGAAGCAATGAGTTTTCTAATATTGTTCTCAAAGAAGAAGGTGTCAGCCGTAAACATTGTGAATTTACTTTTACGGATAAGGGTTTACAACTAAAGGATTCTTCGAGAAATGGAACATTTTTAAATGGTCAACAGATAGAAAGTGGTGAATACATCGTCTTACATAACGGTGATAAGATTACAATTGGAAAAACAAACAATATTTTCTCTGTCCGCATATAGCTGAACCCTATATGCGGGTCCTTTCATAAGAGCTCAAGAGGCTGCCGCTTCGGTCGACTTTCCGTCAACTGTGCGACAGCCCCTTGAGTTTTGTTTGACGAAATGGAGTTGATTGGAATTTTAAGAGTTTTAAGTGTTGGCGCTTTTACGATAGCGCAGACAATATTATATGAAAGACTGTATGTGCCAAAGTTTGAAAAATGGCAAAACCGTGCTGTTATAGTGCTTTATTCGTTTTGGATGTTTTTTTGCAATGAATTTTTGTTTACAAACGGATATGTAGCATTGACGCAAACTGTTATAACGATGGTTTTTTTACAAATTGTATTTCAGGGTGGTCTGATACAGAATTACCTTCAGCTGAACTGTATTATGATAATTCAAGCAGCAATTTCATTTCTCTTTGGCGGTAGTGTTGGGATGCTGTATCGGTGGATAACAGGAACTGATGAGCCGCTTTGGATTTCCGGGGAAAATCTTGCGCCGATTGGATTGTTCTTCTCACTGATTTATTTGGGGCTTGTAGTGATCGCATGTGCTTTCTTTGTGCCGAGACTCATGAAGCTGATTTGCCGGTGGCGGAAAAGTGTGAAACGGATTCTGTTTGGAATATGTTTAGGAATGGAAATTGTAAATATTTGTTTGACCTTTTCTTTTTCTAATTTTGAAGGGCTGCAGGGGTATATGATTGCGTATGGGATTTTACTTGCAGCTATCGTACTCGTGACGCTGATCAGTGTTGTGTATATGATAAAGTCGGCGCAGCGAAAACGGACTGAAAATCGGCTCCTTGAAGCAAAAATAGAAGAACAATATAGGCAGTATCAGTTTGTAACATCGCTGCAGCAGGAGATTAGAGAGATGGGCCATGATTTGAAAAATTACCTCGCAGCGTCGGGGGGGTATACCAAGAAGTAATATTAGATTTTTGCGATGAAATGCAGAAAGAATTGGAGGAACTGAAGTGAATGTGATGATAATCAAAGCTTGTTTTACTCTCTGTCTTGCAATACTCACATCATTTCTTTTGGTTTTAGGATATAAAGATTGGAAACTGCGCAGGCAGCGTGAAGTCTACGAACTACAGATAGAACTGCAAACTGAACGCATGGGCGATATTGAAAAATATTGGGAAGAAGTCGGCATGCTTTTGGAATCTATTCGACATGATTTGCAGAAAGGGTTGGTTACAGATGATTTGCTTGCACGATGCAGCAGTTACACGACGGAATTCATCACCGGCGTTGAGGTCGTCGATGCGCTTATCGGCTACAAGAAACAGCTTTGCAGGGAACAGAATATTTCATTTCATGCAGATATTAAAGCGCTGCCGGAAAAACTTCTTGAAGATCCGGAGTACATAGGCCTTTTTGGAAACCTGCTGGATAACGCAATCGAAGCCGCCGGACAGACTGAGAATCCTTATATAAAAGTAACTAGCGTATCTTGCAGCGGTCAGTGGATTCTCAAAGTTTCTAACAGCAAACGAAAAGATGCAAAACCGCTGGCAAATAATCTGGCGACGACAAAAGGCTGCGGCCACGGCATGGGGACAAAGATTGTGTCCAAAATCGTAAAACGCCATGGCGGCGTAATAGAGTATGAAGATGTTGGTGAAAGTTTTCAAGTGATGGTAGTTTTTGGAATATGATAAAATGAAAATTGTGCTTTTAGATAATACTATGATATGAAGCAGTTTTATGATATACTAATAGAAAAACAAAGGAACAGTTCATGGAAATATACAGTTTACTTATCACGCTAATCGGTTTGATTCCGACTTTGATGGCGTATTGGTTTTTATTGAAAAAATGGTATCGGTTCAGTCCGAAAGTATCCATCAGCATTTTTGTAGTATTAAATATTATGGAATATGGGATTCTTTACCGGTGTGTCAGTCTGGAGACACTGGCATGGGTTCATTTGCTTGCTTATTTTCTGACACTAGTTCCTATCCGCAAAGAGATGATTACCAGGGCTATGATAATAACGGTATTCTTTGATTTTTTATACAATGTAGTCGGTACAATCGTTATGGTGATATTAGTAAACACCTATGCTGTGTTTAGTGGAGCGGACAATACCACTTGGTTTGCGAATGAAAATAGCACGGTGATGGATTACATCTTTCGCTATATAATGATGCCGGTTTCAGGTGGAATCAGTTGTTATATTTCCTATAGATTATTGCCGCTTTTAGAGAAACTGACAAGGAAAGAACTTTTTTGGATAGCCATAGGCTTGGTATTGCCTATGCTAACCGTTGAAACCTTTTCCCGATTAACGATAAAAAGTGCAGACGATTATTACGGTGGATTTATGATTGTTTGCTATGGCTTGATGCTTTTTGTAATGGGACTTTCCTGTATTTTATGTGTGCTAATTACGACCCTTCGCATTCGGGCAGAACGAAAGGAAATGCAAATTCGCATGGAATTGCAAAGCAGTCAGTACGAGGAAATTTGCAGGCTGCAAGACGGCGTGAGAGAATTGCGCCATGACCTTGTAAATCATATGGCGGCGGGCACGCTTTCGACAGCAGGGGTATCGGACATTGTAAGAAATTTCCAAAAAAGATGTCTATAATAGAAGAGGAGGCATAATGGGATTTTTTGAAGTGGGAATGTCAGTCATGAATCTTCTGGCTCTTTTGATGGAGAATTGGATGATTTATCGGAAATGGTTTCGGTTCGATGGAACTATTTCAATGATGATTGTAACGGCTGCATACATCGTAGAGGAAGGAATTTTTTATATACCCGGACTGGGAAATAGTTTACTGGTGCTTGTTCACTATATATTCTTTTTCATTAACTTAATTCCGATTGAACTGGAAAAAGTTGACAGAGTACTGGTTCTGCAGATGCTCTATTTGTTTTTATACAATGTAATTGGAACGATTGCGATGGTAGTTTGCACTACGCTTTACGGAGTTTTGAGCGGGAGTGACAACGAAACATGGATGGCACCCGGCGCCAGCACGTCAATGGATTACATAATTCACTATATTTTGATTCTTCCGGTAGGCTATATAGCGGCCTATTTGGCGAGAAAGGGAAGTTCTTTGGTTGAAAAGTTAACAAGAAATGAGAGGATATTTTTGATTCTTGGCACAGTTGTTCCTAATTATGCTTTTTATGCTTTTCGCAGACTTACAACTGAAGATGTTTCGGACTATTATGGCGGTATCATTGTAATTTTTTATGGCATATTTATGATAAGTCTTGGATTATGTCTGGTGATTTTTATAGAAATGGCATTGATTCGCATTGCGTCAGAACGAAAAGAAATGCAGCTGCTTATGAATCAGCAAAATGACCAATATGAGATTATTTGCGAGTTACAGGATGGTGTGAGGGAATTGCGCCATGATATTATCAATCATATGGCAGCGGGCTCTGTTTCAGCGGAGTGCATATCTGATATTGTGGAAAACTATCAAAAGGTATACTTAATAGAGGAGGAAGTGAAATGAATTTCCTGGAAATTCTAGAGTATATTTTGATGTTAACGGCCTATATGATTGAGTACTGGGTTTTGTTCCGAAACTGGTTTCGCTTTGATAAGCGAATCGGTATGATATTTATAGCGCTGGCTGGAATCGTCGAGGACTGTCTGGTTGATTTTTCGGGCTTAAGCGCCATAGGACTGATAAGTGTTCATTACATCTTTTTTGGGATAAATTTAATTCCGTTCAAAAAGCAAGCGATTGGAAATCTGCTGATTGTGCGTATGATTTATTTGTTTTTATATAATGTAATTGGAACAGCAGCTATGGTACTTTGTACAACTGGATATGGGATTTTTATGGGAACCAGCAATGAAACATGGATGACCTGGCCTTCAAGGACGCCTGTAGATTATGTTTTTCGATATATTACCTTGATTCCGGTGGCACTTTTTTCAGCATGGATTGCACGAAAAGGAAGTCCTTTAGTTGAGAAATTGACAAGAAATGAGCGGATACTTTTAATTCTTGGTACGGTTGTTCCAAACTATATTTTTTACGCTTTTAAGCTGCTGGTCGCTGAGGATTCCTCTGACTACTATGGCGGCATTATCGTAATTTTTTACGGAATACTCATGGTGGTTGTCGGCCTTTGCATCGTGATTTTTATAGAAATGGCGTTGATCCGCATTGGTGCAGAACGAAAGGAAATGAAAATTCGTATGGAACTGCAAAATAGCCAGTATGAAGAAATTTGCAAATTGCAGGACGGCGTCAGGGAGCTCAGGCACGATCTTGTGAATCACATGGCGGCGGGCGTACTTTCACCTGATGGGGTAGCGAAACGTATAGCTGAATGTATGGATACAGTAAAGGAGATGAATACCGATGACAGATGAGCAACTTAGAAATTTGATTATATTTGGTACTCTTGCCCTAAGCGTGATTATTGTGCTGATTTTGCAGTACACGCTGCGAAGAAAACAGGAAACGCAGGTGATGGATTGGTCTGTTAAGCTTCAGCAGCAGCGCCTTGCGGAACTGAAAGATTATAAAGAAGAAATTCTGGCGTTGCTTGAGGAAATTAATCAGTGTGCGCAGATGGGCGGCGATATGAACGTTATGACCGAAGAATGTCGTAAATACACAGGTGAACGTATCAGCGGAAACGGCATCATCGACGCACTTCTCTCTTACAAAAAAGCCTGCGGCCAGCGGGAGCAGATTTCTATAGAATTTGATATGCAAAAGCTTCCGCCGCTTTCCTTGAGTGATACAGAGCTTGTCAGCCTTTTCGGCAATCTCCTTGATAATGCAATGGAAGCGGCAGCCAAAACTGAAAATCCATGGGTGAAACTGGAAAGTTTTACGAGGGGTGGACAGTGGCTTCTGAAAATCACCAACAGCAAATCGGCAGCGGAAAAGCCGCTGGAAAGTGATATGGCAACCACCAAAGGCGACGGCCACGGACTTGGCACAAAGATTATTTCAAAAATTGTAAAACGCTATAAAGGAGTCATGGAATACAAGGATTTGGGCGAAGCTTTTGAGGCGATGGCAGTTTTTGGTATGGAAGAAAGGGCATAGAAGCATGTGGAATATTGCGATTTGTGATGACGAACCGGAAATTATCAAGGCAGTGACGGCGCAGCTTGCTCGGTGCAAAGAGACGCAAGCCCAGCTTTCGGATATGGGAGCGGTAGCGGCGTACTGCGATGGAAACAGTCTGGTTGAAGACATGGAAGATGGCAAAGTCGAAGCCGATATTGTGGTGATGGACATAAAACTAAAGGAAGATAACGGAATTACTTTGGCGGAGCGGATTTTGCGCGTGCGGCCAGATTGCCAGATTATTTTCATGTCTGGCTACGACGATTATTATGAAGCGGTTTACGACGTGGACCACATTTATTTTCTGCAAAAGCCGGTCAGTGACTTGACTCTGGGAAAGGCCCTGTTTCGCGCTCTGGAAAAACTCCGCAATCTGGAAAAGGCCTGCTTTCATATGGAAAATAAAAGCGGTCGTTTTGTCATTCCCTACAGCCGCATTTACTATTTTGAAAAGCAGAAACGGCAGGTGCTGGTGCGTGGAAGCGGCGGGCAGGTGCTTTGCAGCTTTTACGGAAAGTTTGAGGAAATGGAAGTGCTGCCGCAGAACTTCCTGCGCTGCCATAACAGCATGATTGTCAACATGGGCAGAGTCAGCGCCATAGAAAAAAGTAACTTCCTGTTAATAGATGGAAGTTTTGTGCCGATTAGCCGTACATATTTGCAGGAGAGCAGGCTAGGGTTTGCAAGATACTGCATGGCGGATGTGCGGTGAGGGGAGAATACTGGAATATGTGGATACATCCCGTCTGAAAGAGGAATAGAATGGTGACTGAAGAGACAGTGTAAAAGCTGTCTCTTTTTAAATGTAATTTTGGAATTTTGCGTTAAAAGTTAATACTGGAAAATCATTGCTGGTACAATGCGTGCTATGTTTTTGAACAATCCTATAGTAGCGTGAGGGGACGTGCAACCTGAATTAGCGCGCCACTTTTCTGGACGATTCAGCAAACCATGGCAGTGTGCGAGGCGGTGCACCACTTTTCTGGACAATTCAGCAAACCATGGCAGTGCACGGGGCGGTGTGCCACTTTTCTGTGCGTTACTTTGAATTTGCGGCGCAGGCATCTCGGAAGATGCCATGTTATAAATGTTTTTCATGGACTTATGGCGTGGAGAGGTTGTACGCCCTGCCATCTTCTGTGAAAATAGTAGTAGAACTTCTTTCAAACTATTTCAAAACGATGTTAGTCGCCATTTGGTATGATAAAACTTTTGAAATATGGCATTCGCCATCTGCCAGCCGCCGTAAAAAGAAAAAAATCTCTTCAATATGGCGTTTTTCAAAGGGTGTGCGCCACAACTTCAAAAAAATTAGTCGAATATGGCGCAGCCTCTGATATGCTTCCTCTGCCACAGGTTTATGTTCTATATTTGCCCGGTCCATGAGGTCTTTGTCCACGCAGTTGCACTATGCCAGCGCCGACTCGTACACCAGCGCCGACTCGTACATCAGCGCGGTCTCGGCCGTGTCCAGTGTATTTCCCGCGCGGGCGCTTTTCATCCCCCCCCCTCGCTGCAGCTGCAGATTCCGCGCTCCAATGCACAGCATGAACCACCCGTTCCCCGCATATGCTGTTACGTACAAAATTTTCCAAAACGTGTAGGAAAATTCTGTGAAATGCGGTTTTCTTGTAAAAATGTAATGATTTTTGCGAAGCGTTGTAGTATAATAAACAATGTATGATTATAAGGAAGCTATTTTTAGAAAGGAAGGTTTCAAATTATGAGCGCAAATGCAAAGCATTTACACAGCATTGACGCCGGTCACTATAAGAACACTGCCGGCTGTGAAACCGAAGTTATGCCGATTCCTGATATTGTGAAAATTTCAATGTCACAGCACATCGGCGCACCTTGTAAGCCTTTGGTAGCCAAAGGAGATACAGTCAAGGTGGGACAACTTATCGGTGATACGGATGCTTTCGTAAGTGCACCTATCCATTCCAGCGTGTCCGGAACCGTAGTGGGTATCGAGACTCAGCGTTCGGCCGTTGGCGGAAATGACACGTTAGTTGTAATTGAGACTGACAAAAAACAAGAAATGTGTGAGGACATCAAAGTTCCTGAAGTAGAAGATATGGCAGGCTTTGTAAAGGCAATCAGAGAAAGCGGCCTTGTAGGTCTGGGCGGCGCATCTTTCCCGACTCACATCAAGTACAACCCAAAGAATATTGACGATGTACATACTTTAATCCTCAACGCAGCAGAGTGCGAACCGTTTATTACCTCTGACCACAGAGGTATGCTGGAGGATACTCAGGACATCATCGACGGCATGAAGCTGATTATGAAGTACCTGAACCTGGACGAAGCATACGTAGGTATCGAGTCCAACAAGCCTGACGCAATCGCAAAACTGGACCAGATGTTTGCGGAACAGGGATTGACCAACATGCACACCTTTACCCTGCAGGACAGATATCCAAAGGGTGCAGAACGTGTACTGGTATACGAAATTACAGGCAAAGAAATGAAAGCCGGCGTACTGCCTGCTGACCTTGGTATTATTCTTTCCAACGTTACATCTGTTGCCTTTGTAGGACAGTATTTCAGAACCGGTGTGCCGCTCATCAACAAGAGAATGACTGTTGACGGCGATGCAGTAGCACAGCCGAAGAACATTATCGCTCCAATCGGAACACAGATTCATGATGTTATCGAATTCTGCGGCGGATACAAATCCGAACCGAAGAAAATCATCATGGGCGGACCGATGATGGGCAGAGCAATCTTCTCCGACGAAATGCCAATCGTAAAGAACAACAATGCAATTTTGGCATTCTCCAAGGATAAGGCTTATATTCCGGAAGAAACAGCATGCATCAACTGCGGAAGATGTCACAAGGCATGTCCGTTCAACCTGCTGCCGACAGCTTTGGCAGAGGCTTATGAACGCAGAGATGCACAGAGACTTTCTGACCTTCAGGTAATGCAGTGCATGGAATGCGGAAGCTGTTCCTATGTCTGCCCTGCAAGAAGACCGCTGGGATTCATGAATAAGCTTGGAAAAGGCGTTGTAAAGGAGGCTGGAATTAAATAATGGATAAGACATACTATAATAATCTGGCAGTATCCTCCGCACCGCATTTAGTGAGCAAGATGGATACAAGCAAGACTATGGCAATGGTAATCCTTGCTTTAGTCCCTTCTTTCTTAGTAAGTATCTACGTATTCGGTATGCGCGTAATCCTGTTGACTCTGGTTTGCGTAGTTGCCAGCGTAGGTTTTGAATGGCTCTATAACAAAGCCATGAAAAAAAGACAGACTGCAGGAGATTTATCCGCAGCTCTGACGGGCGTTCTGATTGCATTTAACGTGCCTTCAAACTTCCCGTACTGGATGGCAGTAATTGGATGTTTTGTTGCAATTATCATCGTAAAACAGCTTTACGGCGGTATCGGCAGAAACATCGTAAACCCTGCAATCACAGCCAGAATCGTGCTGTTCATTTCCTTTGCAACAGAAATGACTACCTGGCCGACTCCGAGAATGGCTGACACAGACGCAGTAACCGGCGCAACCCCTCTTGGAATCCTTGCTGAAGGCAGCGCTTCCGATCTTCCGTCCAACACCGAAATGTTCCTCGGATTTATCGGCGGTTCCATGGGTGAAGTCAGCGCAATCGCTCTGCTGATTGGCGGACTGTTCCTGATCTGGAAAAAAGTCATCAGCCCAATCATTCCTGCATGCTTTATCGGTACAGTATTTGTAATTGCATTCCTGTATTACAGCTTTGCAGGTGGTGTTGACGCAAGTGCACTTGATATGGCAATTTTCCATGTTTGCGCAGGCGGCGTAATGCTGGGTGCGTTCTTCATGGCAACTGACTACGTTACTTCCCCGATTATGCCGCTGGGCAAAGTCATCATGGGCGTTGGCTGCGGTCTCATTACCATGGTCGTAAGACTTTGGGGTGCATATCCGGAAGGCGTATCATTCTCCATCTTACTGATGAACATTATGACACCGCTGATTGACCAGCTGTGCATTAAATTAACATATGGAGGTGCAAAGAAAAATGAAAAATAATAACACTTTCAAAGAATATGTTGCACCTATCGTTGTTTTAGTAGCGATTTGTTTAGTAATCACTGCAGCCCTTGCTGCAACTTACGGCGTTGCAAAACCAATCATTGACAGCAATGCGGAAAAAGCTGCCAACGAAGCAAGAGCAGAGCTTTTGCCGGCAGCAGATACTTTCACTGCATTTGACGGCGAGCTGGCTGTTTGCGACCCGGATAAAGTTTACGTTGTTGACTGTTACATCGCAGACAACGGAAGCGGTATGGTTGTCACTGTAAATACAAAGTCCTTCGGCGGCGCTCTGACAGAAATGATCGGTATCGACGCTGACGGCAATATTACCGGTGTAAAAGTAACTGCTCACGCAGATACGCCGGGTCTTGGTACGAAAGCACATGCTGAAGGCCATCTGGCACAGTATCAGGGCATCGGTGAACTGACAGACATTACTGCAAAAGGTGATGCTGCAATCAACCACATTTCCGGTGCAACCATTTCCTCTAACGCAGTACACTATGGCGTATATTGCGCATTAGAACAGTATAAGATTGTAGGAGGTGCTAAATAATGGAAAAGAAACCAAGTAAGTTAAGCATCCTTACCAAAGGTATCATTAAGGAAAACCCTGTACTTGTATTGCTGCTGGGTACTTGTCCGACACTGGCAACTACTTCTTCTGCAATCAACGGTATCGGAATGGGCGTATCTGCTATGGCAGTATTGATTTGTTCCAATATCGTAATCTCTATTTTGAGAAATATCATTCCTGACAAAGTTCGTATCCCGTGCTACATCGTAGTAATCGCAGGATTCGTAACAGTTGTTCAGTTATTACTGCAGGCATTTGTGCCTTCCCTGTACGCATCACTGGGTCTCTTTATCCCGCTGATCGTAGTAAACTGTATCATTTTGGGAAGAGCAGAAATGTTCGCAAGCAAAAACAATCCGTTCGATTCCGCTCTTGACGGTATCGGAATGGGTATCGGATTTACCTTGGCTCTGGGCGTAATGGGTCTGATCAGAGAATTCTTCGGCTCCGGCACACTGTTCGGCGTAGAAGTTCTGACCGGCATCGTTCCGGGCATGGGTATCTTCAACCTGGCTCCGGGCGGATTCTTCGTATTCGGTGTTCTGATTGCCGCTGTAAATTACTTTACAAAGGGCAAAGCGCTGAAGAAAAAAGATTTCGGCTGTGAAGGCTGCGCAATGGCTGCAATGTGCGGCGGCGCAAGAAAAGAAAAAGATTGTCAGAAAGGAGCTGAAGAAGCATGTTAGCAATTACTGTCATCATGAGTATGATTCTCGTAAATAACTATGTATTGGCGCAGTTCCTTGGCATTTGTCCGTTCCTGGGTGTATCTAAGAAACTGGATTCTGCTGTGGGAATGGGTATCGCCGTTATTTTCGTAATGGTGCTCGCAACAATCGCAACCTGGCCGATTCAGCAGGTATTAAATAACTTTGAAATCGGCTATTTACAGACTGTAGTATTCATTCTGGTTATCGCAGCGCTGGTACAGCTCATCGAAATGATGATGAAGAAGTATATGCCGCCTCTCCATAAGGCTCTGGGTGTATACCTTCCGCTGATTACCACAAACTGTGCGGTACTGGGTGTCTGCATCAACAATATTGATGCCGGCTACGGATATTTACTGTCCATCTGCAACGCATTCGGCGCAGGCGTAGGTTTCTTATTGGCAATGGTTCTCTTTGCCGGCGTAAGAAGCAAACTGGAAAACGAAGAAGGCGTTCCGATGGCATTCAGAGGTGTTCCTCTTACATTAATTACTGCTGCTATGTTATCCCTGGGCTTCATGGGCTTCAGCGGATTGTTCCAGTAAGATAGGAGGCGAAAACAATGTTAACACCAGTTTTAATTGTTGTTGCAATCGGTCTTGTCTGTGCAGTCATTCTGACCATTGCTTCCAAGGTATTCTTTGTGCCTGTAGATGAAACTTTTGCACTGCTTCGTGCAGAGCTTCCGGGCGCAAACTGCGGTGCATGCGGCTATGCAGGCTGCGACGACTATGCAAACGCATTGACAGAAGACCATTCACTGAGCTGCTCCAAGTGCCCTGTAGGCGGTGCAGATGTTGCTGCAAAGCTTGCTGAGGTACTGGGCGTTGAGGCGGGTTCTGCTGACAAACAGGTTGCTGTTGTAATGTGTAACGGAACCAAGGAAGCAGCAAAGACCATCATGGAATACACAGGCGTAAAAACCTGTTCCGCTGCAAAGCAGTTCTTCGGCGGACTTTCCGCTTGCCCTTATGGCTGTATCGGTCTGGGCGACTGTGCTGCTGCCTGCGACTTTGACGCAATTCACGTTTGCGACGGCGTAGCAGTAGTCAACAGAGATAACTGCGTTGCCTGCGGTGCTTGTGCAAAAGTTTGTCCGAACTCCGTTATCAAAATTCAGAGTGCCAAGAATCTGGTTACAGTTCAGTGCAAATCTGAAGCAAAAGGCGCAGATACCAGAAAGGCTTGCGCAAACGGCTGTATCGGCTGCAAAAAGTGCGAAAAGACTTGTAAGTTCGAAGCAATCACAGTTGAAAACAACGTGGCAAGCATCGATCCTGACAAGTGCAAGAACTGCGGACTCTGTGCAAAAGAATGTCCGACAGGCGCAATCAACAATATGCGCGTAAAGAAAGCTCCGGCAAAACCGGCTGCACCAGCTCCTGCTCCAAAGGCAGAAGAAGCACCGGCTGAAAAACCGGCAGAATAATGGTTTAAAAACAACTGCGACCTCGCCCTTGGGCGAGGTCGTTTTTAGTTATTTTATGATGATTATATAACATGTATGAAGTTGTTAGCATTTTGTAAAATAGTTAACGTGATTTTTGGTCGGTGAGTCCCAAAATATAATCGGTAGTAGTATTGTGGAACTGAGCCAGTTTAATCAAAATATCAGTAGGAATATCCAGATCGCCACGTTCGTAGTTGCTGTACACACGTTGAGAACAGCTGAGTATTTCTCCCATTTCACGCTGTGTAAGATCTCGATCTTCGCGTAAATCTCTGATTCTGTGGTACATAGATTTTCTTTTCACTCCATTATCCTTACGCTATGATTTAATGAAACTTTAATTAGATAATTTTACCATGAGGGACAGGCTGTGTTGACTTTTAGCGGAAAATACGCTAAAATTTGAAATAGGCTGTATTACTTTGTTGAAATATGCTGAAAAGAATATAGTTGTTTGAGGAAATTCATGGTAAAGAAAGATACAGGATGTAAGATAGCGTTTCTCTTTGGCGCCGGAGCGGAAGGAGAAGGAAATTATAATATGCCCACGGGGATGGAGTATTTGATTAAAAGCACTTTACCTCAACAAGACGGCAAGAAAAAAGAGGACTACATAAAGTCACTGGATTCCTTTTTTAATGGAAAAGAAAAAGGAAAGCGAAAAACTTCCTTTTTTAATGGGACATATGGGTATACTATGGCAACTTTGTCAAATGAAGTTATCTACGGGGAAATCCTATTTCAATTAATTCACGACAAAATAATGAATGATGAGGAAGAACGTGTAAAGGAATTTCTAAAAACGCATCGCTTGGATATTTCTGTATGCTTAAATAAAAGTCAGCGTACTGCATTAAAAAAGCTTGCAGATTTGCAAGAGTGTAAAATAGAGAATCAGAAACAATTAGCAAGAGATAGGAGTAATCGGCTGAATGAATTGGGAAAAATCTTAAATATGTTTTTGATAAAGGAAGATGTTACGTATAGAGATATTGAAGATGATTTTTATAGAGAATTGCTGATGAAAGAGGGCGCTGACTTAGATAAAGAGGTGGCGATTAATGTATTTTCTCCAAAGGTTTCAGGACGACTGGATTCCTATTTTCACACAATCATAGATCCGAACAAATATGGCCCTATGAACTTTGGAAAGATTTTTAACTATTATTGGAAATGCTATTTCACGATTTTGGAAGGGATATTACGGACGCTGGAAGATGATAAGCTGTGGTTGAGTGAATGTTTTTTGAAGGAAGGATTAAACTACAAAAAAATCTTAGCGAGGATTCCGGATATTACAAGGAAACTATATAGTGCAAAGATAGAGAAAAAGGAGAACAGTTACTATGAGTTGATTAAGCGAAAGCTGAAAGATTGTGGTGATGATATTCGTGTAGGGGTTATTACAACGAACTATTTTCATTTTGCAGAAAAGGTGATTGGCGTCAAAGAAGCGGATGTCGCATATATTAATGGGCAGCTAAAGTATTTTGAGTTTCCGGAGACATTGGAAGTGATAGATGCTTGTGCGGATGAAACGGAGAATAAATTTGGCAATGAGAAATTGTTTTTTCCGTTTATTTTTGGACAATCTTTTGTGAAGCCAATTGTGAATCATGCTCAGATTGAAGAATTCAGTAAAATGCAAAGAATATTAGATGAGGCTGAATATCTGGTTGTCCTGGGATATAACATGAACGAAGATGACAACCATTTGAATGCATATTTGCATGATTATTTGATTCGGCAGGACGACGATAGAAAGAAAACTATTATTGTGGTTGACTCCAAAGATGAAGAAGAAGGAAAGACCTTGACGCTGAAAAAACTGCGTTGTAGGGATGAAGAAGTACAGGGGCGATTGATTTACTGTAAGGTAGATTACGGCAATAACGAAGATGTTATAAATAAAGTTTTTGAGAAAATCGATTTTGCTAATTTGATGTAATAGGAGATGTGGGATGGATGATGTACAGAAATTAACAAGAAATGAAGTACTTGCTTTGAATAAAATTAATCTTGATGGGAAGGCAGATGATTTTTCTGCAAACCCATTCTGCCATTATAGTTCTATTGATAAGGTGGATAATATTTTGTCTAGCAATCATCTATGGGCAAGTAGCATTGCTGAGATGAATGATCTAAATGAAATTAATTTGCATTCCAAAGACCGTGATAGAGTACATGTTTTAAGCTTCTGTAATAGTAAAACGGAGAAAATCCCGCTATGGTATTTATATGGAGGAATTTGCGGGACTGGTATGAGAATAAAAATTACACCGGCGAATATGAGGGATTTTATTAAATCAATTGACATAGTTTATCCGGTAAAAGATGGTCAGCCAGATGAGAAGAAACCGTTGATGGTAGGCGAAGAGATAGAACTGCAGTATGGCTGGATTTATTATAGGGAAAAAGAAGAAGGGAAGATAAAGCATAAAGGAAAAAAATACGAAATTAGCGGAGACATATTTGAGGAAGAAGAAAACTATTTTGTTAAAGACTACTCATGGAACTTTGAAGGTGAATTTCGAATCGTCCTAATAAATAATACGGATATAAAGTATGAAAGGCTTGCAGTAAAAATACCAGAAAAAGTTAAAGCGAGCTTCGGATTGATGTATGCACCAGAGGTGGAACAAAGAGAGCTTGTGTTTGAAAAAAAGGGAATAAAGGAGCTGCTTTTAAACAAGATTGACAGCAGTAACTTAGGTATAAGAATGGATTTACTCAAAAGAAATGAAGAGGATATAATGCGATATGTTCGCGATGAAAAGATTGAAGAAATTAAAGAAATATTGAGTTATTAAAGGTGGAAGGAGTCATTATATGGAGCCTATCAGAATAAAGAGAAGAATTATTGTGGTTGCACTTATTGTTTGTTTACTGTTGACGGGATTCGTGCAGCCGTCTTATGGTACGGAAAATAAGGAAAAGACAACAAATTCATCTGCAGATACAGCTGAAACGGATTTCAGCGATTATACGCCGATTTCTACTAAAGAAGAATTGGATGCAGTTAGAAATAATCTAAGTGGAAAATACTATTTGACTTGTGACATAGAGTTCACAGAGGAAGATTTTGCAGAAGGCGGAGACTTTTATAATGACGGGCAAGGTTGGGAACCGATTGGAAAAGACTCTGATACAGTATTTAGTGGCACTTTCGATGGAAATGGACATGTAATTTGTGGTCTAAAGATGAATTGCAAGGAGTCGCAAACGTATTATGGATTATTTAGCAATAATAAAGGCACCATAGAAAATATTGGAGTAACTGATGGAAATATAGCAGTAAACAAAAACTATGGTAGCGGAGCAATTGTAGGATGTAATGAGGGAATAGTAAGAAACTGCTACAATACTAGTGAAATAGTAGGCACTGCCGTTTATAGTAGCAACGGATATAATAACACCATTGGAGGAATCGTAGGATGTAATAAGAAAAGCGGAACGATAAGCGGCTGCTACAATGAAGGAAATCTAATTGGAGAAGGTATCTATACCTTTGGAGGGATCGTAGGACGTAATGAGGAAAGCGGAACGATAAGCGAGTGCTATAATAAAGGCAATCTAACAGCAGATAGTGCACAGAGGTGTCAAGCTAGGAGGGTTGGCGGAATTGTAGGATATAATGCGGGTGGAACGATAAGCGGCTGCCACAATGAGGGAAATGTGACCGCAACTGGTGGTTGCACAGGAGTCTCGGCAAATGAGGTTGGAGGAATTGTGGGAGATGACTATTACGGTGGTGTGATAAATAAGTGTTATAATACGGGAAATATAATAATGGGAGGAATGCATACAGATAAGTGTTATGGTGGAGGAATCGCGGGAGAAACTTTTGGAGATATAAGAGATTCTTATAATGCTGGATACATAATACCAAGTGATGAAGGATACTCATATGGCGGAGGAATTGCGGGAGGTGCTTATGGATTAATAAGCAGCTGTTATAATGTTGGAAATATAGTGAAAAAAGTTAAAACCTTCAGCTACATTGGTGGAATTGCCGGAGAAATCGCTATAATTGATAGATATGGAGAAATTGTTGTACAAGGAAACATACAAAATAGTTATTATTTAGATGCGCAAAAAAAGGGTGTAGGGACAGGGGACGATATGGCTGTTCGCTTGACTTCGCCTGAGCTTCAAAATGCTGATTTTCTAGAGGGATTTGATTTTGATACAGTTTGGAAATACGGAGTTAATGAAAAATATCCGTATCCAACTTTAAAAAATATAGCACATATAGATAATGAAGACTATGTTAACTTTGCAGGTGGGAATGGAACTAATTATAACCCGTATATGATTGCAGATAAGGTGCAATTAAATAATGTAAGAAATAGGCTAGAATGCAGCTATATCTTAATAAATGATATTGAGTTTGCGGAAGAAGACTTTGAAGAAGGGGGAGCGTTTTATAATGGAGGAGAAGGGTGGAAATCAATAGGAACAGAGGAACAAGCCTTTTATGGAAAGATTAATGGAATGGGGCATGTAATTTGTGGTTTAAAGATGAATTGCAAGGATTCGGAAACATATTACGGATTATTTAGTAATAATAAAGGCACCATAGAAAATATTGGGGTAACCGATGGACTTATAACTGTAATCGGAGGCAAAGTTGGAATCATTGCAGGACATAATTGGGGGAGAATTAGAAACTGTTACAATACCAGTGAAATAGTAGGAGTTGGAGATTCTAGTTCTAAGACATATATCGGCGGAATCGTAGAAAATAATGAGGAAAGTGGAGCGATAAATGGGTGCTATAATGAAGGAAATCTAACGGGAGAGACTGGTTCTGTTGGAGGAATCACAGTATCTAATCAGGGGGAGATAAGTGGCTGCTATAATAAAGGGAATTTAACAGGAGAGGGTTCTTCTATTGGAGGTATTACAGCGATTAATTCGGGAATGATACATAGCTGCTACAATAAGAAGGATATAACAGTAGGAAGTGTAGAGTATATTGGGGGAATCGTAGGATTAAGTAGAGCTAGTAGCTTGATAAGCGATTGCCATAATGAAGGTAATATAACGGGAGAATGCGTAGGCGATATTGGAGGAATCGTAGGATGTATTAATAGATATAGTAGTGGAAATAGTGCTGGAAATAGTTCGATAAGCGATTGCTACAATGTGGGGAGTATAACCGCAGTTGATTGTTATTCAGGCGAGGCTAACCAGTGTGGAGGAATTGTAGGAAGTGACACTCATAGTACAATAAGTAAGTGCTATAATACTGGGAATATAATGATAAGAGAAAATGATAATTATCGAGGTGATTATAGTGGAGGAATTGCAGGATCTACTGCTGGTGTAATAAGCGATTGCTATAATACTGGAAGTGTAACGGTGGAAGCAGATAATAAGTATTCTAATGAAGATCGTAGTGGGGGGATTGCAGGAAAAAGCACTGGATTAGTAAGTAATTCTTATAATGTTGGGAGCATAATAAAAACTAATAACCATTGGCATCGCTATGGTGGAATTACTGGAGAGATTAGTGAAAAAGAAGATATACAAAACTGCTACTATTTAGATACACAGGAAAAGGGTGTAGGAGCAGGAAGCGATATGGCTGTTCAATTGACTTCTCTTGAACTTCAAAATACCAAGTTTTTAGAAGGGTTCGATTTTAATGAGATATGGGGATATGATTATTTAAGTGGATATCTTTATCCACAACTTAAGACGAATGGGCTGAAGGAGGTTGCGGCCGTTGAAGTTTTAAATGGTGCGGACAGGCCAATTGAGGTAATTATAGGTACCAATCCGGATGTGTCTCAAATAGGTGTTAAAATCACGTATAAGAATGGAGATACTATTTTTTCTGGAGCGGACATAAAAATGTTAACTGAATTTGATTGCGATAAGATTGGTAAGCAAGAGGTTCCGCTGGAATATGGAGAAATAAGAAGCAAAGAGTTTGTGACGTTCAATGTTATTGAAAAAACGCTCACAAGCATTGAAATAATAAGGAGACCTGAGAAATTTTGGTATTTAGAAGGGACAGGAGTACTCGATGTGACGGGCGGCAAGTTGGCTGTTCATTACAACAACGGAACCAGCGAAGAAGTGAATTTGACAGAAGATATGGTAACCGGCTTCGATAACACCAAAGTCGGCACGCAGACACTCACTGTAACCTATCAAGGAAAGACAACGACCTTCGATGTAGAAGTTGGAGCAAAGTCTATCGACCGAATCGAAGTAACGAAGCTGCCGACGAAGCTGCAATACATCGAAGGACTAGGAACTCTTGATGTGACTGGCGGCAAGTTGACTGTTCATTATAACAACGGAACCAGTGATGAGATCGCCTTATCAAAGGATATGGTAGCCGGCTTCGACAACACTAAAGTCGGCACCCAAACGCTGACTGTAACCTATCAAGGAAAGATGGCGACCTTTGATGTGGAAGTTGTAGCAAAGTCTATCGACCGAATCGAAGTAACGAAGTTGCCGACTAAGCTGCAATACATCGAAGGGATAGGAACTCTTGATGTAGCAGGCGGCAAGGTGACTGCTCATTATAACAATGGAACCAGTGACGAGATAGACTTATCAAAGGATATGGTATCAGGCTTTGACAATACCAAAGTTGGTACGCAGACACTCACTGTAACCTATCAAGGAAAGACAGCGGCTTTCAGTGTGGATGTTATAGAGCACATTGAACAGAAGACGAATATCGCAGGTATCGCATTTGCGTGGGATGAGCAGGACGATATTGTTTACTGGTTGTATAGCAACGAAATTGCAGATGAGGATATTAAAGCAGATGTTATATTGGATGAACCGCAGAAGGCATTACCGTATCAGCCGGATACCGGAGATATTGCTCAAAACTCTGATGGAAAACGTTATGAACAGACATACTCTTTCCGTGATGTTCCGGATGGAGAATATAAACTGGCAATTTGGAAACCGGGATACGGTGTGGTCATCAGTACTGTGGATACAGGTGCAGGCACTGTTGTTCAGGAAGCAGCCGATTTGTATTTGATGGGAGATGTTAATGGAGATGGAAAAGTTAATGTTACCGACATCAATATCATCCGCCTTAGCATTTTAGGCCGGAGAGAGTTGACAAAGGAACAGCGCGAAATTGCCGATGTAAATCATGATGAAAAAATAAATGTTACAGACATCAATTTGATTCGACTCAATATTTTAGGACGGCGTCAGCTGACATAAGAGGTGAACGCCGTAGACAAAAAATGATTCCGATTTTGGAAACCAAAGTATTTATACAAGGAGGAAAAAATGAAAAATAAATTTATTTCAATCATTCTTTCAGTCGCAATGATTTTATCACTGGTTGTTTCAAACAGTGTAGTCGTATTAGCGGCGGAGAAAGTAGGGTTTCATACTGAAATCGAAAAGACTTCAGTAAAAAATGATGGAAGCGAAACTTTTACAGTAGATGTTTATCTGGATAATCCGGTAAAGTCGGCTGGTGTTGAACTTCATCTTACCTTTGACCCTAAAAAGTTGACGATGAACCGTGCAACGAAGGTGTGCAGTCAAGGATTTATGGCTACAGCTCCAACCGAGGCAAATGACGGCGGTACTAGTGCAGGTGTTATCAAAATGTTATTTGAGGACCCTAATATGGAAGGTGTGGATTTTGCTGCAGGGAAACTATATTCTATTGAGTTCACTGTAAAAGCAGGCGCTACCGTTGGGGAACTGACACCGGTTTTAATGGTCGAGGCACTCAATGATGAAGAGGCAAATCCGATTGCAAATGAAGTTACAAAGAGTGATTCAATTGAACTTTATAGTTCAGTTAATACATCTCAGGCAATATCAATTGCAGCCCCAGTAAAGGGGGCAACACCACAGGCAACTATCGATGTGGATGCGGCTGCAGGATATACAGCAGCAATTGTCTGGAATGGAAATCCAACAACTTTTGCGGCGGCAACAGCTTATACAGCAACTGTAACACTGACTGCAAAAGATGGATATCAATTTGGAAGTTCTGCAGCGATTACAGTAGCAGGTGGAACAGTATCGGGCAAAACACTTTCTGCTGACGGAAAGATGTTATCATATAAAGTATCATTTCCGGCAACGGCAGCAAAAGCGCTGAGCGGTATTGCAATTACGACTCCGCCGACAAAGACCGCTTATGTAGAGGGTCAGAGTTTTGATAAGACAGGTATGGTAGTAAAGGCTACTTACGATGATGGAAGTGAAGATGTAAATTTTACAGGATATAGTGTTGAAGGTGGAACAAATTTGACGCCAAACAAAACTTCCGTAACAATCAAAGCGGGAGATAAGACGGCAACGCAGGCAATTACTGTTGCAAAAAAAGAAATTACATCTGTTTCTATTACAAAACAGCCGACAAAGACTACTTTTGTAATTGGTGATCAGACCCCGGCTGAGTGGACTGGATTAGAAGTTACGGCTACTTTTGACAAAATACAAAACGCGTTCTTTCTGCAAGCGAATATACTGTGACCGGATTTAATTCCGGAGCTTATACTGCTGCACAGACATTGACTGTTACAGCAAGCGGAAAAACAGCAACCTTTGTTGTAAAAATTGATAAAAAGTCCTTGTCTGCAAAAGATTTTGAAGTGACAGGATTGACGACGATTTATAGCGGAACAGAAAAGCAGGTATCGGTTACACCGAAGGCTGGCGTGAATGCTGGTGCAATCACGGTGAAGTATGATGGAAAAACAACTAAGCCAATCAATGCTGGAACTTATGCGGTTACTTATGATGTGGCAGAGAGTGATACTTGTAAAGGTGTTACAGGTTTAGAAGGCGGCAATCTTGTGATTGCAAAGAAAGAAATCAGCATTAATGGTGCGACTATAACAAAAAAAGCGTACAATAAAACTAATGCTGTTGAAGTTACAGCGGTATCTTTTGACGGTGCAACGCTGGTAAAGGATACGGACTACACTGTAAAGGGTGCTTTGAACGACGTTAATGCAGGAAAGGCAAAAGATGTTACCGTAACGGTTACGTTAAAGAATGCAAACTACAGCTTAGCCACTTATGTTTATACAGGGCAAGTAGATATTGATAAAGCGGTGGCACCGCATATTGAAGATACTGAAATCACAGCTACAGCTCAGGTAGCAAAGGAGCGGTCAGTTAAGATTGCCGGCATTCCTGCTGATGCGGGTAATGCTGTTTATACAGTAGGCACTCCAACGGGGGCAACTAGTATTTTAGCGGAAGCGGTTACTGTTGATAAAAACGGCTTAGTGACAATTAAACTCAATAATACCGGCGTTAAAGGTGATGTTTTAACCATTCCGGTAACTATCGCAACTACAAATTACGAAAACATTACTACACATGTAGTTGTAACTTTAACTGACAAAGTTGTTCCAAATATAACTGCAAAAGATATTACTGTTGCTTTCTCCGGCAAAGCGGTTGACGTCAGCGAAGCGAAAGGAAAAGCGACTGCGATTGTTGGCGAAGGAGAAGATGCCAAAGAGGTGGATGTAGCAGGAACTTGGTCCTTTGATGGAGATGCACCGATTAATGTAGCCGATAGCGGCACTAAGACGATTGTATTTACACCTACAGGTGAAGATGCCGATACTTATGCAACAGCTTCTGTAACTATTTCTGTAACCATCGAAAAGGCAGTTACAACTGCGACTGCCAAGTTTACAGAAATCACTGAAGCAGGAAAAACTTTGGCAGATGCAAACCTACAGGTAAGCAGTCCGGCTGGAGAAGGAATCTTTGCATGGGATGATATTGAAACAACTGCGATAGAACGCGGAAAGTCTTATGGATGGACTTTTACACCTAACGATGACAATTATGATGTCGTAAAGGGAAAGGCGATTCTGTGGAAAGCCCCTGCGCCAAGTTTTGGGGGTTCTGTAACTGAACCGACGGCAACAGTAACGGTAAACGGCGAAGGTGGTAAGGCAGAACTTTCTGAAGATGGAACCGTGCTGACCATTATACCTGAAGATGGATACGAAGTTGCTTCTGTTTTACTGAACGGAAAAGACTTAGGAGCAGTAACGGAACTTAAGAATATCAAAGCAACGGATACTATTATAGTGACTTTTGCAAAGAAATCCGAACTTTCTCAGGAAGAGTTAGTGGCTCAGATTAAGGCGGTAAAACTTGTCGCATCTTCTAAGATAGTAAAAGTTAAAGGGAAAAATGCGATAAAGATTACTTGGAAAGCAAAAGATGATTCTAAGGTCGAATTTGATGGTTATGAAATCTTCCGTTCAACAAAACGGTATAGTGGATTTGGAAAGAAACCGATTTTCGATACCAAGAATAGCAAGTACTTTAATACGGCGGTAAAGAAAGGGAATAAGTATTATTACAAAGTACGTGCGTACAAAATTATCGACGGAGAAAAAGTTTATACTGAGTGGTCTACTAAAGCATGGAGAACTGTAAAATAGGAAAACTTCTGGCTTCGAAGAGATAGTTAAAGAAAAAATAAAACCAGCCGCGCGGGCAGACCGTGCGGCTGGTTTTGCTTTGGGCGTGGGATGTTTTTCATGGGTTTACGGTGACGCAGATGAAAGCAAAGGAAGATTAAGTGCGAAAAAATACACTTTTATTGACTTAAGATGATTTGTGCGATATATTGAAGTTAATATAGAGATGACTTTTGACGGCTCGGATAGAAAGGAAGAATCATATGAACCCGATTGAAACCAAAGATTTGATTATTCGCGACAGCGTTTTTGAGGATTTAAAGTATTTTGACCCATGGGAAAGACAGCCGCAGGTGACTGAATTTTTCAGTATAGCCGATGGACAGACTTTGGAGGATGCAACTAAGGCGTATGTGAAATTCGATGAAGCCGACGATATGCGCCAGTATACCATTTGTTTGAAAGAAACCGGGGATCCGGTAGGAAGAATTATCCTTGGTGATATCATTGAAGGCTGGAAGTGTGAGATTTGGCGTATCTACATTGCTGACACGGCGCTCCGTGGAAAGGGCTACGGAAGACAGGCCATGGAAGCGACTATGAAACTGTGTTTTGAAGACTTTAAAATGGAACGAGTCTATCTGGATCATTACACGGGGAATCCGGCGGCGCACCTATATCTGAATCTTGGGTTTCAGTATGAGGGTGTGCTGCGAAAGAACTGCAGGAAAAATGGGGTGCTTTACGATGTGCATTTAATGTCCATGCTGGCAGAGGAATACTTTGCGAGGTATGGGGAATCAATATAGTAAAACAAACTGCTGTTGACGTGTCCGGGCGGCCGGAAAGTCTTGCATTTTCGCTTAAATTGTGTATAATAATATATGAAAATTGAAAAGGCTTGCCAGTACCCGAAAGGGTTTAAAGGAAAACAGGTGCAATTCCTGTACGCCGCCAACGCTGTAACAGAGGAGTCTTCTTCATGATGTCACTGGGAAACCGGGAAGGCGAAGAAAGATGATGATACTGGAGTCAGAACACCAGCTGGTGAGCAGCCAAAACGCATTGGAGAGATATGATGCGAAAGTATCTCTGCCGGATGCGTTATTTTTTTGTATGGAGGGCACTAATGAAAAAACTATTTAAACTGGAAGAAAATCACACTACCGTCAGACAGGAAATCAGAGCCGGTCTGACAACCTTTTTTGCTATGGCTTATATCATTTTTCTGAATCCGGTATTTCTGTCATCTACAGGTATGAATTCCGGCGGTGTCATGGTAGCCACATGTCTTTCGGCCGCGGCAGGCACGCTGCTGTGTGCCTTTTTGAGCAATAAGCCTTTTGCGATGGCGCCGGGCATGGGGATGAACGCTTTTTTTGCATATACCTTATGCGGAATTTACGGGTATTCATGGCAGCAGGCGCTGGCGCTTACCTTTATTTCCGGAATCTTATTTTTCCTGATCGTCATCTCGCCTTTGAGGGATAAGATTATCAATGCAGTACCTGCAAACCTGAAATATGCTATAAGCGCGGGCGTGGGTCTGTTTATCGCACTGATTGGACTTCTGGATACGGGGCTTGTATCTTTAGGAAGCGGAATGCCTGCTCTGGGAGACCTCAGTTCCCCGACCGTTCTGATTGCACTAGCAGGACTGGCTATAACAGCTGTTCTGGTTGTATTGAATATAAATGGAAGTTTGATTATCGGTATGGTTATAACGATTGTTCTCAGCCTTGTGGCAGGGCAGACAACGATACCCGATCACTTTGCAGAGTTTCCGGGAGCCGTAGCCGATGTAGCATTTAAACTTGATTTTTCCGGACTGATTTCGGGAAAAGCGGGATTATCCGGCATCCTGTCACTTATCGCGCTTATTATATCATTGACCATGGTCGATATGTTTGATACTCTTGGATTTTTAATCGGCACCAGTTCCAGGGCGGGAATGACCGATGAAAAGGGAAATATGCCGGGAAGCGGACCGATTCTGATAGCAGATGCGGCAGGCTCTGTGATGGGCGCATTATTTGGAACCTCTACTGTTACATGCTATGCGGAATCGGTTTCCGGTATCGCAGCAGGTGGAAAAACTGGTCTGACTGCCGTAACAACTGCCTTGTGTTTCCTGCTGGCGGTTGTATTCTCGCCGCTTACCGGGGTGATGACAAGCGCTGTGACTGCGCCGGCTTTGATTATTGTAGGAATGTATCTGCTGATGGAAGTGAAAAAAGTTGACTTCGGTCGTCTGGACGATGCGATTCCTGCATTTATCACCATAGTGGCGATGCCGATGACATACTCCATTACGACAGGTATTGCAGCAGGATTTATTTTTCATCTGATCTGCAAAATTGCCGCAGGCAGGAGAAATGAATTGAATCTGCCCGTTGTGGCACTGGCTATCGTGTTTTTTCTTTATTTCTGCTTGTAAAATCAGGAATAATTTCCTTGCACTTGGGAAGGATATGTGATAAAATATTAGAGCGTTTCGAGTGAAATTGACCCTAGAAGTAGCTTTAGGGTCAGTTTGACTGTGAAAATAAAGTTTAAAAAGAAAGGAGAAACTAATGCCTACTATTAACCAATTAGTACGTCAGGGCAGAACCAGTTCTGTAAAGAAGTCAACCGCTCCTGCTCTCGGTAAGGGTATGAACTCTTTAAGAAGAGTAGCAACTAACACCAACTCACCACAGAAGAGAGGCGTGTGCACTTCTGTTAAGACTGTAACCCCTAAGAAGCCGAATTCCGCTCTTAGAAAGGTTGCCAGAGTACGTCTGTCCAATGGTATCGAAGTAACTTCTTACATCCCTGGTATCGGCCATAACCTTCAGGAACACAGCGTTGTTCTTATCAGAGGCGGACGTGTTAAGGATCTCCCTGGTGTGCGTTACCACATCATCAGAGGTACTCTTGACGCTCAGGGCGTTGCTAACCGTGCTCAGGCTCGTTCCAAGTACGGCGCTAAGAGACCTAAGCAGAAATAGTTTTATTTCTTGAAACAGTAAAGAATGAATCGGGAATAGAAAGAGCCCTTGATATATATAATAATGTTGCGCTTTTTAGTGCATAACTATATACATTAAGTGCGCTCGCGGCTCCTTTGAAGGAAGTCGAGTACCCCCGTAAGACTGGGCGTCTATTTAATTGCAGGGCGGTCCCAGAGTAATCCTGCGCTTACAGCGTATGGGTGAAGAGAAATGTGCAATTAGAAAATTAGTTAAAACAATTGTGCAGGTAATTTTGAGAGTTACAGGAGACTAGATTGTTGTAGCGTTCGCAAAATGTAAGATGCAGGGAGGAAGATGTCATGTTTTATGATAGAGCTCGCGCAGATAATTTTGCGAAGTACAAGGAAGCGGAAGTCGATGGCGAAGCGCCGCGTACTTGAGTACGGTAGCGAGCCGAGACGAACGCTGACACCGTAATTCGCAAAATTATCAAGCGAGGAGGGAAGAGAAGTGCCAAGAAAAGGTAACACACCAAAACGTGAAGTACTTCCAGATCCAGTATACGGCAGTGTTGTTGTAGCAAAGTTAATCAACAGCATCATGCTTGACGGAAAGAAAGGTACTGCCCAGACGATTGTATATTCCGCTTTCGATAAGATTAAGGAAACAACCGGCGAAGAACCTTTGGAAGTATTTGAAAAGGCAATGAACAACATCATGCCTGTTTTAGAAGTAAAAGCAAGAAGAATCGGTGGTGCAAACTATCAGGTTCCTATTGAAGTAAGACCGGAAAGAAGACAGACTTTAGGTTTGAGATGGCTGACTAAGTACACCAGACTCAGAGGCGAAAAGACTATGGCCGAAAGACTGGCAAAAGAATTAATGGATGCAGCAAACAACACAGGCGCATCTGTAAAGAAGAAAGAAGATATGCACAAGATGGCAGAAGCTAATAAGGCATTTGCTCATTACAGATTCTAAAGGAGGAAAAAACCTTGGCTGGAAGAGAATATCCATTAGAGAGAACCAGAAATATCGGTATTATGGCTCATATCGATGCTGGTAAGACTACTCTGACAGAGCGTATCTTGTATTATACCGGTGTTAACTATAAGATTGGTGATACTCATGAAGGTACTG
>JAAGKN010000586.1_pt1 | contig 70188 bp, 55 predicted proteins | sample 6206371 | NCBI WGS metagenome assembly JAAGKN01 (sample SAMN11533720, study PRJNA540317) | gut metagenome | isolation source: fecal pellets from male and female animal of same cohort | host: Peromyscus leucopus | place: USA:CA | collected 2017
CGTTGATAGCAACTACCTCGATGTCATCGCGCTTGGTGGATGCACGGAAAACGAACCGGCCGATGCGGCCAAATCCATTGATACCTATTTTTGTCATAGTTTTTTATAAATTGGGTTATAAAAATTTCCTATTGAAAGGTTATGAGAGTTACGTTTACAAGAAATATCAAAATGGTTTTAATTCTCAAACGTATCTCTCTTAATAAACGCCACAAAATTACTAAATTTTTTTGAAAAAACTTACGATGTTGTAGAAATAAAATTTGCAAAATTTGCCTCATTTAATACAAAAAGCGGAAATAAGTGTTGTTATTAATGGAATTACGGGAAATTTAATTATTTTTGCACTATGATTAATGTGGCATTTTGATTGATTTTACCGTATAAAACAACATTATAAACTAAAATAATACAGAAACGTATGTCATTTGTAAAAGAATTCAAGGAATTTGCAATGCGTGGCAATGTCATTGACATGGCTGTCGGTGTAGTCATTGGTGCTGCTTTCGGCAAGATTATTTCGTCGTTGGTCGATGATATTATAATGCCTTTGGTCGGAGTTGCCACCGGTGGAATGAATTTCACTGATTATAAGTGGGTGATACAGCAGGCTGTGATTGACGGTACCACACAGGAGGTTCTAAAGCCCGAAGTGACTATGAATTGGGGCTCATGGGTGCAGACTATTGTTGATTTCCTTATTGTCGCTTTCTGTATCTTTGTTGCTATCAAGGGTATAAATCAGTTGAAACGTACCAAGGAGGAGGCTCCCGAGCCGGAAGCTCCTGCTGAACCTACTAAGGAAGAGGTGCTTCTCACAGAGATTCGCGACCTTCTTAAAGAGAAAAAGTAACTTTAGGAAAATATATTGTACGGTTGACGCAATGCCACTTTCAAAGGCGTTGCGTCAATACGTTTTTATAAATTACATGTATTTCCCGCAATCCATTGTGTCTGTGCATGGTAGTGGCGGAGAAATATAGGAATATTAAAGAGTATTTATTAAATAATGATTAAAGCTGTATTTTTTGATATTGACGGTACTTTGGTCCCGATTGGTGATGGTGGGATTCCTGCATCTACAAAGAAGGCTATAAAATTATTGAAGGAGGCAGGAATAAAGGTGTTCATATCCTCTGGACGTCATTTAGCTTGGATAAATAATCTGGAAGGGGAGACTTTTGATGGATATGTTACTACTAACGGCGCATTATGTCTGTTGGGTGATAAAGAGACTGTGGTATATAAGCGCACCATAGATAGGAGCGATGTTGACCGACTGGTAGGATTTGTAAATTCACATGAAATCCCGTTTGTGATTGTTCCGGTCGATGGTAATCTTTTCACAACAGGGATTGATGATAATTTCCGTACTGTCACGCGGTTGCTCCGCACTCCGCATGTGCCCGAAGGGAAAATAACCGATGCCGTAGGACTTGATGTGGTGCAAATGATGGTATTTGCACCCAAGGACGTGATTGATTCTACAAATCTTTTTACCGATGTGCTTACACATTGCGATGGCACGAGCTGGAGCCCTTATTTTGCTGATATTGTGCCTGAAGGGAGTGATAAGAGTGTAGGAATTGACCGTATGATTGAGCATTTTGGCATAGACATATCGGAAACAATGGCTTTTGGCGATGGGGACAACGATATAGGTATGCTTAAGCATGTAGCTGTTGGTGTGGCTATGGGAAACGCTGTTGACGAGGTTAAAGCTGTGGCTGATTATGTCACTACCGATGTGGATAAGGATGGCATTATGAATGCACTCGTTAAATTGGGCGTCCTTAAATAGGCTGTAAGTGCAGTAATTATTTAGCCTGGTGTAAGATTATAGACGCCTATAGGTAATAATTAAGCCCGGACTGCGTAAGTCGTGTCCGGGCTTAATTATATGGCTACAACTAATGGTAAGTTGCGGGGATATTATGCGAGACCTTATTTCTCACGTGCGAGGATAAGAGCTGAACGTGGTGCTACAGTGACTGTACCACCCTTTGATGTGCCAATTCCCTCGGCATTGATTTTACCATCATCTGCGATTACAGTCCACTCACCTTTGCGGATTTTCATATTTTTGGCATCATCGGTACCGTTAAAAATCACTTTGATTTCTTTCCATACATCTCCGTTGGCATTGTCAAGGAGTGAATAGGAGATAAGACCGGGTTCGGATACTTTGTCAAATTTCAGATGCTTCTGAATCTGCTCGGCAGTTGTCATTCGGAATGCCGGATGCTCTTTGCGGAGTTTGATTAATTCCTTATAATAGTTGAACTGTTCGGCGTTCTGATGGCGGAGATTCCAGTCAATAGCATTGATGGAGTCGGGTGAGTTGTAGGAATTATGTACACCTTTTTTATCACGGAAAATTTCTTCGCCGGCAAAAATGAAAGGTGTACCTTGCGAAGTCAGAACTATAGTCTGAGCCAAACGTGCAGCACGCTGGCGTTCAGCATCGGTTGCGTCAGGCATTGACTTGCGGAGCTTATCAGTGAGCATGAGGTCGTCATGACATGACACATAATTTATTATTTGTGTAGGGGCTGCCGCGTAGGGGAATTTAGAGTTGTTGCCTTTCGAATAGTCAACCAGTGGATGAGGTGTGGCTGCGACAATACCGATTTTTACTGTTTCCTCCAGTCCGGGTTTGCCAGTGGCAAATCCTCGGTCGGCAGCATCGGTATAGTGTCCTTTGATTGCATCACGGATATCATCGCTAAATACTGCGATGTCAGGCATTTTCGCAACATTCTCTTTAAGAGCCCGCTGCTCTACGGGAAGTGGCGAATCACCAGCAGTCCAGCCCTCACCGTAAACAAATATATTGGGATTTATTTCCTTAAGAGCGGCTATGACCTGATTCATTGTTTCAATATCATGGATAGCCATGAGGTCGAAGCGGAAGCCGTCAATATGGTATTCTTTAGCCCAATATTTCACAGAGTTAATGATATAATCGCGCATCTGCTGACGTTCGGATGCAGTCTCGTTTCCACAACCCGAGGCATCGCTATAGGAACCATCGGGACGATGACGGTAGTAGTAACCTGGAGCGGTAAGCGAGAAGTTGGAGTCATCATTGTTGGCGGTATGATTATATACCACATCCATTATCACTCCGATGCCGTTGTCGTGTAGATTTTTTACCATCTGCTTCATCTCGCTGATACGTGTGGCGGGATTGGCAGGATTGGTTGAGTAGGAACCTTCCGGAGCATTGTAATTGTAAGGGTCATAACCCCAGTTGTACTTATTGGAAGGGAGATTTGACTCATCCACACTGTTGTAGTCGTAGGATGGGAGGATATGAACATGGGTTATGCCAAGGTCCTTGAGGTGGTCAATACCGGTGGATTCACCTTCCGGATTTTTGGTCGCCGGTTCTGTTAGAGCAAGGAATTTACCTTTGTTTACAATTCCTGACGATGGGTGTTGCGAGAAGTCGCGGTGATGCATTTCATAAATTACAGCATCATTGATGTGAGAGATGGCAGGCCCCTTGTCGCTTTCCCACCCTTCGGGATTTGTGGTGGTGAAATCTATTATAGCTGCGCGCGTCCCATTGGTACCTACGGCTTTTGCCCATACGCCGGGAGTTTCGGCAAGCCATTTGCCTTTATCTTTTATGGAAAATGTGTAGAAAGAGCCGTAAAGCTTTTTGGGGACACTTGCCACCCAAGTACCTTTTTCAGAGCGGGACATCGGTATTGTGTCGGTAGCGGCAGTATTAAGACCGGTAGGGTAGAGTATTACTCGTGCCGCCTCTGCTTCGGGAGACCAAAGGCGCCAATGAGTGCCGGTGGAATTTACTGTCAGTTCGAGGTCATCACCCTGATAGGATGGATAGGACGCAAATTTAGCGTCGGGATTTTGGGCAAACGCATTTGTGGCGTACCCAAGAGCGGTGATAGTCACAATCGTAGCGATTTTCATGAAGTTGATTTAAATTTAAAAAGAGTGTTGAGTATGATAAAAAAAGTATAATTGCCAATTGGCAGTAACAACATCAGGGTGAAGCAGCGTACGCACACACTGCTTCACCCTGACTAAATTTATATTTTTGTCGTATTAGTCAACTTGGATAACGAGGAAATTAGAGAGTTGCCAGAATTTGGTGGGGTCTGTAATCTTGACAACTTTCTGTCCGTTTACATCTACGATTTCGTAGGAGTCAGCGGGCTGGGAAGTCAGGATTTTAGCTTTCTTGCTATGAGTGGGGATTTCAGAAAGGTTGCGCTTATCGCCGGTAGTGAAATAGCTTTCGTCAAAATCGCCTTTCATTACCTTGGTTTTGCGTAGGAAGCCTGACTGAAGGATGTGTTTCTCCTTTAGTTCCTTGCTTGTGCCGATGGCATAGAAACATGCATTAAGCTCATTGGTAGCAGCAGTTGCTTCTTCAATGGCAGCATCTTTCAGCGCGCGCTCATCGGTAAGACCGGTATTGAGTGAGTCCACAGCAGTGTTGAGGGTGGTTACAGTAGTGCTGAGCTCTTCAATCTTGATGTTGGCAGTGGCAAGCTGATTGGTGAGAGTCGCAATTTCTGTCTGCTGCTCGGCTATTTGAGTCTTCAAATTGGAGATAGTACGTTTGAGAGTGGCGTTCTCTCCACCGGTTGCAGCAAGTTTCTTTTCAAGTTCTTCAAGACGCTGACGACGTTCCTGTAGAGACTGCTGGATAGCTATCATATCGTTCTTAATCTGCTCTTTGCGTGAAGCAGATTCGCCTCCAAGATTTCCAGGAGTAGAGATGATTTTCTCAAGGTCCTTAATCTGCGACATTCCGTCGGAAATATCGTTCATAAGCACAAGTAGGCTGTCCTGGGTTGCGAGGGTTTCCCGGAGGTCGCCTTTAAGTTGTTCGTTTTCTGCTTGAGCATTCTTAAGTTTATCGCCGTTACAACCTGTAAGTAACGTTGCAGCAACAACTGCAATAGAAACAATTTTTTTCATAGAAAATTGGTTGAAAAGTGAACTGAGTAATAAAAATAGGTTTTTATCCTATTCTTTATATTTGTTTTTGTGAATTTTGGGGGCGTCGGTGTCCCTCGCACCCAAAATAATAACAATCTCTCCCTTAGGAAGGTTTTCGGAAAAATAATTTTTGAGTTCCAAAAGAGTTCCGCACACTGTGGTGTCATGCAATTTTGATATTTCGCGTGACACGGACGCAGGACGGTCTTCCTCGCATACGGCTATGAGCTGTTCAAGAGTCTTGACCAGTCGTAGCGGCGATTCATATATTATAGTAGTGCAGTCATTAGATGCTATTTTTTCCAGACGGGTCTGCCTTCCTTTCTTCTGGGGGAGGAACCCTTCGAATATGAATCTGTCGGTAGGAAGTCCGGAATTTACGAGTGCGGGCACAAATGCAGTGGCGCCCGGCAGAGTCTCCACCTTGATTCCTTCGCGTCGGCATTCTCTGGTGAGAAGGAAACCGGGGTCACTGATACCTGGTGTACCTGCATCAGATATCAGAGCGATATCCTCACCTCCAAGAATCCGTTCTATTATAGGGCGAACGGTCGCATGCTCGTTGAATTTGTGATGGCTGGCACAAGGAGTGGTTATGTCGAAGTGACGCAGAAGATGCGATGATGTACGGGTGTCCTCGGCATATATTTGAGAACAATTTTTGAGTACATCCACCGCACGAGGTGTCATGTCAGCCATATTTCCCACTGGAGTAGGTACAATATAGAGTTTACCCATAGGCTGAAAGGCTAAAAATGATTCTTAACTATATCCATAAATTCCTTTACATCCCCACTCTCAGGATTCCAGCAAAGGTCATTGTAGAAATAGTCTTCGGCTTCCTCAAAGTTGCTCATCTGAGCTATCACATAGAGTGTTTCATCAAATTCCTCCTGTGAGTTGCGGAACAATTCTCTGCGGAATCGGAATTTATCATTGATGGTGAAAGCCTTGAATATGTCGCGTGCGCGGTCTCTGGCAAGTTTTTCCTCCAGGCGCAGTGGTGCCGATGCATCTTCTGCTTCTTCAGTCAATGCACTTGCTGCGATAGCTTCTTGCTCCGCAGTAGGAGCGGCACGTGTGAAGTCATCATTATACTCTTCATCATCCTCTTTTGCAGGGGTGACTGTTGCTGCTAGAGTGTTGGACTCTTCTGTTTCGGTAACTAACTGAACGCTTGTAGCTGAAACAGGTTGAAGTCCCTGTTTGAGGACTATTCTTTCGTCGGCTGCATCAGAAGCTGATACTTTGCCGAATGACGATGCCAGACGGTTTACCTTCTCTTCAAGCAGATGGGTCATTTCAGGTGCTGACTCTTCTCCTCGATTGATGTGGAGCATGAGCAGACCTTCTATTTCGTAAGTGAGGTTGAGGAGGGAAATATAATCGGTTGCCATAGGTGGATAAATTCTTAATTTTCTTGCAAACTTACATTAAATTTTTCTAATAGCAAGCGTTGTATGTCATTTTTTAGGGCAGCACGGCTGCAACGGAAGCCATTGGCGAGAAAAACAAGAATATGTGTCGGGTTGCCTTCATCATCGAAAAGATAGCCGGCGTATGATTGTACTCCTTTCATTGAGCCGGTTTTCATGGCTACGCGTCCTTCAAGCGGGGTGTCAAGGAGGAAATTCTGCATTGTGCCGTCATAACCTGCTTTTGGGAAAAGTATAGTGTAATCATTTGAAAAATCATCAAGAAGCATGTATTTATATATTTCTCCGAGGAAGCGTGCGGTAAGACGGTTGTCACGAGACAATCCGCTGCCATCCACTATGTTTACTCCATGAGCGCTGATTCCGGCGAGAGCCCAGATGGCGTTTACCTCATTCAAGGCATCCGCTCGTGTACCTCCCGGTGTGATGGCGCGTAGCATCCCCTCTGCCATCAGATTGTCAGAGCGGAACATAAGGCTCTGCATTATATTGGCGAAGGTGGGTGAATAGTGGGTATAGATGAGTTGTGATTGTGTGGCGTGCTCCAGGTTTTTACCTTCCACATTGATGCCATATTCCGACAATGTGGTGGTGATTTCATGTTGCATCACTTTCCATGGATATGGAGTGGAAAATGTGTCACTCAATCCACGGCGTCTTATGTTTCCTGTCACAAGAAATGTCTCTGAGCCATCCTTACGGTCAATCTTTACATTGCGCTGAGTTGGTTTTGTGAAGAAATATTTCAGGTCTGGGACGTAAGGTGTGGTTTCCTTAGATGGGAGACGCAGACGGAAACGGTTGTCGCGGAAATTTGCGCCTTGCAAACGCGCTCCGTAGTACCATGGGATATCTTCATCCATCCAGCCCGGGGGAGTGGTGGCGTCGGGAAAATTGGATTGGTCAATAATCACATTTCCTTCGATAGCTTTTATGCCGAGACGTTTGAGCGCTATGGCTATACTGTCGGCAAAACCTTGCGTCTCGGTGAAAAATTGCGATTCGATGGTAGGGTCGCCGCATGTGTTGACTATCAGGTCTCCTCGGAGAATACTGTCGCTGATTGCGCCTTCGATGACAACCGGTGTGGGAAATCGCTCCTGCGAATCGGCTAAGTTTAGCAATGATGCTACAGTGACCGATTTCATGACTGATGCCGGAATGAGGGATTTGTCAATATTCTCTGCTATAATATCCACGCCAAACCGGAGGTCATGAATAAGGATGGCGGTGCGTGTAGTGTCTACTCCTTTTACTTTTAATGGAAATGCCTGAGAAGTGAAATATGTCAGGCAGACAAATAGGATTGTGAATACCCTTGGAAGATTCTTGTAGTTCATAAGGGTACAAAATTATGATATTTTGATGATAATTACAATTGACAGAATAGTAAAAAAGATGATTCTCTGCGATGAAAAATGTTAAAACTTGTCTGGACCGCTAAAAGGAAACGTGAAGATTGAGGCTGAGATTACGGTCGGCGGCGTTATATGAAGGGAGTAATACTACCGAACGGTTGCTGTCATTCCACCCGAAACATTTTTGGTAGACAGGGTGCATCCAATATCCTATTCTGGCACAAAGTATACCTACGCCGGCTCCGGCTATCACATCGTTGAGCCAGTGTCGTCCGTTGTATAACCGTGAAAATGCTATACCAGTGGCTACGGTGTAGGCGCCGATTGCCGGGACGGTCCCATATTCTTGACGTATCAATTCTGCTCCCATGAATGCAGTGGCTGTATGTCCGGAGGGAAATGAGTTGCGAGCTTTGGAACGTGGGCGCATTTCACCGACTGTATGTTTTGTGACGTTGACTAAAATTCCCATTGCAAGGTATGATGTGGTGCCGGTGATGAGTCGTTCTTTTAAGGAGTGTTTGCTTTTTACGCCGATGGACCCCATGGCGAGATATGCTGCAATTGGAAAATATTGAATATAATCGTCGGCTCTGAAATAGTTTGATTTGCGCAGATGGTCCATTTCAGAGGCAATGGAATTTTTTATATTGTTAAAATGTTTATTCTTGACTCCAAAAGCTCCATGTGTGATGAGCCCTACGGGTAGAGCCAACTGCCCTACATGGAATCGGTAGTTGGTATGTGTAGCTGTGTCGGTAGGTAATTTGTTATTGGTTACGTTATTATCCATTGCAATAAGCGATTGGAGAGGAAGGAGTACTGAAACGAAAAGGCACAGCAGTCTATTGCCCAAATAAGATTGAATCTTCATTGGAATAATGTAGTTTTGATAAAATGTTAATCGGATGAATTTTTATCCCTATGACTTCCATTTACTAAAAAACTACTATCCCAATCTAAAAAAATATATGTTCTATTAAAAAATAATGATGAAAGAGTTTGATTTACTTGTAAGAGAATTTCAAGTATATGCCGGGTGAAAAATAAAATGGCTCAAAGATTAGCAAAATTGAAAATCACCCTTGACAGAGTAGAATTCTGACAAGGGTGAAATAATAAAATTCGGACGTATTGGTGGGTACTCCTTCGTAAAAATGAAAGGAGTTTTCAGGTGTTACATTTTTTTGTAAACCAAATCAATGGCTGTGTATTTTTTGTCAATTGGGTTGTTCCAGTGTTCCATCAAGCCGAGGGGCATTGTGATAGGTTTCCCGTTGATTTTGTAAACAGTGCCGCTCGGAACGTTTGGAATCGTTGCTGCCTCACGCAGATATTCGTCACAGAAGTTAAGGCTGCCGAATTCGGGCCATTCGCCAATTATTATATCCATAGCTACAGCATCGGCTGCTAATGCGTCCTGCGAGGCGATTAATGAGCACGCCCAGTCGCCGTTGAAAGGAGCTTTTTGCCATTTTGGATATGGTGCTCCGTTGACATCGCGCGAACCATACGTGCCGTCAATGAGAAACAGCAGGCATTTTTGCCCAAGATGCGGGTGAGCAATGAAGTCTACAAATGTTTTGTAACTAGGTTTGCCATTACGTTTGTCCTGACTTATATTATTATGTGCATTCTTGCGCCATTGCAGGGCAATGTCAGTGGCTCCATACCAGTTTTTGGCGGTGAGAGTCACTCCTGGACCGGAGTGTGTCTTAAGCAGAGCGCTGTTAATCACGTAATCGGCATCAACTATACATTTTGCAAGCCCGCGCGCCATTTTGCCATTGTCCACTGAATAAGTTATCTGGTCAGGATAATATTCACATTTTACTCTACCGTCACCACCTATATTGTCAACGAATGTCACCGCCGGAAATTCGCGATGGATTTTGTCAAAGATGCTGTCGGTGATAGCACGACTTGGTTCGCAGACGATTATGTCGGTAGGGTTCACACCTCCATCGTTGATTAATGAGCGTACCAAGGCGAGTGTTACAAATGGTGATGAGTTAAGTTCGACGGTATCGTTATGGGTTATTGCGTTGTTTATATTCAGTTTTATAGCTATTTTCTCACCTTTGCGGTATCCTTTTTCTCCTTTCCCGTGACGTTTATTGAAGTTTTTGAATAGAGCTTTCCAACTATCCTTTGTTGATTTTTTCCCGCCGAGTATATTTATGGTTTCACGCATCATGGCATCGGCTGCTTCCTGGTTGTTCCATCGGTCCTCAACCCAAAGACCGGTACGACCGTCCCATTTTGCCACACCCGGTGAGTGAACCCATGCCACTCTGCCTGGTATTGCCCCTTGTGGTTTGCCTAAGGGGGTATTGGGAGTTACAAACAACCGTGGTGACACAGGATTGAATTCGCCAAAAAACATTCGTTTGCGGTTCACCGCCTGTTCGAGTGGCTGTATGGTAGTAGAGGGACCGAGGTCTGGGTCTTTCCATGCCGACAACTGCCATACTACTTCACCTTCCGGTGTTATTTCAATAGCTTGCACTGGAGCGTTGGCGGTATCCATAGGAGTCTTGCTCCATTCGTTGTACCAATTGTTCACAATCGTGTTGCCATTCTTTAATCTTACCGCCTTCTGAGGAGAGTTTATGCCAAGCTCGCCGAGTTGTTTCTCCCATATTACCTTTCCTTGTCGGTTATACTCGCGGAGAGTGCTTTTCTTGCCTACTGTGAGAAGATTGTTTGTTTTTCCTACTTCTATAGTCGACCAGGGACCGCTGATTTCCCAACGGTCTATCTCGGTTCCATCGCTATTGTATTCGCTCACGAAGCCCATTGCCATGTTTGATACCAGAAGTGTGCCTTTGTTGGTGAGTCGGGCATTGCGGAATTGACCGTGCACCGAACCATTTTCAGATGTCGGCAAAGTGAATTCTTTGATTATGGAAGTGGAGGGAATCTCCATGATAACCACCTTAGCTGGACGTCCGTTCTGCACGAAAAGTACTTTGTCTTCTCCAATTGGTTGGATGGTATGAATTTCGGTCCCATTAGGAGCGTCATAGCTCCACACTGTGCTATGGTCGGGGGCTATTTCGGCAATTCCATACTGATGTGCAATGAGGATGTTTCCGTCAGTGAGATATACAGCATCACTGATTTCACCATTACGGTCAGATGCCACATGGCTCCATGCAACCTCGCCATCTTTCACTATATACATCCTCGGAGTTTTACCTTCGCCAGCATAAAAGAAGTTGTGACGGGATAGATTTGACTGAATAGTCTGTGCAGCTATGGGATAATAAGCGCATAATGCTGCTACCACTGAAATGAATTTAACGGATGGAAATGATATTTTCATCAGACAGAATTTAAGGTGTAATTTCTGATACAAAATTACGGAATGTTTGATTTACATGCAAATTCAACGAGTGGCGGTTTGATGTTGTGCATGATTGTTTTTTAAGTAGATGATAATTGCGTAAATTTGCCGAAAATATAGGCTAAAGTTATGGTAGAACAAAAGGAATTTTCGTTGCGCCCGTTTCCGAGGGGCGTACATCTGGTGACAGGAGAAATAATGAGGCAACTTCCTCAACTCCCGCGTAAAGGTATTCTGAACTTATTAATAAAACACACGTCAGCGGCTCTGGCTCTCAATGAGAACGCTGACCCTGACGTGCGTCATGATTTGAATGTTATTTTTGACCGGTTAGTGCCGGAAAATGCTCCGTATTATCTCCATACATTTGAAGGTCCTGACGATATGCCTGCACATGCCAAGTCTGTGATAGTCGGTGCTTCACTTTCTATCCCCATTACCGGTGGACATTTGAACCTCGGGACATGGCAGGGAATTTATCTCTGCGAGTTCAGGGATTGCGGCGGTAGCCGAAAAATTGTAGCCACTGTAATTGGAGAATAGCGGGAAAATGACTGTCGAGGCTGCTGTTACTTCTGCTTTTTTGCCGGGTCGCAGGTGAGACCTACTCCAAGTTTTTTGAAGATTTTATGGTCAACCTCTCCGAGCATTACAGTAGAGTGTACCTGACATCCGTTAAGTTCCGGGAGTTTTTCAAGCGCTCGGCGACAGTTTTCGTCATGAGTGCTGAGGACAGCCAACGCTACCAGTACTTCATCGGTATGAAGGCGAGGATTACGGCTGCGGAGGTAGTTGATTTTTGTGTGCTGGATAGGCTCAATCATATCCTGCGGGATAAGTTTCACCGAATGGTCTATTCCTGCAAGATGTTTGATAGCATTCAGAATCAACGCTGCACTCGGACCAAGCAAAGCACTCGTCTCGGCAGTAATAATGGTACCGTCGGCAAGTTCAATGGCTGAACATGGCACTCCGCTACGCTCTGCGCGTTCCTTTGCGGCGGTGATTGGTTTACGGTAGGATGGGTCAATCTTTGCTTGTTTGAAAAGAAGAGCTATCTTATTTACCTCGTTATCGTTACCTTCACCTTGCGCAAGGCTGTTGAGCGCGGTGTAATATCTGCGTATTATTTCATTTTTTGATGCCTCGCAGCATACCTCATCATCGTTGATACAGAATCCGACCATGTTGACGCCCATATCGGTTGGTGATTTATAGGGATTCTCCCCATAGATACCTTCAAAAAGGGCATTCAGCACAGGAAAGATTTCGATATCGCGGTTGTAATTTATAGCTGTCTTACCGTATGCCTCCAGATGGAAGGGGTCAATCATGTTCACGTCATTCAGGTCGGCTGTAGCCGCTTCATAGGCTATATTGACAGGGTGTTTGAGCGGAAGGCTCCATACCGGGAATGTCTCGAACTTGGCATAACCCGCCTCGATGCCACGCTTATGCTCGTTGTAAAGCTGGCTGAGGCATACCGCCATTTTGCCGCTGCCGGGACCTGGGGCCGTGACAATCACGAGCGGACGTGTGGTGACAACATAATCATTCTTGCCGAAACCTTCATCCGAATCAATCAGCTGTACGTTGGTGGGGTAACCGTCGATAGTGTAATGATAATAGGTGGTGATACCCATACGCTCCAGACGAGCACGGAAGGCATCAGCGCTGCTCTGACCATTGTAATGGGTTATGACTACAGAACTGACAAGAAATCCCCTGTTCTGGAATTCGGTGCGCAGACGCAGTACATCCATATCATAAGTGATTCCCAGGTCATTGCGCACTTTGTTTTTCTCGATATCGAGGGCGCTGATTACTATCACAATTTCAGCATGGTCGCTGAGTTGTGAAAGCATTCTGAGCTTACTGTCGGGTTGGAATCCGGGTAACACACGACTTGCGTGGTGGTCATCGAAAAGTTTACCTCCAAGCTCAAGATAAAGCTTGTTGCCGAACTGGGCGATACGCTCCCTGATGTGTTCGGACTGAATCTTAAGATATTTGTCGTTGTCAAATCCGTATTTCATAACGGACTGCAAAGTTAGCGTATTTTGCTTAACTCCGCAACAATCCGACTTGAAAAAAATATGACAGTGACTTCATGTAGCTCAGTTGGCGACAGATATCACCGGTTGTCGGATTGTGGCGGAGTATATGTGGCATGATTCTCTAAATCGATTTTATAATCAGCGAATTAGCCTTATCAATCGCCGAGGTGTCAAGCGAAGACAGATATATTTGTGTGGTGGATTCAGAGTCATGTCCCATTCCCTCGCTGATTATACTAATCGGAATCCCTTTTGACTTTGCTGCTGATGCCCAACTATGACGCGCCACATATAGTGTGAGTGGGATTGTGATACCAGCCATTTTTGCGAGTTGTTTTAGATTGAGGTTGATGTAATGACTCATATTGCGGTATACGCTACGGTCATGCTCTCCGGATTTTGTGATGATGGGGAGCAGATATCGGCTTTGATTCTTGGGATATTTGTCGAGTATCGACTGCATTTCGCTTGTCCATTTTATCATGAGCAGTTGCCCCGTTTTTCGGCGGCGATAGGTGAGATGTCCGTTTCGTAGGTCGGATTTTTGCAGATAAGCCATATCGATAAAGCTCATGCCACGAAATATGAAGCTTAACATAAACATGTCGCGAGCATAATCTACTACCGGAGTGGCTGAGAGGTCCATCCGCCTGATAAGTTTAATTACATGTATAGGGAGTGCCCGCTTTACAGTTTTCCCGATACCGGTATAGACATGCCGGAAGGGGAACGACTGGTCCACAATCCCTTGCTCCACAGCACGGTTGTATACTGCGCGTAGTACACGCATATAGAAGGAGGTGGTGTTGGGTGATAGCCCCTTGGTGTGAAGGTATGATTCAAATTCCTCAATAATTTCCGATGTGAGGCAATCCAACGGAAGGTCCTTGTGGCTGCGGTATTCCTTAAAGCAATTGAGAGTGGATTGATAGGTCTCGGAGGTTCGGACGCGCCCATTCTTTTTCAACTGTGATATTATTGAGCGGATGAATACAAAGAGCATATACTCTGTGACGCACTTGTGGTACTCATTAACAATCTCCGCTGTGGTATAGGGCATATATCGCCTGTCAAGTTTAGTTATTATCCTGATTAAGCGGTTGCGGTCATGGCGGATATCCTCTGAGAGTTGTCTTAACTCATCCATGCGCTCTGGGCTGCCGGCTATAATCGGGCAATCATTTCTGCTGTCCCATTCATCTGATTTGATATGATAGGTGGTAGATATCTGTTTTACAATCCGTTGATGTATGATTTGATAATACACAGTTCCCTCTTTTCCGCAAATTGAGGAAACGCGGAGTTTTACCTTGATAGATGCCATAGCTAAGACTTTTTTTCCGGAAATATACAAAATGAGATAGGACTATGTAATAAATGGAACACCCCATTTTGTATATTTTCGCTTTATGTCTATAGTTATGGCTGCAGAGTCAGTGGATAATTTTTAGACCTATGATGGATGCAATAAGGGTAAAGAGAAAGAAAATTCGCCAGAACGTGGCAGCTTCGTTGAAAAAACAGATTCCGATGATTACCGCTCCGGCTGCGCCGATACCTGTCCATACCGGATAGACTGTACCTATTGGTATAGTCTGGGATGCTTTTGCCATGAGAACCATGCTTAGTATCAAAGCCACAAAAAATCCGCTCCACCACCAGTATAATTCGGTGCCTTCGGCAGTTTTTGTCTTTCCAAGACAGAAGGTAAACACTACTTCCATTAATCCGGCTGTAATCAGTATAATCCAATTCATGCTGTCAGAAATTTTTTGCAAATTTAGATTATAACAATCTTCTGAAAATTATCATTTGATAATAAATAGACAAGAAATCCGTGAAAATTAGCCGTAATAAATTGAGAGTTTATTAAATTTGCATCCCGTGATAAATCGGCAATATTTATGAGAGATGGAGTTTGGAGAAATAGTCAATAATATCAGTCCTTTGTCAGAGCGAGCATTATCTCTGTTGTCGCAAACAGTCGAGACTGTCACCTATAAAAAAGGAGATGTTGTGATTCGTGCCGGCAGATGTGAGGACTATATTTACTTTATAAAGAAGGGGCTGGTCAGAGCTTATTTCCCTGCTGATGATAAGGATGTGACTTTCTGGATAGGGCAGGAGGGTGCTGTGCTGATTTCGATGGAAAGTTATGTGCTTGGGAAACCGGGATATGAGACTATTGACTGCATTGAAGATGTGACACTTTACCGTATTGCAAAAAAGCATATCGAACATCTCTATGAAACAGATGTGGAGATTGCCAATTGGGGGCGTAAGTTTGCCGAATTGGAAATAATAAGGGCAGAAAAAGTGCTGATTCCGATGCTTTTTACCACTGCTTCTGAGCGTTATGAGGAGTTTATGAAGAGGCATCCGGATTTGCTTAACAGGATGTCATTGGAGTTGATTGCTTCCTATTTGGGTATCACTCCGGTGAGCCTGAGCAGGATAAGGGGCAAACGTAGATAGATGGTGATATCAATATGTCATTGACATCCAGACTTGTCCTAATCGAAATAATAAGTGTATTCGTGGAGAGTTGAGCCGATGAACCAAATTTGAGGGAAGCTCGTTACTTAAGAAACTGTCTTGAATAAATATTGGACAGTTTCAACAGGTTACTTGATTGTTAATTCACTAAAATTAGGTTTATTATGAATTTTTTGTGGTTTATCCTCATTGGTATTGTGTCTGGTTTTGTTGCCGGTAAGCTTATGCGTGGAGGAGGTTTTGGAATGATAGTCAACTTGATTGTTGGTGTCATCGGTGGTGTATTGGGCGGATGGCTCTTCGGTCTGCTTGGCATTACAGCCGGTGGTATAATCGGTAGCTTGATTACTTCAGTGGTAGGCGCTATAGTATTGCTCTGGATTGTAGGACTTCTCAGCAGGTCTGGAAAATCATAGAATATAGCATCCGGTGATTGAAGATACCATCGTGACAGAAAATGTTACGAATCAGTCACCGGAGCTTTCTGTTGTTGCCCGATATTTATTAGGGAGCACACCGAATGATTCCTTAAAGGATGATGAGAAATATTTGGTAGATGAGAATCCTGTCTGACGTGCAATCTCAGCAACAGACATATCTGTCTTCCTCAACAAACGTGCGGCAGCTGATAGCCGCATGTTTTTTATATATACTGATGGAGATGAGCCCATCACGGATTGCATTTTTCGATAGAGATTGGTGCGGTCCATCGCCATCAATTTGCTGAGTGACTCCACGTTAAGTGATTCATCGCCAAGATGCTGTTCTATGGTGCGGTTTAGCCTTTGTACAAAGTCGTTATCAACGCTATGTGGAGCCGGAGGAGTGATTAGTTTCGTCTCGTTATATTTGGTCACAATATTGTCGCACAACCTATCCATCTCCGAAGAGTGGAAGCGTAGAATTGAGTGGGAGAGTTGGGCTATACTCATCCTTTTCTTGAAGTATCGTATATATAAAAATAGTGTGATGACAAGCAGTATCAGAAATATTATACCTTCAGCCATATATCTGATGATTTTATTGCTGTTTGATTCTAAGGCATCAAAATCGTCGATATCTGGATTCGGAAAGAGATATATTACATGGTTTCCCTCATCTATATCTTTGGGATAGAATCGACATGAACCGTTTGGATAGCCGGCTATAATCATGCCGGTGGAATCACATTTCATGGATTGGTGATATAGTTCCGAGCCATTGAGCTCCAATCCATCAAGTATGCCTAAATGGATAATCTCAAAGGAATCCCGACTCAAATGACGCAAACGAGATATGCCGACAGTGGTTGAAAACCAGATTTCATCACGATGGGGGATGGTATCGGACGCCAGGCGTTTCCCGGAATAGGGTACATTAGCCACTACATTCTGGATATTGTATTGCGAAAGTCCGATATTGGCGGCAAGTGTTGCCACAAGTGTCCCTGCGCTGTCAATCACCATCAAACCCTTAGGAGTCCCCAGATATATGTATTTTGTAATTGAATCTTCTGCGCTGCAGTTGATTACACCGCCCACATGACGTTCTGCAGCTTCCTTGGCTCTGTCTGATACATAGTATCCGCTCTTTTTGTATGGGTAAGGTTCCTGAACACATTTTATAGTGCCATATCGTTTAGGGTTGAGGTATCGTAATCCATTTTCTTTTGTGCCAACCCACAGTGCGCCATTGCGGTCAAAGGACATGCAGAAAATCTCATTAGGCATGGAGCTTATTTCGGTGAGAAGGTTGCCTGAATTGTCTATCTCGAAGTCATAGAGCATTTCATTGAATTCTTGTAATTTCCAGTCCCATCTCAATGTGTCAAGTGTGGCAATCCATGTGTGGTGATTGTCGTTGTGCTTATGAAATGCAACTGAGAGATGGCTGTTGTTCCATCTGACACCTGTTTTGGTCAGTCGCATAGTGCCTTTGGGGAGAGCTGGACCTCCCATATGTTTTAGCATACCTGATGATATGTCGAGTGCACAGACCTTTCCGTTATCGTAGCATAGAAATATGTTATTGCCAGCCGTACTGATGGCTCCCGGCAAATCCTGGCTTATGCGGTTTAGGTTGATGATTAGTTCCTTATGTGGTCCTATTAATGAGCCTGATTTGTCGTCGGGAAATATTCTGTAGAGAGAGTTGGTGCTGTCAATCATCCAATAGCAGCCGCTTTCATCCACAAATATATCTTTGAGATTGTCGATGATAGGTTGGGTTATTACTTTTCGGGTGATATCTTTGCCTGTAACTGCGTTGAATATATGGATATGTTCGGTGTCGTAGTTGCGTGTTGCTGGAGTTTTCAGCCAGATTCTTCCTGCATTGTCATGAAATAGTTGCCGTGCTTTTCCTGTGGCTTTCAATTTTACTCCTGTCTCCAGTTCCACACTTGTGCTTTTGAATGAAGTACCGTCAAATATATTGAGGTAGCCGGCAGTAGCTACCGCAACCCGTCCGTCGGGAAGAGGATGAATGGCACGTATGCGGCTCTCTGACAATCCGTGACGCATGTCTATTGTGGCTATTGAGTCAACGGGCAAATCATGGATTTGTCCGAGCGCCACAACAGCCGACAAAAGGAGAATGATTGACGATAGTAAAAATCTCATGCCAAATTACAAGAAGTCAGTGGGAAAATCGCTGCAAATATAAATAAAAAAGCCGAAAATGTTGTAAAATATATGCCGAAAATGTTGTAAATGCTCTGTTTTAGGCGCATTTCAACAAAAATTGCCAAAAATCGCAACTAACGTGGCAAAAGGTGTCAAAATACATATATACTTTTGCAAAAAGAAAAACTAAACGACCTATAAATCATCCGTGCAATGAAAAATCAGGTAAATATAGCTACATGGCGAGGGATAAAGATAGCTGTGGTATTATTGGCATTTCTGATACCGCAGGTAGTTTTTGCCCGTATGACATATAATTTTAATTCCGGCTGGAATCTTTCATCGGATAATAAGGCTGTAGCCAAAATGTTGAAGAAGCATCCGGTTACTTTACCTCACGCGTGGAATGAAGATGAATCGTTCAAGGTTTCAACCTACGAGATGCCCACTGGAGAGGTATGGTATAAAAAGAAATTCCGTCTTCCTTCCGAAGTGATGACTTCGCTCAAGGAAAATGGGAAGCGTGTATTTATTGAGTTTGAAGGAGCACGCCAAGGCGCCGAAGTTTTCCTTAATGGAAACAGGTTGGGTCTCTCTGAAAATGGAGTCATGGCATTCGGATTTGACCTTACTCCTTATATAAAAGAGGGTGACAATCTGATAGAGGTTCGGACAGACAATGCCTGGGATTATGCCGAACAGGCTACCGGCACCACCTGGCAGTGGAACACGAAGTCATTTAATGTAAATTATGGCGGTTTGCCTAAAAATGTGTGGTTGCATGTCACTGCTCCTGTTTACCAGACTTTACCCCTTTTCTCAAATCTTGGCACTACCGGTACATATATATATGGTAGTGAGTATGATGTCCCTACCGGTTCGGTAACAATCAATGTGGAAAGCGAGGTACATAATTCGACCGATACACCTGTAACCAGAGCTTTGGATGTGACTGTAACCGACATGAATGGTAATAAAGTAGCTTCATTTGAAGGTGCATCCAAGAGTATTCCTGCGGGTGCTACGGTCACTCTTAAAGCAAAGAAACGTGTGAGCGGTCTTCACTTTTGGTCATGGGGTTATGGCTATCTATATGATGTGACTACTACGCTCAAAGGTGGTGAGCATTCAGATGCGGTGACCACTACTACAGGGTTCAGGAAGATAGAGTTCAAGAACGGCATGATATATCTCAACGACCGTGTGATGATGGTTCACGGCTATGCGCAGCGCACCACCAATGAATGGCCCGGAGTGGGTCAGGCAGTCCCCGCATGGCTCAGCGACTATTCCAACGACCTGCTTGTGAAATCGGGTGGAAATCTGGTGAGATGGATGCATACATGTCCTGGTAAGCAGGATGTGGAGAGTTGCGACCGTGTAGGTTTGATTCAAGCAATGCCGGCTGGTGATGCCGAGCGCGATTCGGAAGGGCGTAAATGGACCCAACGTTTGGAGGTGATGCGTGACGCTATAATATATAACAGAAATTCACCTTCCATACTTTTCTACGAGTGTGGCAATCAGCGCATTTCTTCACAGCACATGAAAGAGATGCTTGCACTGCGCAACCAGTATGACCCGAATGGTGGTCGTGCTATCGGCTCGCGTGAGATGCTTGATAAGCCTGAGGCTGAGTATGGCGGCGAAATGCTGTATATCAATAAGAGTGACACTAAACCCATGTGGATGATGGAGTATTGTCGTGATGAGGCTCTTCGTTTCTATTGGAATTCATGGTCATATCCTTTCCACAAGGAGGGTGACGGTCCACTTTATCGCAACGCATCTGCGGCAGCATATAATCATAATAATGATGAGTTTGTGGCAGAGCTCGTAAGACGTTGGTATGATTATTGGATTGAACGTCCCGGTAGCGGTACGAAAGTAAATTCCGGCGGTGCCAAAATTATTTTCAGTGATACACAAAGTCACGGTCGTAGTGCTGATAATTATCGAGTGAGTGGTGTGGTAGACCCTATGCGTGTGGAAAAAGATGCATTTTTTGCTCATCAGGTGATGTGGGATGGCTGGGTTGATGACCTTAAACCGCGCACCTATATAGTGGGGCATTGGAATTATGAGCCAGGTTTTGTGGTTCCGACTGTTTATGTGGTCTCAAATGCTGACAGTGTGGTGCTTAGCCAGAATGGCAATATAATCCAACCATCAAGTCATGACTACAGGTTCCTGTATACATTCAAGAATGTAAAATATGAAGGTGATAGATTGACAGCAATCTCTTATGATAAAAATGGCAAGGAGGTGTCGCGTCATGAAAAAGTGACAGCCGGAAATCCTGTAAGCCTGAAACTCACAGCAATTGAAAATCCTACTGGATGGAAAGCCGACGGTAATGATGTGGTGCTTGTCCAATTTGAGGTGGTTGATGCTGAAGGACGCCGTTGCCCTCTTGATAACCGATTGGTGAAATTCAGTTTGAAGGGACCGGCTGAATGGCGTGGTGGCATCGCGAAAAACAAACCGTTTGGGTTCTCAACCAATCAGGCTGCACTTACTTCTACCTCGGCGTCGGCTGAGGGCTCCAATCCGGAGTTTGATGAGAAGCGCCTCGCTACGTTAAATCATGTCCTTTGCGATACTCTCCCGGTAGAATGTGGTGTTAATCGTGTTATGCTTCGTTCATTGGCAAAGCCCGGTAAAGTCCGTCTGACCGCGAAAGCCGAAGGATTGCCGGAAGCTGAAATAGAAATTTCCACTATTCCTGTGACAGTAATTGACGGGTTGACTACCTATAAACCCTCCGATGGGTTGAAGCCAATACTTGACAGAGGTGCTACGCCTGCTGGTGAATCATTTGAGCCGTGGCGTAGGGAAGTGGCAATAATTGATGCCGTAGCTGGTTCTGGAAATCCCACATTAAGCTTTGATACATACGAAAACACAGCGTGGGAAAGTGCTGCCCGTCTTGATTCCGCATGGGTGACATACACTCTTTCAGAACTTACAAACATTGATGAAGTTTGCCTGAAAATGAAAGGTTTCCGCTCCACCTCTTATCCAATACAGATATATGCTCATCCTGAGGGAACTTCTGAATCCGTTAAAATATGGGAAGGCTGGACTCCGAAAGGGCTTGGTTTTGCTCATCTGCCTATACCTGCCGATGCTCCGAAATCACAGCGTTACACAGTGAAACTTGTAGGTTCATCCACTACAAAGGATGCTTTCGGCGCGATTCAGGAGATGGACAGTAGAAACAACGAGAAGGCATCGAAAGGTAGCCACTCATTGAAAATCATAGAAATAGAATTTCTTAGAAATCTTAAATAATGAAACGAATTTACAACTCATTAATAGCGATGTTTTTTTCGGTGCCATGCATCTGCGTAGCATCGGGAGGCTCGGGTGTGATGCCCGATAGAGCTCCTGCGACTCCTATTATGGGATGGAGTTCGTGGAACACTTATCGTGTTAATATCAGTGACAGCCTTATCATGAGTCAGGCCGATGCGTTGGTTTCGACTGGACTTAAGGATGTGGGATACCGTTATATAAATATAGATGACGGATATTTTGGCGAACGTGATTCTGCCGGATATATGCAGCCTCATCCTCAACGCTTTCCAAACGGTGTGAAATGTGTTGCAGAGCATATTCACAGCCTTGGTCTTAAGGCAGGGATTTATTCTGATGCGGGGGCGAATACCTGTGGCTCACGGTATGACAATGACGAAAATGGATTTGGTGCCGGTATGTATGGGCATGAGCGACAGGATGTAAGATTGTATTTCAAGGATTGGGGCTTTGATTTTATAAAAATAGATTATTGTGGTGCTGGACAGGAACTGAATCTTGATGAGCAGCGCAGATACACTGAAATCCGTAATGCCATTGATGCTGAAGGCTGTTCGGATGTAGCCATAAATGTGTGCCGTTGGGCTTTTCCTGGCACATGGGCTGCAAATCTGGCTGGCTCATGGCGCATAAGTCAGGATATCCGTCCGAGATGGTCCTCAGTGAAGGATATAATATGGAAGAACTTATATTTGTCGGCATATTGCAGTCCGGGACATTACAATGACATGGATATGCTCGAAATCGGAAGAGGAATGGATGAAAATGAGGAAGAAGTCCATTTTGGAATGTGGTGTATTATGAGTTCTCCATTGCTGATAGGATGTGACCTTACACAACTTTCCACATCTTCGCTTAATCTTTTGTCAAATCAGGAGCTTATAGCTCTTAATCAGGATACTTTGGGTATTCAGGCCCGTGTTATTCAACATACTGGTGCCGGCTATGTGCTTGCCAAGGATTTGGAGCAGCGGAGAGGAAATGTGAGAGCAATAGCCTTGTATAATCCATCTGACTCGATTTGTCGTTTTTCTGTACCGCTTAAAGACCTTGAATTTGAGGGTGAAGTTAAGCTACGCGATGTGGTGCGCCGACGTGACATGAAAAGTGCCAAGGGTTGTATAGAAGAAATGCTCCCTCCAAGGAGTGTGCTTATTCTCCGTGCGGAAGGTAAACGTACAGCAGAACCTGTGCGGTATGAAGCGGAATGGGCTTATCTGCCATGCTTTGATGCGCTTGGGAAGATTAAAAAACAAATTACTTACGCTCCTTGCGAGAAAGCTTCAGGAGGGATGGTTGTTTCATGGCTTGGAGGTAGGGCAGAGAATGTAGCACGTTGGTCTGATGTCTGGAGTGCTACCGGTGGTAAGTATAAGTTGACAGTAAGCTACGTACCTGCAGCACGTAGGGGGTTGGAAATAAAAGTAAATGATGAAGATATAATCACATTTGACCAACTTGAAAAGGTTGGTGATATAGCCACTGTATCATCAGTAGTTTGTCTTAAGCCAGGATATAATGTGATAGAGATGGGCTCGCCTTATGGTTGGGCTGTCGATGTGGATAAATTTGAACTTGAGAAGATATGAAAAGAACGTTTATATTAACGGTCCTGTCGGTCTTTGTGTGCATTCTGCATGCAGAGGTGGCTGTGTCTTCACTTACGGTGGAAGGACGAAAGAATCCTGTCGGCATTGATGTCTTTAAGCCACGTTTCGGATGGCAGATATCAACCGATGCGCGCGACTTACATCAGACCTCATATCGTATCCTTGTTGCATCCTCAGTTGAAAATCTCAACCATAATATAGGTGATGTGTGGGATAGCGGAATTGTTAAGTCGGATGCATCACAATGGGTGCCCATTAATTCGGTTGTGTTAGCTCCGAATAATGAGTATTTCTGGAAAGTAAAGGTCAGTACCAACCACGGTGACTCAGATTGGAGTACACCATCAAGATGGAGCACCGGTCTTATGGATGATGCTAATTGGAAGGGTGACTGGATAGGTCTTGACTCTTTATTGCCTGGTGATAGTGACAGCCGTCACAGCCGCATTGCTTCGCGTTATCTTCGGCATGATTTTACTGCTAAAGGAAAGGTACGTAGGGCTACGATGCATATATCAGGTCTCGGACTATATACATCTTATATTAACGGCTCAAAAGTTGGTGAAGACCTTCTCACTCCGGTCCCGACCGATTATACACGCTCGGTGGCGTATGATACGTATGATATCACACCATTGCTCCAGAAGCATAACACAATAGGTGTTGTGCTTGCAGGAGGACATTATTTTGCTCAGACCCAGAATTTTCAGACCAATGTGCGTACAACGTATGGTTTTCCGAAGTTAATAGCAAATATTATCATTGAGTATATGGATGGGAGTACTGATACTATATCAACTGATTCCTCCTGGACTTTTACTGCTGATGGTCCAATACGATATGCCAATGAGTACGATGGCGAACTATATGACTCAAAACGCTCACTGGGTGCGTGGACTGAACCTGGATTTGATGACTCATCCTGGATGAAAGCACGTAAGGTCAATGCTCCGGGTGGAAAGCTTGTAGGAAACATTACTCCGGCGATGTGTGTATATGAGACCGGTAAGCCGGTATCTTTACGTCGTTACGGCAACCGTTATATAGCAGATTTCGGAACTAATGGAGCTGGTCGTCTGAGGATAAAAGCTACGGCTAAGGATGGTGACACCATAGTGGTACGTCATGCCGAACTGCTTGCTTCGGGTGACAGCCTTCTATGGACTGATAATTTGCGCAGTGCTGAGGCTACCGCTAAATATGTTAGTGATGGTAAATCGGTTAATTGGACACCGGAATTTACATATTACGGATTCAGATATGCTGAAATCAGCGGAATTGACAATATATCGGCAGATGATATCACACGAGAACTGATAGCTGACAGGATGGATGACTCGGATACAGAAATCGTTATAGAAACTGTGGATGGGAACAATATGCTGAATGCTATAGTGGATAATGCACGTCGTGGGATTCGCAGCAACTACAAAGGTATGCCTGTAGATTGTCCTCAGCGCGACGAACGAATGCCTTGGCTTGGTGACCGCACTATGGGAAGTCTTGGGGAAAGCTATGTGGTCAATTGTCACGACTTATATTCAAAATGGGTTAAAGATATATGCCAGTCTCAACGCAGTGATGGTAGCATAAGTGATGTGGCACCTGCATATTGGCGTCTTTATAACGGAAATATGACATGGCCGGCTGCACTTCCATTCATTTGCGATATGCTTTATCGTCAATACGGGGATATCGTTCCCATGAGTGAGAGTTACGATGCTATAAAGAAATTCCTTTCGTTTGTGAAAAAGAAGCATCAGAAAGGTGCTCTTATTGGCTATGACAGATATGGTGATTGGTGTGTGCCTCCGGAATTACCGACACTTGTCCATAGTAAGGATTCCACCCGTCAGACTGACGGGATACTTATCGCATCTTCCTATTACCAATATATATGCCGGATGATGAGTAAGTATGCCGAAATGTTTGGCTTCACATCTGATGCTGATTATTACTTGAAAGAGTCGAAAAATATGGCATCCGCAATTAATGAAGCGTTTTTTTCTGACGGCAAGTATTCAAATGGTACCGTTACGGCTAATTTGCTCCCTTTGGTGATGGGATTTATTCCGGATGGTAGTGAGCAGGCCGTTACCGATAGTATCATTGCGACTATCAAGGATAAATATGATGGGCATATCTCTACGGGTGTCATAGGTATCCAGTGGCTCATGCGAGCATTGAGTGATACCGGTCACGGAGATGTAGCTTACCGGATGGCAATCGTTGATACCTATCCTGGTTGGGGATATATGGTGAAAAAGGGTGCCACTACTATATGGGAATTATGGAACGGTGACACAGCTAACCCGTCTATGAACAGCGGTAACCATGTGATGCTTTTGGGTGACCTTTTGCCTTGGAGTTATGAGCGGTTAGGAGGTATCAGACCGGATGAGAATAATCCCGGATTTAAACATATTGTGTTCAAACCGGATTTCAGCGTAGATATGATAAAAGGAGTAAAAGCTTCGCACCCCACTCCCTATGGTTTGTGTCACAGTGAGTGGAGCCGAGACAATGGTACCACTAAATGGAATGTAACTGTGCCGGCTAACACTACGGCTGATGTGTATTTTCCTTCGGGTGAAATAAAAACTATCGGGTCCGGTGAGTATATGTTTGAATTTTGAAGTAAAGAAGTATGAGACTAAGATTTTTCATAGCGTTAATAATCTGTTTTGTGTCGGCAGTCGGTGATGCAAAATCTGCTGATTACGACATCTATTTGTTGATTGGGCAGTCGAATATGGCAGGTCGCGGTGCTTTTGAAGCTGCCGACACTACTCAGATTATTGAAGGTGTATGGCTATTGGATGCAGAAGGTGTCCCGGTAAAAGCATGCGCTCCGTTCAATCGCTATTCCTCCATAAGGAAGGATATTAGACTTCAGGGCTATTCACCTGCCAACAATTTTTCCAAACTGATGCACAGTCGAACCGGACGAGACATTCTTTTGGTTGTGAATGCCAAGGGTGGCTCGGCTATAGGACAATGGCAGCCCGGCGATAAGCATGGTTTTTTTGATGAGGCTGTGCGTCGGACGCGTCAAGCTATGGAATACGGTCAACTGAAAGGTATTTTATGGCATCAGGGAGAAACCGATGTGATGAAGGGAACTCCAGATTATGAAAAAAAATTCAGTACTCTCATCACTGCACTACGAGACTCATTGGGATGCGGAAAACTTCCGGTCGTGATGGGACAGCTCGGACAGTGGGGATGGAGCGAGCGTGAGAAGATAGATAGCTTCAATGATTCTGTGATTCCATCAATATGCAGGAGTTTGGATAATTGTCATTATGTAAGTAGTCATAGGTTGGGACGCCTGTTTAAGGATAAGGAACGGGACCCGCATTTTAGCCGTGAAGCTCAGATTGAGCTCGGACGTCGTTATGCCGATGCTATGTTGCCGTTGGTTGATTCGGTGTTTGTTACAAAATTTCGTGGTAACAAGCAGGCGGCAATCAGTTTTACATTTGATGACGGAGATTATGACCATGCGGTTCTTGTGGCGCCAGAATTGGAGAAACGAGGTTATCGCGGAACATTCTGGGTCAATGGCAGAGTTATTGAAAAAGGCGACACCGTACGTCCGCGTGTGAGCTGGTCTCAACTACGTGGCATGGCGCAAAACGGTCATGAGATTTCCAACCATTCATGGAGCCACGGCAAACTGGTCCTTATGACTCAGGAGGAAGCACGTTATGATATAGCGAAAAACGACAGTGCCATCGTTGCTAATACAGGAGTTAAACCTGTATCGTTCTGCTATCCGTATAATGCAACACGTCCTTGGCTTGTGGAAATGGCTGAGGAAGGACGTGTGGGAACACGCCTCCATCAGAGTGGCATCGGGCAGCAGAACAATAAGATGACTCCCGTAAAATTGAAGGCGTGGGTTGATAAAGTGATAGCTACCGGTGATTGGGGTATCACCATGACTCATGGTATAACGGTAGGATATGACAAATGGCATACTCCTCAGGATTTGTGGGATATGTTTGATTACGTTAAAAGTCAGGATGCCGATATATGGGTGGCACCTTTTAAGGATGTTGCCGCTTATCGGGCGCAACGCGATAACATCGTGGTTCGCAAAACCGATATGCCTGATGGATTTATGTTGTCAACAGACATGCCGCTTGACAAAGAATTATTTAACGAACCAGTCACCGTTGCGATAAAAGGGGACTGGAGCGACAAGAATATTATGGTTGTTAGAAATAAAACAAAGGTTAGTTTCATTATTAATGGGGAGCTGCTACTTGTCGATATGCGGCCGTTCTCCGATTTGGTCAGAATTAGTTTTTAAATAAGGCACACATAGATTGTATATAATACTATTATGGTCAGTAACACATAGGAATCATTATATTTTACCATCTTGTAATTGTGAAGCCATCCGGAATGATGTTCATCCCGGATGGCTTTTTATTAATCAAATAAGAAAATATAGAATTAGAATATAGTCAGAAAGCAGATGTCTATTTAGTAGCCTTTGCGATATTTTCCTTCCTCGGCATCATCAAGGATTGACAGATAGGAAGAATATCTTGACTGGGAAATGAGATTTTCCTCAAGCGCCTCGCGGACAGCGCAACCAGGCTCGTGCGTATGTGTGCAGTTGTTATAGCGGCAGTCAGCGCTGTATTTGAATATTTCCGGGAAGAAGTGGCTCACTTCCTCACGCTCAAATTCTAAAGTACCGAATCCCTTGACGCCTGGAGTGTCAATGATATATGTGCCCTCGGCAGCTCCTGGGACTTCGAACATTTCGGAGAAAGTGGTGGTGTGCATACCTGTGTCGTGGGTAGTGGATATGGCTGCGGTTGCCAATTCAAGTCCTGGAATCAAGTCATTTATCATGGTTGATTTTCCGACTCCGGAATTGCCTGAAAATAGGGTGACCTTACCGTCAAGGGTTTTAATAAGAGAATCGAGCCCCTCGCAGGTTTTTGCTGATATATGAAGCACGGGATAACCAATGGTGGTGTATAGATGTGTCACCGCCTTTAGATATTCCATGCTTTCGGCATCATCTTCCAAGAGGTCGATTTTATTGATTACGAGTATGGCGGGTACTCTATAAGCTTCGGCTGTGGCTAAAAAACGGTCAATGAACGTGGTGGAGGTTGTGGGGTGAAATAGTGTGACCACAAGGCAAACCTGGTCAAGGTTGGCAGCGAGAATATGAGCCTGTTTTGACAAATTACTCGCACGTCGGATTATATAATTCTTACGTGGTGATATTGCGGTGATGTAAGCAGTATCATTGTCCGTTTCTGATATGGTCACATTATCTCCTACAGCAACCGGGTTTGTGGTACGTATACCTTTCAGTCGGAAATTCCCTTTGATTTTGCATGGCACCAATTCGCCGTTGTCAGTTTTGACGAGATAGTGGCTTCCGGTGTTTTTTATCACTAATCCGTTCATCGGACTTATTGTTTTGTTTGATAGATTTATTTTTCCATTAAAGGTTGGGCTCTTGCCGGGTCGATACCTAATTCCATGGCTTTTTTTGCATCGGCGGTAGCGTCGGCTGGTCGGAACCTCATTTTATTTAACGCTGCACGATATAGGTAAAGTTCACCGTCATCGGGAGTCAGTTCAAGAGCGGCGGCGATATCATCGGAGGCTTCCTGAAGATTATTTGTCATAAGATTGCAATATGCTCTTGCGCCATAGTATTCCGGCTCCTTAGTGGTGAGTAGAATCTTATTGTAATAGGGTAGAGCTTCAGCATATTCACCTATTGAGCTTTTGAATGTAGCCATTGCAATCTGAGTCTCATCATTTTCAGGGAAATTCTTTTCCATGAACTCGAAATCGCGTTTCGCCATGTTGAAATCGCGCTTTTTTAAAGCAAGTAGTCCATGGTGGAAGCGGGCGGAAATATAGGTGGTGTCCAATTCAATAATCTTGCCGTAATCATTGTAAGCGGCTTCTTCTTCCCCAAGAGCGGTAAGGACCTTAGCGCGGTTGGAAAGGATGGTTACTGATACCGGTGCTATAAAATGAGCTTCGTTGAGGGTTTCGATGGCAAGGGAGTCCTTGCCGAGATTGAACTGAATCATCCCCAAGTTTGACATTAGCAGAACGTTTGCCGGGTTCTCAGGCTCAATTTCAAGCGCTTCAAGCAACAAACTTTCTGCTTCTTCCCATTTACCATTGGAGCAAGCCTTGTCGGCTTCTCCGACTTTCTGCATATAAGGGGTGTCTTCCATGGGCGTTTCCGCATGTGGAAAGACACATGTCAATGCAAGTATAATCGATATTATTATATGTTTCATTACGATTCAGATAGTTTTGACCGATAGTCACGAGGGGACATGCCGGTGAGATGTTTAAAATATTTTCCGAAAAATGACTGATTTGAGAAATTTAAAGCCAAACTGATTTCTTGAATATTCATGCCGGTGGTGCGCAGTAGCATCTTGGATTCAAGAATTACACGATGGTCTATCCATTCACCTGCGGTGCGCCCGCTGATTTCCTTTAACACTGCAGAGAGATGCTTGGGTGTTACGAAAAGCTTATCGGCATAAAAATTAACCGAACGTTCTTTTTTAAAGTTGGCTTCTATTAGATCGATAAAGCTTGCCAGCAATTCCTCGCGGCGGGTACGTATAGGTGTGTCCTGAGTACGTGACGCATATATGCCGAGAGTATTGTAGAACAGTACTTCGCATAGCGATGAAAGCGCCATGCTGTTGAAAGGACGGTCCTTGCCCCCCAACTGCTTGCTCAGCATTGTGTATATCAACTGTTGCGATTCAAGTTCATCTGTTGTGATGTTGATAATCGGGTTTGCGTTGTATTGGAGGCTATAGGGGATTACAAAATGCATCGATGGGAGAAGCTCATTTAATTTATCCTCTTTTACAACAATGAAAAAGCCTTCGAAATCATCGCTTGCTTTACAATGGTTGATGATATGACCGGGTCTGAGCACCATTATGGAACTCGGAGTGAGACGACGCGGAGCCACGTCAACAGTGGCTGAGACCTCTCCTTTGACACAGACAGCAAGAAGCATCCAGTCAAGCCGGGATGGAAAAGAGATGAATGAGATTTCTTCTAAGGTGCGAAAAACGGATATTCCTTGTGATAAATTAGAGACAGGTATCATAATATCAGTTAGATGCGATTTCGTAAAAATGCATTTGCAAAGTTATGAAAATAATTCTAAAAAATGGTCTATATGGCAGATTTTTGTAACTTTTTCAGATTTATTGTGAGTTTTTTCGTAGCATGTTTTTAAGTCGGGATGTTGTATAAAGATGTTGAGAAATCATTATTTGACAGTTGATAGTCAATGTACAAGTTCTTAAAAAATAAGAAAGCTTATGAAAAATGGCGTTTTAATGCAATACTTTGAATGGAATCTTCCAAACGACGGTTGTCTATGGAAGCAGTTGAAAGAAGATGCCTCGCATTTGAGTGAGATTGGTGTGACGGCAGTTTGGATTCCACCAGCCTATAAGGCTGATGAACAGCAGGACGAAGGTTATGCTACCTACGATTTATATGATTTCGGAGAATTTGACCAAAAAGGAACTGTAAGAACCAAGTATGGCACACGCGAAGAACTTCAGGACGCCATCAAGGCTCTGCATGATAACAATGTTCAGGTGATTCTCGATGTGGTACTGAACCATAAAGCCGGTGGTGACTATCCTGAAACATTCGAGGCTGTTCTTGTAAATCCTGACAACAGAAACGAGGAGGATGGCGAACCCCACGAAATAGAGGCATATACAGGCTATGATTTTACTGGACGTGGTGACAAATATTCGTCATTCAAATGGCATTGGTATCATTTTTCAGGCGTGGGATGCGACACTTCTACAGGAACTGAAGGAATATTCCGTATTCTTAGTGATGGCAAAGGATGGAGCAAAGGTGTGGACTCTGAGAATGGTAACTATGATTATCTTCTGGCAAATGATATTGACCTTGATAATCCTGAGGTAACAGAGGAATTAAAACGTTGGAGCATTTGGGCCGCGACGGAGTTTGGATTTGACGGATTCCGCATGGATGCTGTAAAGCACATGGATAGCAATTTCACAAGGGATTTTCTGAAGAATATTAAGGGAGATAGAGGTGAGAAATTCTATGCTGTAAGTGAATATTGGAGCAGCGAATTGGATTCACTTGCTGATTTCCTTGAAGCCGTTGACTATGAGACTGACCTTTTCGATGTGCCTCTTCATTTTAATTTCTACATAGCTTCCGAAAAAGGAGCTGATTATGATATGCGCACACTGCTTGATGGAACGCTCGTAAAGCAGAATTGTCTGTCAGCTGTAACTTTCGTGGATAATCATGACTCCCAGCCTGGCAGTAGTCTGGAGTCGGAGGTGGCTGACTGGTTTAAGCCAATAGCCTATGCGCTGATTCTTCTTATGCGCGAAGGATATCCCGTGATTTTCTATGGGGACTATTATTCTGAAGCACGTGTAGGCTCCTCACATAGAGTAATTCTTGATAAACTGCTTGAGGCTCGCAGGGTGTATGCTTATGGTGACGAGAATCTGCTGTTTGATGACCCAAATGTGGTAGGATTGGTGCGCCACGGTGACAATGAACATGATAATTCAGGTTTAGTGTTACTGATGAGCAACAATGAAGATGGTTGCAAAAACATAAATCTTGGTGCTAATCATGCCGGTGAGACATGGTATGAGATGACCGGTAGTATCACAGATGAAGTCCATTTGGATGAAAATGGTGCAGGTGTGTTCAACGTCAAAGGGCGTAACATCGCAGTGTGGGTAAAGCGTTAAACCTTACGCATGATTAATACGTTAATATTATGTGTGCGGGTTCTGTCCGCGCAAAAATCGATATGTGATAATCTGATAATCTATTAATAAAAGCATTTAACTATGAGTTATCTTAGTGATGAGAAACTGGTCATAGTCGGCGCTGCCGGTATGATTGGTTCAAATATGGCTCAGACAGCAGCCATGATGCGTCTTACACCTAACATCTGTCTATACGATACCTATGCGCCCGGGCTCGAGGGCGTGGCTGAGGAAATAGCCCATTGCGGATTCGAGGGTCTTAACCTTACTTATACTTCCGATATTAAGGAGGCGTTTAAGGATGCAAAATATATTGTTTCCTCTGGTGGAGCCGCCCGAAAGGCAGGGATGACACGTGAAGACCTTCTGCGTGGAAATGCACAGATTGCCGAGCAACTTGGTAAGGATATCAAGATGTATTGTCCTGATGTTAAGCATGTGGTAGTGATTTTTAACCCTGCCGACATCACAGGTCTTGTGACTTTATTGTATTCAGGATTGAAACCCTCACAGGTTTCTACTCTTGCTGCCCTTGACAGTACACGTCTCCGCAATGAATTGGCTAAGTATTTCCATATTCCTGCCGACGAAGTTGTCAACTCTCGTACCTATGGCGGTCATGGTGAGCAGATGGCAGTCTTTGCATCAACTACCACTGTAGCTGGACAGCCGCTGTCGCAAATCATAGGCACACAGGCTCTCCCGGAACAGAAATGGGAAGAGATGAAGCAGCGGGTTATTCAGGGTGGTAAAAATATAATTGACCTTCGCGGTCGTTCGTCATTCCAGAGTCCGGCATATCTGTCAATCGAAATGATAGCCGCGGCTATGGGTGGTAAACCGTTCAGCTGGCCCGTAGGTACTTATGTTGATAACGGCACTTTCAACCATATCATGATGGCTATGGAAACCACCGTGGATAAGAATGGAGTGACTGTTAAGCCTGTTAACGGTACACCGGAAGAAAAGAAAGAACTTGACCAGAGCTACCATCATCTTTGTAAACTTCGTGATGAGGTAATTTCGCTCGGAATTCTTCCTCCTATCTCACAGTGGCATGACCTTAACTCAAACATCAAGTAAGGTAACCAAAGGTAGAATATAACAAAGAATGGAGATATCCTTTAATAGTGATGTCTCCATTCTTCGTTTATAATATCAGTTGCTAATGAATGTTTCGGCGATTGAGTTCTGCCTGATACCTTCGGGCATTAGCCTGATGGGTGGCATAATCTTTGGCAAAGTTGTGGTAGCCTGAAAAATCCTCTTTCGCACACATATATATATAGTCATGTTGCGGAGCATTGAGCACAGCATCAAGAGTAGTTCCTGCCGGCACACGTATAGGTCCCGGCGGCAGTCCTTTGACCTTATATGTGTTGTAGGGAGATTCGATAGCAAGGTGCTTTCCGGTGATACGGCGTAGTGAAAAGTCTCCGCTTGCGAATTTCACGGTTGGGTCGGCTTGCAGACGTATACCTTGGTGAAGACGGTTGAGATATAGGCGTGCTACTAACGGTCGTTCATCGCGCTTGGCAGTTTCTTCCTCCACGATTGATGCTATGGTTGCCACTTCAGCGGGAGTAAGTCCTAAGGCTTTGGCTTTAGCACGGCGTTGGTCATTCCAGAAACGGTTACGATAATCGAGAAGTCGTTTCACTACGTTGCGTGGCGATGCGCTCCAGTAAAATTCATAGCTGTCAGGTATAAACGCTGCCGGAAAAGTCTGACGGTTGAAACCGCTGTCGGGCAATATTTCTTGACAAGCTTCCAGAAATTCTTCCGGGGTGCATTGCAGTTGTGCGGCTATGCGGTCAGACAATTGCTCCATGGTGCGAGTACCGTTGAAAGTCACTTTCACCGGGGTTTGCCTACCGGTAGCTATTCGCCGGCTTATGTTGAGTGCGGTTTGACCGCGTTTGATTTCATAGGCTCCTTGTGATTTCTGAGGGTTACCACCCATCAGTTTCCACAGTACGTATACCCGAGTACCCATTGATGAGCCGAGATTTGTTTTGAGTGAGTCCTTTACGGTTGCTTTTGTGGCAGTTGAGGGAATATATACCCAATCATTTGCGCTATTGTCACCACTGTAAGGTATAAACGCGAATGCGAGTACTGAACCGATGGCTACAAATATCGCTATGACTGTAATCATGACACCTAATGAATGACGATGGAGCCATGATTGTTTTTTCTTTTTACGTGTGCGCTTTTTAGGTGTATTTGTTGTCGGTTTTTTCCCTTCCATTGGTTTATCGTAGTTTATGCAGGGCGTCAATCATTTCCTGCAGTCTGTTTCTGACATTTCTCAGCCTGTCGATGGCTTCGAATTTCTTGTTGACTCCATCGCGGTTTTTCCTGATGGTTTCCTGTGCGGCATCAAGTTTCAACCCCTTTTCCTTAACAAGAAAATGCACCATACGTATAGTTTCTACATCGCGCGGGGTGTAGAAGCGTGTCCCTTTGGCATTTCGTTTGGGATTTATGATTGTAAACTGACTTTCCCAAAATCTGAGCGTCGAAGCTGGGAGATTGAGCATCTCGGCAACCTCGCTTATTTTATAATATTTTTTCTCAGTAAGTTCTTTCATTTAAATCAGTTTATAATCAAGAGGTGGATTTCTGATACAAAATTACAAAAAAATCTTTACCTTTGCATTAACAAGAAATTATAAACTCGCCATAAGTACCCACGATATGATAATAATAGGCATTGCAGGTGGTACCGGTTCCGGAAAAACCACTGTGGTCAACAAGATAATCAATAGTCTGCCTCAAGGTGAGGTGGCTGTGCTTCCGCAGGATTCTTATTATAAGGATTCCAGCCATATCCCTGTGGAGGAACGTAGCAAAATCAATTTTGATGAACCTGCTGCTATCGAATGGTCGCTACTTGCCAAGCATATACGTGAACTTAAAGAGGGTAAAACTATCGAGATGCCTACCTATTCCTATCTCACTTGTACGCGTCAGCCGGAGACTGTCACAGTGGAGCCGCGTGAGGTGGTGATAGTGGAGGGGATATTGGTTCTTACCGACCCAATGATGCGTGAGATGATGGATGTGAAGGTGTTTGTGGATGCTGATGCTGATGAGCGCCTTATCCGTGTAATTGCTCGTGACTGTGTGGAACGTGGACGTACTCCTATCATGGTGCTTAACAGATATCAGGATGTATTGAAGCCTATGCATGAGATGTACATTGAGCCGTCAAAGAGATATGCGGATTTGATAGTGCCTCAGGGTGGTAGCAATGTGGTGGCGATTCAACTTTTGACCGACTATATAGAATCACGTCTGCGCAAGGCATGATGTGTCTGTTAATGATATTGATTTATGGAGCAAAATAATATACCGGAAATAAATATTGAAATGCCTGATGGCGTTGAGCAGCGGAACGATATTGATGCTACCGATGCGCAGGAAACTGTGGTGCTGAGAGATTCAAGCGGTCAGATTATTCCAAAGGGAACTGCCGACAAGATGGTGCTCCGTACAGATAATCTGGTTAAGAAATATGGTAAGCGTACTGTGGCTAACCATGTGTCGATTAATGTGACACAAGGTGAGATTGTGGGACTTCTTGGTCCTAATGGGGCCGGAAAAACTACAACGTTCTATATGACGGTAGGACTTATCACACCTAATGAAGGACAGATATTTCTCAACGACTTGAATATTACCAAATATCCGGTATATAAACGAGCTCAAAACGGTATTGGTTATCTTGCCCAGGAGCCGAGTGTATTCAGGAAACTCTCTGTAGAGAATAATATACGTGCGGTGTTGCAGATGACCAACACTTCACAGGAGTATCAGCGTGATAAACTTGAGAGTCTGATATCGGAATTCAGACTCGAGAAGGTAAGAAAAAATCTCGGTGACCAACTTTCGGGTGGTGAGCGCCGACGCACGGAGATAGCGCGATGTCTGGCCATTGACCCGAAGTTTATCATGCTTGACGAGCCGTTTGCCGGCGTTGACCCTATCGCCGTTGAGGATATCCAGTCGATAGTATATCGTTTGAAGGAGAAGAATATCGGTATTCTAATCACCGACCATAATGCGCAGGAGACATTGCGTATCACAGACCGTGCGTATCTACTGTTTGAGGGTAAAATCCTTTTTCAAGGTACTTCGGAAGAACTTGCTGAGAATCCTACCGTGCGTGAGAAATATCTTGGTCGCGACTTTATGTTCTATCGCAAGAAATTCGACTATCCGGAATAAATCCTCCCTTTCTTGGTTATAAGAGATAGAAGGAATTAAGACTCAGAATCGCAAAGTGAATGTTATAGCGTGGATGTCTATTCTTCTGAGTCATCGTCGTCGAGGAAGTCGAAGTCCCAGCCGTCGGAGAGTGAGTCCGTGAATTCTGCAAGTTCTCTGCCTTCACGTTTTGTGGGGCGTCCGAGTCCTTTGCGACGGTCTATGAAGCCAGATATGCGCACCACGTCGAGGAGGTCGAGTTCGCTTTTTGGAGTGATATTCTCCATATAGTCCGGTACAAGCTTAGCTCCCAATCTGTTTTGTGTAAGGGCAAGTACACGGAAGGAATATGTGACCGGTGGTTTGCGTATCTTGACAATATCGCCTACTTTGATAGTGCGGGATGGTTTTATGGGAGTGTCACCAACGTACACACGCCCTTTCTTGCATGCCTCGGTGGCTACAGTCCTTGTCTTGAACACTCGCATAGCCCATAGCCATTTGTCTACTCGTACTTCATTCATGCTTACGTCCGAATAATAAGATGTGGATGTAAAGTAATTATTTGTTATTATAACTATTCATTGCGGTCTGGATACCAGCCAGGCAGAATGTTTTGATTGCCTCAACCGCTATTTTTATACGTTCGGGCATCAGTTTCTCTTCGTCGGGAGTGAATTGCCCCAACACATAGTCAACCTGGGTCCCTCTGGGAAAATCGTTCCCAATGCCGAATTTCAATCGTGGATAATTCTGAGTGCCAAGCATCTGGGCAATATTCTTCAGCCCATTATGTCCGGCGTCGCTGCCTCGGGGTTTAATACGTATAGCTCCGAAGGGTAGGGCACAGTCGTCCACAATCACGAGGATGTTATCAATCTCAATTCCTTCCTTTTCTTTCCAGTATCTGACGGCATTGCCTGACAAATTCATATATGTGGAAGGTTTAAGCACAACTAATTGGGCGTTCTTAACCCTCATGCGGGCAATGTCGCCGTATCGTTCGGTGGAGAATGAAGCATCTGCGCTTTCCACCAGTGCATCAGCTATGCGGAAACCGGCGTTGTGGCGCGTGGCGGCATATTCTGCTCCTATGTTGCCGAGACCTACTATGAGATATTTCATGAGTCTGTTGATATGTTTGATTGATTACAGAGAGGGTGATAGTGTATGCTATACAAAAACAGATTTTCTCCCTGAAAAGCGAGAAAATCTGTTTGAAAGTTTATTGGTGAATCTCTTCACCTTGCGATGTCTATTACTGAGCGTTAGCCTGAGCACCACGAGCGGCACGAGTGAGCTGAACGGCGCAGACAACAGCATTCTTGGCGTTAACCAGTTCGAGACCGTCGAAGTGGAGGTCGCCAATCTGGAGAGTCTTGCCGAGACCGAGGTGGTCAACGTTGATAACCACACGTTCGGGGATTTCAGTATAGATAGCTTTCACGCGGATTTTCTTCATAGAAAGAGTGAGCTTACCACCGGCTTTAACACCTTCGGCGTGACCTTCGAGCTTAACGGGAACTTCGATAGTTACAGGTTTCTTGTCGCTTACTTCGAGAAGGTCGATGTGGAGGACAGTATCCTTAACGGGGTGGAACTGGATATCCTTGAGGACAGCCATACGCTTTTCACCGTTAACAGTGAGTTCGATAGCGAAGATGTCGGGGGTATAGATGAGCTTGCGCACTGCATCGCGGTCAACTACGAGGTCAGTAGTGATAAGACCTTTGCCATTGCCGATTTCTACGATTTTTTCACCGGGCTTAAGAGCTTTTTCGTAGGGAAGAGTTACGATTTCGCCACCATTGAGAACCACGGGAATTTTGTTTTCCTTGCGGATAGCCTTGGCAGCCTTCTTTCCGAGGTCGGTACGGGGCTCAGCTGTCAGTTGAAATGTTTTCATTTCTGGTTTTGTTTAGATTGTGTTACTCAAAATTAAGTTGTTAATTCACATGCTCCTTAATTTCCCATCACACGGGATGCTAAAAAGCGACTGCAAAGTTACTAATTTTTATCGAGGTTATAATGCTATTGTTAATTCTTTCAGATATTTTAACAAAATCAAAGGTCATGCCTATTTATGTGGCACGACCTTTGAAATATATTGGTGATAAGATATATGCTTAGTCTACCTTGTAGATAGCTACTTCAGCCGGATTGAAATTGGCTATGAAGTCAGAGTGTTTGGTCACTTCTGCCTGAGCAAGGTTGGCATATACTTCAGCTGAACGTTTGAAGGAGTCATTGCGGTTGGCATCCAGCATCAAAAGGTGAGCCATTACAAGGCAGCCTGCCATTTCAACAAGGCGGCGAGCCATGAAGTCACCATAAGCTACATCATCAACTTTACCCACTTCTTCCACAGCCTTTGCATAACGTTCGGTCATGGCAGCAAGACGTTCCTTGAGAGTCTGAAGTTCGGGCTTGACTTCTGTGGTCTGGTACTGCTGGATGAGGTTGAGATATGTGCCGGTGGTTACGTGGCGGATTGCAGCCACAACCTGAAGCTGGGTTGTTCCCTCGTAGATAGATGTGATACGTGCGTCGCGGTAGAGACGTTCGCAGGCGTAATCTTTCATGAAACCTGAGCCGCCATGAATCTGGATACAGTCATAGGCGTTCTGGTTGCAATATTCACTACCCATTCCTTTGGCAAGAGGAGTAAGAGCGTCAGCCAGACGACTGTATTGTTTGGCTTCCTTGCGTTCATCGGGAGTGAGGGAGCGTTCCTTGGCAATATCATCGTAGATTTTGTAGATGTCAACGAAACGTGCGCACTCGTAAAGGAGTGAGCGTGATGCGTCGAGTTTCGCTTTCATTACTGAAAGCATTTCATATACGGCGGGGAACTCGATGATAGCCTTGCCAAACTGCTTGCGGTCCTTGGCATAGGCAAGAGCTTCGCGATAAGCGAGCTCGCTTACACCAACCGACTGGGCGGCGATGCCGAGACGGGCACCATTCATAAGTGCCATCACATATTTGATAAGACCCATTCTGCGTGAACCGCAGAGTTCTGCTTTTGCATTCTTATAGACGAGTTCGCAGGTAGGTGACCCCTTGATACCCATTTTGTTCTCGATGCGGCGTACATTTACACCACCGTTGCGCTTGTCATAAATGAACATTGACAGACCACGACCATCCTTTGAACCGGCCTCTGAGCGGGCAAGTACCAGATGGATATCGCTGTCGCCATTAGTGATAAAGCGCTTTACACCATTGAGCACCCATGTACCGTCGGGCTGCTCGGTTGCCTTGAGCATCACTGACTGCAGGTCGGAACCGGCATCAGGTTCGGTAAGGTCCATTGACATTGTCTCACCCTGGCATACACGTGTGATGTAACGTTTTTTCTGGTCTTCGTCGGCAAATTCATAGATTGTCTCGGCGCAGTCCTGAAGACCCCAGAGGTTTTCAAAACCTGTGTCGGCGCGGCTCACGATGTCGGCAGCCATGATGTAGGGGGTGATGGGGAAGTTGAGACCGCCGAAGCGACGGGGCATAGCCATGCCCATGAGACCGGCCTTGCGGCATGCTTCAAGGTTCTCAACGGTCTTGTCAGCATAGAAAACTCTGCCGTTTTCCACATGCGGACCCTGGTGGTCGACATCCTCGGCATTGGGCGCGATGATGTCACCGCAGATTTCGCCTACTATCTCAAGAACTTTGTCATAGCTGTCCTGGGCATCCTCATAGTTGAGGGGGGCGTAATCATACTTTTCAGCGTCGGTATAGTTACGTTCTTTCAAAGCCACAATCTTTTCCATCAACGGATGGGTGAGATGGTGCTTCAAATCTGGATTATCTGTATAAAAATTAGCCATTGTTTTTTTGTTTATCTTTGTGGTTTTCGCTCCTTCGTTTTGGAAATGACATTGTCAATTCTGTCGAAGTGATGCGATATAGATATTGAGGATGCTTACTTGGAATTTTTCTTATAGTACTTAATCAACTTGGGCACCACATCCTCGATATTACCGGTGATTACATAGTCGGCAATAGTGTTGATAGGAGCGTTCGGGTCATTGTTGATTGAAATAATGATAGAACTATCCTGCATACCTGCAATGTGCTGAATCTGACCTGAAATACCGCATGCTATGTAGAGTTTTGGGCGGACGGTCACACCGGTCTGGCCGATCTGACGTGCATGTTCGGTGAAGCCTGCGTCGACAGCTGCACGCGATGCGCCTACCTCAGCGCCAAGCATGTTGGCGAGGTCGTGGAGGAGCTGGAAGTTCTCCTTAGAGCCGACGCCGTAGCCGCCGGCCACGATGATGGGCGAGTTCTTGATGTTGATTTTCGACTTTTCGATGTGGCGGTCGAGAATCTCAACCACGAAATCCTCATCGCTGACATATTTCTTTGCATCGAGTTCTACAACCTCACCTTTATGGTTGGGGTCGAACACTTCTTTCTTCATCACACCCTCGCGCACGGTTGCCATCTGCGGACGGCACTCCGGATTGACGATTGTGGCAACGATATTTCCGCCGAAAGCGGGACGAATCTGAAGCAGAAGGTTCTTATATTCTTTGCCTGTCTTCGGGTCGGTATGGTCACCGATTTCAAGGGCTGTACAGTCAGCAGTCAGACCGCTGTGGAGACATGAGCTCACGCGAGGTCCGAGGTCGCGACCGATGCAGGTAGCGCCCATAAGGCAAGCCTGTGGCTGGATTTCGCGGAACAGGTTGATAAGAACAGCTGAATGAGGATTAGAGGTATAGGGGTAGAGACGTGCGTCAGAAACCTTATAAAGACGGTCAACGCCGTAGGGGAACACCTGCTCCTCTACACCATCGAGTTTGTCGCCCACTACTACGGCTTCGAGTTTTACTCCGAGTTTTGAAGCGAGCACACGACCTTTGGTCAATAGTTCGAGGCTGACATCGGCAACCTTGCCGTCCTCGAATTCGAGATATACAATTAAGTTATTTTTGTCCATAGTTGTTGTCTTGCTTAAAAACTTTATCCGATAGTATGGTTGGCAATCAATTCTTTTACGAGCTCTTCAATCTGGGCATCGCTGTCGTCGAGCTGGCGGCTTTCCTTAGCGGTGAATACCACATTCTCGATAGCTTTCACCTTTGTAGGAGAACCGGGCAGACCGATTTGCTGCGGGTCTGCTTCCACGAAAGCTGCGCTCCATTCCTCAATGTTGAGATAGGGTCGCTTTTCAAGAAGCGCCTTGCGTTCGTCTGAAAGCTTGGCAGCTTCGCTTGGAGAGGCGGCGTATTTATATTTCTGAACTCGCATTGCATTGCGGGGGCGGCAGTCAGCAGCTGAACCATTGACAGTGACAACGCAGGGAAGGGGAGCTTTGAGTGTCTCAACTCCATTTTCCAGACGACGTTTTACTGTGACATATCCATCCTTGAGGTCAAGGATTTCCTCAGCATAGGTAATCTGTGGGATACCGAGCTTTTCGGCAATCTGTGGACCTACTTGAGCGGTGTCGCCGTCAATCGCCTGACGACCACCGAGAATGATATCGTATTTTCCGAACTTTTTCACAGCTTGTGCGAGAGAGTAGGAAGTGGCGAGAGTATCGGCACCACCGAGTACACGGTCGGTGAGTACGATGCCGTTATCAGCACCACGATAAATAGCTTCACGGATGATTTCAGAGGCACGGGGAAGACCCATTGTGAACAACGTGATTGTTGACCCGGGATTGGCATCCTTCAGGCGAAGTGCCTGCTCGAGAGCGTTGAGGTCCTCAGGGTTGAAGATGGCAGGCAGAGCCGCACGGTTGATGGTGCCATCCTCCTTCATTGCATCTTTGCCCACGTTGCGGGTGTCAGGCACCTGCTTGGCGAGCACAATGATGTTAAGACTCATACTGTTATAGATTGGTTATTATAGATTTTTTGGTTAGTCTCAAGTAAATAATCTGTCAGATGGTAATAGATTCCGATATGACCTTAGGGTATATTCTGACCCGACAAATTTACAACTTTTTAAGAAAAAAAGGAAACCCCTTATGTGAATAATTGTGAAAGAGGATGTTAACCCTCTTTCACAATTATCACGCAAGATTAGATTATTTTGTATGTTCCTCGACCCATTTGCGAGCATTGATGAAAGCATCAATCCACGGGGTGATTTGGTCGGTGTGGCGTGTGGTTGGATAGAATCCGCATTGCCACGGGAAGATGGCTCGTTCGAGGTGTGGCATCATGGCGAGGTGGCGACCGTCGGATGAACAGATACCAGCTACCGAGCAGCGGGAACCGTTGGGGTTGCCGGGATATGCGCTGTAATTGTATTTAGCCACCACATTATAATTATCCATTGACATGGGGAGGTGGAACTTGCCTTCGCCGTGGGCAACCCATATACCGAGCTTGCTTCCGGAGAGGGAGCCAAACATCACTGAGTTGTTCTGCGGAATGGTGACACCGAGGAATTGTGATTCAAATTTGTGGCTGTCGTTGTGGAGCATCTGGGCTTTCTTCGGATGCTCAGGGTTGATGAGGTTAAGCTCAATCATAAGCTGGCAACCGTTACAGATACCGAGTGAGAGTGTATCCTTGCGGGCATAGAAGTTCTTGAGCGCATTCTTGGCATTGTCGTTCCAAAGGAAGCCCGAAGCCCAGCCCTTGGCGGAACCTGGCACGTCGCTGTTGGAGAATCCGCCGCAGAACACTATCATATTGACATCCTCGAGATTCTCGCGGCCGCTCATGAGGTCGGTCATGTGGACATCCTTCACATCGAAGCCTGCCAGATAGAGCGAGTAAGCCATCTCGCGGTCGCCGTTCACACCCTTTTCGCGGATGATAGCGGCCTTGACGCGGTCGCCATGACCATCGCGGCGGAGAGTTATGCCGCGCGATGCGAGCTTGCCGTCGAAGCCTGAAGGCATACGGTAGCGGATAGGCTGTTTCTTGTAGTTCTCGTAGCGTGAACGTGCGCAATTCTCGCCACTCTGGAGCGCATCCAGAAGGTAGCTTGTGTGGAACCATACATCGCGGAGATAATCAATGCCGAGCAGACGCTGTGTGCCTTCGTGGTTAACAATGAGTGTACGCTCCTCAGTAGGAACACCGATATGGCAGAAACGCACACCGGCTTTAGTGAGGATTTCATCCACTTTCGATGCTTTAGCTGCGTCAACCTGTGCTACGATTGCAGGATTTTCAGCGAATAGTATCTTTATAAGGTCTGTCTCGCCAAGTTCGGCAAAACCGGTAGTATCGAGTTCAACACCGCCTTCTGTGTTGGCAAATGTCATTTCAAGAAGTGTTGTGACAAGACCTCCGGCAGCTACGTCGTGAGCGGCAAGAAGCATATTCTTCTTTACAAGTGACTGTACTGTCTCGAATGTGGTGACAAATTTATCGGCGTCAGTTACGGTTGGTGAATCAGCGCCAAGTTTGCCAAGGCTCTGTGCGAATGCCGAGCCTCCGAGCTTAAGACTGTCGGAGGAGAAATCGATGTAATACAACATTGAGCCGCGACGGCGCATGACCGGAGAAAGTGTCTTCTTTACGTCGCTGACTTCACCTGCGGCTGAGATTATTACAGTGCCTGGGGCAAAAACTTTATCAGCACCATATTTCTGAGTCATTGACAGCGAGTCCTTGCCGGTCGGGATGTTCACGCCGATGGTGCAGGCGAAATCGCTACATGCCTCGACGGCACGGTAGAGAGCGGCATCCTCTCCGGGATTCTTGCAGGGCCACATCCAGTTCGCGCTGAGCGAGAGGTCCTTGATGCCGTCGGTAAGAGGAGTGCCGACGATATTGGTGAGAGCCTCGGCAACAGCCATCACAGAACCCTTGGCTGAATCGATGAGAGCGACCTGGGGCGCATGGCCGATAGAGGTGGCGATACCTTTGGTGCCGGTATAGTCAAGCGCAACGACACCGCAGTCGCTGAGAGGGAGCTGAATCTCGCCCTGACACTGCTGGCGGGCTATCTTGCCGGTGACAGAGCGGTCAACCTTGTTGGTGAGCCAGTCCTTACAAGCCACAGCTTCGAGGCTCAGAGTCTGTGCCACATATTGTTCGAGATTATCCTCGTTATATTCGATGTCCTGATATTTGGTCACCACTGTGTTGTCAGTGAGTGTGGTCTTGGGCGAAGAACCGAACATGTCACTCATCGCGAGGTCAATAGGCTTGACGCCGTCTTTCTGCTCGAACACAAAGCGGTGGTCACCTGTAGTTTCACCTACAACATACATTGGAGCGCGTTCACGGTCAGCTATGGTCTTGACATAGTCGATATCCTCCTTTTTGAGTACCATGCCCATACGCTCCTGGCTTTCATTTCCTATGATTTCCTTGGATGAAAGTGTATGGTCGCCTATAGGCAGAGCATCGATTTCGATTTTGCCACCGGTTTCTTCCACAAGCTCTGAGAGAGCATTGAGGTGACCGCCGGCGCCGTGGTCGTGGATAGATACAATGGGATTGTTGTCATTTTCGGCGAGAGCGCGGATTACGTTTGATACACGCTTCTGCATCTCGGGATTGGCGCGCTGCACGGCGTTGAGCTCGATGCCCGAGGCATACTGGCCGGTCTCGACCGACGACACGGCACCGCCGCCCATGCCGATGCGGTAGTTGTCGCCACCCATCACCACCACGGCTTCGCCGGCTTCGGGCACGCCCTTGATGGCGTCCTTGGATGCGGCATAGCCCACACCGCCGGCAAGCATGATCACCTTGTCGTAGGCATACATCTTGCCGTTCTCGTCATGCTCGAATGTGAGCAGCGAGCCGCAGATGAGGGGCTGGCCGAATTTGTTGCCGAAGTCGGAAGCTCCGTTTGATGCCTTGATGAGAATTTCGGCCGGAGTCTGGTAGAGCCAAGCGCGTGGGTTCATCATGAGCTCCCATGGATAGTTGCCGAGGCGGGGATATGATGTCATGTAGACTGCTGTACCCGCCAGTGGTAAGCTGGCACGACCACCGCCGAGACGGTCGCGGATTTCACCGCCGCTACCGGTGGCGGCACCGTTGAAGGGCTCTACGGTTGTGGGGAAGTTGTGTGTCTCGGCCTTGAGCGAGAGCACTGTGGGGAGGTCGCGCACCTCAAAGTAGTCGGGACGCTCGGGGTGTGTGGGATAGAACTGTGCCACGGTGGGACCTTCTACGAATGCCACATTGTCCTTGTAGGCTGACACAAGTTTGTTGGGGTTTTCCTGAGATGTCTTTTTTATAAGTTTGAAGAGCGACAGTGGTTTTTCCTCTCCGTCAATCACAAATGTGCCGTTGAATATCTTATGACGACAATGTTCGCTGTTGACCTGAGAGAAGCCGAATACCTCGCTGTCAGTCAGCGGTCGACCGAGGCGTTCGCTGAGCTGGCGCAGATAATCTTCCTCTTCTTTGCTCAAGGCGAGACCTTCACGGCTGTTGTATTCAGTGATGTCTGCGATGTGTTCAATAGGAGCTGCTGTATTGCTTGTGGTGAATACACGTGAGTTTAAGCCGTCATAGAGACGTGACAACATTTTGTCATATACAGGTTCCTCTGTTGTGATTCTGTGGAATTCCTCAATACGAGTCACACCTTCGAGACCCATGTTCTGGGTGATTTCAACAGCATTGGTACTCCATGGAGTTATCATCTCCTTGCGGGGACCTACGAAGCGCCCTTTCACACTGGTTGACGACAGCGGCGTTGCGCCTGAAAATAGCCAAGTTAGTTTTTCCTTTTCCAGGTCAGTGAATTTGTGGTTGGTTTCCACTGCATAGATAAGGTTGGCACCTTTCTTAAAAAATACGACCATAAGTGATAAATATCGGTGATTGGAAGTTTATACGTGACTTTTGTGGAATAATAACACTATGATTCTAAAGGGTAAGATTCCACCGCAAAGTTACAATAAATCCTTCGTACATACAAATCGAAATGTAAGAGGAGGCTTGTTTTTGTAACACCTTTTTATTATGCATGCGCAACTGTTTTATTGACAAATTGACATTATCGCACTATTTTTCTATAAAATTGTATTAACTTTGCAGTGTTGTATTGATAAAGTGTTGATAATTAATTAATAAAATGTAAGGAATATGAAGAGTATGAAGAATATAGGTGTGCTTTTCGATTTGGACGGTGTTCTTGTGGACAGTGAGGGGGAATACTCGAAATTTTGGGGCGCTACCGGACGTAAGTTTAATGTGGGAGGAGAGACATTTGCCAATGATATAAAAGGCACTACGCTGGGGGAAATATTGCAGAACTTTCCGGAGAGTGAACGTGATGGTATAGTTGCTGCGCTTCATAAGTTTGAGGATGAGATGGAGTATCCATATTTTCCCGGTGTTCTGGATTTTCTGAAGGCATTGAAAGCCAATGGTATTCCATCAGCCATAGTTACAAGTAGCGATGATACCAAGATGAGTTTCCTATTCAGAAGACATCCGGAATTGCTCGACTATATCCAGGAGGTAATCACCGGTTCGATGGTAAAGCATAGTAAACCGGACCCCGAAGGATATCTGTTGGGCGCTTCCAAACTCGGACTTGCTCCGGAAGATTGCTATGTGTTTGAGGATTCTATGCAAGGTGTAGAGGCGGGCAGACGGTCGGGGGCTACTGTAGTAGCTGTCGCTACAACCAATTCAAGGGAACGTCTTGCTGGAAAAGGAAAATATATAATCGATAGTTTCCTCCAGTTGAGTGTCAAGGATGGAGAAGTGGTAGTCAGTTGAATGTTACTTTTGATATCAGCGGTCTATTGGGATATATATTAGATGAAAAATATCCCAATCGAGGTATATTCGATTGGGATACTTGAACTCGGCAGAAGCGTTTGTTAGTTCATGGGAGCAGCTTTAAAACTCATGTCCAGCCCTTTTACAGAGTGGGTGAGCGCGCCGACTGAAATGAAATCCACACCGCATTCGCCATAATCGCGAAGAGTGTCGAGGGTGATGCCTCCTGATGATTCTATTTCAACTCTACCGTTTATTAGTTTTACAGCCTCACGTGTGCGTTCTGGTGTAAAGTTGTCGAGCATTATACGGTCGATACCAGCAGCAAGTGCTTCGTTGATTTCATCGGTATTGCGTACCTCAACTTCTATTTTGAGGTCTTTCTCTTTTTCTGCAAGATACTTCTTGGCAGCATTGACAGCCTGAGTGATGCCTCCGGCAAAGTCGACATGGTTGTCCTTGATGAGAATCATGTCGAAAAGACCGATGCGGTGGTTGCAGCCTCCGCCGATGCGCACAGCCTCCTTCTCGAGCATACGCATGCCCGGAGTGGTCTTGCGGGTGTCGAGCACCTTGGTCTTCAGTCCTTCGAGACGTGCCTGATATTTTGCAGTTTGTGTTGCAATCCCGCTCATGCGCTGCATTATGTTGAGCATCACTCGTTCGGTCTGAAGAAGAGAACGCACTGGTCCCTCTACTTCAAATGCTATGTCGCCTGGCTTGACGTGGGTACCATCGTTGATGAAGACTGTCATCTTGAGGGAGGGGTCAAATTTCTCGAATACTTTTCGGGCTATATCTACACCTGCAAGGATACCCTCTTCCTTAACAATCAGACGCTGTTTGCCCTGCTCCTCAGCTGGAATAGTGCTGAGTGTGGTATGGTCGCCATCGCCGACATCCTCTGCAAAGGCAAGGGTCAGAAGGTCGTCAATAAGTTGGTCTTTTGTTTTCATATTGATATTTTAATATTATAAATTTTAAGTATAAACAGATGAAAATCGTGTTGCTCGCTGTCGGTAAAACCTCTACCGATTATTTAATAAAGGGTATTGATGGCTTCCTGAAGCGTATCAATCATTATGTGCCGATGGAGCTAAGCATAATTCCTGATTTGAAATCAACTAAAGCGTTGACCGAAGATACTCAGAAACAACGAGAAGGGCAGGCTATGATGTCGGCGCTGCAGCCGGGCGATGTAGTGGTGCTTCTTGATGAGCGTGGTAAGGAGTATACTTCCAGAGAGTTCGCTATGCAGATTGACCGAAAGATGGTGCAGGGAATCAAGCGCCTTGTATTTGTAATCGGTGGACCTTACGGGTTCTCGAAGGAGATGTACGATAGGGCGAATGAGAAAATCTCATTGTCAAAGATGACTTTCACTCATGAGATGGTACGTCTTTTCTTTGTTGAGCAGGTGTACAGGGCTATGACAATACTGCGGGGTGAGCCATATCATCACGACTGATGAGTGTGAGGATAGACTACAGATTGGCAATTTTGAAGAGGAGCCAGACTACTGCCATACCGACTAATATATATGCCACGGCACTACGGATGAAAACCCACAACCATGCGCTCTTACGGCGTGGTGACAGCCAGGTATAGAACCCGGCTGAAATCAAACCGAATGCAATCGTCGCGAGTATCCAGTATTCCAATTTCCCCATATCGGTTATTTCTTAAATTTACCGCCTTTGAGTCCGCCTTTTGCACCTCCTGAAAGTGAGAAGATGTTTTGGTCATAGCTTACGGTCTTCTGTCCCTGTTCACGCTTGCGCTTGAGTGCGAGGTGTACCAATCGGTCCATAAGTTTATCAAAAGGCAGACCGGTGGCTTCCCAAAGATAGAATGACAGAGAGCCGGGGATTGTGTTGATTTCATTGACAAATATTTCGTTGGTGTCATCATCCACAATGAAGTCGATTCGGCTTACACCATGACAGCTGAGCACTCGGAAGGTTTCTCCGGCGAGATAGCGGATTTTGTCTGTCATCTCCTGAGGTAGGTCAGCGGGTATACGCTTCTGTGATGCTTGCATTCCTTTGGCACCCTTGGTTCCGCCCATGTACTTATCCTCATACGATAGGATTTCCGCACTTTTGATTGGCTCTTCAAGTACTGAGGATTCATATTCGTCGCAATCACCGAGCACTGAGCAGTTGATTTCTTTCAGATTGTCAACCATGTGCTCCACAATGAGGCGCGCAGAGTATTTCTCGGCTACCTCGATTTTCTCAATCAGCTGTTCGCGGTTGCCGGCTCGGCCAATGCCGACGCTCGAACCGAGGTTGGCGGGCTTGACAATCACGGGATAGCCAATCTTGCTCTCGACTTTCTCCACAATCTCGTCACGGCGGGCAATCCATTCCTTGTCGGTGAACCATACATAATCCACCACAGGAATATCCTCGGCACGGAGAATCATCTTCATGGTGATCTTGTCCATACCGTTTGCACTTGCGAGTGTGTCACATCCGGCATAAGGTATACCGATAGTCTCGAGCACTCCTTCAAATATGCCATCCTCAACGTTTGAGCCGTGAAGCACGGGAATCACCACATCAAGTGTGGTAACCGGAGCCTTGCTGCCAAACATACCGGTAGGCTTGGAGCGGTAGAGGTTGTAATCACCATAGACCGGTTTCATGTACACCTCGGTGCATTTGGCAATAAGTGATGGTATGTCCCGGTAATTTGCAACATCAAAAAGTGCATCGCCGGTGTAATATTTTCCCTGTTTGGATATATATATGGGGGTTACGTCGTACTTGTCGCGGTTTATGGCATGCATTGCTTGCGATGCCGATATTACTGAAATTTCATGCTCGGTGGAACGACCGCCGAAGAATACTCCAATATTGGTTTTCATTATGTTTGGGTTGATTATGATTTGTATACCGGTTGGAATGATTTATTTGAATGTGTCAGGAAGGTCATTCTCGTAAAGAATGGTGTCCCCCGGACGAAGCATGGTAGCCAAGAGAGTCTGAGCTTCTGCAAAACTATTTACTTTATGTATCTTTGCAGTACGGGGTGTCACGCTTTCGATTCCTGCTACAATGGCTTCGCGGTTATATTCTCCCACTACTATTGCCACATCGGCACAATTGGCTATCTTGACACCGAAAGCTTCATTCAATTCGCTCTGGCGGTCGCCGAGCTCTATCATGCCTGGGGTGACTACGATTCGTTTCCCTTGTGTCATCATGGCAAGTACATCGAGAGCCATTTTCGAGCCTGTAGGATTTGAATTGAACGCATCGTCGATTATAGTTATACCACCAGGGGTGCGTTTCATGTTGAGTCTGTGTTCCACCTGCTCGATTTGGCTTACGGCGTAGCGGATTTTTCCCACAGGTACTCCGAGACGCAAACCGACTATGATTGCAGCCAGGAGATTTGATACGTTGCATTCTCCCACCAGACGTGTCTTGAATTCAATCTTTTCGCCGGATGGAGTGATTAGATTGAATGTCGTGCCCGTAGGTGAATATGTGATATCTTCGGCTGTGTATTCAGCCGCATCAGTAGCGGTGACGGCATAGCGTATACATTCCACATTGTTAACTTTGCGGTTAGCCACAAAGGGGAAGTCATCGTTTATTACTGCCAATCCGTCGGCAGGAAGTGAATCGACAAGCTCGAACTTGGTGCGCTGAACATTCTCGATAGTTTTGAATGATTCAAGATGCTGTTCACCGACAGCGGTTACGATTCCTATTTCCGGGTGGACGAGGTCACATATTTCTTTGATATCACCTGGTTGTTTCGCACCCATCTCCACGATAAATACCTCGTTGTAGGGTTTCAGATATTCGCGGATGGTTCGAATCACACCCATGGTGGTGTTGTAGCTTCCGGGTGTCATCATTACATCGAAATGCTCCGCAAGGATTCTGTTTAGATAGTGCTTGGTGCTTGTTTTTCCATAGCTGCCTGTCACACCAATGATTTTAAGGTCGGGCATTGAGGCGAGAATCCTCTTGGCATCATTGTAATACTTATCGTTGATATGTTTTTCCACAGGTTTCAGCAAATAGTTTGCCGCAAGGAGAAACAGATGCGAAAAGCAATAGATGAGTAGAGTATATATTGCGGCATATTCCAGAGGATAGCCATGGTGGAGGCAGAAGAGTATGACACCGGCAAGGGTGAGAGCCGCCAATACAAGCATTACTGACAGGATGCGCCATGCTCTGCGCGTCATCACCAGAGGCTTTTTGTATTTTTTACCAGCAAGAATAAATATGTTTATGATTGAAACGAGGCTTATTAAGTTGAGCGATACCAAAGGTACCGATAGTGTGGAGAGGGATGCAAGAACAACTGCTCCTGACACGAGACGCATGGTCGAAGTAGTATCCTGCGATGAAGAAAGCCAGCGGTTGTATCGTTCGTTCCGATATGAATTCTGCTGAAGCATCATAAGGTCACGCCTGAATTCAAGTATGACGTTGATTGCTGCTAATGTTATGGCTATGATAGCAATGGCTAACATCTTATAGGGAATAAAATGGTTATCAATGTTTATTTCTGACTGAGGAAACTGCGGAGCACGGCGGCAAACTGTGGCTGGTTATCCAGAAAACTGTAATGCCCGCATCCCGGGAATGACACTAATCCGGCATCGGGAATAAGTTTTTCCATTTTTTTAGCATCCTTAAGTGGAGTGGCAGTGTCGTTTTCTCCCCAGATTAGCAATGTTGGAGCTTTGATAAGAGGCAGACGGTCAGTTAAGTCTTCGTTGACCACCTTGGAAAGTATGCGGCGCATCATCGGAGTGGCATTGGCATAGTCACTTGAGCCGGCTTTCGCTCTTCGGGCATCCAGTAGCAACTCTGCATTCTCTTTGCCGTATAACATATACATAAGCCGTTTCATCAGCTTGAATGTGTATACTTTCCAATAGTAACGGAGTGAGCGGGTCGGTTTGATGCCGGCGGCATCAACGAGTATCATTTTCTCCACCGGATTACGTGAGGCATAGAGTATTCCTACCCTACCTCCGAAGGAGTGTCCTAAGAGGGTGGGGGATGTGATGCCGGTTTCTTTCACAAGGGCTTCAATCTGGCGGGTATACATCTCTACCCCCCACACATCGGTGGGTTCCTGAGAGTCGCCGAATCCAGGGAAATCGACATTAATCACTCTGTATCCGCACGACAAGGCAATCCGTTCCACCGATGCAAGAGTGGTGTGGTTGCATCCCCAACCATGCATCAGTATTATCACCTTATCCCCTGTCTCGGAATCAGTGTAGTGTAATTTCAATCCTTCTAATGATATCTCTTTGTCCATCGTTGCTAAATTAGGTACAAAGGTAGGAAAAAAGGGTCAAAATATGCAACTGACAGCACTTAAAATTAAAAAATAAAAACAGAACCTGTGGAAGTGGCACTATGGCACAAAAAGATTTTGATATGCACGTTTTCTTAAGTACTTTTGCAACCGGATAAAAATTGCTTATGGTATACCTGTACCGTTAATTTATATTAATCCATGCTATTAAAAAGAGTTTAAATCAGTCCCATGTAACTTTTAACACAGTTTATTGATGAAAACAAAAATATTTTCTACTATTCTGTCGCTGACACTGATTGGGTGTGGCTCCCATTCGCACGAAGATGCCGCGGACGTTCATAATGAAGCAGAAGAGCATCATCACCACGATGAGGATGAGATTATAGTCAAACCAGAGGATGCCAAGCGATTTGGTATAGGAGTCGAAGTAGTGGCTGCCACGCCGTTCAATGAGGTGGTGAAGGTGATAGGTGAGGTGCTCCCTGTTGCATCAGACCAGGCTATTGTCTCAGCCCCCACATCAGGTATTGTAAGGCTCGCCGGTGGAATCACTCAAGGCTCAGGCGTGACAGCAGGTCAGCGGATAGCGTCAATTTCAGCAAAAGGTGTTACTGGCGGTGACCCGAATGAGGCTGCGAAAGTGACTCTTGACGCTGCGAAAAGAGAACTGGACCGAATAACACCTCTGTACGATGACGGTATAGTTATAAAGAAAGATTATAACGATGCGCTGCAGGCATACGAGTCGGCAAAGACTGCTTATAGCCGACCGGCGGCAGGTGGTGGTGCATCATCTCCGATTAATGGTATTGTAAGCAATATGATGGTTGCAGATGGAGAATATGTTGAGGCGGGACAGCCTATAGCTACTATAGCACGTAGCACACGTCTGACTCTCAAGGCTCTCCTTCCGCAAAAATATATATCGTTCTTACCGCTGATTGAGACTGCAAATATCATCCCAGCACAGTCGGAATCGGTAATTTCACTAAAGGAGAATGGTGGCAAGCTATTGTCATCGTCAGTGTCAGGTGGTAATGATATCCAGGGTTATATTCCTGTGTATTTTACTTTTGATAACAATGGCGCTGTGGCACCCGGTTCTGCTGCTGATGTGTATCTTATTGGCAATATGAGAGGTGCAGCTTTGACTGTCCCTGTGTCAGCTCTGACCGAACAGATGGGTGAATCGTTTGTCTATGTGAAGGAGGATGACCATGGGTATGATAAACGTAATGTGAAGGTGGGACGCAACGATGGCAAAAGAGTGGAAATATTGTCGGGAATAGCTGAGGGTGACTCAGTGGTTACACAAGGTGTTACTTTTGTTAGACTTGCCGAAACATCAACTGTGGTCCCGGAAGGTCATTCACATTCTCATTAATTTATCAGGGTAACGATGCTAAACAAGATAATAAAGATATCGCTTAATAATCGTATGGCAGTGATAGTACTGTCTGGATTACTGTTGCTATATGGAATGTTTGTGCTTCTGCGCACTGAGGTAGACATTTTCCCCGACTTGAATGCTCCTACAGTGGTTGTGATGACCGAGGCGCCGGGAATGGCTCCTGAGGAGATAGAAAAGGTGGTTACCTATCCGGTGGAAACAGCTGTCAACGGTGCTGCCGGTGTCAGACGTGTGAGGTCATCATCCGCTACCGGTTTCTCAGTTGTGTGGGTAGAATTTGACTGGGGCACAGATGTGTATCGCGCACGTCAGATAGTGACTGAAAAACTTTCGGAAACAGAAGGAAATCTCCCTCCCGGTGTGGGAAAGCCAACTCTCGGTCCGCAATCTTCCATTTTAGGTGAGGTGCTTATAATCGGTCTTACGGCTGATTCCATAACTTCCCAGGAGCAGTTGCGCACTCTCGCTGACTGGCAAATCAGACCGCGTCTGCTATCGCTTTCAGGCATTTCACAGGTCTCGGTGATTGGAGGTGATGCCAAAGAATATCAGATTAGGTTGCAGCCAGGCGCCATGTATAAGCATGGGGTGTCGCTCACTGAAATCCGTGATGCCGTTGCTAATATGAACAATAATGCATCGGGTGGGGTGCTATATGAATATGGTAACGAGTATCTTATAAAGGGTGATATCTCTACCAACGACATTGAGGAACTTGGTGCCACCGTGATTAAAAGCGATGAGAATGGGGTAGTGCGCCTTGATGACGTGGCTGAAATCGCCACAGGTGCACAGCAGCCTAAATTAGGATTGGCATCGCTCAATACCAAACCGGCAGTGCTTCTTACCGTGACAAAGCAACCGGCAGTGGGTACCATAGAGCTTACAGAAAAGATTGACGAGCAGCTGGAGCAGCTGAAATCCACTCTTCCCGCAGATGTTAAAGTGTCAACTGATATCTTCCGGCAATCGGATTTTATAGCAAATTCAATAGGTAATCTGCAGGAATCACTGTTTGTCGGTGCCATTTTTGTGATTGTGATTCTGTTCTTCTTCCTAATGAATGTCAGAACTACACTTATATCGCTTGTGGCACTTCCACTGTCAATCATTGTTACAGTCCTTGTGCTTCATTTCATGGGATTGACAATTAACACTATGAGCCTTGGTGGTATAGCCATAGCAATAGGTTCACTGGTGGACGATGCGATAGTTGACGTTGAAAATGTATATAAGCGTCTGCGTGAGAATCTGAAGAAGAAAGAACCGATATTGAACGTGGTCTATAATGCATCGAAGGAGGTGCGTCTTCCTATCTTCAATTCCTCTCTCATTATAATGGCGAGCTTCCTGCCTCTGTTTTTCCTGGATGGTATAGAAGGTAAGATGCTGAAGCCACTCGGCATTTCATTTATTGTGGCTCTGATTGCTTCAACAATCGTGGCTCTTACAGTCACACCGGTGCTGTGCAGCTATCTTCTCGGTGGAGACAAAGTGAAGAAAAGTCTTGACAGGGAATCGTGGGTGGCTGCCAAGCTTCGTGTCGCTTACTCAGGGGTTTTGAAAAAATCGTTTGCACATATCCGTCCGATATTTATCGGTACTACATTGCTGTTTGTGGTGGCAATAGGTGTCTTTTTCACCCTTGGTCGAGGCTTTCTTCCATCGTTCAACGAGGGGTCGCTGACTATAAATGTCAGCACATTGCCTGGAATTTCATTGGAGGAGAGTGACCGTCTTGGCAGAGAGGCAGAGAAAATAATTCTGTCGATGCCAGAGATTTCAACAGTAGCGCGAAAGACTGGTCGTGCCGAACTTGACGAGCATTCCCTTGGTGTGAATGTCTCGGAGATTGAAGCGCCCTATAAACTTGAGCATGGTCGGGACCGCAAGGAACTTCTGGCTGATTTGCGTCACAAACTCTCACATATTCCAGGTGCCAACATTGAGATAGGACAACCTATCTCACACAGAATTGATGCAATGCTATCGGGTACAGAGGCGCAGATTGCAATAAAATTGTTTGGTGATGACCTGACACAGCTGTATAATATCGGTAATAAAATCAAGTCGGCGGTATCGTCGGTTGAAGGTGTTGTTGATGTGAATATTGAGCAACAGGTACAGCGTCCGCAACTCGACATACGTCCTCGTCGTGGTATCCTTGCATACTATGGAATACCTATGGGAGAATTTGCCGATTATATCAATGTGGCACTTGGTGGCGAAAAGGTCTCTCAGGTTTATGAAAATGGGATTCCTTATGACTTGACTTTGCGCATGGATGCGGGAAGCCGCAGTTCCATAGAGGATATATCCAATCTCATGATTGATACACCAAAGGGCAAGGTGCCTTTGAGCACTGTGGCAGAAGTCGTGTCGGCTACCGGTCCCAATACTATCAATCGCGAGAATGTGAGTCGCCGAATTGTGATATCAGCTAATGTCGCAGATAGGGATTTGAGAAGTGTGGTAAATGATATCCGCGATGAGATTGATGAAGATATAAAATTGCCTGAAGGCTACTATGTGACTTATGGCGGACAGTTTGAGAATGAAGCTAAGGCTTCTCAGACGCTTGCATTGGTGTCGCTGCTTGCGTTGGTGATAATATTCCTATTGCTTTACGCTCAGTTCCATAACACAACACAGGCGATGATAATCCTCCTCAATATGCCTCTCGCTATTATCGGTGGTATATTCATGTTGCGTTTTACTTCTGGTGAGCTGAATATCCCTGCTATCATCGGTTTCATATCATTGCTTGGTATCACCACCCGAAACGGTATGTTGCTGATGTCGCGCTATGACCAGCTCCGTGAGGAGGGAGAGAGTCTGATGGACCGTATAATGCATGGCTCCACTGACCGTCTGAATCCGATTCTGATGACGGCATTAAGTTCGGCACTCGCCTTGATTCCCCTTGCTATCAATGGGGACAAGCCAGGCAATGAGATTCAGTCGCCGCTCGCATTGGTGATACTCGGCGGGTTGCTGACCTCAACTGTGCTTAATATTTTTATTGTGCCATTGGCATATTATCTCACTGAGCGTCGCAATGCGGCGAAAGTAAAGACCGAAACGATAAGTAACTCTTAGAGCATGTTAAAAAATTGGTATTAAACATCCTCTTAAAAACCAACAATAGACTGATGAGACGTATATATCTACCGTTGCTATTTGTATTGAACGCATTCATGGTCACAGCTGACAATTTCAGCGAAGCTATGAACACAATAGTCAGCAACAACCTTTCCGTTAAATATAATGAAGCGTCCGATGCCGCAAAGCTTGAGGAGATGAGGGGTGAAAATATCCTTGAGGCTCCTGAAGTTGAATTTGAGCATGTATGGGGCGCGGAGAATATTGGTAGAAAATGGAATCTTTCCGTGTCGCAGTCATTTGACTGGCCCGGGGTGTATAAAGCCCGAAAAGAGTCCATCCGTACATCGGGAGTCGCCATGCAGTATCTGCGTGAATCTGCCATGCTTGATGTCCGAGCTGAGGTGAAGACTGCTTTGATTGACCTAATCTATACCCGTCAGAAGATTGATGCCATCTCTGGCTTATCGGAAAGTATGGGTAAACTGGTGGAAATCTACCGCACGGCTGTCGAAAAGCGTGAACTTACACGATTGGACTACAATAAGGCTGTGCTTGAAAAGATTGACATGGACCGGGAGCTTAAATCTCTTAAAGGGGAACTTGCGGTATTGGTATCCCAATTGGAAGCTCTTAACGGTGGAAAGTCAGTTAGTTCTATCATTGAAAAACTTGGGGATGAGTATCCCGGTTATACTCTGTCGGACTTAGTGCCAAATACTGATATGGTGAAGGAGCGCGACCCTCAGTATGCTGCAGCTATGGCATCGATTGATGCCAATAAATCGTTGGTAAAGGTTGAGAAATTGAACCGTTTTCCCGGATTCTCTTTGGGGTATGTCCATGAATATGAGATGGGTGAGAAGTTCAACGGTTTCTCAATTGGCATTACTTTGCCGTTTCTTACCGGAAAGAGCAAGCTTAAAGCTGCCCGTCTTCAAACAGAAGCGTTGAATTACGAAGCCGATATGCAGCTTACCCAGCGTGTGGCAGAGCTCAACGGCACCTATCGACAGGCTGTTGCGCTTCATGATTTGATAGAGCAGTCAGAACCAGTAATTATGGATGGTGCTAATTTCGAATTGCTTAAAAAAGCATTGGATGGAGGTCAGATTTCATTGCTGACCTATCTGCAGGAAGTGCATTATTTCCGTGCAGCACAGAGTGATTTCCTTGACACGGTATATCAGTATCAGCTTGCCTTGGCTAAATTGTCACGATACCATTAAATGTGTGTTTTTATCAATTTTCTTGAAATCATTTTTTTAGTATAATTAAATCAATCGCCCTAAGACCATCCGGTCTTAGGGCGATTGATTTTTAAGAACTGTTATTTAAAGCCGATGTTCACTCTCGTGTTATTCGGTTATCTCTGCAGGCAGTGTCGGCATGGCACCCTGCTGGGTACAAACGAAGGCCGAGGTCTCAACCGCTTTCTTATGTGCGTCGGCAACAGGTTTCCCTTTAAGTATATTGGCTATGAATGCAGCGGTGAATGAGTCGCCGGCGCCCACTGTATCGGCAACCTCCACTTTGGGTGTGGGCTGGAACGATACGTTGCCGGGAGTGAATACATAGCTGCCGTTGATGCCGCAGGTAAGGATGAGCATTTTCAGATTGTATTTTCCCAGCAGAATCCAGCACTTGTCCTGAAGGTCAATGCCCGGATAGCCGAACATGCGGCTTACAGTTACGAGTTCTTCGTCGTTGATCTTGAGGATATTGCAACGCTTCATTGAGTTGCACAGTATCTCCTTGTTATAGAATCCCTTGTCGCAGATTAACATCAAATACTATCAGGCGTTCATCATCTTGTGGCATGGCGTCGAGGAACCGGTTGATAGTATTGCGTGACACAACGTTGCGCTGGGCTAACGAACCGAAACAAACTGCACGGGTACGGGTGGCAAGTGATTCCAAACGGGCGGTGTATGGGATATTATCCCATGCTACGTTCTCCTTTATTTCGTATTGCGGGATTCCGGCTTGGTCAATTTCAACTTGTACTGTCCCTGTGGGATAAGGTACGGTTTCTATTAAGTGTTTTACTCCTTTTTGGTCAAAATTTTCAAGAAGCTCTGCTCCGAGAGCATCATCACCAATGGCGCTAACCGCCCGGCTTTCAAGTCCGAATTGTCCCACATGATAAGCGAAATTGGCGGGGGCACCTCCTATTTTCTTTCCTTCAGGGAGAACATCCCAAAGGGCTTCCCCCATACCTACTACTACGTCGTTCATGAGCATTATTTTTTAGGGTGGTTAATTTCAATTAGTTCTTTTTATTTTTAACGTGTAATACAACAGATATATTACACCAAGTGTCATTATGGCTACGGCTCCTGCCTGTCCGATTGCATCGGCGGCATAACCCATGGCAAGAGGGAAGACAGTTCCACCGAAGAGTCCCATTATCATGAGTCCTGACACTTCATTCTTTTCATCGGGTGAGGATGTGAGCGCCTGTGCGAAAATAACGGAGAATACGTTTGAATTACCGAAACCTATCATCCCGATTCCGACATAGAGAGCTGAAAGCGATTCACTCACAAAAAGTATTCCCATTGCGACAAACATCATCACCACACTGAATCCGAAGAATAGTTTCGGAGAGATGGAACGAAGCAGAAACGCCCCCATGAAGCAACCTGCGGTACGGAAAATGAAATATATGCTTGTAGCGAAACCGGCTTCCTCGAGAGGGAGTGAGAGGCGTTCCATTATAATTTTAGGTGCTGTGGTGTTGGTGCCAACATCAATACCTACATGGCACATTATACCAAGGAAGCACAGTAGAATAAACGGTTTGCCGAGTAATTTGATACATTCTTTGATACCTGAAGCTTTGTCAGCCTGTTCCTCTTCGATTGGTGTGGCACCGAGCGCTGAGATTGACAGGAAGCTTATGGCAGCGTAAATTACGAATAGGGCACGCCATCCCAGACCGAATGTGGGCAGATAGGTTGTGGCTCCCCATGCTGCGAGGATAGGTGCGAGGAAGGAGGCTATGGCTTTGACAAATTGCCCGAATGTGAGGGTAGAAGCCAGCTTGTCACTGCTGATAAGGTTGGTAACGAGAGGGTTAAGTGAAGTCTGCATTATAGCGTTGCCGATGCCAAGCAGGGAGAATGATATGAGCATGGTCATATAGCTATCGCTTGTGATAGGGACCACAAGAGACAACGCTGTGATTCCAAGGCTTATCAGTACAGTCTTTTTTCTGCCTATCCTGTTCATTAGCATACCGGTGGGAACAGAGAATATCAGAAACCAGAAGAATACCAGCGAGGGGAAGAGGTTGGCCTGGGAGTCGGTGAGTCCGAGGTCTTTCTGCACATAGTTGGAGGCTGTGCCTACGAGGTCCACGAAGCCCATGGCGAAGAAGCAGAGCATCACCGGGATGATCTGTAGAATGGCGCTTTTACGTCCGGCAACGAGAGATTGGGTTGAGTCCATAGTTATACAATCGGTTATTTTGTTTTCAATGAATATACTTTAAGATTTGTTACTTTTGCATTTCCGCCATTGGCACTGAGTGATAAGGTGGTATAAGGAGTGGTGGGGAATACAAGATTGGTCATCACAAATCTGCCATCCTTCTCAAATAGTTCTATGCTTGAGCGGTCAACGAAAATACGGAGGCTGAATTTTCCGTCGGTTTCATGGGTTGGGGCGATGGTCACAGCTGGAAATTCCTGACTGAAATCCACCAGACCGCTTTTCATGCGGTCAAATGAGATATCTTTTGAGTCGCTGTTGTAGGTGATGAGTACTTTTTCGTCTATACTGTTTTTTAACTCGAGCGAAATTTCTTTAGCTTTTCCTGCGTCAATATCCATGACTATTTCGCAAATACCATCAGAAGGTAATGAGAAAGTCTTTGCCTTGGGTTTTAGCGTCAGTTTTGATGACTGCACAGATAGATTGCCTCGCAAAGCCAACAGTTCGGGAGATGGAATGCAGAATGCATAGATTTGACCGTCGGAGTCCTTGAACAGCCCTATCTCGCGGGGTAGAGTATTGGCACTTCTGAATTGCATGGTGGGGACTTCGGCTGCGTATTGCCAGTTGCTCATCCATCCGATTACGGTACGACGGTTGTCGGGGGCATCACTCCAACTAACGGTTGCATAATGGTCCTTGCCATAGTCAAGCCATTTTGTAGGGACTTTCCCGTCTGCATCAGTGTCGGCTTTAAAGGTTTTCCCGTCAAAATCGCCTATAAAATATTGAGTAGCACTTCCGCCGAAGGGACCTCCCGGGTTAAGGTTGCACAGCAACATCCATTTCTTTTCAGATGTACCATCTACATTGAGTTCGAAAAGGTCGGGACATTCCCATACTCCATCCTGAGCGCCTAAACCTTTACCAAAGCTACTTTGGAGGGTCCATGTCTTCAAGTCAGGAGAGGTGAATATTAACATTTCATGGTCAAGTGCGTGGGCGAGCACGAGGTTCCACTCGTTAGTTTTTGAATTCCAAAACATATTTGGGTCACGTGCCTCACTCTCAAGGGTGAGAACGGGATTACCGGGATATATATTGAAACTGTTGCCATTGTCGGTGCTCCATGCAAGACTTTGCATCTGGCTTGTTCCGGCTGAGGTGTAAAGTGTCACCACAGCATCCTGACCGAATCCGGTAGTGTTATTGGTGTCGATTGCAGAACTGCCGCTAAATACTGTTCCCAGTCCGTTAGGCTCAATGGCAGCCGGATGATGCTCCCAGTCCACAAGATTTGTAGATGATGAGTGTCCCCAGGTCATGTTCTGCCATTTGGAGCCGTAAGGATTCCACTGATAATAAAGGTGCCATACACCATCTTTATAGAACATACCGTTGGGGTCGTTCATCCATCCATATTGAGGTGTGTGATGGAAAGCCGGACGGTATTTGTCACGGTTGGTAACATCGATTGTGTCAGTAACGCTGAAATTGTTCCAACAAGCATCCTCCTTAGCTTCGCGGACAGTGGCTCGGTTCTGTGAGGTTACTATGTCAAGGAGTACCTTGTGCCCTTTGTAAGGGGAGAGGTCAAGGGGAACAGTATAGTCAACCTTCGATTTCGCCATTCGTACATATATGGTACGTTCGAGCTTTCCGTCCACGAGAACGTTGACTTTGGCGTCATCATTTGATTCCTGAACTGGTAGGAGGAGGTAGTTTCCATCTCCGGTGATGCGGACAAGGGTGTTGTTTACACCAAGATGCTCTATCTGGACTCCCGAATTGGAGGCTTCAAGAGTTCCTCCAATTGACGAGAGTGCCATGATAAAAGGAATTACTGCTTTGACTGCTGATTTCATGTTATTATTATTTTTTCTGATTCATTATTAAAAAACAATCTTTCTTACCTTTAAAATTATTCCTTGGAACGTGTGACCTAAAATGAATTTAGAAATGTACTGTATGGTATTACACTTGGTATTATACTCGGTTGGAATTTCTAATGCAAAACTAATATAAATTGCCGGCACACGATATGAAAAATTGAGCATAAGCGAGTACAAATGTTGCATTGCGCAAAATTTAGGATGTTATGCACTGTTTTTCATATTTTTATCATTAAATTTGTGACACCACAAATAAGTAATGATTATCTCAAGCTATAAAATTACCATGAACAGACTCATAGCGATTTTTTTGATTGCACTCTTTTCAATATGTACAGTAGGCTGCCGGGAATCAAAGGTATATCGTATCGGAGTGTCCCAATGTAGTGAAGATGACTGGCGCCGCAAGATGAACGATGAGATAGAACGTGAGGTGATGTTTCACAATGATGCTCAAGTAGAGATTCGTTCGGCCGACGATAGTAATGAAAAGCAGATTGCCGACATACGATATTTCATGGAGAATAATTTTGATATCATAATTGCCGCTCCTAATGAGGCAGAGGCAATCACACCTATTATAAAAGAGGCTTATGAGTCGGGCATACCGGTACTGTTATTTGACCGTAATATAAATGGTGATACCTATACTTCATTTCAGGGTGTTGACAATCAAGGTATAGGCTGGTCAGCGGCTCATTATGCCCGTCATCTTGCCGGTGATGGCGGAAAAGTGATAGAAATACATGGATTGAAAGGTTCCACTCCGGCAAGCGAGCGTCATGACGGATTTGTGAAATGTCTGAAAGCTGAAGGAGGTTTGACGCTTGTCGCGAGCGAATACGGCGATTGGAATTATGAGAATGCCGCCATTGTAGCAGACTCACTGCTGAGGCTCTATCCGGATGTTGATATAATATATGCACATAACGACCGAATGGCTATAGCTGCTTCTGATATGGCTGATAAGCATGGGGTAAAACCATATATAATAGGTATAGATGCTGCTCCTGAAATCGGTATCAAAGCAGTGGCTGAGGGGGTGATTGATGCGACATTCCTGTATCCTACCGAGGGACACAGACTGATACGTACTGCTCTTTCAATCCTTAAAGGGGAGCCATTTGAGAGGGTGGTGTCATTACCGATTCCATCAGCTGTCGATAAGTCAAATGCTGATATACTCTTGCTCCAGAATGAATCATTGAAAGAGGAAACGTCTAAAATGAGAATGCTTAAGACCCAGGTAGATGATTATTGGTCAAAACATTCTGTGCAGACCACGTTGTTCTATGCTTCCATTGCTATATTGATGCTTTTGTTCGGATTCCTGTTTCTGTTGCTCCGCGCTTTCTGGCAGCGCAAGAAGCATCAGCAGATTTTGATGGCACAGAATAAACTCCTGGAAGAACAGCGAGACCTGCAAAAGAGACTTAACGAGCAGTTGAACGAGGCTACACAATCGAAATTGGTGTTTTTTACAAATGTCTCACACGATTTGCGCACACCGCTTACACTGATATCAGAGCCAGTGGAACAATTGGTTGAAGCCGATAATCTTACACCTCATCAACATACCCTTATGAAAATCGCCGATAAGAATGTCAAGATTCTCAGACGGTTGATAAATCAGATACTTGACTTCAGAAAATATGAGAACGGGAAGTTGAATCTGAACCTGAGCGAGGTGGATTTTGGCTTATTAGTGGCTGAGTGGGCTGAATCGTTTTATGGAATTGCCAGAAAACGGGATATTAAATTATCGGTGGATGTCAGGATGGAAAAAGGTACAACCATTGCAATTGATGTAGAGAAAATGGAAAGAGTATTTTTCAATCTTATGTCAAATGCTTTTAAGTACACGCCAGATAACGGTAGGATTACGTTTGCTTGCCGAATAGAAGATGAAAAACTTGTTTTTTCAGTTACCGACACCGGTGTGGGTATAAGCGGCAACGATTTGGGCAATATTTTTGAACGATTCTATCAAGTTGACAAGGTGCATCCTACAGGGTCAGGGATAGGACTATCGCTTGTGAAAGCATTTGTAGAGCTTCATGGTGGAGCGATTTCGGTGAAAAGTGAACTTGGCAAAGGCTCTGAATTCATAGTCAGTATACCGGTGAAACATGTTGGCTCTCAGCCTGACGCCTATAGTTGTACAATGGCTGAAAGTGATGTGCTTGCCGAATTGGATAATGTTGAGCAGCATACTGAAGAGCAAGGTGGGGACAAGCCTTTGCTGCTTGTTGTGGATGATAATGATGACATACGCAAACTTTTAGGCGAATTATTTAGCAATGAATATAACATTGTTACGGCATCTAATGGACAGGAAGGTGTGAGACTCGCTGCCAAATATGTGCCTGATTTGATAATATGCGATGTCATGATGCCTGTGATGGATGGGCTTGAATGTTGTCGCCGAATCAAAGATGAAATCTCTACCTCTCATATACCGGTACTTATGCTTACGGCCTGTTCGATGGATGAACAGAGAGTGCAGGGGTATGAGAGTGGGGCGGATGGATATGTCTCTAAGCCTTTTAACAGTGCCGTGCTTCGCTCGCGTTGCCGCAATCTGATAGCTAACCGTAAACGAATAAAAGATTTATGGCTTGGTAATAGCACTGTTGAACGAGTGATGACTGATAGCGATGATGCCAAACCGCGTCGTCAACCTGATGTGGAAAATGAGTTTTACGCTAAATTTCTTGAAATATTCAGGAGTGAAATGGGAAATCCTGACCTGAATGTAGACCAGCTGGCATCAAAAATGGGACTGGGGCGTTCGCAGTTCTATCGAAAGATAAAGGCTTTGACAAATTATTCCCCGGTAGAGTTGTTGCGCAGTTTGCGACTGAAGCAGGCAAGGGAACTGCTCACCACAACAGATAAATCAATAAGTGAGATTGCGTATGAGGTTGGGTTCTCTACACCGGCGTATTTCACAAGATGCTACAGAGAGGCGTACGGTGAAACTCCCACAGACCTTAGAGATAAGATAGCGCCAAAGTGATGTGGGGTAGATAGTATCGCTTCGCAGTCACACGAATGAAAGGATGGATAAAAATGTTGCCAAAAGTATTAATAATCGTGCATCCGCTGAATTTTAATAGCTGATGCAACATCAGTGACATTGATAATTACAATAGTGACATACCTTTGCGTCAGAAATTAATCTAAAACCAATCGAAAAAATCAACATGAAAAAAGCAATTCTCAGTGCAATCATGCTATTAGTTATAGCAATAGTGGCACAGGCACAAAACATCACGGTGCATGGGACTGTTGTTTCAGCAACTGATTCCGAACCTTTAATTGGGGCAAGCGTAGTGCCTGAAGGAAAAGGGGCACTTGGCGTGGCTACCGATATTGACGGTCGATTTGAATTGACCGTGCCTGAAGGTACAAATCTCGTTATTTCATACGTAGGGTTCAAATCTGTAACCCTTCGCGCCGAGTCATCCATGTCGGTAATTCTTCACGAGGATACCGAGATGCTCGATGAAGTGGTAGTGGTAGGATATTCTTCAGAAAAGAAATCAGATTTGACCGGTTCGGTATCGGTAGTGAAGATGAAAGATGTGGCTGATACGCCTACCGGAAATGTTATACAGGCATTGCAGGGTAGGGTAGCCGGTATGACCGTGACCACTGATGGCACCCCTGGCGGTCTGAGCACAGGCACATCGATTCGTGGTGCTTCATCATTCCGTGGTGATGCCAATGGTCCCCTCTATGTGATAGATGGTGTAATGACCCGTGAAAATCCTGGAACTATCCTCAGCAGCAATGACGTGGAGTCAATTCAGGTTCTCAAGGATGCGGCATCGGCTTCAATCTATGGTGCACAGGCTGCAAACGGTGTGATTATCATTACCACAAAACGAGCTAAAAAAGGTGAGGCACATGTGACATTCGATGCCACTCTCACTATGCAGACCTACAATAGCGGACTGGACTTGCTTGATGCTTATGAGTGGGGCGACGTGTATTGGTCAGCTTATAAATATGCTCACAATGGCTCTACACCCTCATCTGCTATCTATGGCAATGGTGCCACAGCCCAGTTGCAAACCTACACGAATCTTAACGGAGTGAATGTGGCTCCTCAGACCACCGACTGGGAAGATGAAATACACCGCACAGCATTAATGCAGACCTATAGCCTCGGACTGTCGAAAGGGTCTGAATCAGGTTCCTCATCCCTGTCGCTGAGTTGGCTTGACCATGATGGTATCGTAAAGGGCTCAGATTTCCAGCGTGTGAATTCACGATTCAGTTCTGATTACGGCTTCCTTAACAACCGACTTAGAGCCGGTGGAAATGTTGCTGTGAACTGGTGGCGTGCCCACTATATGCCCGATGGTGCAGAGGAAAATGCGGTGAAGCAACATCCGGCAAAGGCTGTGTATGATGAATCCGGTGTCTATGTTGACCAAATTAATGATGTGCTTGGCGATGCACAGAATATGATGCGCCTAATCAATAACAATAAAAACAATAAGCATGAATATTGGCGTGTGTTCGGAAATGCTTATCTGCAGATAGAACCGATAAAAAATCTTATACTCAAGACAAATTTTGGTATAAATTACTATAATGAGACCAACAAGACATTTGAGCCCAAGTGGCTGCGCGATGATACTAATAAGCTAACCCAGTCGACAGCAAAGAACACAGATTGGGTATGGACCAATACAGCCCAGTATAATGTCGATTTCGGTAAGAACTCTTTGATGGCTCTTCTCGGTGTGGAATCGAAAAGATATCATAATGAGAATTTCTTTGGATATGGAACCGGATTGGAAATTGAGGACCCGAACTATATTTACTTGAGTAACGTGACCTCTAATAAAAATGTCGGAGCCGGAGCTTCAAATTACTCTATGTTCTCGGGTTTCGGTAAATTCAATTATACGTATGATAATAAGTATTTGCTATCAGTGACAGTGCGTCGCGATGCTTCTTCCCGTCTTTCACATGACCATAATTATGATTGGTTTCCCGCTATATCGGCCGGATGGCGCATATCACAGGAAAAGTTTATGGAGAGCACCCGTACATGGCTCTCAGACCTTAAGATTCGTGGTTCATGGGGTATTAACGGTAATGACTTGATTGATAATGAGGCGTTCTATGCCAAATATCTTATGAGCCTTGACAGAGGTAGTTATAATATGAGTGGTGATGGTGTCACTCTTTCACCCGGAGCATTTCGTATCCGTACTACTAATCCGGACCTTAAGTGGGAAAAAACTTATCAGACCAATTTCGGGTTTGATGCCGGTTTCTTTAATAATCGTTTGACTGTGTCATTTGATTACTTCTTCAAGGAAACTAAGGATATGTTGGTGGAGAAGCCGTATATTGCAACCATAGGTGAAGGTGGTTACTGCTGGTATAATGGCGGCGAGATGACTAATAAAGGTGTGGAAGGTCAAATCAATTGGCGTACTTCTGTGAATAAGGATTTTAGCTATGAGGTAGGATTTAATTTCACTGTGTCGAAAAACAAAGTGACAGACTTGCTTGATGATATTTATTATTCATACGGAGGTGGTTATGCCGGTCATTCATTGGTGGGTCAATCACTTGGCTCATGGATGGGATTCAAGACTGATGGAGTATTCAGAACTCAGGAAGAGGTTGATGAGTACTGCAGCAAGTATCAGGTGGAATTCGGTCGCCCGGCTGTAGGTCGAATAAAGTATGTCGATGCAGATGGAGATGGCAAAATAAATTATAATGACCGTACATGGCTGGGATGTGACTTGCCAAAAGCTCAGTTCGGATTAAGTCTGGGCGCAAATTGGCGTGGTTTTGACATGAATATGTTCTTCAGCGCGATTGTTCGTGATGCATTCAACAATTCCAAGTACTACACTGATTTGTTCCAATGCTGGAACGGTAACCATGGAGCCCGTCTGCTTACCGCTGCGAATGCTTATGATAATTTCCTCCAGACCGGAATTTATGATTGTGACACACCAGCGCCTACGACTGACAACTCAAACAATGAGCATGAAGTGTCAGAATTTCATATCGAGGATGGCTCATTCCTGCGCATGAAGACATTTACCCTTGGTTACTCACTGCCTGAAGGCTTGCGCAGCAAGTTGAGAATGTCGAATGCCCGTATATATTTCCAGGCTCAGAATCTGTTCACTATTACAAATTACTCAGGCGCTGACCCTGAAGGACTTGGCTATCCTTACGCTATGCCCCGACAGTATACATTTGGTTTGCAGTTCGGTTTCTAATCTTAATATCTAACTCCATAAAATATAGAATAAAATGAGACTCAATAATATATTCCTTACACTCGCTTGCTCGATGTCATTGATGAGTTGCAGTGAAGATTTTCTTGAAAATAAGCCGCAGGGTAGCCTTTCGGATGGCGTCATGACATCACAGGCTGCAATCGACCTTCTGGTTAATTCTGCTTATGCATCACTTTCGGGCTTTACAAATGAGCAGGGAGACCCTTGGGTACGTCCCACGTCCAACTGGAGCTTCGGAGAAGTTCGTGCTGATAATGCTTACAAAGGTGGCGGTGGCGAAGGTGATATATGGGATGTGCATGCGATGGAGACATTTCAGGTGCAATCGAACAATGGAAACCTTGATGGGAAATGGTTTAATCTGTATAGCCAGATTTCACGCTGCAATGCCGCTCTGAGAGTGCTCAATAATGTAAATGATAGTGAGCTTCCAGTGAAAGCCTCACGTATAGCCGAAATGAAGGTGCTTCGCGGACATTTCTACTTTGAACTCGTAAGATTGTTTAACAAGGTGCCATACATGGATGAGAATCTCTCGGAGACTGAATATGTGAATGTGCCGAATGATGAGTTCTCTCGTGAGGAGCATCTGGCTCGTATAGCTAACGATATGATAGAAGCATCCAAAGATTTGCCTGAACGTCAGGCGGAAGTAGGGCGCATCAATCGTAATATCGCGCTCGCTTATGCTGCCAAAGTGAAGCTTTATCAAGCTTATGAGCAGGACCCGCAGACTCATGCTGTGACATCAATCAATAAATCACTTTTGAAAGAGGTAGTTGAACTTATTGACCGTCTGCAAGGCTATGATTTGCTTCCGGACTTTCAAGGGCTTGACCTTGTGGCTAACGAGAATGGTGTTGAGTCAGTGTTTGCAATCCAGTATTCAATGAATGACGGTTCAGGTGATGCCGGTAGAGTAAACTGGAGTAATCTTCTCAACTCGCCAGGCGGCAACAGTCCGTATCACGGTGACGGATTTTTCCTTCCTTCACAGGATTTGATTAATGCTTATCAGACAGATGATGCCGGTCTTCCTGTATTTGATTATCAGTCGAAACCTGATTATAGTGTTGTGACATTCATCGATGACAACCATCAGACATTGAGTAATGTGGAGCCAAATGTAGACCCACGCCTTGACTTTGTAGTAGGTCGTCCGACAATTACTTATAAGACATACACTGCTACCCCTTGCCAGTCATGGGTGCGCGACAGAGGCGTGTATGGGCACAACTGCGCCAAACGATTCTGGGTGTCACCCGAGTCACCCGACATGTATCAAGGTTGGCCTTGGGGTGCATCACAGCTCAACTGGCAGATAATCCGCTATGCTGACCTGTTGCTTTACAAGGCAGAAGCATTGATTGAGCTTGGTGAAAATCTTGACGAAGCGCGTAATCTGATTAACCGGGTACGAGCACGTGCAATGAACAGCACTTATGTAAAGGATTTCAATGACCATGGTAAGGATGCGGCAAATTATAAGATAGGATTGTATCCGGCTGCCGGATGGAATCAGGAATATGCCAGAAAAGCGCTACGCACAGAGATGCGTCTTGAAAAAGCTCTCGAGGGTGAACGTTACTATGACCTTGTGCGTTGGGGAATTGCTAAAGAGGTAATGACAGCTTACTTCAATGCTGAAAAGGATTCGCGTATTTATTATCGCGATGCGAAGTTTGACAATGGGGAAGAATATTTTCCGATACCAGTGGCGCAGTATAATTTCTCGCTTGGTAAGTATACCCAGAATCCGGGTTATCCATCGTTTTGATTAATGGAGAAGATGATTAGAAATCCTTCAGATAAATAAGCTAAAAAAATAAATGGTTGA
>JAAGKN010000246.1_pt1 | contig 70021 bp, 68 predicted proteins | sample 6206371 | NCBI WGS metagenome assembly JAAGKN01 (sample SAMN11533720, study PRJNA540317) | gut metagenome | isolation source: fecal pellets from male and female animal of same cohort | host: Peromyscus leucopus | place: USA:CA | collected 2017
AGCTGTAGCTATGTGACCGATGATTTGAAGTAAAAGAGCCAAAGAATGTCTGTGGCGGTTTCCCTTCAGTCTACTAATGATAAATAGGTTAACTAATTGAAAAATATTCTATAATCAATCTAAATCAAAATTACCCCGGTTTCGTGTCTTTCAAGCGTCTTAATCCTTTTGGCTCAGTCGTATAACTCGTTATACTCCTTCGCCTGCAAGAATTAATCCATCTTGAAATACACGACCCCCGATTTAACAGAAATTGGGGAACTGGCTCTTATATATAATGCGCACCACATGCAGGACAGAGTAATATTCACCGACGACTGCCTCGACGCTACGCTGAGGCTGCTCGACGAGGCGGATGCCCGCAGGGTGTTCGTCATTGCCGACGATAACACGGCGCGCCTGTGCGTGCCGCAGATGCCCATAGAGGGCGCAACGCTGCTGACCACGCCCGCGGGCGACGACAATAAGGACCTTGCGGCCGCGGCTGCGCTGTGGAGCGAGCTGAGCCGCGAGGGCGCCACGCGCGGAAGTGTGGCCGTGTGCGTGGGCGGAGGCGTAGTGACCGATCTGGGCGGCTTCGTGGCCTCCACCTTCAAGCGCGGCATGCGCTACATCAATGTGCCGACCACTCTGCTCGGCGCGGTCGACGCGGCCACGGGCGGCAAGACGGGCATCAACTTCGAGGGACTGAAAAACGAGGTGGGCGTGTTCGCACGGCCCATGGCCACGGTCGTGGGCACGCGCTTTTTAGCCACCCTGCCCGAGCACGAGCTGGTGTCGGGCTACGCCGAGGTGCTCAAGCACGCGCTGCTGAGCGGCACGGATGCCCTGGAGCGGGTGATGGACTTCGACCCGCGCACGGCGCCCGACTCGCCGCAGATGCTCGCGCTGATGCGCGAGAGCATAGGCGTGAAGCAGCGCATCGTGGCCGAAGACCCCACGGAGCAGGGACTGCGCAAGGCTCTTAACTCGGGCCACACCATAGGCCACGCGCTGGAGTCGCTGGCGATGGAACGCGGACGCAACGAGGGACACGGCTTTGCCGTGGCGCGCGGCCTTGTGGCCGAGCTGGTGCTGAGCCGCATGCTGCTGGGCTTCCCGAGCGACGTGCTGTATCGCGTGGCCGACTTCGTGCGCAGCAACTACGGCGGCGCGGGCATCAGCTGCGACGACTATACGCGGCTGCTCGAACTGATGCGCCACGACAAGAAGAACGCCTCGCCCGACGCCATCAACTTCACCCTGCTCGAAGCCCCCGGCGCGCCGCGCATAGACTGCACGGCCTGCGACGACGACATCATGGCGGCTCTGGACATTTTCAGAGACCTGACGGGCGAGTGACGGCCGGATTACTTTATTCTTTCAGATAAGCCGCGGGCTCAGTCGACCGACGTCGGCTGCTTGCGGTCGTAGCGTATGTAGCTCTGCGCCATGGGCCGGTAATCGGGATTGGTCCAGAGGGTGCTCGAAATCATGAGGTCGGCGCTGATGCGGTTGCAGGCGATAGGCACATTGTGGAGCCGGCACTGGCGCAGCAGCATCTGGATGTCGGCCTCGTGGGGCTGGGCGTTGAGGTCGTCGATCAGAAACACGGCAAAGTCTATCTCATTGCGCACCACCATCGCGGCTATCTCGGCATCGCCACCCATAGGGCCTGAGTTCATGCACTGCATGTCGGGCTCTATGCCCATCTCTTCGATTGCGGCCTTGATGAGCGAGCCTGTGGTGCCGGTGCACACGAGGTGGTGGTGCGAGAGATAGGCGGCGTTATACTTGGCCCAGTCCACCATGTCGGCTTTGCGATGGTCGTGGGCCACGAGGGCGATGGTGAGTTTCTCTTTCATGATTGCCTTTGGTTAGGGGGAGTTGAACATTGCTTTTTCGGTTATTTCCAGCCGCCGCCCAGGGCCTTGTAGAGCACGGTTAGGGCGAGATACTGGTCGCGCACGGCGTTGGAGAGACCAATCTGGGCGTCGAAGTAGCGGCGCTGGGCGTCGAGCACGTCGATATAGTTGAGGGCGCCTGCGCGATACTGTATGTGGGCCAGCTTGACGTATTCGAGGGCTGCATCGCGCAGGTCGCGGCGCAGTTCCACGGTCTCGGCGGCCTTGCGCATGGCCGTGGAGGCGTCGCTTACGTCGGCGAACGCGGCCATGACGGCTTTCTCGTAGTTGAAGCGTGCCACGTCGTAGGCGGCAATGGCGGCGCGGTAGCGGCGCTTCTTGCGGCCGAAGTCGAAGACGGTGCCCGTGATGCTGCCTATGGTGTAGCTGAAGGGCGAGCGCAGCAGGCCGGCCACGTCGTCGTTCTCCCAGCCGCCGGTGAGGGCTATGCGCAGGCGCGGGAAGCGGTCGGCATAGCTCACGCCTACGGCCGACATGGCCTTCTGCAGGTCGAACTCGGCGGCGCGCACGTCGGGGCGGCGCTGCAGCAGGGCCGAGGGAAGGCCTTCGGGCAGGCGGGTCTCGTCGATGGGCAGCAGCGTGAGGGCGCCGCGGCGTATGTGCTCCTCGGGATAGCGTCCCATCAGGAGCGAGAGGGCGTTCTGGGTGGAGCGTATGCGGCCTTCGAGGGCGGGTACGAGGGCTGCTGCGGCGGCGAGTTCCACCTGAGCCTGGCGGTAGGGCGTCTCGGGCGTGAGTCCGCCTTCGAAGCGCAGCTTGGCCATGCGCACGCCCTCGCGGCGCGTCTCCTTGGTGCGGCGCACGATGTCGAGCTCGTTGTCGAGGGCCACAAGGCGGTAGTAGAGCTGTGCCACCTCGGCCACGAGGGTCATGCGGGCGGCGCGCTCGTCCTCGAGCGTGGCCATGTAGTCGGCCTTGGCGCCGCGACGTTCCCACTTCTGTCCGCCGAAGAGGTCGAGCTCCCAGGCGGCAGTGACCTTGATGTCGAATTCGGAGTCGCGCTTGGACGACTCGCCCGAGTAGTCGTTTGTCTCATAGTCGGCGCTGACCAATCCGCTCAGCACCGGGGTGAGGTTGAGGCGTGTGACGCCGTAGAGCTGTCGCGCCTGCTCCACGCGTGCCATGGCAGCTGCCAGGTCGCGGTTGTGCTCGAGGGCCTCGCCGATGATGGCCGTGAGGTCGGCGTCGGTGTAGAAGCGCCACCACTCCATGTCGGCCATCGTGAGCGAATCCGTGTCGGCCTCCATGCCGGGCACTGCAGCGGGCACCTCGCCGAGCTGCGGGGGCGTGAGATTCCTGACGCCCGAGCAGGAGCCCATGCCGGCGGCCACGGCGAGCAGCACGAGCGATGCGGCAGCCTTGCGCACCTTGGTGCCCGGATTGCGGCGCACGCGCTTCATGAGCTTGCTGATGAGCACGAAGAAGAAGGGCACGAAGACGATGCCGACGGTGATGGCCACGAGCATGCCGAAGAATACGCCCGTGCCGATGTCGCGGCGTGCGGCCGAGCCGGGGCCTGTGGCGAACAGCAGCGGCAGCAGGCCGAGCATGAAGGCCAGCGAGGTCATGACGATGGGGCGGAAGCGCAGGCGTGCGGCCGTGAGTGCGGCATGCACGGGATCGGCGCCCTGCTCGGCGGCCTCCTTGGCGAACTCGACGATGAGGATGGCGTTCTTGGCCACAAGGCCCACGAGCATCACGAGGCCTATCTGGAAGTAGACATTGTTCTCCAGGCCCGTGAGCCAGATGCCGAGGTAGGCGCCGAGGCCGGCCACCGGCAGCGAGAGGATGACGGCCAGAGGTATGCTCCAGCTCTCGTACTGGGCGGCGAGCACCAGGAAGACGAAGAGAAAGGCAAGGCCGAGCACCACGCCCGTGTTGGCCGTCTCGTGTTTCTCCTGGTAGCTGAGGCCCGACCATTCTACGCCGATGTTGTCGGGCAGCTTCTCGCGCACGATGCTCTCCAGTGCGGCCATGGCCTCGCCGGAGCTGTGGCCGGGAGCGGCCTCGCCGGTGATGACGGCGGCGTTGAACATGTTGAAGCGGCCTATCGTGCCGGGACCCGTGGTGTAGTGGCTCTGTCCGAGCGAGGTGACGGGCACCATCGTGCCGGAGGCGCTGCGCAGGAAGAAGAGGCCGAGGCGGTCGCGGTGGTCGCGGTAGGGCGCGTCGGCCTGGATGTAGACGCGGTAGATGCGGTTGAACATGTTGAAGTCGTTGACATAGACCGAGCCGGTGAAGGCCTTCATGGTCGAGAAGATGTCGCTGACGGGTATGCCGAGCTGCTGGGCGCGGTCGCGGTCGACATCGAAGTAGAGCTGGGGGATGTCGGCCTGCATCGACGTGGATATGTCGGCCAGCGCGGGGCTCTGCGCTGCGTAGTGGCGCAGCGTGTCGACGGCGGCGCGGAGGTCGTCGTAGGTGGCGTCGCCGCGAGCCTCGAGCACCATCTCGAAGCCGCCCGAGCTGCCCAGGCCGGGGATGATGGCCGGCGACGACACGTAGACGTTGCTCTCGGGGTAGGTGCTGAACTCGTCGAGCACGCGGCGGCGCGTCTCGGCCAGCGAGTTGTTGCCGCGCTCGCCGGCGGGCTTGAGGATGACGGTGAGGGTGCTGTGGGCCTGGTTGGTGCCCGTGCGGGGCGAGGACCCCGTCACATTGAGCACATACTCCACGTCGCGGTCGGCCATGAGAAACTCCATGGCACGGTCGGTCACCTTGCGCGTGCGCTCGATGGTGGCGCCCTCGGGCAGCTCGAGCTCGACGGTGAAGTATCCCTGGTCCTCGGCGCTCATGAAGCTGGTGGGCACAAATCGGTTCATCACCCAGATGAGCGCGAGGATGATGCCGAAGGCGGCTATCATGCGACGCGGGGCATGCCCAGGGCGCGCGTATCATGCGGCAGTAGAAGTTGTTGCCGCGCGCGAGCCAGTAGTTGATGAGACGGAACGGGCGCGGGCGGCGCTTGTGGCTGCGCGGACGCAGCAGCGCGGCGCACATGACGGGCGAGAGCGTAAGGGCCACGATGGTGGAGATGATGACCGACACGGCTATGGTGACGGTGAACTGGCGGTAGAGCTGGCCTGTGATGCCGGGCAGGAAGCTCACGGGCACGAACACGGCGCACAGCACCAGCGACATGGCTATGAGGGCCGAGCCGAGGCCCTTCATGGCGCGGCGCGTGGCCTCGGGGCGTCCACGCTCTCGGCGTCCATGATGCGGTCGACGTTCTCGACCACGACGATGGCGTCGTCGACCACGATGCCGATGGCCAGGATCAGGCCGAGCAGCGTGAGCATGTTGAGCGAGAAGCCGAACACGAGCATCACGCCGAAAGTGCCTATGAGCGAGATGGGCACCGCGATGACGGGGATGAGGGTGGCGCGCCAGTTCTGCAGCGAGAGGAACACCACGAGGATCACCAGCAGCAGGGCCTCGAAGAAGGTGCGGTAGACGTGGTGGATCGACTCGGAGATGTAGGTGGTCATGTCGAAGGGTATGTCGTAGGATATGCCTTCGGGAAAGCTGCGGCTGATGGTGCGCATCTCCTGCTTGACCTTCTCGGCCACCTCCATGGCGTTGGCGCCGGGCAGCATGTTGATGTTGAGCACGGCGGCGTTGCCGCCGTTGATGCCGCTCTCGGTGGCGTAGCTCTGGGCCTCGAGGCTGACGCGGGCCACGTCGCGCAGGCGGATGACGGAGCCGTCGGCGTTGGCGCGGATGATGATATCGCCGAACTCCTCGGGCGTGGACAGACGCCCGCGGGCGATGATAGGCATGGTGATGTCGATGCCGTCCATGGGAGCCTGGCCGAGCACACCGGCAGCCGACTCGCGGTTCTGGTCGAGCAACGCGCGCCGGAGATCGCTGACGGTGATGCCGAGCTCGGCGAGTTTGTCGGGCATCACGCGTATCTGCATGGCATAGTAGCGGCCGCCCACATTGCTGATGGAGCCCACGCCGGGCACGCGGCGCAGAAGGTCGACGACGTTGAGCGTGGTGTAGTTGCTGAGATACACCTCGTCAAACTTGGGGTCGAGCGACAGCATGGTGATGGTCATGAGCCTGCTGGCGTCTCCTTCTGATACAGAGATGCCGTTCTGCACCACCTCGGCCGGGAGTCGCGCCTCGGCCTTCTTGATGCGGTTCTGTATGTCGACGGCGGCAAGCTCGGGGTCGGTGTCGATGTCGAAGGTGACGAGGGCGTTGAAGCCGCCCGAGTTGGAGCTCTTGGAGTACATGTATATCATGCCCGGCGTGCCGTTGAGTTCCTGCTCGATGGGTGTGGCCACGGCCTGCGTCACGGTCATGGCGTCGGCGCCGGGATAGCTGGCCGACACACGCACCACGGGAGGCACGATGTCGGGATACTGGTCGACGGGCAGCATCACCAGGCCGATGCAGCCCAGCAGCACTATCACGATGGACATGACTATGGAAAAGACCGGATGGTCGAGGAAGAAGTTGCGTTTCACTGTTGTGCGTTTTTCGGTTCGCTTTCTTTGACTTGTCGTTTCTCAGTGCGCACAGGCCGCACCTTCATGCCGTGGCGCAGCTTGTGGTAGCCCTCGGTGACGATGTTCTCGCCGGCGGAGAGGCCGCGCTCTATGATGACGTCGTTGCCCACCTCGGGACCCGTTTCGACGAAGCGCTTCTCGACGATGCTGTCGGGCAGCACCACGTAGACGTAGGCTCCGCCTTTCTCCACGTCGATGGCCTTGGAGGGTATCTCGATGGCATCCTCGCGCACGTCCATGAGCAGCTTCACCTTGGTGAACTCGCCGGGCAGCAGCGCATGGTCGGGGTTGGGCATCTCGGCGCGCACGCTGAACGTGCCCGTCTTGGGGTCGACCTGCGGCGAGGCGAAGTCGAGCATGCCGCGGTGGGGATACTCCGTGCCGTCGGCCAGGGTGATGGTGACGTAGGGGTTCCAGTCGCGGTGTTCGTCGTCGCTGCCGAGGGCCACGTTGCGCTCCTTGCTGCGGAGATAGTCGAGGGCGGTCATGGAGAAGTCGATGCGCACGGTGTCGCTCTTGACAATTGTGGCCAGCAGCGACTTGGCGCCCGAGCCTACGAGGGCGCCTATATCGGCGCCGGTCTCGGAAATGAGGCCCGAGGCGGGAGCCGTCACGCTGGTGTAGCTCAGCGTCTGTGTGGCCTGTTTGAGGTCGGCCTCGGCCACGCTGACCTCGGCCTTGGCGCTCTCGTAGGCTGCGACAGCGTTGTCGAGGTCGAGCTGCGAGGCGGCGTTCTGGGCGAAGAGGGGGCGGATGCGGGCAAGGTCGCGCTCGGTCTTGAGAGCGAGCGCACGGGCCTTCTCGAGGGTGGCGCGGGCCTTCTCGGCGTTGGCGCGATAGACGGTGGGGTCGATTACGAAGAGCAGGTCGCCCTTGTGGACATAGCTGCCCTCGCGGAAATTCATGCTCTTGAGATAGCCTTCGACTCGGGCGCGCACCTCCACGAACTGCTGGGCGCGTATGCGGCCCGCAAACTCGCCGTAGATGTTGACATCCTTCTTGCCTACGTGGGTCACCTCGACGGTGGGAATCTCCACGCTGCGGGGCTCGGGCCTCGAGAAGTAGATAATGGCCACGATGATAGTGGCTATGACGAGCGCCAGGCAGAGCCACACACGGATGCTGATGCTGCGGATGAATCGAACTAACGTTTTCATTATATAATGTGATGATAAAAAATGAACTGTGTTACTTATTAACGGCCTCCGGCACTATATGGTTCAGTGCTCCCATTAAGATACCCGCAAAGTTACGAAAAAGTTACATCTTAGTCACATATTATAAGATAAATACTATATGAAAGAATAAAACAAGCAACTGAATCTTAACTTTAAAGTGAATAAATTTGTTATATCCTAAAGAAGTTGTTAACTTTGCAGAGTTAATTTAAAAGTTAAGAATGACGCAGAAGTATTCCATCGAACTGATTGAGGAGCATGAATCCGTTAATTTCTACAGCGTTCACCTCGACAGCGAAGAGCTATCGGAACTCGAGCGATTCTTCGAGAAATTTCCCGAAGGATGCGACTACGATGAAGACATTGACACAATCATCTCCTGGCTGGATGCAATAGGCGAAAGAGGTGCACTTGAAAGGTACTTTCGCTACGAAGGCAAGTTCGGCGATGGAGTAAGTGCCATACCCATAGAAACAAGCCGTCTGCGCCTTTACTGCATAAGACTCTGCGACAAAGTGCTGGTCTTCGGCAACGGCGGAGTTAAGGATCGGGCGGCATGGCAGGACAGCGAGACTCTTTCGGAATACGTAGAGACACTTATTGACACAAGCCGCTTCATCACTTCGAGATTATTAAACGGCACTTTGTGCATTGTTGATAAAGAGATAATAGGAAACTTAAATTTTACTCGCGATGAAAAGAAATAGCGTAATAGAGGCTCGCCGAGCTACCGTTTCGCCCGAGACAAGGAGAAACGTGGAACTTTCGTTTCTTATCGTCGACAGGATTCACGCTGTCCTGATTGAAAAAGGGCTGAAGCAGAAAGATCTGGCCAACATGCTCGGGAAGAAAGAATCAGAAATCAGTAAATGGATGAGAGGTACTCACAACTTCACAATTGAGACTATTTCATCCATAGAAAACGCTCTCGGCACATCAATCCTTCAGGTAGTCGGAGCTTGAGCAAATACATAATCTCCGTCGGCATCCGACATAAAACACCGAGAGCCGCTACGTCTTTATCGCGTGGCGGCTCTCGGTGTTGTTTTCGGGCTCTTATTCAAAGATGTGGCGCAGCTTGGAGAAGATGCGGTTTTTCTCTGCCTCGGTGGGCTGCACGTTGGGCGAGTGGCGCAGGCTTTCCACGGCCGAGCGCTCGGCATCGGTGAGCTTTTCGGGGATGTAGACCATGACGTTGATGAGCTCGTCGCCGGTGCCGTAGCCGTCGGTCGAGGGGATGCCCTTGCCGCGCAGACGCAGCACCTTGCCGGGCTGTGTGCCGGGGGCGATCTTCAGGCGTGCGCGTCCGCTGATGGTGGGCACCTCCACTGAGCCGCCGAGGGTGGCGGTGGGGATGTCGAGCATCAGGTTGTATATCACGTCGTTGCCGTCGCGTATGAGCTGCGGGTGCTTGATCTCCTCGATGACCACGAGCAGGTCGCCGTTGACGCCACCTCCGCGCGGTGCGTTGCCACGGCCCTTGACGGTGAGTGTCTGTCCGTCGGCCACGCCGGCGGGACGCGGAATGAAACCTGCTCATCCTTGCGCACTACGCCTTCGCCGTTGCAGTAGGTGCAGCGCTCGGTGATGACTTTTCCTGTGCCTTCGCAGGTGGGGCAAACGCTCTGCACCTGCTGTGCGCCGAAGAAGCTCTGCTCCACGGATGTGACGACGCCTGTGCCGTGGCATGTGGAGCAGGTGGCGAATGCTGTGCCGTTTTTGGCTCCTGTGCCATCGCAGTGTCCGCACTTCACGTAGGTGGGTACTTTGAGCGTTTTGTCGACACCTGTGGCTATCTCCTCGAGGGTCATCTTGATGCGTATGCGGAGGTCGGAGCCGCGGCGCTGGCGGCGTCGGGGTGCTCCGCCTGTGGCTCCGCCGAAAGGTCCGCCCGCGCGCCGTCCGCCGAATATGTCGCCGAACATGGAGAAGATGTCGTCCATGGACATGCCACCGGCCGAGTAGAAGTCGCCACCGCCTCCGGGGAATCCCTGCGGGCCCATGGAGTGGCCGAACTGGTCGTACTTCTGCCTTTCTCGGGGTTGCTGAGCACATCGTAGGCCTCGGCAGCCTCCTTGAATTTCTCCTCGGCCTCCTTGTCGCCCGGGTTCTTGTCCGGGTGATACTTGATGGCCTTCTTTCGGTAGGCCTTCTTTATGGCGTCGGCGTCGGCGTTCTTGTCGACGCCGAGCACTTCGTAGTAGTCGCGTTTGTTGTCCATAAAAAAGTGTGTTTTATTCGCCTACGGCCACTTTTGCGTGGCGCAGCACTTTGTCGTTGATCATATATCCTTTCTGCACGGTGTCGACCACCTTGCCCTTCTGTTCGGGTTCGGCAGGCACGTTGGCGATGGCTTCGTGGAGGTCGGAGTCGAAGTCGTGCCTGTGCTCTCGATGGCCTTGACGCCGTTGTCGGCGAGATATTTGACGAGTTTGTTGTAGATGAGTTCCATGCCTTCGCGCACGCCTTCGGCGTTTTCGGTTCCGGCGGTGGCCTGCAGGCCGCGCTCGAAGTCGTCGACGATGGGGAGGAGTCCCTTGAGCACTTTCTCGGCTGCGTTCTTGAGTATCTCGGCTTTCTCCTTGACTGTGCGCTTGCGGAAGTTGTCGAACTCGGCCATGAGGAAGAGGTATTCCTTCTTCTCCTTCTCTACGGCCAGGCGGGCCTCGTCGAGCTGCTGCTGGAGGGCCTCGATGCGGTGGAGGGGCTCGTCGGAAGCTTCGTCCACGGCAGCTTCCTCGGCATCGGTGGCGTCGGTTTCGGCTTCGGCGAGTTTTTCTTCAAGTTCGGTATCGCGGGGCTGTTCCGCGTCGTTATGTTTGTTCTTGCTCATAATTTTATGTGGTGTTTACGGGTTTGCTAATGCAAAAATGCTGCCAAACGTGCGTGGCACGCTCATTAAAATGTAAAAATATAACAAAAAGGGGGCGCAGTTCGTTCACAGGGCCACGGGGCCCGAGTGGCAGTCGCAGCCGTCGAGTCCGCGCAGGGCGTCTTCTGCCAATTTGGCAGTCTCGAAGAGCCCGAACACGGCCGAGCCGCTGCCGCTCATGGCCGCATAGACGGCGCCGGCGTCGAGGAAGTGGCGCTTGAGCACACCCACCTCGGGCAGTGCCGCGCCGACGGTGGCCTCGAAGTCGTTGTGCAGCAGTTGCTGCCAGCTGCCCACGGGTGCCGCCACAGCCTCGGCCACGGAGGGCTCTGCGTGGCGCGGACTGACGCCGGCATATGCCTCGGCGGTGCTGACGCTGCGGCCCGAGGGTTTGGCTATGGCCAGGTGCATGGTGCCGTGGCCCGGGTCGACGGGACGCATAGTGGTGCCGGTGCCGGTGCAGAGCATGGGGCGGTTGTGGATGAAGAAGGGGCAGTCGGCACCGACGCCTGCTGCCACTTCGGCCATGCGCTCTGCCGACAGACCCAGCGCAAAGAGTTCGTTGAGGCCGACGATAGTGAAGGCCGCGTCGGCCGAGCCTCCGCCGAGGCCGGCGCCGTCGGGCACCACCTTGCGCAGGAATATGCGGGCCTCGGGCATGGCCGGGCACACGTCGCGCATCGCGCGGAAGGCCTTCATGACGAGGTTCTTCTCAGGCGGGCAGGCCACGGGGCGGCCGCTGCAGCTCAGCGTGGTGGCCTCGCCGGGCGCGGCGGGCACTATCTCGAGGACGTCGCACCAGTCGGTCGGCACCATTACGGTCTCTATGTCGTGATAGCCGTCGGGGCGGCGGCGCACGATGTTCAGACCGAGATTTATCTTTGCATTAGGGAATAATATCATGGTTTCGCTTATTTGCTGCAAAGTTACGAAATTTCGGGCAATGACGGCGCCTCGGGGCCGGATGGCAGCAACTGATTTTTGAAAACGAGGGCGATTTTCCGTAACTTTGCAGTGGAAAAATCAATAGGTATGGACATAAGCATCTCTGCCATACGCCGTTCGAAAGTTACGGCCTTTGTGTGGCAACATCTGTTTCTGCTCGCTTCGCTTTTTCTGATGACCCTCGGCGTGGCCCTCTGCATCAAGTCGGCCCTCGGCAGCAGCGTCATCTCGTCGCTGCCCTACGTGCTGTCGCTTGCCGGCGCCGATGGCCGTGTGCCAGCCCTCAGCGTCGGCGGTTATACCATAGTGATGAACTTCGTGTTCGTGCTGTGCCAGATGCTCGTGCTGAGGCGCCGCTTCGAGGCCGTACAGCTGTTTCAGCTTGTGATAGGCTTTGTGTTCGGACGTCTAATAGACCTGAACATGTGGCTGCTCGGCGACCTCGAGTGCGCCACGTTGGCCGGCCGTGCCGCGGTGCAGCTGTTAGGCTGCACGGTGATGGGCGCAGGCATAGCCCTGGAAGTGCGCTGCGGCTCGGTGACTATGCCCGGCGAGGGCATCACCATAGCCATAGCCCGTGTGGCGGAGCGGCCTTTCGCCAAGGTGAAAATTGCGGTCGATACGGCGCTCGTGGCGCTGGCCGTTGCCGCCGGCTACGCCTACTTCGGCAGCTGGCAGTGGCAGGTAGTGGGCCCCGGCACACTCCTGGCCATGGTCTACGTAGGCCTGGTGGTGAAGACTTTTTCGCCGCGGCTGGGATGGTTCGACCGCCTGGTGACAACACCCGGTGTCCGCCGCTACGTCTTCGGCCTGGCACGCTATCTGCGCCGCGGCCAATAAATTTCAAGAACTTTATGATGGCTATATTTGTTTGTGATAACAAAATGTAGTATCTTTGCAACCAAAATGATATCACAATGGATATAACGCTCGAAAAAAAAGCTCATGTGTTTCGGCTGCCTGTCTATTTACTGGACAAGCTGAAAGAACTCGCACAAAAGGACCGCCGCAGCCTCAATAATTATGTCGAATGCCTGCTGCTTGACGCAGTGTACCATGAACCGAACGAGGAATCAATTGCTGCTATTAACGAAGCCAAAGCCGGAAAACTTGAAGGACCAATTGACACTTCAAGCGTAGAAGCAATGCTCAAATCAATAAATCCATGAAGGAGCTTCGCTACACGCGACAATTCAAGAAAGACTTGAAACGAGTTCTAAATCAGCCAAAGAAACTCAAAGGACTGCTGGCTGTCCTCGAAATGCTCAGAGAGGAAATTCCACTGCCAGACAAATATCGTCAACACTACTTGAAAGGCGATTATGCAGGATGCCTTGAGTGCCATATTGAAGGCGATTTCCTTCTGATATGGTACGATGAAGAAAGCGACACGGTAGCTTTGCTCAGACTCGGTTCTCATTCCGAATTGTTTAAGGATTAACCATATATTAGGGCTATCGGACTCCGCGGCTGAAAAGCGGCTGAAAAGCGGCTGAAAAGGGCATATTCTTTTGTATTTCACGGCGAAATTTAGTAACTTTGCAGGCTGAAAGCAAATCCAATAGCGTATGCAGAAAATCAGGAACATCGCCATCATCGCCCACGTCGACCACGGCAAAACCACGCTGGTCGACAAAATGCTTCTTGCCGGCCACCTCTTTCGTGAGAACCAGAACGCCGGCGAACTCATTCTTGACAACAACGACCTGGAGCGCGAGCGTGGTATAACCATCCTCTCCAAAAACGTATCCATCAACTATAAAGGCTATAAAATCAACATCATCGACACCCCGGGACACGCCGACTTCGGCGGCGAGGTGGAGCGCGTGCTCAACATGGCCGACGGCTGTCTGCTGCTCGTCGACGCCTTCGAGGGCCCGATGCCCCAGACACGCTTCGTGCTGCAGAAGGCCATCAGATGGGCCTCAAGCCCGTGGTGGTGATCAACAAGGTCGACAAGCCCAACTGCCGCCCCGACGAGGTGCAGGAGATGGTGTTCGACCTGATGTTCAACCTCGACGCCACCGAGGACCAGCTCGACTTCCCCACCCTCTACGGCTCGGCCAAGAACGGCTGGATGAGCACCTCGCCCGACGAACCCACCGACAACATCCTGCCGCTGCTCGACGCCATCATCGAGTACATCCCCGAGCCCAAGGCCCTGGAGGGCGACGCCCAGATGCTCATCACCTCGCTCGACTTCTCGAGCTATGTGGGCCGTATCGCCATAGGCCGTGTGCACCGCGGCACCATACGCGAGGGTCAGGACATAGCCCTCTGCAAGCGCGACGGCTCGATCGTGCGCCAGCGCATCAAGGAGCTGCACACATTCGAGGGCATGGGCCGCAAGAAGGTGGAAAGCGTGGAGAGCGGCGACATCTGCGCCATTGTCGGTCTCGACAACTTCGAAATCGGCGACACCGTGGCACAGCTCAACAACCCCGAGCCCCTGCCCCGCATCGCCATCGACGAGCCCACAATGTCGATGACCTTCACCATCAACGACAGCCCCTTCTTCGGACGCGACGGCAAGTATGTGACCTCGCGCCACATCGCCGACCGCCTCACCAAGGAGCTCGACCGCAACCTCGCGCTGCGCGTGCAGCAAGGCCGACCACGAGGACGTCTGGACCGTGTCGGCCGCGGCGTGCTCCACCTCTCGGTGCTCATCGAGACCATGCGCCGCGAGGGCTACGAGCTGCAGGTGGGCCAGCCCCAGGTAATCATCAAGGAAATCGACGGCGTAAAGTGCGAGCCCGTGGAGCTGCTCACCATCAACGTGCCCGAGGAATATGCCTCCAAAATCATCGACATGGTGACCCGCCGCAAGGGCGAGATGGTCAGCATGACCGCCCAGAACGACCGCGTGCACATCGAGTTCCAGATACCCTCGCGCGGCATCATCGGCCTGCGCAACAATGTGCTCACCGCCAGCGCCGGCGAGGCCATCATGGCCCACCGCTTCCTCGAATATCAGCCCTGGAAGGGCGACATCGAGCGCCGCACCAACGGCTCGCTCATCGCCATGGAGGCCGGCACGGCCTACGCCTACGCCATCGACAAGCTGCAGGACCGCGGCCGCTTCTTCATCTTCCCCCAGGAGGAGGTCTATGCCGGACAGGTCGTGGGCGAGAACGCCAAGGACAACGACATCGTGGTCAACGTCACCAAGTCGAAGAAGCTCACCAACATGCGCGCCAGCGGCGCCGACGACAAGGCCCGCATCGTGCCCCCGGTGGTGTTCAGCCTTGAGGAGGCCCTCGAATACATCAAGGAGGACGAATATGTGGAGGTGACACCCCACCATCTGCGTCTGCGCAAGATCATACTCGACGAACTCGAGCGCAAACGCGCCAACCGATAATACGGCGGCGGCGGCAGCCGGCCGCCGCGATCCCCCTGCTCTCCTCCCCTCTCTCTTTCTCCCTCAACACCGCAATCTCTCTGCAATGCTGACACTTAATCTCCATGGAAAGCTCGTGCACCACGACCGCCCGGCCGTGATGGGCATCATCAATGCCACGCCCGACTCGTTCTTCGCCGGCTCGCGGGCCGCAGGAGCCGCCGAGGCAGCCGCACGGGCAGCGGAGATGAAAGCATCCGGCGCCGACATGCTCGACATAGGCGCATGCTCCACACGCCCCGGGGCCGAAACTCCCGACGCGGGCACGGAGTGGCAGCGCCTGCAGCCCGTGCTCGAAGCGGTGCGCGAAGCCGTGGGAAGCGACATGCCCCTGAGCGTCGACACCTTCCGCGCCGACGTGGCCCGCAAAGCCGTGGAGGCCGGGCTGGCCGACATAGTCAACGACGTGGGCGGCGGCACGCTCGACCCGGAGATGCACGCCGCCGTGGCCTCGCTCGGTACCCCCTACATACTGACCCACATGCGCGGCACACCCGCCACGATGCAGCAGCACTGCGACTACGCCGACGTGACGGCCGACGTTATCGCCGAGCTGCAGGAGCGGCTTGACGCGCTGACACTCGCCGGCGTGGCCGACGTCATCGTCGACCCCGGCTTCGGCTTTGCCAAGACACTCGAACAGAACTACCGCCTGCTACGCGACCTGCCCGCCGTGTGCTCGGCGCTGAGGCGCCCGCTCCTGGCGGGACTCTCGCGCAAGTCGATGGCCACACGCCTGCTGGGCATCAGCGCCGACGAGGCCCTGCCGGCCACCTCGGTCCTCAACATGCTGGCGCTGCAGGGCGGCGCCGCAATCCTGCGCGTACACGACGTCAGGGAGGCAGTGCAGGTGGTGAGGATGCACGCCATGTTCAACGGAAAACACATCTGAAAGCCATGCTCGACTTCGGAATCAAGGACATCTTCGACATCGTCATAGTAGCGCTGCTGCTGTTCTACATCTATCGTCTGATGAAAGAGAGCGGCACACTCAACATATTCTATGGTGTGATGGCTTTCATCGTGGTGTGGGCCATAGCATCCGAGATTCTCGACATGCGCCTCACAGGCACCATCCTCGACAAGTTCATGAGCATAGGCCTGCTCATTCTCGTCATACTGTTTCAGGACCAGATAAAACGCTTCCTGGTGGAGCTCGGAAGCCATCGCGACTGGCGCTTCCTGCGCAAGCTCTTCCACCACTACGGAGCCGGCGGCGACGGCGCCGAGGCCGAGGCACACCGCCGCGTGATGGCCGTGGTCTACGCCTGCATGAGCATGGCCAAGAGCAAGACCGGCGCGCTGATTGTGGTGCAGAACACCATGCCCCTCGACGACTACGCCACGCACCGGCGACATGATAGACGCACGCATCAACACGCGCCTCATCGAAAACATCTTCTTCAAGAACTCGCCGCTCCACGACGGCGCCATGATCATAGCCCGCGACCGCATCGAGGCCGCCGGCTGCATCCTGCCCGTGAGCCACGACAGCGACGTGCCCCGCTCGCTGGGCCTGCGCCACCGCTCGGCCCTCGGCATAGCCCAGGCCACGGATGCCATGGCGGTGGTGGTCAGCGAAGAGACGGGCTACATCTCCGTGGCCTACCGCGGACGCCTGGAGACCCGCCTGAGCTCCACCGAGCTCGAAAACAGACTCACGTCGCTCACCGACAGCCGCGACCGCGTCTGAACCGCGACCCGCACCAAGCACCAAAGATTATATCATATCATACTTACTTAAGCACTACTACACACATGAACAAACATCTCATCTCGGCCTGCATCGGGGCCCTGACAGCCTCGGCAGCCCTGGCCGCCAATCCCGACGCACGCTACGCCGACTTCCCGACCTACGCTGGCGACGACCTGGAACTGCGCGTCGACGCCTCGGGCACCCACTTCACGCTGTGGTCGCCCGAAGCCCAGGCAGCGCAAGTGCTGCTCTACCCCACCGGCCGCGGCAGCGCCGCCGAGGACACCCTGCAGATGCGCCGCTCCGATGGCGGCACATGGCGCGCATCGGTGCCCGGACAGCTCTACGGCAAATTCTACACCTTCCGCATCCGCCACGACGGACGCTGGCTCGACGAGACCCCCGGCGTGTGGGCCAAGGCCGTGGGCACCAACGGCAAGCGTGCGGCCATCATCGACTTCGCTACCACCAACCCCGAGGGCTGGGCCGACGACCGCGGTCCCGCCATCAAGGCACATCAACGATGCCGTCATCTACGAGATGCACCACCGCGACATGAGCATGCACCCGAGTTCGGGCATCGTCAACAAAGGCAAGTTCCTGGCCATGACCGAGCACGGCACACGCTCGCCGCAGGGCGAGGCCACGGGCATAGACCACCTCAAGGAGCTCGGCGTGACCCACGTCCACATCCTGCCCCTCTACGACTACAACAGCGTCGACGAGACCAACCTCCCCGCCAACAGCTACAACTGGGGCTACGACCCGCAGAACTACAACGCGCCCGAAGGCTCGTACTCCACCAATCCCTCCGACCCCGCCACGCGCGTCCGCGAGATGAAGGAGATGGTCAAGGCCCTGCACGACGCCGGCATCGGCGTGGTGATGGACGTGGTCTACAACCACACGGCCGACAACGACGACAGCAACTTCTCGCTCACAGCTCCCGGCTACTACTACCGCCACAACGCCGACGGCAGCTACAGCGATGCCTGCGGCTGCGGCAACGAGACCGCCTCTGACCGCAGCAGATGCGCGACTTCATCGTCAACTCCGTCAAATACTGGGCCAAGGAATACCACATCGACGGCTTCCGTTTCGACCTCATGGCCATCCACGACATCGAGACCATGAACCGCGTGGCCGCCGAGCTCAAGAAAATCAATCCCGACATCTTCGTCTATGGCGAAGGCTGGACCGCCGGCGCATCGCCCCTGCCCGCCGAGCGCCGCGCCCTCAAGGAGAATGTGGCAAGATGGAAGGCATCGCCGTGTTCTCCGACGACATCCGCGACGCCGTCAAAGGCCACTACACCGACGCCGCCGACCGCGGTTTCGCCACCGGCAAGCCCGGCCTCGAGGAGACCGTCAAGATAGGCATCGTGGCCTCCACCGCCCATCCGCAGGTAGACTACTCCAAGGGCAACAACTCCAAGTTCGCCTATGCCACGTCGCCCCGCCAGATCATCAACTATGTGTCGTGCCACGACGACCTGATGCTCACCGACAAGCTGCGCAAGTCGATGCCCGACGCCACCGAGGCCGAGCGCCAGCGCGCCGCACGTCTGGCCCAGACCATCGTGCTCACCTCGCAGGGCACACCCTTCATCTTTGCCGGCGAGGAGATTTTCCGCGACAAGAAGGGCGTGCACAACTCCTACAAGTCGCCCGACTCGATCAACGCCATCGACTGGAACCTCAAGCACGCCAACGCCGAGCAGATGGCATACTATCGCGAGCTCATCAAGCTGCGCAAGGCACACCCCGCATTCCGCATGACCACCACCGCGGACGTGGCCCGCAACATCGTCTTCGACAAGACCTCGCGCCCCAACCTTATCAGCTACTCCATCCTGAACCACGCCAACGGCGACGAGTGGAAGGAGATAAAGCTGGTGTTCAACGGCTCTGACGAAGCCGCCGAGGTGCGCGTGCCCAAAGGCGACTGGAAGGTCATAGCCGAGGACGGCCGCATCAAGGCCGACGGCATGGGCACGTCGCGCGGCGGACGCCTGACGGTGGCCCCCGTGTCGGCTACCATACTGGCCCGCTGAGCGCAACTCACCCCCTATACGGAACATCCCGAAGCCGGCCGGCTTCGGGATGTTTTGCAAAGTAAAGGTCCGCTCAGTTCTCCCTGAACGAGAGAGTCGCGCCCTCGGGCGTGACGTCGAGCGTAACGTCGGCCGACTGGATTACGGGCACGTTGTGGTCCACATGGCCGATAGGCGCGTTGTAGGCCACGGGATAGTCGTAGGGTGCAACCATGTCGGCAATCATGCGCTCCATCGTCTCGTAGCTGTCGTTGGGTCTATAGCCCGTGAACTGCCCCACCACGAGGCCGCCGAGACGCGGCAGCACGCCGCTGAGGCGCAGCTGATACATGATGCGCTCTATCTTGTAGATGGGCTCCTCCACGTCCTCGATGAAGAGTATGGTGCCGGGCTGAATCACGTCGTAGGGCGTGCTGATGAGCTCCGCTATCACGGCAAGGTTGCCGCCCAGCAGGCGTCCCGAGGCATGGCCGGGGCGGTTGAGCGAGTCGGACGGCATCTCATAGACGGGTCTGTAGCCCCGCAGCATGGCCAGGAAGGTGGCGTTGTCCTCGTCGTCGGGGCCGAGGGCTATGTGCTTGCACATGTTGCCGTGGATGCTCGCAATGCCGCGCGAGGCCAGCAGGGCGTGCAGCGCCGAGATGTCGGAGAAGCCTATCAGCCACTTGGGGTCGCGCTCCAGCGGCAGCGCCGAAAGGCTGTCGAGCAGATGCACGGCGCCGTAGCCGCCGCGCGAGCACAGGATGGCGCGCACGGTGCTGTCGGTCAGGGCCGCGCGCAGGTCGGCCAGGCGGGCCGAGTCGAGAGCGGCATACTGGCCGGACTTGCCGAGGGCCGAGGGAAATATGTCGACCGTGTAGCCCTGGCCGCGCAGCGTGTCGGCGGCGGCAAAGACGAGGGCCGAGTCGACGGGGCCCGCGGGCGAGACGATGGCTATGCGGTCGCCGTCGCGCATAGGCGCCGGCATCACGGCTTTTTTGCTTAAATCCATGGCGCAGATGCTTGTGAGGGCGACAGCGAAGGCTGCTGCCGCACTTATCAGTTTTTTCATTATCTTATGTGGGGTAGAAATTTCTCGTAAAAATGCCACAGCGCCACGGCCGAGCTGACCGACACGTTGAGGCTGTGTTTGGTGCCCAGCTGCGGAATCTCCAGACACACGTCGCAGGCATCGACCACGGCCGGGTCTACGCCGTCCACCTCGTTGCCGGCAACTATGGCGTAGCACATGTCGGTGTCGACCTCGAAGTCATGAAGCTCGACGCTGCCCACCACCTGCTCCAGACAGCAGAGTCTGAAGCCGCGGCGGCGCAGGCCCTCGAGAGCCTCGAGCGTGGAGGCGCAGTGGTGCCACTCCACCGACTCCTCGGCTCCGAGGGCCGTCTTGTGCACCTCGGGGCCCGGCTCCACGGCCGATATGCCGCACAGCCACACCTCTGCCACGGCAAAACCGTCGGAGGTGCGCAGGAGGGAGCCTATATTATTGAGCGAGCGCACATTGTCCACCACAAGCGCCACCGGCATCTTGCGCGCTGCGCGGAAGGTGGCGATGTCGGGCCGAGCCATGTCGAGGATGGTCTTCTTCCTCATAGCTCGGCAGCGACGGCTTTGAATTCGTAGCTGCGATCCTCGCCGGCCTCGGTGTGCAGGAGCAGCAGGCCGCTGGGCAGCACGTCGGCGATGGAGGCCATGAAGCGCTCGCCCGTAGCCGTGTCGCGGTAGGGGTGCATGCCCTCGCGGCGCCAGAGGCTCTGCACGTAGAGCGCATGCAGCTGGTCGACGTCGGGGTCTTCCTCGTAGATGTCCATCTGCTCTTCGACGGCGCATGCCAGTTCCTGCATCAGGCCCACGAGGTCAAACTCATGGCCGGCTATCTGCTTCATCGACACAGGGTTTGGGGCATCGCTCGTGAACACATCCTGGTTGACGTTGATGCCCACGCCGAGCACTATGCTCTCCAGGTCGGCGCCGCTGACGCAGCCCTCTATCAGGATGCCGCCCAGCTTGCCGTCGCCGTAGTATATGTCGTTGGGCCACTTCAGGCTCAGGCGCGACGGGTCGGGCAGATGGCGCGACAGCACGTCGAGTATGGCCAGCGACGTGAGCATCGACAGCTCGAACTGTCGCGACGCGCTCATGCCCGTGGGGCGCAGCATCTGGCTGTAGGTGAGATTCTTCAGGGGCTCGGCCTCCCAGTCGTTGCCACGCTGGCCGCGTCCGGCGGTCTGCGTGCGTGCGACTATGGTATGGGCGTGCGGCACGGCGTCGCCGCGATGTTTCATTTCCGTATTGGTCGACTCGCAGGAGTCAATCCATTCTATGCTTGCAGGTGTCATAGCTATCTGATGTCTTTATCCGTTTGATTCAGTTTTTGAGCGTCCCAACGGGGACAATGTATATGCCGTCGGCGCGTCGGTAGGCGTAGTCGCCCACGGCTGTGAGTATCATCATGAACGACGGCTCGTGCATTTTTGTCGCGTCGATGGTTTCGGCCAGCTTACGCAGCGTTGCGGCTCCTTCCTCTATGAGCTTGTCTCCTCCCAGCTTGATTTCCACCAGGCCGTAATGGCCGTTGCGCAGATGCACCACAGCGTCGCACTCCAGACCGTTGCTGTCGCGGTAATGGTACACGTCGCCGTCGAGAGCTTCGGCGTAGACCCTGAGGTCGCGACAGCACAGCGTCTCGAAGATGAGGCCGAAGGTCGACAGTTCCTGCACGAGGTCGTCGGGACCGAGACCGAGAGCCGCTGTAGCAATCGACGGGTCGGAGAAATAGCGTGTGGGCGAAGTGCGTATAGCCGACTTGGAGCGTATGTTGGGGTTCCACGCCGCCATATCCCTGACCACGAAAATGCGGCGCAGGGCGTTTAAATAAGAGTTGACGGTGTCGTCGGAGATGGTGTCGGCATCGTTGGCCATGATGTTTTTCCTTATCATGCTCACGGGCGACTGCGAACCCTGCAGCCTTGCATACGAGCGCAGAATGGCGCGGGCACGCTCGACGTTGCGTTCCACGCCGTCCACCCGAGAGATGTCCTCCTCAACCACAAGGTCAAGATAGTCGGCGGCCTGGACGAGAGAGGCGCGGCGGCTCATGTCGTCGGCAACGGCATAAGGCCATCCGCCACGGCAGCAGAGATAGGCCACATCGGGCAACTTATGGCTGTTGACTCCGCGTATGGAGGCCGGGCGGGAGAAAAGTTCGCCCAGGCTGACCTCGCCCGTCGAGTCGCCGGACTCATAGAGCGTCATGGGCATCATGTCGAGGATGGAGAAACGCCCCGTGCCGGTGTGGAAAATCACGTTGTTGCCGCCGGCATCGGTTCGCTGCGGAGGCAGGGCCGAACCGGTGAGCACGAACTGTCCGCGCCGGTGGCGATGGTCCACCTCGAAGCGCACCGCATCCCACAGCTCGGGCGCAAGCTGCCACTCGTCGATGAGGCGCGGAGTGTCTCCCTGCAGCAGCAGCCCGGGGTCGAGGCGGGCCATCTCTATGTTGGAGCTTCGCGAGGCAGGATTGCCCATGTAGAGCATACTGCGGCAGTGGCGCTCGGCTGTCGTGGTTTTGCCGCACCACTTGGGGCCACGTATCAGCACGGCTCCTTTTGCCTCGAGTTTCTGCTGCAGCAGTGCGTCGGCTATCCTCGGACGGTAGTTGGGGAAGTCTTGGTTCATAATCGTCACGTTTTCAACTGCAAAAATAGCGATTATTCTTCAATTCGGCAAATTGTGGCGTTTTCGTTCGGCAAATTATGGCAAATCCGTTCGGCAAATTGTGGCGTTTTCGCTCGGCAAATTGTGGATTGAGGTTGCCGGGACGAGGGGTGGTCAGTCGGCGGCGGTGACGGTCACCAGGCGCGAGCGGTCGGGCTGCAGCTCGATGCCTACGCGCAGCAGCTCGGCGGGCAGCAGTTCCTCGGCGCGGTCGGGCCACTCTATGAGACAGACGTTGTCGGGGTCGTCCAGATAGTCCTCGAACCCTATGTCCATGGCTTCCTCGGCGCTTTCAAGGCGGTAGAGGTCGAAATGGTAGACATTGCGGCCATCGGCGGCGCGGCCGTAGTCGTTGGCTATGGCGAAGCTCGGCGAGTTGGCGCCGTCGCAGCCGTCGGCACCCATGGCGGCTACGATGCTGCGTATGAGGGTGGTCTTGCCGGCGCCCATCTCTCCGTCGAAGGTGACGGTGCGGTGGCCTCCTTCGACAATGAGGGCGGCAAGCTCGGCGGCCACGCCGTCAACGGCCGCGAGGTCGGGTATGGTGTAGGTGGTTGTGCTCATTTCGGTGTCATGGTGATGAGGGGCACAAGCATTTCCTCCATCGAGATGCCGCCGTGCTGGAAGGTGCCGGTGTAGTATTGCACGTAGTAGTTGTAGTTGTTGGGATAGGCGAAGAAGTCGTGGCCCAGGGCGAAGATGTAGGCGGTGGAGAGGTTGGGGGCGGGCAGGCCGACGCGCTTGGGGTCGCGGATCTCGAAGACGTCGCTTGGCGTCGTAGGCGAGGTTGCGTCCCAGCTTGTAGCGCAGGTTGGTGTTGGTGTTGCGGTCGCCCACCACCTTGACGGGCTGTCGACGCGGATGGTGCCGTGGTCGGTGGTGAGCACCACGCGGTAGCCTCGGTCGGCGATGCGGCGGAATAGCTCGAGCACGGGCGAGTGGCGGAACCACGACTCGGTGATGGAGCGGTAGGCGGCGTCGGTGGTGGCGAGCTCGCGTATCATCTTCGACTCGGTGCGGGCGTGCGAGAGCATGTCGATGAAGTTGAACACCACGACGTTGAGGTCGTTGTCCTCGAGGCGGGCGAACTCGCGCAGCAGGCGTTCGGCGCCGGCCGAGTCGTTGATTTTGTTGTAGGAGAAGCGCACGCGGCGGCGGTAGCGCTCGAAGAGGGTGTGCAGCAGGGGCGACTCGTTGAGGTTCTTGCCCTCCTCGGCGTCCTCGTCGACCCACAGGTCGGGAAACATGCTGGCTATCTGCAGCGGCATGAGGCCGGAGAAGATGGCGTTGCGGGCATATTGTGTGGCCGTGGGCAGGATGGACGTGTAGAGCCGCTCGTCGAAGTTGAAGATGTCGGCGAGCAGGGGCTTGACGCTCAGCCACTGGTCGAGGCGGAAGTTGTCGATGAGTATCATGAACACCTTCTGACCCTCGGCCAGCAGGGGCATGACGCTCCGCGGCATCACCTCGGGACTCATCAGCGGGCGTCCGGGGGCCTCGGGGTCGGCGGCCCAGCTCTCGTAGCGGCGGCGCATCCACTTGCCGAACTCCACATCGGCGTCTCGACGCTGCAGGGCCAGCATCTCGTCCATGCCGGTATTGGCCGATGCCAGCTGCATGTCCCAGAACACGAGCTTGCGGTAGAGATCATACCAGTCGTCGATGGTGTCGGCGCGTCCGATGCTGTCGCTCAGGGCTGCGAACTCGCGGCGGTAGTCCACCTGAGGTCTGCTCGCTCACGAGGCGCCCCGAGTCGAGTTGCTTCTTGATGGCGAGCAGTATCTGGTTGGGGTTGACGGGCTTGATGAGATAGTCGGCAATCTTGCTGCCCAGAGCCTGGTCCATGATGTTCTCCTCCTCGCTCTTGGTGATCATGATGACGGGCACCAGCGGCATGCGCTTCTTGATTTCGGCCAGTGTCTCGAGGCCCGAGAGGCCGGGCATGTTCTCGTCGAGAATTATGAGGTCGTACGGCGTGGCCGCGGCCATGTCGAGGGCATCGGCGCCGCTGCAGGCGGTGTCCACGTCGTAGCCTTTGGCTTGAGAAACATTATGTGGGGCTTGAGGAGGTCTATCTCGTCGTCGGCCCAGAGTATGCGGTAGTTGTTGTTCGGCATGGTTCAGTCAAATAAGGGATCGTCGCCCTCGCTGCCGCCGTCGGGGTCGGGTTCGACGGGTGCGGGCGCAGGGGTCGGCGCCGGGGTTGGACGTGTGGCGGGCTGCGGAGCGGGAGCTACGGGTGCCGCCGGGACAGGTGCTGGAGCAGGAGCCACGGGCTCAGGCTCGGGGACGCTTTCATTTTCCGGCTCCGGCACATTTTCGGGTACTTCTTCGGATTCTACATCGGGCTCCGTCAGGTCGCCGTCGCGGGCGGGTTCTTCCGGAATTATCCCGTCGGGCGGGCCCTGCGCTTCGGCCGCTTCGGCCTCGCCGAGCGTCTCCACCTGTTCGGGCTGAAGCAGTCCGGCCTGGGCGTCGACGTAGTTCTGCTCGTCGAGGTAGCGGAAGTACTCCTCGAAACTGCGGCCTTCCTTCAGCAGCAGGTCGAAGTTGGCAGCCGAGATGACCACGGGGCGCACGCCTGCAGGCAGGCGGAAGTCGGGCGAGGCGGCCATGACGCGGCGATAGTGGTTCAGCTCGTTCATGTTGGCGAAACCGCGTATGACGAGCAGCCCCAGGCGTCCGAAGTTCATGGTCTCCAGGTCGAAGTCCTTCACCACGAACGAGCGGAAGTTGTGGCGCGCCACCTCGTAGAGCAGCATGTTGGCCGATACGCTGTCCGTGGGATATAGCATCACCAGCAGCTGGGCCGTGTCGGGGTTGAGCTCGAAGCCGGCGGGACCATCAAGGGCCGCGGCCGTGCTGTCGTTGGTCAGGCGCATGTCCCACACCATGCCGCGCAGGTTGCCGGCGTCGGTCTGCAGCTTTCGTCCCTGAGCCATGCCTTTGAGCCATGCCGAGGCGATGGGAGTGATGTCGGTGTCGGGGTAGCGGTTGAGCAGATCGCGCAGCGTGGCGTTGAACTCGTCGGGACGGTTGTCCGTGACATAGGCCAGGGCGTGCAGAAACATGAATTTCGGCATCACGGGGCTCAGCGGATACTTGCCGCTCATCTCCTCGTAGGCGCGGTGCACCTCGGCGTTGCGGTTGTCGAAGTAGGCCTCGAGCGTGGCTTCGTAGAGTTCCTGCTGGCGCTTCTCCATGTTGCGCAGATTGTCGAGGTAGGCGGGGTCCTGCATGGCCACGCCGTAGGTCGACTCGGCGAAGTCGGTCAGTATGCGGCGGCGCCACTCCTCGGCCTTGGCGGTCTCGCCGCGGCGGGCGTGCATGAGGTAGGTGTTGTAGTACACGTCGAGGCGGTGCACATTGTCGGGATAGTCGCGCAGCAGGCGCTCCCACTGCAGGCGGGCAGCCGGATAGTCCTCAAGGCGGTCTTTCAGTATGGCGCCCATGTTGTAGAGGCCGTCCTGTATGATTTCGTGGCACACTGCGCGCCCCTCGGCCGTAGTGTCGGGAATCTGTCGCAGGTAGTACTCGGGATTGTGCGGGTCGTTGGCGGCGCTGTCAGCGGCCTGTTCGGCGCGCATGTCGCCCTCGGCCGCGGTGCTGTCGGCGGCCTCGCCGCCGCCGTCGCCGTTCTCGGCCGTCGCCTCGTCCCAGTCGGCGTTGCTGAAGGTGTTCTTGTTGCGGCGGCGCCAGTCGTCCTCGAGCTTGCGCGAGCCCCAGCGGCGCTGGAACTCGGTGCGGCCGGCTTGTCGGGCGCTCTGGTTGTAGAAGTACCAGGAGTTGTCGGTGTTGATGTTGAACGAGTTCGGGGCGTTTGCCGCGCCGCCCTGATTGGCCTCGCCGCGGGCGGCCACGTCGGCCTCATACTCGGCTCGCCGCTGCTCCTCGGCCTCCTTTTTCTCGCGTTCGATGAGGCGCTTGATTATGCCCTGCACCACCTCCATGCGCTGCTCGGGCGTCATGGCCGACAGGCGCAGCAGCGAGTCCTGCAGCTCCACGTTCTGCGAGTAGACAGCCAGCTCGTCGAGCACGTCGCTGCGGCGGCGCAACGAGTCGTAGCCGGGATAGTTGCGCGGCAGCTGGGCCATGGCCTCGGAGTAGTGTGGCTGGGCCTTGCCGTACTGCCGTCGGTCGAAGTAGAGGCCGCCGGCGCGCAGCTGTGCTATGGCCTTGTCGATGCCTCCGCGGGTGCTCTCCTCCACGGCCTTCTCGTAGTTTGCGATGGCTTGCGCCGTGTCGCGGCGGCTGAGGTAGAGGTTGCCGATGGCGTAGTATATCTGGTCGAGATAGTCCTTGTTGCGGTCGTAGCGGGTCATGCGGCGCAGGGCCTTGACCTCGGGCTGATGTCGGCGCCGTCGTACACCTCGCTCTGCTTTATGCGGGCGTTGAATTTGGTGCGGTACGACGCCGAGGACGACGCGCCGGCCTTGCCGAAGGCCTCGTAGGCCTCCTTGCGTCGACCCAGGCGCTCCAGCACCTGGCCCAGCAGAAAGCGCAGGCGGGTGCGCTGCGAGGCGCTCCCTGCGGCGTCAATGGCCTCCTTCAGGGGCTCCACGGCCTCGGCCTCCATGCCTCCGCGCAGCAGGCGGTCGGCGCGGGTGAAGGCGTAGAGCCCGCGCAGCTCGCGCGTGGTCAGCTGTTCGGGGCGGATGCGGTTGAGTATCAGCTCGGCATCGTAAAGCCAGTCGAGGGCCACATAGCAGCGCGCCTGCCATAGCTTGGCCTCGGTGACAGTGGCCGGCAGCCATGAGAAGTGGCGGCTGACATAGAAGAACGTGGATGCCGCGCCCAGGAAGTCGCCGTTGAAGTACTGGCTGCGCCCCATCATCATCCATGCGTTGTGCAGGAACGGGTTGTACTCGTCGCGCTTGAGCCATGCCTGATATGCGGGGTCGCCGCTCTTGCCCGGCTTCTTGCGCGGGCGCTTCTTGATGCTGCGTAGCTGTATGGCCTTCTGCCCTTCTCTATGCTGCGGTCGAAATTGCCCGATGGCTGCGGGGCCTCCTTGTCGGCCTTGGCCTCTACGGGGTGCATGAAGAGCAGGCGCGAGTAGTCGTCCTCATAGTCCTGCTCCATCTTCTGCAGCGTCTCGCGGAAGTGGGTGTCGCCGTTGTAGTAGATGTTGTAGCGCGTGATGAAGGCGTTGTAGTTGCGCGTGGCCGCCGTGTTCTTGCGCGTGGAGCACGACGCCAGCGCCACAAGGGCGCACAGCGAGGCCACGAGCAGGCTGAATGTATGATGTGACGGGCGGCGTTTCATTTACGTATATAGTAACGCGCGGGCGCGACGTATATTGCACCTGCGGGCTATGATGTTGCAAAGTTCGGCAAAAAATCCTATCTTTGCAACACATTTCCCAAACATCACAACATTACGCTTGTTTATGAAAAGATTTACTCTTATGGCGCTCTGCGCCCTTACTCTGTGCGGTTCGGCATCGGCCGCACGTCCCGCCAAGGCCAAGGCCCGCGCCAAGGCCGTGAGCACCATAGCCCACAAGCCCGCCGCAGCGGCTGCCGAGAAGGCTCCCTGGTGTCCCCTGAAGCAGCAGTCGTTCGACTGGGAGTACGAGGACGAGACCAATCCCGCCGAGGGCAACTGGGTGGCATCCGACATCTATGAGCTCACCTACACGCAGGCCGGCAAGGTGGCCACCGACGTCACCACCACCCCCGAAGGCGACGTGCTCAAGGACGTCTACACCTACAACGCCGACGGCATGATGACTTCCAAAGTCACCACCAAGTCGGTCGACGGCGCCGAATTCGAGCCCTCCGAGGAAGTCTACCGCCAGTATGACAACGTGGTCAAGAACTTCGTGGTCAGCAACGAGCAGTACATCTGGTACGGCGGCGATAAGATGACCTCCAACACCTACAAGTACAACATCACGCGCGACGACGCCGGCAACGTCACCCTCTGCGAGCGCGCCGTCCTCTTCCAGGGCGTCTACGACCCCACCTTCCGCACGGCCGTGGAGTACGGCCCCGACGGCAAGGCCTCGAAAATCACCTGCACCTCGCTGACCTACGACGGCGTGGAGTACAGCTGGGTCACCGAGTCGGTCTACTCCGACCTGGAGTGGGAACGCACCGACGGCCAGATTCTCTCGACCGAAAACCTCATGTTCGGCAACAACCGCCTCAGCAGCGCCACCATCACCATCGGCGAGGATGAAGGCGTGATGAAGGTGAAATACACCTACGACGGTGTCAGCTACGACTGCCGCGGCACCATGGAGATGGACGGCGAGAGCGTCAGCATCATAGCCCAGTACAACGACCTCGGCAACGGCGGCTACAAGCTCTACACCCTGCAGGACCTGGGCTACTGGACCGAATCGGAGACCGAAGTCGAGGAGCATGACTCGTTCGGCCTCATCACCACCCGCTACGTGCAGTGGACCGACTTCTCCTACTCGGAGTACTACGAGTACATCGAAGGCCTCGTGCGCTACGACGACAACACCGGCTACCCCGAAATGTACACCCTCACCCACCGCGACATCGACGAGGACAGCCCCACCTACGGCGAGACCATCTACGACCACCGCATCATCTACGAAGGCAACGCCGACCTGGCCGGCATCAGCGACATCGTGGCCGACGCCGACGACGCCGACGCACCCGTCGAGTTCTACACCCTGCAGGGCATGCGCATCGACCGTCCCGCCGCCGGACAGCTCGTCATCCGCCGTCAGGGCAAGCACGTCAGCAAGGTGCTCGTGAAGTGATTTTTCAGCCTCTCAACCATAAAAATGCCTCTCCGGAGGCATTTTTTTTGCTTTTTTGGCTCTGCAATCGAAATTTATAGCTAATTTTGACGACGCGCCACGGCGCGCCAACCAACACAGTACCACATATCGATATGGAAACGAACGAATCCTCCTTGCGTGCCGCAGGCGCCGAGGAAATCCTCACCCCGGCACCGCAGACCGATGCCGCAGAACATGCAGAGCAGACCGCCGACCTCAATCAGTCCCAGCTCCTTCCCGACCCCGAAGTACAGGCCGAGGAAGAGATGACCGAGGCCGTAGAACAGCAGGAAGAAAAACAGCAGGAGCAGCACCGCCGCCTCGCCACAGCCGAGGAAGTGCTCGCCGCGGCATGCGACATCCTCGCCCGTGAGGCTGCCGACATCGCCGGCGACGACGTGCGCCGCCTCCGTGCCGCCTGGAATTCGCTGAAGCCCGCAGCCGAGGCTCCCGCCGAAGCCGCCGACGAAGCTCCCGCCGAGGTCGTGGAGCCCGACGCAGAGGCTGTGGCCGCCGCCATGAAGCAGGAAGAGATGTTCGCCGCCATACTCACACAGATACGCGACAAGAAAGCCGCATGGACCGCCGAGCAGGAGGCCCAGCGCGCCGCCAACCTCGAGCGCAAGAACGCCATCATCGACGAAATCAACGCCCTGGCCGACGACACCGACAATGTGAACCGCACCTTTCCCCGCTACCGCGAGCTGCAGGACGAGTTCAACGCCATCGGCGATGTGGAACCCACCGAGGAGACCGGCGTGTGGAAGCGCTTCCAGGACGCCCGCGAGCGCTATAGCGACAACCTCAAGATAAACAAGGAACTGCGCGACTACGACTTCAAGAAGAATCTCGACAGCAAAACTCTGCTGCTCGAGGAAGCCGAGCGTCTGGCCGCCGAGGACGATGTCATCACGGCCTACCGCCGCCTGCAGGAGCTGCACAACAAGTGGCGCCGCATAGGCCCCGTGGCCAAGGAGATCCGCGAGGAAATCTGGGACAAGTTCAAGGCCGCCAGCGTGGTGGTCAACAAGCGCTACCAGGCCCACTTCGAGGAGCGCAAGGCCGCCGAGGCAGAAGCCGAGGCCGCCAAGCTGGCCCTGTGCGAGCAGGCCGAGGCCATCGACATCGACGCCCTCTCCGGCTTCAACGCATGGGAGAAGGCCACAGCCACCATCCAGGAGCTCCAGGCACGCTGGCGCGACATGGCCCACGCCGCACGCCGCACCGACCGCGAGCTCTTCGCCCGCTTCCGCTCGTTCTGCGACAAGTTCTTCGCCGCCAAGGCCGAATACTTCAAGGCCACGCGCGAGAAACTCGCCGCCAACCTTGCCGCCAAGACGGCCCTCGTCGAAGAGGCCGAAGCCCTCAAGGACAGCGAGGAATGGACCAAGGCCGGCAACCGCTTCGTCGAGATGCAGAAGGAATGGCGCGCCGTAGGCCCCGTGGCCAAGCGCTACAGCGACGCTCTCTGGAACCGCTTCATGGAAGCCTGCAACCACTTCTTCGACCGCAAGAAGAAGGTGGCCGGCGGACGCCGCGACGAGGAGAACGCCAACCTCGCGGCCAAGCGCGCCCTCGTCGACCGCCTCGCCGCACTCGACCCCGAGATGCCCCGCGCCGAGCTCCTCGCAGCCATCAAGGAGGTTCAGGACGAATGGCAGACCATCGGCCATGTACCCTTCCGCGAGAAAGACAAGGTGTATGAGCAATACCGCGCACGCCTCGACGAGCTGCGCGACGGAATCTCCGGCGCGCGCCGCCGCGAACGCCGTGAGCAGTTTGCAGGAGCCGTAGCACGCATGGAGGGCGACAGCGCCGACCGCGAGCGCGACCGTCTGGCACGTGTCGCCGAGGCCAAGCGCGCCGAGCTCCGCACGCTTGAGAACAATCTCGGCTTCCTCAACGCCAAGAGCAAGAGCGGCAACTCGCTCATCCAGGACTTCGAGCGCAAGATCGAGCGCCTGCGCGCCGACATCGACGAGATAGTCGAGAAAATCAAGATGCTCCGCAGCCAGGCCTGAGCCGACGGCCGCACTATGCAGCCTTCACGCTCATGCGTCTGAGACTCACAGGCAAACACATCCCATGGCTGTTCGCCGTCGCCGACCTGGCGACGGTGAACATTGTCTACATCATCTTCTGCCTGCTCTATCCGCAGGGTGGCTCGGCCGTCATGTGGACGCTCGTCAACGTGGCCATGCTGCCCGAACTCTGGTGGGGCCTGCGCCTCAAGCTCCACCGCGCCCTGCAGCTCGACACCGTGGCCCGCCAGGCCCTCAGCGATGTGGCCATGCACGCGCTCTTCCTGCTGGCCCTGATGGCCGGACTCGGCGTAGACTGCTTCTCGCTGCCCGAGCTCGCGCGCTTCTACGGCATGATGCTCGCGGCCTTCATCGTGGTGCGCCTCGCCTCGCGAGCGCTGCTGAAAGCCTACCGCCGCCACGGCCGCGGCTACGTGCGCGTGGTCATCGTGGGCGCCAACTCCACCGGCCGGCGCCTCGCCGCCGAGATGACGCGCGACGCCGGATTCGGCTACCGCATACTGGGCTACTTCGACGACTCTTGCCCCGAAGGCTTCGAAGGCAACTATGCGGGCAGCCTCGCCGACCTGGCCGACTTCATGCGCCGCCATGCCGTGCAGCAGGTCTACTACTGCCGCGGCAGCATCAGCGGCAGCGGCGAGGAAGCGGCCGACGTGCTGCGCACGGCCGACGACTGCGGCGCCGAGTTCTTCTTCGTGCCGCAGCTCTCGCGCTTCGTGCAGCGCGGCATGGCCCTCGAGACCGTGGGCACCATGACCGTCATGGGCGCGCGCACCAACCCGCTGAGCTCGCGCATCAACCGCGCCGTCAAGCGCGCCTTCGACCTCACGGTCAGCGGCATCTTCCTCTGCTTCTATCCTCTCGTCTACATCCCCGTGGCCATAGCCATAAAGCGCTCGTCTCCGGGCCCCGTCTACTTCCGCCAGGAGCGCACCGGCTACCACGGCCGCACGTTCCACTGCCTCAAGTTCCGCACCATGCGCGTCAACGCCGACGCCGACTCGCGTCAGGCCAGCAAGGACGACCCGCGCGACACGCGCTGGGCGACTTCCTCAGGCGCACCAGCATCGACGAGCTGCCGCAGTTCATCAACGTGTGGCGCGGCGACATGTCGGTGGTGGGCCCGCGGCCCCACATGCTCAAGCACACCGAGGACTACAGCCGCCTCATACGACCGCTACATGGCCCGCCACACCGTCAAGCCCGGCATAACCGGCTGGGCGCAGGTGACGGGCTGGCGAGGCCCCACCGACCAGCTCTGGAAGATGGAGCGCCGCGTCGAGGCCGACGTCTGGTACATCGAGCACTGGACTCTGCTGCTCGACCTCAAAATCATGGCGCGCACCGTCCTCAACGCCATACGCGGCGAGGAGAACGCACTCTAAAAGATTCTCTTACACCGTTTTCAATATCCTCCACGCCTGCGGGTAGAGGTTGTTGGCCCGTCGGCCTATGTTCTTGGCAAAGCCCAGCGGACGGCCGTCGTAGTGCAGCAGCACTATGCCGCGCGGAGCGTCGTCGGCCAGCGCGAGCGCCTCGCGGCGCAGATAGGCCAGGGCCGTGTCGCGGTCCACGTCGACGCGCGCGAAAGCATCCGTGCGCAGCGCCATGCTCAGGGCCAGCGGCTGCGCCGGCACGAGGTCGCGGCCCTTCACCGTGGCCACGGCCATGCCCCGTGCCTCCGGCATCAGGGCGGCCAGCAGGCGCGGCATGGCGTGGATGTCGCCGTTGCGGTCGCGACGCAGCAGCATGTCGCCGTCGAGCCACGAGGCCGCCGTGCGCAGCTCCGCGTCGGTCTTTGGAGTGGCTGCGGGGCGCAGCGGGGCGGCGGGACTGTCTCCGGGCTTGCGCAGCACGCACATGAAGAGGCCCTCGCCGCGCACGCGGCCGGGCAGGAAGCGGTAGCAGGGCAGAGAGGTGCCGATGCCGCGCACTATTTCGGGCCGCTCCAGCGCGGCCACGGCCACTCCCGTGGCTCCCAGCTCGCGCTCCATGCGGCCCACGATTTCTTCGTTCTCGCTGCGGTTGAACGTGCAGGTGCTGTAGACAAAGGCGCCGCCGGGGCGCAGAGCCTGCCACAGAGCCTCCACGATGCGCCACTGCGTGCGCGCGCAGCTCTCCACCAGCGCGGGGCTCCACTGCGCCGCCGCCTCGGGGTCCTTGCGCATCATGCCCTCGCCCGAGCAGGGCACATCGGCGCTGACCACGTCGAAAGCCTCGCGCATGGCCGCGAAGCGCACCGCGTCGCCGCGCACGCAGGCCACGCGGGAGTCGCCCCACTTGGCCACGTTTTCGGCCAGCACCGACGCGCGCCGCGGGTCGAACTCGTTGGCCACGACCACCGACTCGCCCGGCAGTGCCGAAGCTATGGCCGTGGTCTTGCCGCCTGGTGCGGCGCATGCGTCGAGCCATCGCAGCGCCCGGCCGCCGGCCTCGGCCGCAAGCTGCGCAGCCACGGCCCCTATGGCCATCGACGAGGCGTCCTGCACGTAGTAGACGCCCTGGTGCAGCGCGGGGTCGAAGGTGAAGGCGCGGCGTTCGGGCAGGTAAATGCCGCCGTCGGGCCACCAGGCCACGCGGTCGGCATCCTCGGGCATCGCGGCACCCTTGGCCACGTTGAGACGCACGCTCACCTCGGGGCGGCCGCACAGAGCCTCGGCCAGGCCGTCGGCCGCGGGACCCAGGACCTCGAGGCTCCTGACGAATGCTTCGGGCAGCGCGCTCATAGGCCGGTCTCCTCCCAGCGGTACAGGCGGTCGGCCGGACGTATCTTGGCGGGCACGGCTATGGAGAAGGCGTCGCCCTTCACGGCCTTGTCGACCGACTTGAGGTCGACGCGTATGTCTTCCACCTTGAAGATGAGCGCGCCCGTGGTCGGGCCGGTCACCACCACCTCGTCGCCCACATGCAGCTCGCCGGCCTCCATCAAGAACTCGCCCACGCCGAGGCGCGAGTACCACTTCACGCCCTTGGCCACATAGCGCTTCACGCGCGTGGCCGAGGAGCCGTACTTGGCCGACCACTCGCCCAGGCGCTGGCCCATGTAGTAGCCGTCCCAGAAGCCGCGGTTGAATATCTTGCCCAGGCGCTCCTTCCAGCCGGCTATGCGCTCGGCCGTGTAGGCGTCGGCGCCCTCGCACACGGCCGTCAGGGCCTCGGAATAGGCGGCGACAGCCTCGTGCACATACTCCGGACCGCGGGCGCGGCCCTCGATCTTGAACACACTGACGCCGGCCTCCACCATGCGGTCGAGGAAGTGGATGGTGCAAAGGTCCTTGGGCGACATTATGTACTTGTTCTCCACCTCCAGCTCGTCGCCTGTCTCAAGGTCGGTCACGCGGTAGCCGCGGCGGCATATCTGCGTGCAGGCTGCCGCGGTTGGCGCTGCAGTTCATCTCGTGCAGGCTCAGGTAGCATTTGCCGCTCACGGCCATGCAGAGCGCGCCGTGGCAGAACATCTCGAGGCGCACAAGCTCGCCGTGGGGGCCGCGGATGTCCTCGGCCTCGATGGCGTCGTGGATGGCGCGCACCTGGTCCATGTTGAGCTCGCGGGCCAGCACCATCACGTCGGCATACTGCGCGTAGAAGCGCACGGCCTCGATGTTGCTGATGTTGCACTGCGTGGAGATGTGCACCTCCACGCCCTCGCTGCGGGCATATGCTGATGGCGGCGATGTCGGAGGCTATGATGGCCGAGATGCCTGCCTCGCGCGCGGCGCGGCAGATAGCGCGGCAGGTGGCCAGCTCGTTGTCGTAGATTATCGTGTTGACCGTCAGATAGGTCTTCACTCCGGCCTCGGTGCATATCGAGGCTATGCGGCGCAGGTCGTCGAGCGTGAAGTTGGCGCTCGACTTGGCGCGCATGTTCAGGCCCTCCACGCCGAAATACACGGCGTCGGCACCGGCGTCGATGGCCGCGTGCAGCGATTCGTAGCTGCCCACGGGCGCCATCAGTTCCAGATCCTTGCGATTCATATCGTCTTCTAAGAGCCCGTTCCCCAATTTATGTTAAAAACGGGGGCGGACAGTCTTTGAGTTATTTTGCTTAAAAGAAATTGGGGAACTGGCTCTAAATTAGAACCCGTTCACAATAAAACCCGGCGACACCTTAGCGCCACCGGGTCTGTTATTCTTTGGCCGTGAAGCCGGGTGCTCACTTCGCCTCGGGGGCGGCAGCGGGCTGTGCGGCAGGAGCCTGGGTGTCGAACTGGTTGGCAGCGGGCACCTGGGTTGCGGCGGGTGCGGGAGCAACCGTGCGCACCTCCACGCCTGCTCCGGCCTTGGGCATCGTGTAGGCCGAAGCTACGGAAAGCACCACGATCAGCGCTGCGAGCGTCCAGGTGGCTTTCTCAAGGAAGCTGTTGGTCTGGCGCACGCCCATTACGTTGCCGGCGCCACCGAACTGCGACGACAGGCCGCCGCCTTTCGATTTCTGGATGAGGACAATGCCGATGAGCAGAACTGCTACGATGACAGTGAGAACGATGATTAATACGTACATATCTGTTTTACTGATGTTTATTTTTCAGAGCATTATGCGCGCCGCAGAAGCCGTCAGCTCCCACGCGCTCAGTTTTCAAGTTGCAAAGTAACGACTTTTTCAGCAGATTTCCAAAACTTTGCATCTTTTTTTGCAAAAAGCGCGGCGCGAAAGCACTTTGTGGAGCACAAGGGCCGCATACAGGCCCTGCCCGGCTTTACAAACAAGCACTTTTGGCCTGTTTTTCTTGAATTTTCGTGCTTTTTTGGAACAAAATTGTTGATTTTTGAAATATTATTCCTAAATTTGGCCGCAAATATGCTTATGAGAAACGCGCAAGTGTCTATTCCCGCACAACAAACATCAATAATATTAATATCAAAATCTTATCACAATCAATCAATGAAAAAACTCATCACAGCGATGCTGGCCCTTTCGGCCCTCCTGCCACTGTCGGCCCAGCAGCTGCCAAACAACGGTTTCGAAGAAGGCTGGGTCGACTGCGTGCCATGGACCAGCACAGGAAACACAACGACTAAACAAGGCTCTACTCCTAAACACTGGATTGTTTCCAACACGATAGGAACTAAGCTTGGAACCATGTTTGTAGGAAAAACCTCAGTAGCAGAAAATGTAAAAGGTTTCAATGATAGCAGTTCAGCCGTCAAAGTAATCAACAAATCCATATTAACTAAAGTAATCCCCGGTTATTTTTCACTTGGGACAGCTTGGTCTACGGCTTCAAGCGCAGCTGGTGATAATAGCGATGGTGGTACGTTCGGTGGCTATGAATTCACATACAGACCTGATGCGGTATCGTTCTTCTACCAAGCTTCCGGTTCTGCAGCTTCAGTAGTAGCCTATGCATGGAATGGCACTTTCAAGCAAGCTGAAGTGCCCGGTAACATAGTTACAAGCGGAAATCCAACGGTAGTGACCATGGAAGACCGCGACCGCAACATCCTTGACATGACTACAGCCCAGGGTGGAGAAGTCACTCAGAAAGGCACCCTCATTGCATCTAAGACAGAATACCCCGCTATAGCTGAAAACTGGACCGAGTTCACAATGGAGCTCAACTATGTCAATAGCGAGACTCCCGAAAAGTTCAACGTAATCTTCAGCGCCGGCGACTATTTCAACTCGGCCCCCGTCAAGGACCACAGCATGACCGTCGACGACGTCAAACTCCTCTACTATTCCCGCCTCAAAAGCCTCAGCATCGACGGCACAGAGGTGCCCCTCAACGATGGCCAGTACGAGTACACGACCGACATCTACACCCCCGACAACACCGACGGCGTGGAGTACACCCTCGTGGGCCAGGCGCCTAAAAACGTAAGCCTGGACCTCGACAAAGAGAACAACCGGCTGACCGTCACCGTAAAGCACGTCGACAATCAGCCCGATATCGACGGCAAGAGCGAACACGTCTACACCATCAACCTCAAGAAAAAACCCCGCGTGTTCACGGGCGTGAAGTACGAAGGCCAGATTACTGAACTCACCATAGATTTCGGCGACGGCCCCGGCTCTCTGAGCGACCCCTTCCCCGCCAACGTCTACCTGACCAAGAAAGGCACGGTGCTGAAAGTCGACGTCCTGCTGCCCGACCTTGAGATTCCCGACCTCGGCGGCGTCCTCGGCGACATACTCGTGGAAGACGTAGTGCGCAAATACACCGTCAGGGACGGCAAAAAGTACTATGCCTACACCGGCCATGTCGACGAACTGCTCCTGCTCAATGGCGAAATCCATGCCGAAGTAGACCTCACGGGCGAATCCGACGAAGAAGGCAACATCACTTTCGACATCAATGTTGCATGGTTTCCAGTTGAAGAAGCTGCTTTAAACTCAATCAAAAAAGAGCGCAATAAAGAAAATGACATACCCATCCACGTTGTGTTCAACGGAAAGACCAACGAGGTGGAGACACCCACAGGCATCAACGACGTTGTGGTCGACGGCGACGACAGCGACGCACCCGTAGAGTACTTCAACCTCCAGGGCATACGCGTGGCACGTCCCGAAGCCGGACAGACCGTCATACGCCGCCAGGGCAGCAAGGTCACGAAAGTAATCGTGAAGTAAGCGCCCCGCGCAGGCTACGCCCCGCAAAAACCACAGCACCGCGCCGAAAAAGCCGCGCGCGTGCTGTGGTTTCTGTTTTTTATCCCTACCTTTGCAATATGGAAATAGGAAAATACAACAGGCTGCGCGTCGTCAAGGCTGTGGACTTCGGTGTCTACCTCGACGGCGGCGACGGCTCCGAGATACTGCTGCCGGCCAAGACCGTGCCCGAAGGCTGCGAGCCGGGCGACGAAGTGGACGTATTCATCTATCGCGACTCCGAAGACCGCCTCATAGCCACCACCGAGGTGCCCTACGCCCTGGTGGGCGAGTTCGCTTTCATGCGTGTAAGCCAGGTCAACGCCACAGGCGCCTGGCTCGACTGGGGCCTGCCGGGCAAGGACCTGCTCGTGCCCTTCTCGCAGCAGAAATCGCGCATGCGCCAGGACGGCGAATATCTGGTCTACGTCTACCTCGACGACAACTCGGGCCGCATCGTGGCCTCGGCCAAGGTGGAGCGCTTTCTCGGCAACACGCTGCCGGCCTACCGCACGGGCGACGAAGTGGAGTGTCTCGTCACGGGCGAGACGCCCATCGGCTACACGGCCATCGTCGACCATCTGCACCACGGCATGCTCTACCGCAACGAGACCTTCCGCACGCCCTCGACTGGCGAAACGCTGCGCGCCCACGTGGTGCGCGTGCGCCCCGACGGCAAGATAGACCTGCGGCTCGGTGGCCGCGAGCGCGACCGTGTGGCCGAGCTCGCCGACTCTATCCTCACGACTCTGCGCGCCTCGGGCGGCACCCTGCCCCTCTCCGACAAGTCGGACCCCGACGACATCCGCGCCACCTTCCGCTGCAGCAAGAAGGATTTCAAGAAAGCCCTGGGCTCGCTCTACAAGTCGCGCCTGATAAGCGTCTCCCCCACCTCCATCAGCCTGGCGGAATAAAGAGCGGAGAAAAAAAAAGGAGCGGAGCTTTTCAAGCTCCGAACCCCCACAGAGAAAAAAGGAGCGGAGCTTTTCAAGCTCCGAACCCCCACAGAGAAAAAAGGAGCGGAGCTTTTCAAGCTCCGAACCCCCACGGAGGAAAGAAAGGAGCGGAGCTTTTCAAGCTCCGAACCCCCACGCAGAAAAAAAGGAGCGGAGCTTTCCAAGCTCCGAACCCCCACGAACCCGCCGAATAGACCGAAATCATGTACCCGTTTCTTGACCGCGAAGAAGACATAGAAATCCACAGTCGCGGCAATCTACCCCATTGGCACCAAAGTGGCAAAATTCAGTTTGTCACATTCCGCCTTAGTGATTCGCTTCCCCAAGCTAAAGTCGTAGAACTAAGAACAGCCATTACGGATTTCGAGAGACGTCACCCCAAGCCTTGGAATGATGACGTCCGCAAACTATACCGGCGAAACTTCAGTCATCTTGAAGAAGACATGCTTGACAAGAGCTATGGTTCTTGCTTGCTCAGAGACGAATCCGTTCGAGAGATAATAGTTTCGGCTATAATGTTTCGTGACAATGTAGACTACGACGTAATCGCGTTTGTCGTCATGCCTAATCATGTCCATCTTCTGATTAAACCTTCCGGCGACAAGACTCTCAGCGACATCATTCAATCGATTAAGCGCTTTTCATCCTTGCAGATCAACCGAAAACTGGCAAGAGAAGGCAGGGTATGGCAAAAGGAGTATTTCGACAGAATCGTGCGTAGCAGTGAGCAACTGAAACACTATGTGTCTTATATCATTACAAACCCCAACCCTCTGAATGCCGGAGAATACACTGTTTATGTTTCGGAAAAATACCGAGCCGGTGTTTGGGGATAGATTTTCGTATTGCCTGGCGGCTCGGAGCTTGAAAAGCTCCGCTCCTCTTGCCTGACGACTCGAAGCTTGGAAAGCTCCGCTCCTCTTGCCTGGCGGCCCGGAGCTTGGAAAGCTCCGCTCCTCTTGCCTGGCGACTCGGAGCTTGGAAAGCTCCGCTCCATTTACTTCACCCCAGCAGCTGCTCGGGGGGAGCGATGAGGTAGAGGTGGCGGCGGGCTCGGCTGACGGCCGTATAGAGCCAGCGGTAGAGGTCGGGGCCGAGAGCGTCGTCGGGGATGTAGCTGAGGTCGACAAAGACGTTCTGCCACTGGCCGCCCTGGGCCTTGTGGCAGGTCATGGCGTAGGCGTACTTCACCTGCAGGGCGTTCCAGTAGGGATTGTCGCGCAGGCGGCGGGCGCGCAGGTCGTAGGGCTCGGAGGTCTCGAAGAGCTCGGGGTCGCGCACCAGGGCCTCGTAGAGCTGCTGCGAGCGCTCGCGCGACATGGCCGCCGTCTCCGAGGCGAGGGTCTCGAGCATCAGCTTGGCGTCGAACTCGGCCTCGCCGCCACTGCCGGCCACAGCCAGGCGCACGTCGGCGAAGTGGAAGCCGTAGCGCCACTCCGAGCCGTAGACGCGCACCACGCGCACTATGTCGCCGTTGGCCACGAAGTCGAGGCCGCGCACCTGCCGCGCCCAGTAGTAGTTGTTCTTGGCCACGATGAGCATTTCGTCGCGGGTGAGCATCTCCTCGCGGTAGAGCACATCGCTGCGTATGGCGCGGTTGTAGTCGGTGGCGCGGCGGTTGCTGCGCGATATGAGCAGCGTCTCCTCGAGGCCGTCGCGGGCATAGGCCGTCTCGAGCATTTCGGGCAGGTCCTCGCCGCTGACCACGCTGACGTCGGCGAAGCCCCGCGTGCGCAGCTGCGGTATCTGCCCGGCACCTGCGGCGAGGGCCGCTCGCAGTGCCGTGGCGTTGAAGAGTATGCCCGAGCGTGAGCCCTGGCGCATTGTGGCCGTCATCGTGGCCCGCGATGGGCGCAGGCCCATGGCGCGGAGCACATCGGCGCTCATGGCCGGCGACTCCACTGAGCCCACGGGGGGCAGCTGGGCGGTGTCGCCGATGAGTATGAGGCGGCAGTTGTCGCCGGTGTAGACATACTGCACGAGGTCTTCGAGCAGGTTGTTGCGGTCGGGCGTGTCGTCGCCGCCTATCATGGAAGCCTCGTCGACGATGAAGAGTGTGTTGCGGGCGCGGTTCTCGACCAGGGCGGGGCCGCCGTCGAGGCCTACCGAGGGAGTGTGGCGGTAGATGCGGCGGTGGATGGTGTAGGCCGGACGCTGCGCGAAGGCTCCGAACACCTTGGCGGCGCGGCCCGTTGGAGCCATCAGCACGCAGCTCAGCCCCACCTCGGGCAGCGAGCGCACGAGGGCACCCGTCAGCGAGGTCTTGCCCGTGCCGGCATAGCCGTTGAGGATGAAGGCCGACGTCTCCGGAGCCGTGGGCGCACAAAAGCGCGACAGCGCGCCGATGACGGCGCGCTGCTGCGAGTTGGGCTCGTAGGGTAGATTGCTTACGATTCGGGCTGCGAACTCGTCGGAGGTCATTTTTTCACGCTCCACTCCCAGCCGTCCTTGGTGTCCTTGACGTCAAAACCGATGGCGGCGAGACGGTCGCGGATAAGGTCGCTGGTGGCCCAATCTTTGTTTTTCTTTGCCTGCGAACGCATCTCGAGGATGAATTCGACGGCCTTCTCATAGGGCGCCATGTCGGCTCCCTGCTGTGCGGCGGCACCTTCGGGCAGCAGGCCGAGGATGTCGGTCATGTAGGTGTCGACGATGCGCCGCAGACCTTCGATGTCGGCCGCGCTGAGGCTCAGAGCGCCGTCGTTGGCCTTGTTGACGGTGGTGGCTATGTCGAAGAGGCCGGCTATGACGAGCGGCGTGTTGAAGTCGTCGTCCATGGCCTGCTGCAGGCGTGCCTCGATGGCGGCGAGGTCGAGCGTGTCGGCCTCGGAGGCGGGCTTCAGGGCCTGCAGGCGGCGGTATGCCTCGGTGATGCGCGCCAGGGCCTTCTCGGAAGCCTGCAGGGCCTCGTTGCAGAAGTCGACGGTGCCGCGGTAGTGGGCCTGGAGGATGAAGAAGCGGATGGTCATCGGCGAGTAGGCCTGCTGCAGCAGCGGGTGCGAGCCGGTGAAGAACTCGTCGAGGGTGATGAAGTTGCCCAGCGACTTGCCCATCTTCTGGCCGTTGATGGTGATCATGTTGTTGTGCATCCAGTAGCGCACGGCGTCGGGCCGTTGTGGGCCACGCACTGGGCTATCTCGCACTCGTGGTGGGGGAACTTGAGGTCCATGCCGCCGCCGTGGATGTCGAAGTCTCGCCGAGATATTTCTCGCTCATGGTCGAGCACTCGAGGTGCCAGCCGGGGAATCCTTCGCTCCAGGGCGAGGGCCAGTGCATGATGTGCTCGGGCGCGGCCTTTTTCCAGAGGGCGAAGTCGGCGGGGTTGTGCTTCTCGCTCTGTCCGTCGAGCTCGCGGGTGGTGGAGAGCAGCTCGTCGATGTTGCGTCCCGAGAGGCTTGCCGTAGCCGTGTTCGGCGTTGAACTTGGGCACGTCGAAGTAGACCGAGCCGTCGCTGACGTAGGCATAGCCCGCGTCGAGAATCTTCTTGACATACTCTATCTGCTCGATGATGTGGCCCGAGGCGTGGGGCTCGATGAAGGGGGGCAGCACGTTGAGGGCCTCCATGGCCTTGTGGTAGCGCGTGAGGTAGTGCTGCACCACCTCCATCGGCTCGAGCTGCTCGAGGCGGGCCTTCTTGGCTATCTTGTCCTCGCCCTCGTCGGCGTCGTGCTCGAGGTGGCCCACGTCGGTGATGTTGCGCACATAGCGCACCTTGTAGCCGAGGTGCGCAGATAGCGGAACAGGATGTCGAAGGTGATGGCCGGACGGGCGTGGCCCAGATGGCCGTCGCCATAGACGGTGGGACCGCAGACATACATGCCCACGCGTCCGGGTGTCAGCGGCTTGAAGGGCTGCTTGATGCGCGACAGGGAGTTGTAGATGGTCAGGTCGTTGGCTTCATGGCTCAGGCCATGAAGGGGTTGGGGAGGTCGCCTTTGAGGCCGCCCTGGGGAGCCTTGGGCTGGCGGTTCTTGATTTCGCCGAAGGTGGCCTCGTACTTGCGCACGTTGTCGCTGAGGGCTGCCAGAAGGTTCTTGGCGTTCTCGGGGGTCATGATGATGCGGCTCTGCACCTTGGCCTGGGGCATGTTGGGGGCCATGGTGATGAAGTCGACGAAGAATTCGTTGGGCGAGTGGCTGATCACGGCGAGGTTGCTGTAGTGGCCGGCTGCCACTTCGGGAGTGATCTCGATCTTGAGTTCTTTCTTGTTTTCCATAGTGGTGTGTGTGGTGTGTATGTTGTGTTGTTTCGGTTGTTATTCCACGGGGGTGATGGTGCCGGTGTTGGCCTTGTTGAAGGTGAGGGTGTCGAGGCCCGAGGCGTCGCTCTTGTAGGCCACCTTGAAGCCCTTCACGCCTTCGGCGTCGAGCACGTCGTCGACGTCGAAGCTGACGCGGGCCTGGCGGAATGTGCCTTCCTGCACGTCGCTGACGATGTAGAAGCCCAGCACGGGATAGGCGGGGTCCTTGGGGTTGGGTGCCTCGGTGAGCTTCATGGCGCGCAGGCTGCTGCTGACGGGTATCTCGAAGATGATGTTAAGATAATCGCCGGTGCGCTTCATCTCGCGCAGCTTGACGGGGGTGGAGAGGCGCACGCTGTTGGCTTCGGTGGCCTCTACGGGCTCGCCGCCGCTGACGTCGGCCAGGCTGTAGAGCGTGCCGGGACCGCTGACGTACTGCTGGCCCGAGGCCGTGGTGTAGGCCATGTAGACGCGTGCGCCGGCCTTGAGCTGCTTGTCGTCGAAGGCGCGGGCGAAGGTGATGGTGGCGCTGCCGGCGTCGCCATCGCGGTTGACGGTGAAGCTCGACGTGTTCTGGTCGGAGCCGTTGTAGGTGGCGAAGTTGTAGAAGGCGTTGTCGGGTATGACGCTGCCGGGGCGTCCCGACTCGTCGTCGCCCATGCACGAGCCCAGCCCTGCGAGAGCGAGGGCCGCGGCGGGTATGGCGAAAAGGAGTGTGCGGAGTCTGTTCATTGTTCGTTCTGTATTGTACTGTTATTGGAAGTCATGCCGTTGTCGCCCGTGCTGACGGAGCCGTCGGCCATGCGCACCGTGCGGTCGCACTGTGCGGCCAGCGACTCGTCGTGGGTCACGATGACGAAGGTGGTGCCCATGTCGCGCCGCAGGTCGAAGAACAGGCGGTGCAGCTCGGCGCGGTTGTGCGAGTCGAGGCTGCCCGAGGGCTCGTCGGCGAGCACCACGGAGGGACGGTTGACGAGCGCGCGGGCCACAGCTCCGCGCTGTGCCTCACCTCCCGAAAGCTGTGCCGGGCGGTGGGAGGCACGGTCGGCCAGGCCGAGGTAGGCCAGCAGCTCGCGGGCGCGCTCCTCGGCGCTGCGGCGCGGGCGGCCGGCTATCAGGGCCGGCATAGCCACATTTTCCGCCAGCGTGAACTCCGGCAGGAGGCGGTGCAGCTGAAACACAAAGCCGATGTGCTCGTTTCGGAAACGCGACAGCTCGCTGTCGCGCAGCGAGAACACATCGGTGCCGCCGTAGAGCACACGGCCGGCGTCGGGGCGCGAGAGCGTGCCGAGTATCTGCAGCAGCGTGGTCTTGCCGGCGCCGCTGGCGCCCACAAGGGCCACCACCTCGCCGGCGCTGACGCTGAGGTCGACGCCTTTCAGCACCTGCACGCTGCCGAAGCTCTTGCTGATTTTCTGTGCCTGTATCATCTGAATTGCAAAAATACACAATTTGCCCCACCCGACAAGCGATGTTAATAATTTTTAGACTATAGTTTGGGCCCGCGGGGGAGAGGTGGCGGGATTTTTTTGTAACTTTGACGGCATGAAAGAGAGATATGCCGATGTGATAGTGCCGGTGCCGCTCAACGCCAGCTTCACCTATGCCGTGCCCGCCACGCTCGCGGGCGCCGAGGGTCTGTGCGCGGGCAGCCGCGTGCTCGTGCCCTTCGGCACGCGCCATCTATACACGGGCATCGTCGAGGAGGTGCACGACCGCCGTCCGCAGCTCGACCGCGTCAAGGAGGTGGTAGCCGTGCTCGACCCCTACCCCATAGTGCGCCGCCCGCAGCTGCAGTTCTGGCACTGGCTGGCCGACTACTATCTCTGCGGCGTGGGCGACGTCATGAAGGCCGCGCTGCCCTCGGGCCTGAAGGTGGAGAGCGAGACCACCGTCGAGCCGGCTCCCGATGCCGAGCCCGATGTCCTGGCCGCCCTGCGCCCCGCCGAGGCCGAGCTCGTGGGGCTGCTGCGCCAGAAGGGGCGCATGACTCCCGGCGAGATACGCAAGGCCACGGGCCGCAACGCCGAGGCCGAGGTGGCATCGCTCGTGGAGCGCGGCGTGCTCTGCGTCAGCGAGCGCCTGGCCGAGCGCTACAAGGCCGTGCGGCGCAGCTACGTGGAGCCGGCCTTCGACCGCGCCGACCCGCAGGCCCTGGCCGCAGCCTTCGCCGCCGTGACGCGCTCCAAGGCCATGCTGCCGCAGGAGCGCATGCTGACGGCCCTGCTCGACATGAGCCACTTCACGCGCAGCGCCGAGGCCGTGACGCCCGTGGAGCTATCGGCCCTGCTGGAGCGCACGGGAGGCAGCCGCACCACGGTGCAGCAGCTCGTGCGCAAGGGCCTGGCGCGGATGAGCGTCCGCGAGGTGGGCCGCTTCAGCTACGACGCGTCGTTGCCTCCCGCACGCCTGCCAGAACTCAGCGAGGCCCAGAGCGAGGCCATAGGCTCGGTGCGCGCCCTGTTCCGCGAGCGCGGCGTGGTGCTGCTCCACGGCGTCACATCCAGCGGCAAGACCGAAATCTACATCCACCTCATCGACGAAGTTCTGCGTCTCGGGCGCCAGGCCCTCATGCTCGTTCCGGAAATAGCGCTCACCACGCAGCTCACACGCCGCCTGCAGCGAGTGTTCGGCCGCAGGGTGGTAATCTACCACTCCAAATTCACCGACAACGAGCGCGTCGACATCTGGCGCCACCTGTTGGCCAGCGGCGAGCCCTACGTCATCGTGGGCGCCCGCTCGGCCGTGTTCCTGCCGTTCACGCGCCTGGGCCTGGTCATCGTCGACGAGGAGCACGAGCAGAGCTACAAGCAGTTCGACCCCGCGCCGCGCTACAACGGCCGCGACGCCGCCATCATGCTGGCCCACCTGCACGGCGCCAAGACCCTGCTGGGCAGCGCCACACCCTCGGTGGAGAGCTACTACAAAGCCACGGAGGGCGACAAGTACGGCCTCGTCAGCCTGACGCGACGCTACGGCGATGCGGGCCTGCCGGCCATCGACGTCGTCGACATGCGCCGCGAGCAGGAGCGCCGCAGCGTCGACGGGGCCCTGGCCCACACCACCATAGGCCTGGCACGGCGCGAGCTGGAGGCCGGCCGCCAGGTCATCTTCTTCCACAACCGCCGCGGCTACTCGCCACGCGCACGCTGCCGTCTATGCAGCTATGTGCCGCGGTGCGAGCACTGCGACGTGGCCCTCACCTACCACCGGCGCATCGACTCCCTCATGTGCCACTACTGCGGAGCCGTCTACCCCATGCCGCGCAAATGCCCGCAATGCGGCGAGCCCTCGATGCAGGTGAGCGGCTACGGCACGGAGCGCGTCGAGGAGGCCATAGCCGCGGAGTTCGCGGGCCACAGCGTGCTGCGCATGGACCTCGACACAACCCGCGCACGCGACAGCTACGACCGCATCATCGACACATTCTCGCAGCACAAGGCCGATATCCTTGTGGGCACGCAGATGGTCACCAAGGGCCTGGACTTCAGCGATGTGGGCATGGTGGCGGTGGTCAACGCCGACAACGTCATCTACTATCCCGACTTCCGCTCGTCGGAGCGCGCCTTCAACATGCTGGAGCAGGTGGCCGGACGCGCCGGACGCCGCGGCAAGCCGGGGCGCGTGGTGGTACAGACTTATACGCCCGACCATCCCGTAATAGGCTTCGTGCGCGCCCACGACTATGCAGGCTTCTTCGACCGCGAGATCGAGGAACGCCGTGCCTACCGCTATCCGCCATTCACACGAATGATCTATATAGTGCTGCGCCACCGCGACGACCGCACGCTCGACGCGCAGGCCCGCGTCTATGCCGACGAGCTGCGCACGCTCTTCGGCAACCGCGTGGCGGGCCCCGAACCGCCCGGCGTGGCCCGCGTGCAGAACCTCTACATCCGCCGCATCATGCTGCGCGTGGAGACCGTAGCCTCCATGGCCCGCGTCAAGGAGATACTGCGCGAGCTGCATGCGCGCCTCAACGCCGAGGGCCGCCTGCGCGGCACCATCATCCACTACGACGTCGACCCCGCCTGAGAAAGGGAGCGGAGCTTTCCAAGCTCCGAGCCGAGTGTGTGGAAGCCTCACGCAAAGGCGCAGAGGGCTCGCAAAGAAGATAATTGGAGCGGAGCTTTCCAAGCTCCGAGCTCGCCAAGAAGCTCCGGAGGAGCGGGTTTATGCTTAGCCGCGGCTGAGCGTAGCGAGGCCGTGGTTAAGGTCGCCCCTACGATGGCGAGCCCTGGAAGGGTGAGCACGCCCCTCCTCGGCGTCAACCTCATGACAAAGTCGGACGGCTATGCCGCCCTACCATTATATTGATGCCTACCACAAGCTGCGGGCTTCGCCCTTGCATGTGGCTATATAAAGTCGCGCGGCTACGCCGCTACACGCCTGGCGCTGAGTGTGTTTTTGAGAAACATAAGGACAAAAGGGACATATTTCTTTGCGAGCCCTTTGCGCCTTTGCGTGAGGCTTTTCGCACGCTCGCCGGTTCGGAGCTTGGAAAGCTCCGCTCCTTTCGCCTTTGCCTGAGGCTCCATATTAAGGCTTCGCTGCTTAATAATAACTTATGTCGCTTATGTCCCTCGTGTCCTTATGTTTCTTAATAACTCTCTCGCCAGGCACGCGGCTGTATAAAATCGCACGGCGCCTGTCTCCCGACAGACGCCGTGCTGGGTCTTGCAATTTATCGCTGCCGCGCGGGCAGCGCTTTAGGGATCAGAACACCAGATCGGGACGGTTCTCGTTGGGATAGAGATACCAGTCGGTGTTGGTGTCTTTGTTCTTGAACCAATCCGTGATACGCGGATAGGCGTCGCTGATCTTGACGCGCTCGCGGGGCCAGCGCCATGCCGAGGGCAGGCAGAGAATCTGGGGAGTGGCGCCGATGGTCTCGTCGTCCACCTGGCCGGGAGTGATGTTGATGACGTCCTTGTCTTCGGTCCAGGCACCTTCGATGCCGGTGAGGTCGCGCTTCACCTGCACGTGGAAGCCGCCCATCTTGCCGTCGACCACGCCCTGCAGGCTGGCCATGGTGAAGTCCTTGTCGACGGCTATCTCAACGCTCTCGGCCGTTGCGTTGGCGCGGCCGGTGTTGATCATGATGCCGGGGTCGTTGATGCCGAAGAACTGGTTGATGTGGGCATAGTTGCCGCTGCCGCCTATCTCCTGGCCCTTGTAGAACATGCGCATGGGCAGTGTGCCGCCTGCGGCCACGGGGGTGATGGTGGCGGTTTCCTCGCCTGCGGCGTGTTCCACCTTGATGACGAGGTCGTTGAAGTCGAAGTCGTCCTTCACGCCCATATCTTCTACTGCGAGCAGCCACGACATCTTGGGATGGTCAACATCCTCTACGTCGGGAATCTTAGTCGGCTCGTCGGAGTGGATGAAGAAGATCATGTCGTTGAGGTCGATCTGATCTTTGTTCCATCCCCAGTCCTCGAAGCCGAGCACTCGGTAGGTACCCGTGGGGGTGTCCATCATGAAGGTGGAGGCGAACACATCGGTCTGCACACCATCCTCGATGTCCACATTGTAGAAGGCCTCGGAGTAGAAGCGGCGATACTCGTCGCGCACGGGGCGCTTGGTCACGGGATCGAGCGGCAGGCGCACTACGCCTACGTTGTCGATGGATGGCTTTTTGTCTGAAGCATCGCCTTCGGGACGCCAGTTGCGCAGGAACATACCGAACTTGGTGCCGGGCTTGATGCTGACATGGATGCCGCGCGATTTCCAGGCTTTCACCACGCCATAGTCAGGATGTGCATTCGAAACGGCAGAAGAGGGATAGGTCCATGTGTCCAGCGGTCCCATGGCAATATTGGTGATGCGCACGTGGTTGGCATCTTCCGCTACGCAGGCCACGTCGGATATGAAATTATGCATCTTGTTGCTCCAGAATTGTCTTAATTCCAGCTGGTCGCCGAAATCGAAATACTGCGCAAGATAATCTATAGGGAAATTGCCGGTACACAGTGTCTCTCTCTGCTTGATGAGCCAGCGGCGCTTAAAGGTCTTCCAGTCCTCGCCGTTGAAGTCGAGGAAGCTTGTCTTGCCGGAACTGTTGTAGTCGGCAGGGTTGAGTGAGGCCGAGAACATAGAGTTCTCACTATTGGGTACTATGAAAGTCTTGCCGTCTCTTACAGGAAGGTCGGGCAATGCGGGGAGCAGGTCGGCGGCTTCGGGTTCATCGAAGGTGTAGAGCAGGTTGCCCTTGGTGCCGTCGACGGGCGTAATTTTGTTGGTATAGAACGGGATGTGCACCATCTCGTTCTTCTCCTCGTCGATGTAGTAGATGCCGAGGGTGTTGTAGGCGGATGTGTTCCAGTACACGGGATAGACCGTAAAGTCGCCGTTGGCTATAAAGGTGAAGTTCTGCGTCACCTTGCCAAGGTTGTCATGGTCTTCGGGAAGATAGTCGGAGAACATGGTCACGCCTTCCTCTGTGAGCAGACGATAGTCGGTGCGGGTGATTTTCACTACATCGTCTTCTTTCTCCCATATGGCGCGGCCCGAGGCCGAGAAGTCGACAGCCTGGCCGATGGAGGCGTTGTAGGCGTAGCGCTCGTCGGAGACGCGTATTTCGGTGATGCCCTTGGGGATGTCAAATTTGAGGCGCTGATGTCCCTGCACGTCGGCGTAGTTGGCCAGGAGGTAGCGGGTGTCGCCCACCATGGCGGTGATCTTGATGCGCGAGGGGCGCTCGGTGGTCACGTCCACGTAGGTCTGCTGGGCCATATTCCAGTCGTGGTTGACGTCATAAGCTCCGAATTCCTTGACGAACTCCCTGACAAAGAGTTCGGAATCGGGGATTGCCGGTACGTCGTCGGAGCAGGATGCGCACAGCGCCATGGCGGCTCCGAAGGACGGCAGTAATCTGCACTTGTTCATTCTTTAAATTGCGGATAAGTATTATATTAAGAATAGGAACTATTTTTCTTGCGATTTTAGTCCATGGTATAATTCGATGCAAAGTTAGTAATTATGAGCCATATAATTACCCCCCCGGTTAAAAAACGTTAATTACTGGAAAGGTTGATAGTTTATAGGGGAGAGGTAAGAGGGGAGTTGGGAGTTTTGAAGTTTCAAGTTTCAAGTTTCAAGTTTCAAGTTTCAAGTTTCAAGTTTCAAGTTAGGAGTTTGAAGTGGAGCGGCGGTTTCCAACCGCCGAGCCGCTACGCAGTGATAGAGCCTCACGCAAAGGCGCAGAGGGCTCGCAAAGAAGTAATGGAGCGTGCTCACCCTTCCAGGGCTCGCCGTTACAGGGGCGACCTTGACCCCACGGCCTCGCTACGCTCAGCCGCGGTTAAGCATAAGCCCGCACCTCCGGTGCTCCGTGGGCGGCTCGGAGCTTGGAAAGCTCCGCTCCCTTCGCCTTTGCTCGCCCGGCATAACATCAGCGAAAGCACCTCCGGTGCTTCGTTGGCGCGCTCGGAGCTTGAAAAGCTCCGCTCCTTTCGACCTTGCTCCTCTCCCCCTAATATTATCTTTGCGAGCCCTTTGCGCCTTTGCGTGAGACTCCACATTAAGGCTTCGCTGCTTAATAATAACTTATGTCGCTTATGTCCCTCGTGTCCTTATGTTTCTTAATAACACACCTGCCCGCCGGCTCGGCGGGCGGAAAACGCCGCTCCTCTGCTTGAGGGTGAAGAAAAAGGAAAGGGGGCCGCAAGGTCCCCTTCCCTCTTACCTATTCCCTATCAACTATCAACTGACAGCTGACAAGTTAATGCTTGCCGGTGCCGTGGCGGGAGATGGCGCCTGTTTCGGCGTCGTCCACCTCTTCTTCGGTGGGCTGATAGCCGGCGGGCCATTTGCTCACCTGGTCGGGCATGCGGCCCTCGATCTGCCAGTCGAAGGGATAGAAGTGGGCCTCGGGGTTGCGCCACGAGGGTTTGCGCAGGGCGTAGACCACGAGCGGGATGGCAACGAAGACGGCCGTGCCGACGGCGATGATGGTGATGTAGACCGCAGGCGAGCCGGTGGTTATCTGTGAGGGCGGCAGGAAGCTGAGCACGAGGGCCAGCAGGGCGCCGAGCATGCCGACGGTGCAGACCACGATGGCACCAACACGTCCGCCGGGCACACGGAAGCCGCGGGTACGGCCCGGGGCCGTGCGGCGCAGACGCAGGAACGCTGCGTAGATCAGAAGCACCATGATGAGGTAGATGATGGTGGCCATCTGCGACATTATCTGGTAGGCCGACTCGACGGTGGGCAGCACGATGAGCACAAGGCAGAGCAGCGACACGAAGATGCCCTCAACCATGAGGATGGGCTTGTTGACACCGTTGGCGTTGACTTTCTGCAGGCTGCGGGGCAGGTAGCCCGACTGGGCCACGGCCATGAGACCCGTGGCGGGGCCGGTCACGAGGGCGCTGACCTGGCCGATGACGCCGAACATGATGAACAGAGCCATAACATTGCCCATCCAGCTGAGGCCGAACGATGCCCACAGGCCCTTATAGGCCACGAGCAGCGACTGCAGCAGGTTGATGTCTTTTGATGGCACCACAAGGCCTATCACAAGTGTGCCCACAGTGTAGAGGGCCACTATGACTATACATGCAATAAACACAGACTTAGGGAACTCGCGTGCGGGATTCTTCATGTCGTTGATATGCACGGCCTGTATCTCCATGCCTGCGTAGAAGAGGAATATGGAGGCGGCCAGCACGATGGTGCCCATGTCGGTGAAGTCAGGGAAGAAAGGCACGTGGGCAAGATAGTCGTGCTTGCCCAGGGCCACGTAGAGTATGCCCAGCAGGATGAGCACGGCGCCGGGGATGATGGTGCCGACGGTGCCGCCGTAGGTGCTCAGCACGTTGGCCGAGCGCTGGCCGCGGAAGGAGTTGAGCGTGGCCAGCCAGTACATCAGCATGGCGATGACGAAGGTGTAGACCTTGTTGGATGCCAGCCAGGCGTCGAAGCTCTCGGGCCAGAAGATGTAGGCCAGCGACGCGCCACCGAACATCAGCACCGTCGGGAACCAGATGACGATGGTCTGCCACTCAAGATACATGGCCGTCCAGCCCCAGCGCGGACCGAAGGCCTCGCTGACCCAGCGGTAAAGGCCGCCGCTCTTAGTATAGGTGCTCGCCAGTTCGGCGCACACCAGCGAGAAGGGCAGCAGAAAAACGATGGCGGCGAAGATGTAGTAGAACAGCGACTGCACGCCGTACTTGGCCTCGCTCGGGAGGCCTCGCAGGCTCAGTATCGACGTGATGATGAGCACGGCCATAGCGGTCATGGTGATGGTGCCGCCGGCAGTGGAAATGATTTTTTTGCGGCCCGAACGGGTGACGGGTGCCTCGGGCGGCCGCGTAGTTTGCTTGCTCATAAACTAATAGAGGTTAGGGTGTTTAATTTCTAACAAGCGGGAGGCACATATGGTTTGCAGCCGCCGAATGGATATTTTTGCGTAACTTTGCAGCCGAAAAGAAAGCACTGCTATGAACATCATACTCTTCGACCCCCACCCCGCACGCGAGAATCTGCTGCCTCTGACCTACACACGCCCCGTGGCCGACCTGCGCATCGGCATCACCACCATAGCCAAAAAATGGCGCCTGCTCCTGCCCTCCGCCACCTTCTCCTGGCAGACCGAGCCCTACCTGGCCGAGCTCTACCCCTGCCATGCCGAGGCCGACGCCATAGCCGTTGCCGGCAACGTGGTTCCCGACGAGGGTCTGGCCCGCGCCGTGGCCGATCTGGCCGAGGACGAGGCCCTATACTGCGGCGACACGCTCATGGCACGCCGCGGCGAGGGCACAAAGCGCTGCCTCTACGAGGGCGCCGAGCCAACGGTCGTCAACCATCTGTGGGAAATCTTCGGCCGCAACGGCCTCGAGCTGCGCCGCGACTTCGAGCGCCTCACGGCTGGCCGCACGTCGGCGCCGCTCAGCCCCACGGTCAAGGTCATCGGTCCGCGCGAGCAGCTCTTCGTCGAGGAAGGCGCCTGGCTGGAATGCTGCTCCATCAACACCCAAGGCGGCCCCGTCTACATAGGCCGCGAGGCCACCGTCATGGAAGGCTCGATGCTGCGCGGTCCCCTGGCCCTGTGCGACCACGCCACCGTCAACATGGGCACGAAAATCTATGGCGACACCACCATCGGCCCCTGGTGCAAGGTGGGCGGCGAGCTCAACAATGTGGTGATGCACGGCTACTCCAACAAGGCCCACGACGGATTCCTCGGCAACGCCGTGATAGGCGAGTGGTGCAACCTCGGCGCCGGCTGCGTGGCATCCAACCTCAAGAACGCCTACGACCCCATACGCCTCTGGAACTATCCCGCCCACCGCTTCGAGCGCACGCAGCTGCAGTTCTGCGGCCTCATCATGGGCGACCACTCCAAGGCCGGCATCAACACCATGTTCAACACCGCCACCGTCGTCGGCGTGGGCTGCAACATCCACGGCTCGGGCATGCCCCGCCCCTTCGTGGCGTCGTTCTCCGACGGCAACGCCGCAGGCTTCGCCCCGGTCGACATGAACCACTTCTTCGTGACGGCCGAGCGCGTAATGGCCCGCCGCCACGTGGAGCTCACCGAGGCCCACAAGCGCGTCTACCTGGCCGTCCGCGATGCTGCCGAAGGGCTATAGGCTGATGCTTCATAAGAAACAAAAGGACTGAAAGGAGCGGAGCTTTCCAAGCTCCGAGCCGCCGGCGATGGGAAGCCTCACCGAACGCCTTCCCATGACAAAGTAAGACGGCTACGCCGCCAACACTTAATTTTGATTCCTACCACAAGCTGCGGGCTACGCCCTTGCATGTGGCTATATAAAGTCTCGCAGCTACGCCGCTACACGCCTGATGGCTCGGAGCTTTCCAAGTGCGAATAAAGAGACATAAGACAAGGGGAGCCCACGGCTTGATAATTTCTTTGCGAGCCCTCTGCGCCTTTGCGCGAGGCTCCCCGCCGTGGGTGGCTCGGAGCTTGGAAAGCTCCGAGCCCTTATGTCCTTTTGTTTCTTATTTCACACTCGTACTACACTCGGAGCATCAGAACTGCGTCAGCATGCCGGCGGCGACTTCCGAGGCGAGCACGCGGCCTTTGGCCTCGGCCACGATGGCGAGGGCGAAGGGCATGGCCAGGGCCGGACCGGCGGCCGTGACGAGATTGTCAAGCGCAACTACGCCCGCGCCCTCCTTGATGTGGGCGCCGCCCATGCGGCAGGCTTCCTCGAAGCCGGGATAGCACGTGGCATCTTTGCCGTCGAGCAGGCCCAGCGGAGCCAGCACCACGCCGGGTGCGGCGCAGATGGCGGCGATGCCGCGGCGATGCTTGCGTAGCAAGTCGCACAGGGGCGTGTAGGCAGCCAGGTTGGTGCTTCCGGGCAGACCGCCGGGGCAGATGAGCCAGTCGGCAGTGCTGTAGTCGGCCTCGTCGAAAAGGCAGTCCACAGCCACGTCGATGCCGTGGGCGCCGCGCACGTTGCGCAGCGGGGTGATGCTTACGGTCTTCACGTCGAGGCCTGCGCGGCGCATGACGTCGACAACGGTGAGGGCTTCTATTTCCTCGAAGCCTTCGGCGAGGAATATGTAGGATGTTCGCATAGCTTGAAGGGGGTTATGGGGGTTAACGTACGGCAAATATACGCAAATTCCGGCGCTAAAGTTCAAAAGCGCCCGAAAAAAAACAGTCCCCGGCCGATAGGGGCAGGGGGCTGCGTGCAGAGGGAGAAGAGAATTTATTTCTTAGCTGCGGCGGCGGGAGCTGCGGGGCAGACAGCCTTGTCGCAGTTGCGGGCCATCTTGCCCTTGGGAGCACGGCCGGCGCGCATGGCCTTGTCGCCGTGGTGGTGGCGGCGTGCGGGGCTCTTCAGCACCATATTCTCGAGGTAAGTCACATACTGCTCGGGGCTGAGCACTTCCTTCATCTTGGCGAGGAAGTCGCGGCGGCAGGGATTTTTGCCTTCGGCAGCGGCCTTCTTGCGGTCGGCCTTGATGGCGTCGATTTTGGTCTGCTGCTCGGCGCTGAGGGTGATGCCTTCGAGGAAGGGGTCGCCGGCGCACTGCTGCTTGGCACACTTCTGCTTGTCGCAAGGTTTGTCGCACTTCTGCTTGTCGCAGGGTTTGTCGCATTTCTGCTTGTCGCACTTCTCCTGCTGTTCGCACTTCTGCTTTTCGCAGGGCTTGTTGCAGGGGGTCTGTGCGGCGGCGCTGATGCCGAGCGAAGCCACGATGGCCAGGGCGAGGAGGGTGAGTTTCTTTTTCATTTTCTTGTTATGGGGGTTTGAGTGTTTTTACTTTTTTTCCTACGTTTCGTACAGTAATATGACGCCGACGGCGGCAAAAGGTTTATTTCGCATAGCATTTTTTAGCATTTGGACGCCCGTGTGCTAAAAAAGCTGAAACTATCGCTCGCCGCGCGGCAGCAGCTCGAAGCTGTCGACGTAGATGCTCGTGACGGTGTGCTTGATGGCGTTGCGGTCCTCCCACACACGGGTGCGTATCTTGCCCTCGAGCAACAGGCGCGAGCCCTTGCGGATGTATTTTTCGGCGAATTCGGCCGCCGCATCCCACATTACGATGTTGTGCCACTCGGTGCGCTCCGGAATCTGTATGCCGGCGGCGGTGGTGTGGGCCGGCTCGTTGGTGGCGAGTGAGAACTCGGCCACGAGACGTGTCTGCACGTAGCGCATCTTAGGGTCGGCGCCCACGTTGCCCATGAGTATGGCTTTATTCATGGCGCTGCGACGATGAGAGCAGCCCTGCGGCTACGGCTGCCGAGAAGCCCGCGCGCTCCATGGCCAGGAGGCCGCGGATGGTGGTGCCGCCGGGGGTGGTGACTGTATCGATGAGGCTCTCGGGGCACACTCCGGGCTCGGCCTCGAGCATGGCCGCCGCGCCCGCCAGGGTCTGCGCCGTCCAGGCCGTAGCGTCGTCGGGGCGTATGCCCATGGCCACGGCTGCCTCCACGGCCGCGCGCACGTAGCGCAGGGCGTAGGCTATGCCGCAGCTGGCCACCTGCCATGGCCGGCTCGAAGAGGCGCTCCTCCACGATGGCCGTGCGGCCCGTGACCTTGAGGGCGTCGCCGAGGGCCAGGGCGTCGGCCGAGGCGGCGTCGTTGTGGCAGATGAAGCTCATGCCGCAGCCGCGGGCTATGGCCACATTGGGCATTAGGCGCACGGCGCGCGAGGCTCCGCGCTGCTCGAGCGTGGCAAGGTCGATGCCGGGGGCCAGCGACACATAGGCTGCGGCGGGAGCCGCGGCCAGGCACTCGTCCATGACGCCGAGCAGCATGTGGGGCTTGACGGCCAGCACCACCATGTCGGCGCCGGCGCAGGCCTCGGCCGCCGTAGACGCCACGGCCATGCCGGGACACTCCGCCGCCAGACTCTCGGCCTTGGCGCGCGTGCGGTTGGCCACGACCACGCTGCAGCCGGCCTCGCTGAGAGCACGGGCTATGGGCGCGCCCATGTGGCCGGTGCCTATTACTGCTATTGTAGTATTCATAGTTGTAGGAATTTGGGAGCTGTGATGAAGAGGCCGAACGAGATGCCCACGTTCCAGCCGTCGTGCGAGCCGCCGGCATAGTTGCACCAGCCGGCCACAGAGGCGAAGGGCAGCTTGTAGACCACAGCCGCCTCGCCGAAGAACTCGGGATTGCGCAGCCAGCGGCCGTAGTAGGCCTCGTAGCTGCCGGAGCGCTCGCAGATGCGCCGCAGGGGCAGGAAGCCGTATAGCCCCACGCGTGCGCTGAGGGCGTCGCTGTAGCGGTAGACCGGCACAATGCCGGCACCTACGAAGCTATTGGCGCGGAACGATGCGCGGAAGGCATTGGCGGCCGCAGGCGTGGGCTCGAAGGCCGGAGCGGCCGTGACGGCGGCGTTGTAGTTGGAGCAGAGCTTGCGCGTGGAGAGCATGGTGTGGCTCTCCAGGCCAAGCGAGAAGTGGCGCGACAGGGCGGGATAGTGGCGCGTCTTCACCTCGAGCTGCGCCCATAGCGGGTGCGACTCCTCGGCCATCAGCCCCGTGAGCGCCGAGCGCTGGCCGAAGCGGCCGCCGGCCACCATGGCGCGGGCTTCGACGGCGCCGCCCTCCGTGGGATAGACGGGCGCGTTGAGTGTGGAACGGCGATAGTCGGCGCCGGCCTGCCACAGCACGTAGCTGCTGCGGTCGCGCCCCTCGGCAAAGCGGTCGATGGCGTTGTCGCGGTAGAAGTGGTTGATCTGCTTGCCTCCGCCGCCGAAGAGGTCGACCTCGCCCGAGCGGCCCGCTGCCATGCTCAGGCGCAGGCGCCCGAAGAACTCCTTGCGCACCACGTAGACGGGCACACGGTTGTCGAAGAACGCCGCGGCCGACTCGTGGTAGCGCCGCCGTGCGACCACGGCCTCGGCGCCCACGGCCATGGGCACTCGCGAAGGCAGGTAGAGGCGCCCGTCGAAGGCGCCGGCCATGTAGCTCTGGCCTAGCCATGCGCCCACGCCTGCATCGAGGCTGCGGAAACTCAGCGACGACATGCGAGCGCCAAGGTAGAGAAAACTGTTGGTCGACGACGTCAGGTAGCCGCCCACGCCGGCGCGCACGTCGTTGCGCAGCCATGTGCGGGCGTGCAGGGCGAAGAGCGAGGCCGAGTCGGGCCGTGTGGCCGTCAGGCGCGCGTCGGCCAGGCGGCCGGTGGAGATGGCGCGGTAGTAGGCCTCGCGTGCGCGTTCTATGTCGAAGGTGTCGCCGCCGCGGCTGAAGAGGTAGGCCAGGTAGCGGTTCTGGCGCGGAGTGCCGCCCTCCACGCTGATGCTGTCGAAGCGCAGATATGGCACGGAGGCGCGGAAGCGGTCGCGGCGCGCGCGCCGTGCGGCCGCCGTGGTGCGCGAGGCTATGCGGCTGCGTATCGAGTCCATGCGCTCCATGGCGAAGCTGTAGCCTATGGCGCTGATTTCGCGAGCTTTCTGGAAGTCGAGCAGGCCGAACTCGTCGAGGTGCAGACGCAGGCGCACGAGCTCGTCGGCGGGGATGTCGGCATGCTCGGGCGAGGATATGAGATTATCGAGCTGGGCCAGGATGGATGTCTGCGGCCCCTCGGCCGTGCTCGACACGTCGACGCCTATCATGATGTCCGGAGCGAAGTCGGTGCGCATCACGTCGAGCGGAAAATTGTCGTAGATGCCGCCGTCGTATAGCAGGCGTCCGCCTATCTCCGTGGGCTGAAACACTCCCGGGAAGCTCATCGACGCGCGCACGGAGCGGCCGAGGTCGCCGGGCCGAGCACCACCTTGCTCTTCACCGCGGGGTCGGAGGCCACGCAGCGGAAGGGCACCATAAGGCGGTCGAAATCGGCTCCGCAGGCGGCGGTGTAGGGAGCGAACAGGCGCATGAACTCGAAGTTCATGGGCAACGGCGATATCAGGCTTGCCGGCACGGCCGAGGCCGAGTCGGTGCGCCCTATGTTGAAGTGGAACAGCGCGGGCTCCGGAGCCGGGGCGCTGAAGTAGTAGGAGAGCGCCGGGTCGATGGTGCCGGTGCTCCAGTAGCCGAAATCGCGGGAGGTGACGAGCGACATCATCTCATCGGGAGTGTAGCCCATGGCATAGAGCGATCCCACGATGGCGCCCATCGATGTGCCGGCCACGAAGTCGACGGGGATGTCGTTCTCCTCCAGCGCCTTGATGACGCCTATGTGGGCCAGGCCCTTGGCTCCGCCGCCGCTGAGCACCAGCCCCACGCTCTGCCGCCCCGCCGCCGGCGCCACGGCCAGCAGCAGAAGCGCCACCACGGCCGCTACGACTCTGCCGCGCGTCATTGGGGCGAAATCAGCGAGTCCTTGAAGCCGAGGAAGTAGAGCACGCCGTCGAGGCCGATGGTCGAGATGCACTGCTTGGCGGTCTGCTTGACCTTGGGCTTGGCGTGGAAGGCTATGCCGAGGCCTGCGGTGGCGAGCATGGGCAGGTCGTTGGCGCCGTCGCCCACGGCAATGGTCTGGGCTATGTTGATGTTCTCCACCTGGGCTATGATGCGCAGCAGCTCGGCCTTGCGCTTGCCGTCGACGATGTCGCCCACGTAGCGGCCCGTCAGCTTGCCGTCCTCGATCTCGAGCTCGTTGGCATAGACGTAGTCGATGCCGAACTTCTGCTTGAGGTAGTTGCCGAAATAGGTGAATCCGCCCGAGAGGATGGCCGTCTTGTAGCCGGCGCGCTTCAGCACCTGCATCATGCGGTCCACGCCCTCGGTGATGGGCAGGTTCTCGGCAATCTCGCGCATCACGCTCTCGTCGAGGCCCTTGAGCAGGGCCACGCGCTCGCGGAAACTCTCGCAGAAGTCGATCTCGCCCCGCATGGCGCGCTCGGTGATGGCCTTGACCTTGTCGCCCACGCCGGCGCGCATGGCCAGTTCGTCGATGACCTCGGTCTCTATCAGCGTCGAGTCCATGTCGAAGCACACCAGGCGGCGGCAGCGGCGGAACAGGTTGTCCTGCTGCAGCGAGATGTCGAACTCGTTCTCGCTCGACATCTGCATGAAGCGTTTCTGCATCGCCTGCACATCGCGGGGAGTGCCGCGCACCGAAAACTCCACGCAGCTCTTCGACTGCGGCTGCTCGTCGTCGTTGAGCGGCATGCGTCCCGTGAGGCGCTGTATGGCGTCGATGTTGAGCCCCTGCGCGGCTATCTCGGCCGACACCAGCGCTATGTGGCGCGCGTCAGGCGGCGGCCGAGCAGGGTGATGATCCAGCGGTTCTTGCCCTGGCGGCCCACCCACTCCTCATACTCGGGCACGGTGATGGGCGTGAAGCGCACCTTCACGTTCAGCTCGTAGGCCTTGAACAGCAGGTCCTTCATGATGTCGCCGAGGCGTGGCTGTCGGTGCGTATGAGTATGCCCAGCGACAGGTAGTGGTGGATGTCGGCCTGGCCGATGTCGAGGATGCGGGCGTCGTATTTGGCCAGAATTTCGGTGAGCGCCGAGGTCACGCCCGGGCGGTCGCTGCCGGAGATGTTGATGAGAATGAGTTCGATGTCCATAATGGTGATGGCGCGCCTGTTGCCGCGCAACTGCAAAGTAACGCATTTTTCGCCGAAAGTGCAAGACAAAAATTTGACGCGGCACCTGTCTCTCGACAGACGCCGCGCCGGGTCTTGCAATTTAAAGAATATTTTTAGCGCTTGCGCTCTACCACGCAGCTCTTGTTGGGTCTGCGGCTCCAGATGTTGTCGCCCTCCACGGCGTCGAACACGCCGTCGGTCATCCACTTCGTGAAGCCTTCGTAGGCCTGGTCGATGGCCATGCGCTCGCGGGGCCAGAGCCAGGGCTCGCCCTCGGGCTGGAAGATGAGTATCATCTGCGGAGCCACGGCGGCCTCGCTCTTGACGGGAGGCGTCACCTCGCGCTCTTCTTCGCCGATCTTCAGGAAGAAGCCGCCCATGACGTCGCGGTAGTTTTCGCTGCCGTTAGGCGATGCTATGCTGAAACCTTCCTCCACTTCGATGTCGAACGATTCGGCCATCCTGGAGTGCGTAGTGGTGTTGACCATCTCGGTGTGGCCCGCGCTGAACAGGCCGTGCCACTCGCCTGTGAGCTGCTTGGCCTCGCCCTGCTTGTTGTAGCGCCAGAGATACGTCTCCAGCGTGCCGCCTGCGGCCAGCGGGGTGATGGTGGCCTTGCCGGAGCCGGCCACGTATTCCACCTCGAACACTACGTCGTTGAAGTCGAAGTCGTCCTTGCTGCCAAGGTCCTCGCAGGCCATCACCCACTTGATGGGCTCGGGCTTCTCCTCGTCGATAATGTCGATGTTGGGAATATCCGAGTCGGGCGTGAAATCGTCAATGATGAAGACAAAGTCCTGCATGTCGAAATCGCATGCACTTGGATTATATTTATCCTGGATTGCACCATCCTCAAAAGACATGTAGCGCCATTTGTATTTCTCGCCTTCCCATGTGGCGGAACGATAGGCGTTCTTGCCTTCTTCTATCATGAAATCATCAGGCTTATATTTATACTGGGTCAAACCCGTAAGATAGTCATAAGAGGCTTCCGTTCGTTCAGCTCCGGGCTTGGGAATCCAGCGGTTTTCACCCTTGTTGAGGGCACTCATGGAATACATGTATTTTGTTCCGTTGTGCACATAGGCTCCGTAGGTGCGGCTGATGTCTTCTATATGCACCTTGATGCCTTTGCATATCATTGCGGGATAGCCGAATTCGTCAAGCCTCTTATATCCGTTTTGAATTCCTCCGAGTTTACCAAGCATACCATCTCCGTCTAAATTGTCTTTATTATAGAATGATTTGGCTTCATCGTAATGATAGTTGTAGTGCGTGAAGATTATCTCGAGGTCTTCCTTGCGGTCCTGACCTTCGTAATTGACCAACGTGTTTCCCGTCTGTTTCCATCGGTACACGTAGTTGTAGCGCTTGTCCTCGGGAGCGTCAGGACTGTTGACATAGCCGATATATTCAAGATAGGCACGGCATGCTCTTGTCATCTTACCGTCGTCTACAGCCGAGCATTTTCCATAAAAGTTGTCGGTAGCCGACAGTTTTACAAGGTCAAAATACTTTTCTTCGTAAGGGGCCTTTACGTGTTCAAACTCTATGCCCTCATTCTTCATCATTGAGATGAAGGCTTCATCGTTGCGGAAGTCCGTAATCGTGACAGACTTCACTTCCGTAGGAGCATAGCTCAGCACAAGGTCCTCGGTCCAGTTGGAGTAGTCGTGTTGTTGACTCGTTTTCTCCATGTCGTATATGGGGAAGTGGACCGGCTCGTCGTTCTCGTCGAGATAGAAAAAACCAAACGAAAGCACCTGACTCGTCTGCCAGTACAAAGGACGGACTATGATGTCGTTTTCCTTGAACTTAAAGCTGAAGTCAACGCTCACACCGTCGCGGTTGGCGTTATAGGCGCCCTCAGGCATCTTCGAGCGGAACATCGTGGCATTGAGGATAGGCACTACCATCCACTGGTCGGGATTCGTAATCAGCTCGGCCGTAATTTCAGTAGAGCCTGTTCCGGGAACGGATCTGCCTGCTCCTGCGAAGCTGACCTTGCCTCCGATGGGGGCGGTGTAGCGTTCGCTGCCGGAGATAACGGTCACTTCCTTGACGCCCTTGGGGATGTCGAACTTGAGTGTGCGCGTGCCGCTGACGTCGGCATAGTCGGCCACGAGATAGTTTTTGCCTTGGATGCGAGCCGTGATCTGCACGCGGGCAGGGGCGTCGGTGGTCACGTCCACGCCTGCCGAGGTGGCGGCGTTCCAGTCCTGGTCGGGATTGACGGCCCCGAACTTCTTCACCCACTCGCGGGTGTAGAGCTCCGAGTCGGGGATGGCCGGCACTTCATCGGTGCACGAGGCGAACATCGCCATCATGCCGACGACGGCCGGAATGAGTTTGCACTTTTTCATGTAGATAAAGCTGGTCTGTATTATATTAAGAATAGTGGCGTGTTATTGCTTTCGGTGCGATAAACGCAAAATTTCACGCAAAGATAGTCAATACGGGCCTAACTTTTACCCCCCCCCCGTTAAAAATTGTTAATTCACTGAATTTTTATGATTTGTTGGCTTCCGGGGGCCCCGCAGCGGGGCCGAATGAGTATTTTTGCCTCCTGGAGCGTATTCCCCGAAAGAATAGCTAACTTTGCACCGACATGAAAACACTGACCATACTCGCTGCAGCCCTGCTGCTGGGCGCCTCGGCCGCACGGGCCGAACTCTCGAAGGTGTGGGTCCCCGACCTGCCCGGAGGCATGTATAAGAACCCCGTGGTCTTCGCCGACTACTCCGACCCCGACGTCGTGCGCGGCACCGACGGCGACTACTGGCTCACGGCCTCCAGCTTTGCCTGCGCGCCCGGCCTGCCCATACTCCACAGCACCGACCTCGTCAACTGGGAGATAGTCAACTATGCCCTGCCGGCAGTGCCCCCGCGCGACTACTACGACGCCGCACCGCGCCACGGCAAGGGCGTGTGGGCGCCCAGCATACGCCTCCACGACGGCACCTACTACATATACTGGGGCGACCCCGACTTCGGCATCTTCATGACCAAGACCACCGACCCGCGCGGACGCTGGAGCGAGCCTGTGCTCGTGAAGGCCGGCCGCGGCATGATCGACCCCGTGCCCCTCTGGGACGACGACGGCCGCGTCTACCTGGCCCACGCCTGGGCCGCCAGCCGCGCGGGCTTCAACAGCGTTGTGACGGTGTTTGAGCTCAGCGCCGACGGCGAGCGGGCCATAGGCGACCCCGTGCTCGTGTTCGACGGCAACGACGGCGTCAACCACACCATCGAGGGTCCCAAGCTCTACAAGCGCAACGGCTGGTACTACATCTTCGCCCCGGCGGGCGGTGTGGTCGACGGCTGGCAGCTGGCCATGCGCTCGCGCAACATCTACGGCCCCTACGAGGTGCGCCGCGTCATGGAGCAGGGTCCGACGGCTTTCAACGGCCCCCACCAGGGCGCCTGGGTCGACGACGCCAAGGGCGACTCGTGGTTTCTGCACTTCCAGGACCGCGGCCCCTACGGCCGTGTGCTCCACCTCAACCCTATGCGCTGGGCCGACGACTGGCCCGTGATAGGCGACGACCCCGACGGCGACGGCTGCGGCAACCCTGTGGCCACCCACCGCAAGCCCACCACGGTCTCGGGCAAGCCCTCGCGCCGCGCCACCCCGCAGACGTCCGACAGATTCGACAGCGACACCCTCGGCCTGCAGTGGGAGTGGCACGCCAACCCCGGCCTCGACTTCGGCTTCGCCACGCGCCAGGGCTTCTTCCGCCTCTACGGGCACCGCACGCCGGCCGACCACCGCAACCTCTGGACCGTGCCCAACCTGCTGCTGCAGAAGTTCCCCGCCGAGGAGTTCACGGCCACGGCCAAGGTGCGCGTCTCGGCCAAGTCGACGAGCGAGGGTGCCGTCAGCGGTCTCGTGGTCATGGGCCGCGACTACAGCTGCCTGGGCCTGGAGAAGAGCGGCGACGGCTTTGTGCTGAAGCGCTACACCTGCACCGAGGCCGAAGCCGGCACACCCGAGACGGTCGAGGAGATAGCCCGCATAGCGCCCACGCGCAGCTACAGCGCCGGCCTCCACCCCAACTATGAGTGCGACATCCGCCTGCGCGTCAGCGTCGGACGAGACGCCGTGTGCTCCTTCAGCTACAGCACCGACGGCCGCCGATGGCACAAAGCCGGCCCCGCCTTCAAGGCCCGCCAGGGCAAATGGATAGGCGCCAAGGTTGGCCTCTTCAGCACCGCTCCCGCCACCACCGACCGCGGCTGGATGGATGTTGATGAATTTATCGTTGATTAGTTGCTAGTTTATAGGGGAGAGGTAAGAGGGAAGTTGGGAGTTTATAGTTTGGAGTTAGGAGTTTGGAGTGGAGCGGCGGTTTCCAACCGCCGAGCCGCCGGGCGGGCGTGAAGCCTCACGCAAAGGCGCAAAGGGCTCGCAAAGGAGATTTAGGGCGAGGAAAGGAGCGGAGCTTTCCAAGCTCCGAGCCGCACCCCGGGGAGCACCGGAGGTGCGGCTTTATGCTTAGCCGCGGGTGAGCGTAGCGAGGCCGTGGTTAAGGTAGCACCCACGAGGGCGAGCCCTGAAAGGGTGAGCACGCCCCACTTCGGCGTCAGCTCCATACCAAAGTCGGACGGCTACGCCGCCCATATCCTTAATATTCATGCCTACCACAAGCTGCGGGCTTCGCCCTTGCATGTGGCTATGTAAGGTCGCGCGGCTACGCCGCTACACGCCTGGTGCGCCCGTTGAGTGTGGTTTTAAGAAACATAAGGACACGAGGGACATAAGAAACATAAGTTATTTTAATTGGAGTGTAAACTGCCGCTCCAATTATCTCTTTGCGAGCCCTCTGCGACTTTGCGTGAGGCTGCTCGCTCGTTGCGGCTCGGCGATTGGAAATCGCCGCTCCACTCCTAACTCCTAACTCCCCTCTCCCCTATCAACTATCAACTAAAAAAATCGCATCTTTGCGAAAACCCGCGCGGACGTTTCGGCGTTTATAACCAACACACTAATACCTCCAACACTATGTCCTACAAAGTAGACCAAATCGAAGGCATCGGCCCCGTGTATGCCGCCAAGCTTGAAGCTGCAGGCATCAAGACTACCGACGAACTCCTCGCACGCTGCGGCAAACCCGCAGGCCGCAAGGCTCTCGCCGAGGAAACCGACGTGACCGAAAAACTCATCCTCCGCTGGACCAACCACGCCGACCTCATGCGCATCAAGGGCATCGCCGGCCAGTTCGCCGAACTGCTCGAAGCCGCCGGCGTGGACACCGTCAAGGAATTCCGCCACCGCGTGGCCGCCAACCTCCAGCCCAAGCTCGCCGAGGTCAACGAAGCCCGCAACCTCTGCAACCGCGTGCCCTCCGTTTCGGAACTCGAGCGCATGATCGAGCAGGCCAAGGAACTAGAACCCGCCGTCAGCTACTGATAGCCCCTCGCTCCAGAAGACACAAAAAAATCGGTCCTTCCAATGCGGAAGGGCCGATTTTTTGTGTGCTGTATGTCCGTCGGGATTACTTCTCGGCGTTCTCGGGGTCGATGACCACTACGCGGTAGTTGTTCTGGTCGAGGAGCGACTTCATGAAGGCGCGGATGTCGTCGGTGGTGACGGCCTTGATGACTTCGTCAATGCCGTTGAAGGTGTCGACGCCGTTGATGAGGCTGCCAACGATGGCGTTGCTCCAGTCGTCGTTCTTCTCACGGCCTTCCTGGGCCTCCTTGAGCATGAACTCCTTGATGGGGTTGAGCTCTTCGTCGGTAACTACGTCGGCCATCTCGCGGAACTTGGCGTCGACCACGGCGAGCACTTCGTCCTTGACCTCGGGCTTGGTGGGGAAGGGCACCTGGATGCAGATGTTCTCGGCGGCGATGCGGCCCAGCTGTCCGTATGCTCCTATGCTGTAGGTGGCGCCCATTTCCTCGCGCACCTTCTTGAGGAGGCGGTTGGAGAGTATCTGCGATGCCATGCGGGCGATGACGCGGTTGGCGGGGGTGAAGTCCTCATGGCCGCTGGAGGCTACGAGAATCCAGGTCTGGGGCGTCTGCATGGCTATGCTGCTGGCGTCGGTGGCCGAGCCGGTGCGGGGCTCGAGGGCGGGGTTGATGGCGGGAGCGGCCGTCTGAGCGGTGGCTGCGTCGGCGGGCAGGGTGGCGATGTACTGCTCCATCAGGGGCTTGAACTGCTCGAGGTCGATGGCGCCGGTGAAGACGAAGGTGTAGTCGGCGGCGTTGGCCGTGAGGCGGTGCAGGATGTCGAGTATCACCTCGCGCTTGGCGTTGCGGATGTCGTCAGTGCCCAGCACCTGCATCAGGGGCGAGGTGTAGAGGGCCTCGGTGGCGCGCTTGCTGAAGATGTACTGGGGTTCGGCTTCCTGGTTGCCGAGGATGCCGATGAGGTTGCTCTGGATGGCGCTGAAGTCGTCGGGGGTGATGTTGAAGTTGGTGAAGGTCATGTAGATCATCTCCATCATCACGGGCAGGTCCTTGACGGTGCTGGTGCCCTCGACGGTGCGGGAGTAGGCCTTGAGGTCGTGCGACACGCTCACCTGGCGACCCTGCAGATATTTCTTCATGTCGCTGTTGTTGTAGTCGCCGAGGCCGTAGTTGCTGATGGCGTAGGGCAGGAACTTGACGCTGGCTGCGTCGGCGGGGTCGAGCAGGCTCATGCCGCCCTTGGCGATGGCCGAGAAGAGAATCTCGTTGTCGTTGAAGTCGGTGGGCTTGACGATGACCTTGACGCCGTTGCTGAGGGTGTACTCGGTGGCGCCCCACTGCTCGAGCTGGCGGCTGGAGGCTATCTTGCCGGCGGCGGGCAGGTTGGGGATGAGGGGCTCGGCCTTCATCTCGTCGCGGTAGGGTTCGATTTCCTCGGCGTCGACCTTGGCGATGACGGCGGCCACTTCCTCGTCGGTGGGCACCTTGAAGGTGTCGTTGTCGGGGAGCATGGCGGCGAACACGCGGTTGTCGGCCGTGATGAGCTGGGGCAGCAGCTGGTTGATGGCCTCGACGGGAATCATGTTGGCAATCTGGGTGTAGACCTGATAGTCGGCGTCGATGCCGGCCAGGGGAGTGCCGTCGATGAAGCTGCGCACGATTTCGTGGCTGTAGGTGTCGTTCTCGGTGTTGTTGCGGTTGTTGTGCTTCTTCTCGAGGCGGGAGAGGAACTCGGCGCGGGCGCGGTCATACTCGCCGGGGGTGAAGCCGCCGCGCTGGGCGCGGAGCATCTCGCGGTAGACCTTCTTCAATGGCGGGCAGCATGTCGTTGCCCTTGGGCATACCCTGGATGGTGAAGGCGTCCTTGGTCTTGGCCACGAAGAAGTCGTCGTAGTCGGCCATGGCGCCGGCAAAGTTGGCGTCGGGATTGTTGGAGGCCTCGTCGAGGCGGGTGTTGAGCATGTCGGTAACGATGGAGGTCAGGTAGTCCATCTGGTAGTAGAGGGGCGTGTTGCGCATCTCGCGAGGCAGCTTGTCGCCCTTGAAGAAGAGCAGGAAGGCAGCGCTGGACATCTCCTTGTCCTTGCCGATGGCATAGATGGTGCCCTTGTTGTCCTCGACGTCGAAGTAGACGCGCTCGGCGGCGTTCTCGGGCATCTTGATGGGGCTGAACATCTCCTTGATTTTGGCCTCGATGCGGGCGGGGTCGATGTCGCCCACCACGATGATGCCCTGCTGGTCGGGACGATACCACTTGTGGTAGTAGTCGCGCAGCACCTGGGGGTCGAAGTTGTCGACCACTTCCATGGTGCCGATGGGCAGGCGGTGGCCGTAGCGGTTGTCGGGGAAGATGGTGGGCAGAGTCTGCTCGAGGATGCGCATCTGGCCGACATTGCTGCGGCGCCATTCTTCGTGGATGACACCGCGCTCCTTGTTGATTTCCTCGGTGTCGAGGAGCAGGTCGTTGGCCCAGTCGTGGAGGATGAGCAGGCAGGAGTCCTGCACGCTCTCGCGGGCGATGGGCACGTTGGAGATGTTGTAGACGGTCTCGTCGACGCCGGTGTAGGCGTTGAGGTTGTGGCCGAACTTCACGCCTACGCTCTCGAGCCAGTCGATGAGCTGGTTGCCGGGGAAGTTGGTGGTGCCGTTGAAGCACATGTGCTCGAGGAAGTGGGCCAGACCGCGCTGGTTGTCCTCCTCGAGGACCGAGCCTACTTTCTGCGCGATGTAGAAGTCGGCCTGTCCCTTGGGGGTCTCGTTGTGGCGGATGTAGTAGGTGAGCCCGTTGTCGAGACGGCCAGTGATGACGGCCGAGTCGACAGGCACCTGCGGCAGCTCAGGCATCTGGGCGGTGGCGGTGCCGGCGGCGAAGATGCTTGCCAGCATCAGAAGGCCGCTCTTGAAAATCTTTTTCATTTAAATGTGTGTGAGTGAATTGTGATAATTGTTTTTTCTGACTATTTAGACGTAGCGAAACAACGAAAATTGCAGACCGCATAGTTAAATTTTGTTAACACACCCTATTCCCGCTGTCAGAACATTTGTGCGCGCCGCGGCGTTATAGTGTGTAAGCACTCAAGTGTAAAACCGCAAAACTATCGAAAGTTATGAGACTAAGACTCCTCTACGCAGCCTCCCTGGCCGCCGCTCTGGCCGCCGGAGCCTGCACCTGCAAGACTGCTACAGACACTCCCGCACCCGACACCGACAAGGGCTACGACAAGGTCTATACGGGCGTACTGCCCGCGGCCGACGCCGACGGCGTGCGCTACACGCTGCTGCTCGACTATGACGACAACACGGGCGGCGACTACGAAATGGTTCAGACCTACTTCGCCACCGACTCCACGGGCGTGTGCGACATAGCCACCTTCGCCACGGAAGGCGACTTCACCACCGGCAAGACCGCCGCCGGCACAGACTACATCAAGCTGTCGGGCGACGGCGCAGGCGAGCTCTACTTCGTGGCGGCCACCGACTCCACCATGGTCATGACCGACGCCTCGCTCACCCCCGTGGCCACTCCCGGCATGAACTACACGCTGAAAGCCGCAAAGTAGTCCTCCCTACCCCTCCATAAACAGGCGGGCGGCATCCACGGACCCATCGGTCCCGGATGCCGCCCGGACTTTATATGTGCCGCAGACCTAAAGGTCGTTGAGCCCGAAATAGTCCTTGGCGAAGGGGGTCATGTAGTCGACCAGCTCGTAGGGATAGAACTTGACGCGTATGGTGCCCTGTGCGTAGCTCGCCACCTCGTAGGGCTGGTACACGAACACTATTTCGCCGCCCGGCGAGAGCATGAAATTGTTGCCGGCAGGCAGCGATGCAATGGTGGTGGGGCCTATCACCTGCTCCAGTGCGTCGGCCTGCGTCTGTATGGCGGCCACAAGATTGGCCCGCATCTTGGGGTTGAAGAGGTCGTCGAAGGTGAGCACACGGCCCGAGAGCATGTCGTAGTTGATGTAGAAGTTGGTGGCCATGCCGTGTGCCGCGCGGGGCTGATAGTCGGCCGTGCTCACGCAGTACACCAGCAGCTCGGGGCTGAGGTTGACCACGCTGCCGCTGACCACGTTGAAGCCGTCGGCGGCGGTCGTATCAATGGGCTCAACGGCGTAGCCCAGCTGCTTGGCCGTGCTGAGCACATGGCTGCGCATGACGGCGTCGAAGTCGGCACCCACGGTGTCGAAGGCCAGGCTCATAATGCTGTCGGTCAGCGGCTTTATGTCGGCGCCGAACACATGCTCGGGCAGCACCAGGCTGACGGAGTCGGCAAATATGATGTCTTCGTCGGTGCCGTATTCGGCGGCAGAGTGCAGCAGGCGGTAGGCGCTGCCGTGCTCCACCACGCGGAAGTCGACGCTGCGGTCCTCGGCGGGAGTGCGGGAGCAGGAGGCGGCCCCGAGAGCGATAAGTGCCGTGCCTACGGCACAATAAAACATAGTTCTCATAATAAGCTGAATTTTGGATTATAGATTATAAACGCACAGGGCGCCAAATCGGATGCAAAGATAACTTTTTTTGTCGGTGAACAAAAAAAATCGTAAATTTGCGGCAGAAAAAACGCTCGGGGCGTAGCGCAGTCCGGTAGCGCACCTGGTTTGGGACCAGGTGGTCGCAGGTTCGAATCCTGTCACCCCGACTGAAATCATGCGGGTGTAGTTCAATGGTAGAACACCAGCCTTCCAAGCTGGATACGTGGGTTCGATTCCCATCACCCGCTTGCATGAACACTTGGTGAAATGTTTTCGAAC
>JAAGKN010000928.1_pt1 | contig 69987 bp, 61 predicted proteins | sample 6206371 | NCBI WGS metagenome assembly JAAGKN01 (sample SAMN11533720, study PRJNA540317) | gut metagenome | isolation source: fecal pellets from male and female animal of same cohort | host: Peromyscus leucopus | place: USA:CA | collected 2017
CCCACATATCCCGGAGGCGCGCCGACCAGTCTGGACACGGCGTGCTTTTCCATATACTCGGACATGTCAATCCGAATCATATTTTTCTCCGAATCAAAGAGAGACTCGGACAAAGCCTTCGCAAGCTCAGTTTTTCCAACACCGGTAGGACCGAGGAAAATAAAGGAACCGATTGGCCTGTTTTCGTCCTTTAGACCTGCCCTTGCCCGAAGTATGGATTCGGAAACGGAAATGACGCCCTCCTCCTGACCGATGACTCTGCGGTGGAGAATCTCAGGCAGCTTGAGCAGTTTCTCTTTCTCCGATTCCACCAGCTTGGCAACAGGAATCCCGGTCCATGCGGAGACCACTTCTGCAATTTCCTCCTCGCCTACTTCCTCTTTCAGAAGACGGTTTTCCTCAGCGGTTTCAGCTGTCTGCTTGTCGCTTTCCAGCTTTTTCAAAAGCTCCGGCAGCGTGCCGTATTTCAGCTGTGCCAGCTTCTCAAGGTCGTAGTTTCGCTCCGCTTCCTCCATCTGGTGCTTTACTTCTTCTATCTGTTCCTTGGTGCTCTTTACCTGGGTAATAGCCTTTTTCTCGTTTTCCCACTGGGCTCTCATCGTTGCGTTTTCCTCACGAAGCTGGGAAAGCTCCTTTTCCAGTGCGGAAAGTCTTGCCACCGAGCCACGGTCGGTTTCCTTGGAAAGAGCCTGTTTTTCGATTTCCAGCTGCATGATTTTTCTGGAAATCTCGTCAAGCTCTGTCGGCAGGCTGTCGATTTCCGTTCTGATTTTGGAAGCGGCCTCGTCCATCAGGTCGATGGCTTTATCCGGCAGAAAACGGTCGGAAATATAGCGGTCAGACAAGGTTGCGCAAGCAATCAGGGCGCTGTCTGTAATCCGCACGCCGTGATGAATCTCAAAGCGTTCTTTCAGGCCACGGAGAATGGAAATGGTATCCTCCACCGTCGGCTGATCCACAAGGACTTTCTGAAAACGCCGCTCAAGGGCTGCGTCCTTTTCGATATATTTGCGGTATTCATCTAAGGTCGTCGCACCGATGCAGTGCAGCTCTCCTCTTGCCAGTTTCGGCTTCAACAGGTTTCCTGCGTCCATAGAGCCTTCGGTTCTGCCTGCGCCTACGATGTTGTGAATCTCGTCGATAAACAGAATAATTCTGCCCTCGGATTTTTCGATTTCATTGAGAACGGCTTTGAGACGCTCCTCAAATTCTCCCCTGAACTTAGCCCCTGCAATGAGTGCGCCCATATCAAGGGCAAAGATGGTCTTGTCTTTCAGTCCCTCCGGCACATCGCCGTTTAAAATTCTCTGGGCCAAGCCCTCTACTACAGCGGTTTTACCGACTCCCGGCTCACCGATTAGAACAGGATTATTCTTGGTTCTTCTTGAAAGAATCTGAATGGCATGTCTGATTTCGCTGTCACGGCCGATGACCGGATCCAGCTTGCCTTCCCTTGCCATCTCCACAAGGTCACGACCGTATTTGTTCAGCACGTCGTAATTATCCTCTGGATTCTGGCTGGTGACACGCTGGTTTCCTCTCACCTTGGAAAGCGCATCTAAAAACTTCTCCTTGGTAATCTGATACTTGGAAAAAAGCTTGGCAGACGGTGTGCCCCGCTCAGCAAGAAGCGCCAGATACAGATGCTCTACGCTGACGTATTCGTCCTTAAATCGCTCCGCCTCTTTCTCGGCGCTTATCAGAATCTGATTCAGTCTTCTGGAAGCGTAAATATTATCCGCATTGCCTGAAACCTTCGGCAGCTTCTCAATAGCCTCCTGCAGCTCTGCAATCATATAGGACGGATTGACCTCCATGTACTGCAAAAGCTTTGGAATCAAGCCATCTTTCTGCATCAAAAGGGCTAAATGCAAATGCTCTGCCTCCAGTACCTGATGGCCCTCTGAAATTGCAATATTCTGGCAGTCCATAATGGCGGTCTGTGCGTTCTGTGTAAATTTTTCGATGTTCATATGCTTCACCCCCGCTTCTAACATCTCATGTTTTGTACTATTTTTAATCTCTGTTTCTATTTTATACCCCCTTTTTCAAAAAGTAAAGCACTTTTTTAGCACTCACCACGTTAGAGTGCTAATAATTTCTAAATAAAAGAAAAGCTCCCGCAGAAAGATCCAATGCGGGCAGCTTTTTTGCAAAGTTTTAAAAAATAATCAAGTTGATCAGCAGCTGATAGATAAAGTTGACGCAAGGCACCAGCACGATATCCGTCACGTCGAAGATAATCAGCACCAGTAGAATCAGGAATCCTTTGTCATATACCTGATAGTACCAGCTGTATTTCCGCAGATTGAAAAGTTCGGTCAGAATGCCGAATCCGTCCAGCGGCGGCACAGGCAGCAGGTTGAACACCATCAGCACCACATTGACCGATACGATGTAAAAAAGAACATCAAGGAGAATATCCCCGAAAGTTCCCATAAGCCAAGGCGGATTCATGGCGAATAAGCCTTTGAGAATGAACGAAAAGAGAATTGCGATGAAAAGGTTCATCACAACGCCGGCAAATGCCACCAGCATTTCGTCTCTTCTTCTGTGCTTATAGTATCTAGGGTCAATTTCCACAGGAATACCCCAGCCAAATCCTGCAATGAGCAGTGCGAAAAATCCGAAGGGGTCGATGTGAGCCGCCGGATTGATGGTCACCCTCCCCTGCATTTTCGGCGTCGGGTCTCCCAGCTTATAGGATACAAATCCGTGTGCAAATTCGTGAAATGATAAACCGATGATAATGGCCGGCAGAATCAGAAGTTTATCCATAATCCATTCTCCGGCGTCAACATACGGATTGGAGATAATCCGAAGGACTATCAATACCAGAATCAGCACCAGCGCCGGTGAGCGTAAAAATCGTTTCAATTTATTTTTTCCTTTCCCAATATATTTTTAAATATTTTATCACATTTTCCGTGAATTGAAAATACTATAATATAAACGGTCAAAAATGAAAGGTGGTTTTTTATGAGTAACTCACTTGTATGTATCGATGTCTATACCGTCTCTGCCGGTGACACCCTATACACAATCGCAGAAAAATACGAGCTTCCGGTCAGTCTTTTAATGAAAGTAAACTGTATCACAAATCCTTATAACCTGCAGATTGGAACCAGACTCTGCATTCCCGGCGATCCGTCCCAGCTTCCAAAACCGGAGGAATGTCCGAAACCGGAAGTCATCACCCACACTGTGGAAGCCGGCGACACCCTGTACTTAATTGCCAAAAAACACGGCGCAAAGCTTGACGATATCATGCGGGCAAATCCGTCCATCGACCCGTATAACCTGATGATCGGCACCCAGCTGTGCGTTCCCCTGCCATAACGGAGTGCACGTTGCCTTTTTGCCCCAGCTTTAGCTGGCTTGGCAAAACGGACAGCGTAGCGAATGCAATTCGCGGAGGAGTGGCGAAGCCACGTTGCCTTTTTGCCTCATCCGTGTTAAAATAAAACCAGTTAACAGACTGGGAGGATTCATTTATGGAAGGCACATGCAAACTGAAAAGGTTTTTACAAAAGGAACATACCCCTGCCGAGAAAGCGATGCTCGTTTCAGCAGCCGCTCTGGTCGGCGCTGCCGCAGGCATCATTCTCTTTTCTGCAAGCGGCGGAATCAACATCGAAATATCTATCGGTTCTCACAACGGCTGCCATAACAGCGGCAACGGCTGTGACAATACCAGCACCAAAAACTAGAAATAAAAAACGCTTTGGCAGGTACCGGCGAAACGGCAGCCTTTCCAAAGCGTTTTTTCTTTTTCAATTAAATGTTTTTCAGTTCTTCTTCCAGACCTGCAAGGACTTCCTGTCTTGCTTCGATGGCGGAAACCAAATCTGAAGCCATCTGCTCAGCCTCAGTTCCTGCCTTAATCAGATCGAAATAAATTCTGCCAAGCTGTGCAAAATCAGCTTCCAAATCCTTTTTCTCTCCGTTTATTTTTGTTTTCAGCTTTGTTACCTCGATGGCGTCGTTTGCCTTATCTCCAATGGCTGCCGCCGCATCGGTCAGTTTGTCTAAAAATGCCATAACTGTCTCCTTCCTATTCCTTGCAGTTGGTTAATCTGCTTACTTTTCCTTCGATATATCTCTTCTTTGCAGCAAAGGATTCCTGCTCCAAAGATACGTCCAGCACATCATCGTTTACCGCAAAGCCTGCCTTTTCTGCAGCCACTTCGATCATTGCTTCGGTGAGCCAAGGATTCGTTACCAGCATTGGCCCAAGGGTATTGGTGAAGATTGCGTTTTCCACCTGAAAGCCCTCCTGTCTGTCTTTGCCGGTATTGCCGTAGCCGTAAATGAGCCGTCCAAAGCCGTCCGCACCTTCCGATACAAAATCAGCCATCTGAATCTGGTTTCCCAGAACTTCCAGTTCTTTTCCGCCGAATTTACAGCTGAAATATACGTCATCGCCGTACACGGCTTCGTTTTCCTTTGCCACTGCATCGACCATGCCCATAGCCTCAAAGCTGCTGCCGTCTGCCCGCTTTACTTCCTTGCACCACAGAGCCACAGATGTACCGGTTGCAAGGAGCACCTTGCCCTTTTCAATGTAAGCCTGAAAGGCCGTAGCATAAGGTTTCAGGTATTCCAGCACCACCGGAAAGGATACGATTTCACCCGGCGGACAGAAGATGATGTCATAGTCCATCGGGTCAAAATCCTTAGTGTCAAAATCAATGCGGTCAACGGAAGTTTCCAGCCCTTTCAGCTTTGCAATCCGCTGCAGCGCCAGAATATTTCCTCTCTCTCCGTGAAGATACAGCGTATCCGGGAAAAGCCATGCAATTTTTAAGTTGTTCATTTAATTCCCCTCCTTGTCGATGTACTTCTTCATGTGTTCAAAGGTGTGCAGCCACGTAATCAGGTAAATATTTTTCGTTTCCGCTTCCTCAATTTCCTTAAAGATGGTTTCCACCGCTTCCGTTTCCGCAATGGAAATCTTCGACCTGTCTACGCCCTCGTAAATCAATCTGTTGGCCGTATCAAAGCAAACCGCCTCGGAGAAGCAGAAGTACTTTTCAACGTCAGATTTTACCAGGCCTGACAAATCGCAGTCAAAGGCGTAGAAAGAATTGGTATAATGTGGAATCAAATCAATCAAAGGACACAGTCCCAGACACACCATTTTCTTTTCCTTGTCGGCAGCCATCACGTTGATACAGGTCTGCAGGGTTTCAGGATTTTCCTGCTTGATACGCATGTATTTGATGGTTTTGTCCTTATATTTCAAAATCTCAAATCTGCCGCCCACGTTTTTGAAAGAGCCGAAGGCTTTTGCAGCGTCAGCAGGCTCAATGCCGCCCAGTTCCTTGGCTACAGCCAAAGCGCCTGCATAGTTATAGCACATGTACGGCGTGTCATAAGGCATGTCGAAGGACACATCGCCAAGTTTAAACTTTCTTGCCGCAAAATCCACATCGGTGATGGTGTAATCTGCTCTTTCGTCAGAAGAAAGACCACAGTTTTCACAGTGGAATTTGCCTACGCCGTCGTTGTTGTAATAGTCGAAGACGATTTTGTGTCTGCAGCGAGGACACGCCATGGTCGGAAAGCTCTCGTCCTTGGTGAAGGATTCGTTGTGACGGGCTACGCCGTAGGTCACGATGTTTTCTGACTTGTAGCCAAAAGAGCGTGTTCTCGGTTCTTCGTTATTTAAGAAAAAGCGAATGCCGTCAGGCAGTCCATCGAAGATTTTTCTGTAGATAAAATCCGGGTCGCCGTTTCTCTGGACCTGGTCCTTCTGCAGGTTGGTAATCATAATGTTCTGCGCCGGCAGCTGCTTGTGAATCAGCGGCAGATACCGCTCGTCTGTTTCAAAGATAATGTAGTCGGCTTTGATGCGTCCGGTCAGGCCGGAGGCCTTTGAGAGAGCCGTCGCAACACCGTAAATCAGGTTCGCTCCCTCTAAATTGGCAACGACCTTCTTTCCGTTTGAGCGGAAAATGTGGGTAATCAGATTGTTGGTGGTCGACTTGCCGTTGGTGCCTGTGATGAACAGAACCTTTGAATAGTCAATTCCTTTAAAATGCGCCACCATCTGCGGGTCGATTTTCATGGCCTTTTCGCCGGAGAAGTTGGAGCCGCGGCTCTTGTCCACAATGTTGATGATGACGTTGATGAGCTTTGCAAACCAAAGCGCAAGATAAAATTTCATGGTTATCCTCCTGTTATAAAATATCTGACAGCAGCCTCGAAACAGCTTCTTTAAATTTGACTGCCGTAGGTCTGTTGTTGTAATCTTTTCGTGTCAGCTCATGGCCGTGTTCCATATCTTCAAGGAACTGGTTTTCCATGGCCCGGCCGAAGGCTTTGTCGTAAATAAAGGCGTTGGACTCGAAGTTGAGCCGAAAGCTTCGCCTGTCAAAATTGGCAGAGCCGACCGTCGACACTTCGCCGTCTACCACCAGGGTTTTGGCGTGAAGAAAGCCGTTGTCGTAGATGAATACTCTGGCACCGGAGCGAATCAGCTCGCCGCAGTAGGCGTAAGTAGCCCAGTAGACAAACATGTGATCGGGCATACACGGTATCATAATCCGCACATCGACACCGGACTGCGCCGCCATTTTCAGGGATTCCAGCATGCTGGGATCCGGAATAAAATACGGCGTCTGCAGATAAACCGACTTCTGGGCATAGGTAATCATCTTCATCATTGAACGCTTGATTTCCTCTCTGACAGAGTCAGGCCCACTGGAAACAATCTGCACAGGGCTTGTCCCCGCATCTTTGGGCGCACCCAGATAGGCTTCGTCCAGTTCCAACTTTTCCTTTGAAGCAAAACGCCAGTCCATGATAAAGCGGGCGTTGAGATCCTGCACCGCCCCGCCCTGAAGCCTGATGTGGGTATCTCTCCAGTAGCCGAACCTCCGCTTCTGCCCCAGATATTCTTTTGCAATATTAAACCCGCCGGTATAACCGATTTCGCTGTCGATGACGACGATTTTTCGGTGATTGCGGTAATTCATTTCAAAATACAGATATTTCAGCTTCGGCTTGAAAAAGTATGCAGTCCTGCCGCCGGCTTCAAGAAATTCCGAAAGCCGCCAGTCGTTTATGAACCGGCTGCCCAAAGCGTCCATCAGAAGCCTGACCTCTACGCCTTCCTTTGCCTTTTTCGTCAAAGCTTCCAAAAGCTGCTTTCCCACCTTATCGTCCTTGATGATGTAATACATGACGTTGATGGATTTGGTCGCACAGTTGATGTCGTGCAGCAGACTCTCAAACATTTCTCTGCCGTCCACCAGAAGCTCCACTTTGTTGTTCTGGGTCAGAAAGGCATTTCCGTAGACCTGATTCAGCTTAATCATGTGCTTCCATCTGGCCGCCTCTTCCTTTGAAAAGACAAAGCCGCCGCTGTCCATGTCGGCAATCTGCCCCCGCATTTCTTCGCCCATCGTCAGCTTCTCCCGTTCCGAAAGACGAGAAATCTTGTGTCTGGAAATATTTTGAGACAACATCATGTAAAGGAGGATTCCGAAAATCGGCAGGACAAACAGGACTAAAATCCATGCCAGCGATGCCGCCGGATTTTTTCGCTCCAAAAAAATAATGGTAAGCGCAATAATCAGGTTGATACTGTAAATAAAAGCGCTCCAGTTGCCGTCTGTGAACAGACTGATAAAATATGTCATCTCAAATCCCCTACTACTATGTTTTGCTTATCTTTTATATTTTATCACAGACCTGAAAGATTTTCCACCTATAAATCGAATTTGATGTGTGCGAATAGAAGTCGTCCGCCATAAAAAAGGAAACCAAAGAAAACATGGCATTTCATAACCTTCTGCGATATATGCAGAAACACCTGCCATTAGTATTCCTGCCGGCAGGTGTTTCCAGAAAGGATATATAGGTGTAAAGCCTGCTGATTAATAACTTTTCAGCTGCTTGCCACTTTTAATGGTTTCAATCAGAGTATTGTTTTTGTAGCATTTGTAAGTCGCCTGGAACTCATAAGTTCCTTTCTTCGATAGCTGATACTCTTTTTCCAGTTTAAATCTTGCGTATATGCTGCTCCACGGCATGGAAAATGTCTTATTATATACGCTGGTTCCGGAACTGTTTTTAATGCTTAGGTTCACTGTCACCTTATCAAAGGTAGTGGTTGTAAATGGCGATAAAGATACACTCATTTTAGAAAGCCCGGTGCTGCTGATTGTAAACAGTGCAGAGTGGGAACTGGTTCCAACATACATAGGTGTGGCAACCGAATCATCACGCTCTGTAGGCTCAGCTGCAAAACTAGCGGTAGCCGACAAAAGGACCATTGTCAGAACCAAAATAATTGTTGTTATTCTTTTCATAAAAATAAACCTCCAAATTCTCTTTTATTACTATTACGTGAATTTGAAGGTTTGGTCACATATTTTCTTGCTTAAATTTTGTATTTGTTTTGTTTATTGTATGCGTTTTGCAACAATTCCCTTTGGCTGCCCGATTTATTTCTATTCCACTAAGGATCGCACTTCGTGCTCACACCTTATGCCCTTTATATAGTTCATCGCCTGTTCCTCTGTTTCACTGAAAATGATACATCGCAATGCGTCAATACAAACAAAAATATCTTCTTCTGTAAAATATAAAAATGTTGACCCCATTTCTCGACATCCGACTAATGTCATCTTTTTCAATAATTCAAAAGACTCAATACGCAGACATTTCCAGCAAAGCAAGTTTAAAATAAATCTGGTTTTTAAGCCCCATGTTTTTTTCACATATGTCCCTGTAAGTAAACTGCCATGAGCGCCTATATACCCTACGATATCTCCTTTTTTGTTGTTTTCATAAAGCTTATGAATTAATCTAAGAATATCTCTTTCACCACGAAAAAATGCCTCCATAGGAATATCTCCATTCAGTGCTCTCTGAAAAAAGTTTTCCTCACCGTCTTCTAGTATTCCACAGCAGATAATCGAATATGGGTATTCATCTAATAACTCAAAATATTTATCCACATCACAGGATTTGATTGTCTCTACAAACATTTGATTCATTTCAGCTTTCCTTACTTATTCTGGTTTAAATTTAATACTATTACAGTCGTATTTTCTCTCTTGAATAGACCAGCATTCATCAGTTACTCATATATCTACCGTTGACTGAAGCCCCTGCAAAACATTCAGAGACATTACTAAAGAAAAGAAATTAATTTATATGCTAAAAATCCAACTGCTGCAAATAAAAAAATTATAACTATGCACTGATATTTATGCCAATGGTTTTTATATATGTATCCAGCTAAAGCTACCACCTGAAACAATAGACAAAAATGTATAATTGAATTTTCCCTTCCAATGTTATCGAATAGAATCGCTATCATAACTAATTCAACAATGGATATTATTATCACTGCAATCAGTGCAATATTTCTAATTTTCATAATCAACATACACCTCTATCTAAATTTTATGAGGATCACTTTTAATTTCTATTCCACTAATGATCGCACTTCGTGCTCACACTTTACGTCCTTCCATATATTTCTTTGAAAATTTAGATAAACATTCTTGAACCTTTCCATTTTCTTACTTTTATCTGTATAGATATATATCGGGATAAATTCAGAAGACCAGAGCAATAGCCTCTGACCTTCTGAATCAAAATAGTTTTATGGAAACATACGATATTCCCCTACCAAAATCACCAGTGCTGCAAAAATCACTGTTGCGATTACAAGGCTTCGCTTTATACAATTATTTGAAAAGCTGTACGGTGCTAAAGTCGCTTTATCTACTGTCATTTTCTCTATCATGTCCATGACTTCTGCATAACGCTCTTCACTTTCATACCAGATTTCCTTTAGTTCTTTATAAGTCATGCCTTGTGTTGCCGCATAGTAGCGCTCTTTCGCCTCATCCCTCATAAGACTCTTTGCTATAAAAGTGATGCAAACCACACCTGCGATTGCAATATACCAGTAAAATATAATTTCTACTGCCAGAAAGCTAAAAACTAATGAAAAGCTATAAAAATTAAGTTTCTCATTTATTTCACCGTTTCGTTCCATTTTGAAGCCGAAATATATCCCCCCAAAAACACACAAGACCATCGTGATGCATAAAACAGTTAATGCAATGTCAAGGCTGTTTTCAGACCAGGGCGCCCATATATACCGTAATATGTCCTGAATCAATTCTTTCCTTCTTTCCAATCATCACAAACAATTCCAACTCTTTCCAATGCCGCAAGATTGTTTTCTGTATTTCTTCTCAAATACTCCTTAATTGTGTCATAATCCTCATTTTGTATCGCATTGACGATTTCCACTTCATCTTTACATAGATCATAGTATTCTTTTAGCGCACTCTCTGCTTCAGCTTGCGTTTTTTCTCCTCTCTTCACATAAAGCTCATTCGATGTTCTTCGTAAAATAAAACCATATTCCACATAAGATACTGCAAGCTCGTACCATCCACACTGTAACGCAGCATATAGGCATTTCGTATCGCATACTTGCCAGCGGAAGTCCGGATAGGACTCTAGAATATATGCCTTCCACTCCAGATCAAAGTCAGAATATCCAGGGTCACATAGTTCTCCATCTTCCTCTTCATCCTGTTTCTCATCCCAGTCCATGTATTTTTTTCTCATATTGAAACAGTCTTCCATGCTCTCTACTTTTTTAAAATCCTCAATAACTTCCTCAATCAAGAACTTAAGACAGCAGGAAAAATCCACGCTTTCAGCATAACGTGATATTCTAAGCCCGGCTATATCCGCCGTCCTAAAATCCGGGAAATTTAAAACATCCCATCGTGAACAAATCGGAACAACATCAAAATATATATGACTAAGAATCTTCCCATAGGAGCGCCAAGTCACGATTTGAAGCAAACTATTAGATATGAATCGATAGTAACTATTGTTCTTTCTTTTAAATCCATTCGGCACTAAATGCTGTTTTGCAGTTTCATGAAATAATCTTTTTTCTTCTAAAATTTCATTCAATTTTACCATTCTCCTTACAAAATATCATTATCAACAAGTGAACAATTTGTTTATTTCAGCTTCCCTTATCCTTTGATATATCCAATACGTTTGTACATGTTATAGATGTTCTAAAAATGTGCGAAAAACTCTTCTGCCTGTCCATTAGGATTTGCCCTTCTAGTCGCTTCTAATTCTAAACTTTCATACTCATATCCGTGGATTATCACCGCAATATCCTTACCAAAAACTTTATTGAAAAAATCATTGTTCTGTAACTTTTCTACAGCTGAGGAGGTCAGTTCCAAAAGTTGCTTCCAATCACACTTTCTTTTTTCCAAAAGATACATCAAATCGATTTCTTCCTGATTCCAGAACGCATAGTTCCATCTTTCCTCTCCTGTTTGATGTTCTTCGACATTAAAGCTGATAGCAAAATCAGTTACCTCGTCTCCACTATGGTTTATGAATATCGAGATTGCGTAAATATCCTTATCTTTCCACGATATTGCTGCGTTTTTCACTGCATTGGAAATATTTGTTTTGCATAACGGTTTCTTCGCAGTTTTCTGTTTTCCCGTAATCAAAGCCTCTACCACCGGAGGAATATCCAATTCATTTTTCTTATCAATGACACATTTTAATTTATCTTTATTATAAATAAAGTCCAAACGGTAGATTTCCTCTCGTCCGGTTCCATTGAAAACGGATATGTCTTTGCGAATAACCGAGTCGAGTTTATTCTCTTTATAGCTGTAGTTCTCCAGAACCATGTCAAAACACTTTGAAAAAAAAATCGTTAAAAAAGTATTTTCAATTACTTTATCTCCATCATATTTTGATATGATTATCCTACGCACATCATCTTCTTCCATATATAAAGAGATTTCTGTATCTCCAACTCGGTTAATCCATTCATATCTGCAAGTTTCGCTATCAAGATTTTTTTGTACCAGTACTAGCTTCTCCTTGTCAAAATAGTACTGATAGTCTGCTCTCTTTTTTGTTCTATTTCCTAATAATTTTCCACGCCGTGCATTTGAGATTAAAATCTCCTCAACTAAGCTTGGACAATAATATCCTCGTGTGACTAGAAGACCTCCTTGAGAACATTGCATTTGGAAATCATTTTTATGCTTAATTGCATCTTTCATGCTATCAAAATTACTTTGTGTGCAGGCCTGACAGATTATTTGCTCTGCCAGGTCTGCATATTTTTTTATCTGCAAATTTTTCATAGTTAAGTTTCCTTAAAATGGTGCAATCGCTTCCAACTGACCAATGAATTTTCTTAGATACCCATACGCTTTTTCAACATTTTTCTTTTTATTTCCTTTTTTCTGATAAGCAGTTTGCAGCATAGAATTCACTATGGTAAAATAATCATTTCGATGTAGGCGCTTATGTAAACCTTTTTTAATATAAATAAGGTTAATCCAGTCACTTATGCGAATTCCAACTTTATCTATTATTTTGCGTGCTGGCTTTGCTTTCGGATGTCTTTGAGCAACAATATGATGCCACTCCTTTGTATTATAACGTCTCCTCGCTTTAGAAAAACTTTTTCCAATCGCTTTTGATAGAGACTTGGCCTTAGCTTTTACATATTTTGAACTTTCACTCAAAGTGTTTTCTATATCATTTATAGCTCGATTCCACGCATCTTGGAACTCTTTTGTAGTGCTAACCCAAGTTAGAGTAATACCTCCTAGGAAAACGGTCATTCCTTTAACAATCCACGGTATAGCGAATACATAATGCCCACTCGGATCCACATAGTTCACGGGGTTGTTTGCACAGTACAGATACAAATGCCAAGTTCCTGCATCGCTCTGTTCCCCTCTATATGTATCCCTACTGATAAATCTTCCGGTCTGAGGGTCGTAGAATCTTGCGTTTAGATACAGCAGCCCTGTGCTGTCATCATACACTGCACCGGTATACTGCAGTTCATTGACAAAGCTGCTATAACCGCTTCCTTTGCTTTCTTCTACTTCGCCAAAGTCGTTATACCAATAGGATACCACTTTTGAACCACTGTTGTCCAGTACATTCACTGTGCTGCCTTTCAGGTCTTCTGTGTACAGATAATAGCTTTCGCTGGTTCCGCTCTTTCTCTCTGTTCCAAATACATCTGATACGTTGAGAAGATTAAAGGATTTCAAGCTTCCGGAATTATCTGTGGTGTACAGCACGCTTCCTTCCTGATAGAAGTAGTTCGTTACATCGCTTCCCTCTTTCTTCTGGATTCGCTGTCCTTCGCCGCTGTACAGATTTTCCTGTGTCTTGCTGCCTTCGGTGTAAGTTTCAAGCATGTTATCCGGTGTATAAGAATATGCCTTATTCACACTGCTTCCACCTGCTGTTCCTGCTACCTTAGTCTGATTTCCGTTTCCATCGTAGGAATAGGTCAGGTTGATGCCGTTTCCACTTTCACTTAACAGCTGGTTCAGACCGTTGTAGGTGTAATTGGTTGTTACTCCGTTTTCAGTCTTCTTGGTTCGGTTTCCTACGCTGTCATAAGTATAGGAGGTTTGCAGCTTGCTGCGTTCTGTCACTTCTGTCTTGGTTGTGGTTGTAGGGTTACCCTCTGCGTCGGCTTCTCCCTCAACAGTAATCGTAGTTGTGACTCTATCCTTGATATCAGAAGCTGTCAGTTGTCCCAAAACATCATAGGTGTATCCACGTACCTCGTTAAGATTTGCTGCGCCATTGATATGATGCTCTTTTACAATACTGCCGTTCTTATCATACTCATAGCTGTGCTGCTCGATGATAGTTCCGGCTTTTCTGTAGGTCATGTCGATGACTCTTCCAAAAGCGTCATAAGTATAGTTCAGCACGATACGATTTGTGGTATCTCCCGCTCTGAAGTTATAGTAATCCTCTACGGCAGATACGCGTCCTGCCGGGTCATAGCTATATTTCTTTGCAAGATAGGAGCTTCCGCCAATCTTTACGTAAAGTGCTGACAGTCTACTGCCATCGTAGCTATAGGTAATCCCGTCCACCTCGCTGCCGGAAGCGCTTCCGTAACTTACCGAGGTCAAACGGTCTTTCAAATCATAGCTATAGCTGGTCGTATATGGTGCCAAATTAGAAGGTACACTGCTTCCGTTTACTTCTGCTCTGCTTGTGAGACGCTTCAGCCCATCATAAGTGTTATGTACATAGTGATACAGTGTTTCGCTGCTTCCGCTGACTTTGTAATCGTACATGTCCTTTATCTGGTCGTCATCATAGTAAGTATACGCAGTCTTAAATCTGGCTGTTCCGCCCACGCTGTACTGGGTTCTCGTAAGAACTCTTCCCTTACCATCGTAGGTATATCCTATTTTACTGCCATTAGAAGACTTTTCCTCTACCACATTTCCAAAGGCATCATAAGTCATTGTCGATGTGATTGCTGTATCTCCGCTTTTTCCCTGGTCTCTGATAGATACAATATTTCCGTCTGCATCTTGCGTTTCGATGCTGACTGCACCGTTTGCTGCGGTCTGTGTTACAGAAGCTCTGTAACTACTGTCCTCACCGTATTCACTGTAGAAATAAGTTGTTTTAGCTTGATTTGGTAAAGTTACACCGACAAGCCTGCTTAAGGCATCATAACTGAACTGGGTCAAATTTCCTTTTCCATCAGTCTGGCTCTTGAGATTTCCTGAAGAGTCATAAGCAGCAGTCGTGCAGATTGTATCAGAACCTAAGCTGTAACAGCCTAATGCTGCATCCCAAGTCGGGTTCTGGACAGTTGCAGTTTCATTTCCCTCTTTGTCGAACACATGAAGTGTCAACAGCCCCTGGTTCTCTGCAGTTTTCACATATTCGGTAAGTGCATTGCCGGAAAGGTCGTAAGAATAATCAACGACCACACCATCTGTGATTTGTCTGATGGTTTGTCCTGCTCCATCCTGATAAGTTTTTCCGGTTTCCAGTCCGTCAGTTGTCTCTGTGGTAACAAATGCACTGCTATAGCTTCTCTGACCTGCTTTTCCTTCATTGACAGATACATCGCTGTAGCTGTAGTTCTTTGCTGTTACCTGCGTCAATCCTTCGCCGCTTCTGGTAATCCGTGTTACCCGGTTCATTCCATCATACTGATAACTTGATGTCACTCCATCTGCACCTGTTTCACGAATCAAAGTACCATTCGCATCGTAGGCTTTAGACTCTGTCATGGTTTTTGATGTTCCCGCAATTTCACTGAGGTTGCTGCCAACTTTGGAGGTCGTGGTCGTCGTGGCTGTCACTCTTCCAAATCCATCATAGGCATAAGAGATTGCCTCCTTATTGATGCTTTCCTTCGATGTTCCGAAAGCCGTATAAGTATAGGTGACTCTTTCCAGTTCCCTGCCCATCACATCATAGATAACCTCGCTGACGGTTTTATTGCCGGAAGATATCGTGGTAGTTATCTCTTTCTTTCTGTTTCCACTCAGAACCTCAATAGATACGTCCGTAGAGGATATTAAAGTTCCGTCAGAAATCAAATACTCTGCTTCACTCTTTAGAGCGCCTTTTGCACTGTCTGTCGCTCCAGTAAAGTAGCTGTAATTGGTAAATGTTCCGCCTACCTGATCAACAATACGAGTTAAATTACCATGTGCATCATAATGATAAGTCTCTTCTGCAGTCGTGACCCCTTCTGCATTCACTTCATGGTAACTGCTTGGCTGATATTCTGTCCACTGACCGTCAAGAGTATACATATAGTCGCTGATTGCTACATCCTCATCGACTTCTTTTGCTACTACTTCTTTTTCATCGTCATACTCGTAAGTCTTTACCTTGTCATACTCACGCATGGTCACGCTGCCTGCGTTTCCATCTTTGTTTAAAACACCGTAGCTTCCTTTAGTCGTTTCCCTGGTAATCAGGCTGTCCTTATACTCGTAATAGGTTGTCAGTTCCTCATCGCCGCTGTAATCCGTGTGCTGAATGCACTGGCCCTGTGTGTCAAAATAGTCTTTTTCTTTCTGCACTACAGTATTTCCTACTAGTTTTTCAGTAAGTGCAGAACCGTCCTGAGCATTATGGGAAACACGAACCCCTTCGGCTGCTCCACCTGCACTCGGATAAGTAAACCTGTCAGCTTTTCCCGACGCATCGGCATATGTAATTTCATAGCGATTTGCCATACCGTCTGTGAAAGAGCTCATCTTTTTACCTGTATAGCTGTAGCGATAAGTAATGCCGCCGCTTGCCTGTCCTGCAGGATATTTTGTCGCCGATATCAAATAGGAGTCTTCATATTCATACACTATTTTCTGTCCGTCCGGAAGTGTGATATCGTGGATGGTAAGTGCATCGTTTCCACCCTCGCTTCCGTTATAGCTTATGCGCACAGAAATATTGTTTCCCGTAGTTATTTTATCTAACAGACCTCGTGTCTCATCGTAATGAAAAATTAAAAGATTTCCGTTAGATTCCTCTAAATATATCAGTTTTCCGCTTGCGTCAAAATAGTATATCATATTGTCACGGGTAGTCATCGTGTATGCGCTGCTGATTTTTACAGTTTCTACAGATTCACCGGTTCCCAGTGCAACAGAATGAATTTTCTCCTCTTTCTTCAGATTGACAAATTTGCCAAGGCTTGAAATGTAGGAATCTCCATTATCCTTAAACTGGTATAGTGTTCCGCTACCATCACGCAGCACTAAAATACCATCATCTAAATTGCTTTCATCTCCAAGTCTCAGAAGCTCTATATCATAGCTGTGCGTCCATCCATAACCAAAGGCAGACTTACTGGTTGCCATACTGTTATAGGTTCTGGTAAGTTCCACAGGTAATTGCTCGTTGAAGATTTCTCCATCGGTCTGTTCATAGAGGAAATTACCCTGACTCTTCTCAATATATCCATTGCCTGACGGCGTTGCGATATCCGCATAAGCCCAGTATTCCTTATGACCTAACGCCTTAGAATATTCATTTCTGTCTATCGGCGTACTTTCTGCGGTATCGGAGTAACTGCTGACAGAAATAACCTGTCCGTTTTCGTCTTTGATAACAGCTCTTACTTTATAATACAGGGAGATGCTGTAGTTTGTATTGATATCACACCAGTATCCGTCTGTAACATTTTCTGCAACCAAAGTTGCGTCTCCCGGAACAAAGTTCTCTATGGTACTTCTGTAAACCTCATAGCTAAGACCTGCCGGCGTAGTCTTTGGAATATCCCAACGAACATACGTCTTATAGTTAATTTTATCCTGCGCCGTTACATTTTCCGGCCAATAACCTTCTGCGCCAGATATTTCAAAGGTTTCGGCATCCATCACAGCAAGTCTTAGTTTAAAAGATGTATTTTCTAATTCTGTACCATCTGCTGCTACTGCTTTAATCGTGAAAGTACCAGGACTAATCTGTTCATCAGAAAGCTGCAGAAAATAAGTCAGTGTCTCCGGTGTAATCTGTATGTACTGACCGTTTCCTGTTTTCGCATACCATGTCACACCTGCAGCATTTGAATATAGGTCAAAGCCTACTGCTTCTGCCGGAGAAGGTATTGTAATTTCATATTCGCCCTCTTCATTTGCTGCCGGCAGCTGGTACTCTCTTTCTTCGGCATTTGTGTAAATATCATTTGTAAAGTAAAGAAGCCCTGCCCCGTCTTTACCAGCCGCCTTGATGCTATAATGTTTTCCCTCTTCATAAGCAGTGAAATCTGCGCTATAGTCCTTTTCAGTGCTGACAAGCTTACCGTTTACAAACCAGGTGCCGCTTACAAAGTTCTGTGCATCTTTCATCTTCAAAGCATCTTCTGTGCTGCTGACGATAAAATGCGGTTTCTTCAAATCCTGTCCGAGGCTTCTAAGAATTCTATGTTCAGATGGAATAAACTGCGCATAGCTTTCACCGTCTTTTTTCTCTACGTCAAATGTTGCACTTGCAGAATTTCCGGCATAATCAACCGCCTCTACTTTAACAGTATACCAACCTGCTTTATATGTGGAAGCTGAAAGTCCGGCTAATGCAATACGACCACTATTAACTGTCTTTGTTCCAGAGCCGGTCTGCACATAGCCGGTATCCTCTGCGTCCTTTTCTTTTACAAAGACTTTCCAAAGCTTCAGGTTATCATCAGAGATACTGCCCTTAATAATGTCTTTTTCGATACTGTCAATTTTAACAACCGGTGCATCTGTATCGATATTAAAATCAACACGTGCACTTTCTCCTGCTGCTCCACTAACGTCTATGCCACGAATCAGAATGTAATGGGTGCCTGTTAAATTCTCATCTAATGTTACAACAAACTTTCCACTCAGTTTATCTGCAATTTCCACATTAGTCCAACTGCCGCCATCCAGGCTGTACTGTATCTGTTTTAGCTCCTCCATTTCATCCTGGAAGCCCCATGATACAGTCAAATCACGGTTGCCGCTGTTCATAGAAACCCCTGCAATCGGCTTTGCCATAGGTTTTGCAATGGTAATGTCTTTCCATACCGTTTCAGTATTTCCAACATTATCAGCCATTTCAAGCTTTATACAGTAATTTCCGTTCCTATATTCTGCCGTGTCCAGTTCAAAAGTCTTGGGAACACTTCCGCTTGCCAAATCTTTTATCTTGGTACCCGGCTCTGTTTTAGTACCGTGATATAAAGAAAGGGTATAGGAAGCAATCCCGCTATGCACATCTTTCACACCGGCAGATATTTTAGCCCTATCTGTAATCGTATCGATTTCCGTTCCATAAACCGCATCATTGACAGAAATACTTCCTGTCGGTTTCGTTTCATCAATCAGAAAACTTCTGCTTGCACAGCCTAACTCCCCTGCATCATCAAATGCCCAGAAATACAGCGTATAGCTTCCGCTTGCTTTAACGCTGGTTTGCGGAATAGAAAATACCAGCCAGTTAGAACCATCGCTGGCATTGGTATGGATTGTTGAGCCTGCCAGACTGACACCTATTTGATTTCCCTCTGGACCATAAAGGCTGTAGCTTAGGTTCGATGCTTTAATCGGTTCTTCGTCTCTGATATAGTCAGCCATGACGGTAACTACACCGGATTTGACATATTTATTGCCGGACGCACTGATGTTTCCAACGGTAACAGAAAGAGTATCGATAGTTGGTGCTTCATTTTCGATAATAATGACTTCTCCACCTTTTCCTACGCCTTTTACACCTTTTCCGTTGATACCACGGATAAAAATTTTGTAGTTGCCCGGTTCAAAAGTATCACTGTCAGGAATCACTGCAGTTCCGGAGCTGGTCGGTGTAACATCTAGTTTGGTATACGGCACATAAGCATACTCAATCTCATTCCAGTCTTCATCATAAGCAGCAACTCTATACTGCAATTCTTGTAAGGTACTTGCCGTAATGCCTTCCCATCTTACAACAATTAGATTTCCTGCAGAATATGGGTTTCTCAGTGGTTCTACAAGGCTTGCCGTTGTCGGCTTGTCCTTGCTCACTGTGAAGATAGAACTTCGCTTTCCTGTTCCATTAACGCCGCTGCTGCTGACACCACGAACATATACCGCATATCTTCCTTCAGGGAAACTATCGCTATTTGGGATTGTCGCTGTTCCGGAAGATTTTGCAGATGTCAATCTCGTATATGGTACATAGTTTTCATTGGTTACATTGCCGGCATCATCGTATTTCGCTACACGGTATTCGATATGATCAAGACTATTTGCCGTAATGCCTTCCCATGTCACAGCTACAGATTCGCCCGGAACGTATGACACTTTATTTGCTTTTACACTTGCTGCTGTCGTCGGTGTATCTTCTGTATAAGTTACAGTTAGCTTTGGACGATAACTGGTTGCGCTGGTACGGCTTCCATAGAATTCTGTGTAACTGGTACTTGCTTCTACCTGATTCTTCAGCATTAAACCGAAGTTGCTGCTTCCGTTTGCTACCTTACTAACCCAATCAGTTACATCAAAACGCATTCTCTTGTTCGTTGTGCCTGAACTGTTATTTGCCGCAAGATAGCTGGTTGCTGTACCAAAATCAGGACATGTATTCCATGTTACTTTCGATGGAGACCAGCTGTCCAGAATTTTATATACACGAACGACATTTCCGGAAGAACTGTTTCCTGTTTCGTAAATATCAAAATACGCACTGGTAATATTGCTGTATTGCAGTTCTGATTTGACATTTAAAAGATTAATACAAGTCCTGTATTTACTGCCGCTGGAACCTCTTCCTGACGGCATAATCTTTGTCTCTGAACTGTAATAGTTACTCGACGGAGATGAACTTATAACGTACGCATCGTGAATCTTTGCAGTTCCTGTCCATGTCGCAGTCGGGTCAATCGTCACAGGATATTTTCTGTCCTTATCATTAAGGTATTTTTCATCTACTGTAAATGTTAAGGTATACTGGTCAGAATTGCCCCGCTGCTTTAAGGTTGTTGTAATATCCTTAGAATAGGCTTTTCCTGTAGCGTCGTCCATAAACGGTGCATCCATGGATGCTACAATTTCTCCGGATTCCTTATCGAAGAAAGTTACACCTTCATCATTTTCATTTACCTCAGCACGCAGTCCTTTTAAGGTCAGCTTATAGCTGAACTCATTCTTTTTCGGTACTTCATTTAAAATGATACTTTCTTTAAGACCGTCTGCAAGAGATGTGTATTCTATAGACGCTTCACCGGTATTGCTGTCATAAACTGCTGTGATTTCTTGTTTTTCCTTTTCTCCCAATAAATTAGCAGTTTCTTCTTTTTTCTTTTCCGGCTTATGATTCTTATGTAAAAGTCCGTTAAGCCAGCCTGTCGGCGTCATCGAAATTGCATATTTGTCGTACTCCATAAGTACCGGTGTATTTTCCGAAAGACTCCTCGGAATATATTGCTTATATGCCCCGGCTTTGTTCTCGTAAGCGTAATCAGCCAGAGGTGCTCCCTGCTCTGTAGTCTTAGTTTCATCTACAGGAACAAGCTCTGTTTCTACTTCTTCCAGTTCACCTTTTTCATTTTCATAGCGAACTGGATAGGCCGTAAAAATCTTTGCCTTTTGATTGCCTCCAAGGCTGAACGCTGTCACATATTCAGAGGATTCTTCTTCAATCACATCATCCATTGTCAAATCAGCAAATTCTTTTACAATGCTCTGCCCTTGTTCTGTCTCAGTAACCTGTTCCGATTCTGTCGCAAAGGTCATCGCAGGAATCGATGTGACAATAAGACAAAGAATCAGTGTCAAAGAAATTGACCTCCAAAAATTCTTTCTTTTCTCTTGAATCATTGAGATTCTCCTTTCTTAGTTAATATCTATTTAAACTCGCTAAAGCGAGGAATTTTTTTCCCTCTAAAACTCGTCCTATATACTATTACGTCATTTCCGGCTTTTGGTCACATATTTTTTGCACAAAAAAAGAGTGAATTAGAAAATACATCCAATTCACTCCCCAATGCCTATCCTGCGCATCTATTTCTTTCTATACTTCAGGTTCTGTACAATTTTTATCATCCCATCCCGGTCTGTCAATCCTGTTGCCTCTACACAAATCTGCCTGTCTTCCACGGGCAGAAATGCCTTTGAAAAATTGTGTTCTTCATCGACGAGAAGATATCCCCTGTAATAGCCGGCTTTGATTTCTTCCATGACGGAATAATCTGTATCAACGGCTGTCACAGTGTCCAGCGGACATTCAAGGATACAGATTTCTATGCCATCTTCTGAAGAAAACAGCATAATCTTTTCCGTTTCAGATTTTTCTGCTGCCTCCATGGTAATGCCCTCCGGCAGATATTCCGGATACCAGTAATCCTGCCAGTCACCGATATAATCATCTTCGCCCTGAATCGATAAAGTAACCGAGCCGTCTTCCTCATTGGAAAAAATCCGGTAAATTCTTAACCGCAGTGCATCTGAGCTTTCTAAGGTTATTGCAGAAATCGAGACAAAGCAAATTGTTACTAAAGCAGCAACGTGCAAAAGCCTGTTCTTTCCTTGTTTACGATGATTCCGTCCGTTCTTCTTATCATATTCTTTAGCCAAGGCTAATATCTCCAGATCCGGTTCAATATCCATAATGTTGATAAATTCGCCGTCTTTTTCAAAATACATATCTTCCGGTAAATCAAATTTCTCTTTCATAAGCGTCCCCAATCTTTTCTAATCTCAGCTGCTATCAATCCATCATCCTGGTCTTTAATTTCTGCAATATCCGCAGCTGCCTCATTTTTACTGCACTCTGCTTCAGTCCCATCACATTTCCTGTTTCTTTTACTGTAAGTTGTTCGTGAAACCTGAGTTCCAGCAGCTGTTTTTCCTCTTCCGATAATTGTTCCCGCAGCTTTTCCAGTTTCTTCAGATTCTCTTTACGAATATACTCATCTTCCGGCGTATCCGAAAACCCGCATAATGCAGCTATTTTCTCCAGTTTTTTGTTTTCTCTTTCCATGATTCTATATTGCTCGCTGACCTCATTTTTCACCATCACTCTTAAATAATTGAGTATATGTGAGGCATCAAGCCCAAGAAACCAATCCTGGTCCTCTGCAACCTTTAGCCATAGAATCGATGAAATTTCCTGTGCCGTATCCCAATCCTTTGTATAATCACGGATAAACATATACACCAGCCGATAAAGGGACAAATACATTTCTTCAAACGTTTCATACCTCTTCTTTTCTATGTCCATCTATCAAATTCTCCTTGTGCGACTTCCATATCTTAATAAATCCTGTCCTATTTTCAGTCAATAATAACAATATAAAACAACCTTCGATTGGTGTCAAGAAACCTGCAAAAATTCCCGCAAAAAAGGACTGCCCCGTCAGTCCCGGCAGTCCTCAATCACATCTTCCCTATAATATAATACAGATAAAATAATCCTTTCCTTCATTGCTGATTTTCTGCAGGGAGCGCTGTACTTTGACCTGCAGACTTTCCGGCATGGCGGTCAGTTTTCCCTCCATCTGTTCTGCCACCAGCTCCTGCAGGGATTTTCCAAAGAGATTGGTATCCCAGATGTCGCTGCCGGCCTCTGCATCTTTCTGTTCGTCGTCCCTTTCTCCATTTTCTGCTACGTCAAATTTTTCCATCAGGTATCTGGCTAAATCCGCCGACTGCTGCTCCGTTCCCACAATCGGTGAAATTTCAGTGCTGATGTCGGTTCTCACCATGTGCAGACAAGGAGCCGATGCCACCAGCCGCACGCCGTATTTATTGCCCTGTTTAAAGACCTCCGGCTTTCCAAGGTTCATCTGGGAAAGCTTCGGGTGAACGATTCCGTAGCCTGTGGTTCTGACCTTTTCAAGGGCCTGGGCCATATCGTCGTAGGCACGTTTTGCGCCGGCATATTCGGAAAGAAGCATGAACAGCTCTCGGTCGCTTCGCACCGGCTGCCCCAAAAGTTCCTCCATAATCTGGTAGTAAAGACCCTCCTGCAGCTTCACGTCGATATACACCCTGCCTGTTGCCATTTCCGAACGCTGCACCGACACTTCCTTTACATGGTCGTTGGCGGAAAGCATCTGCACCGACTGCTCCACACTGCTGATGGTGTCGATGCCCTCAAGCCATTCGCAGACCGTTTTCACAAGGCCGGCCTTGATATAGTGATTCTGTGACAAAGCGTCCATGTACTCCGGCAGGTCGATGAAAATCTCACTGGCAGGAAACTGCTTTAAAAGCTCGTCGAAAATCTGTTCCGGCACGGTTTTGTCCATCACGGCACAGTCCGCTGCGATGACCGGTGCGCCGTATTTTGAGGATAAATCCTGCGCTAGGCTCTGACAGGCTGCCGCTCCCGGAATTGCGCTGTTGAGGACGATGACAAAGGGCTTGCCTAGTTCCTTCAGCTGCTGCACCGTCTTCTCCTCTGCGCTGATATAAGCCTCCCTTGGAATCTCCCCGAAGCTGCCGTCGCAGGTGACCATAATCCCCACGGTGGAATGGTCGCAGATGACTTTCTCCGTGCCCCGCTCTGCCGCCTGCTCAAAAGGCATTTCTGCCTGATCCCAAGGAGTTTTCACCATGCGGCTTCTACCCTCCTCCTGATGTCCGAGCACACCGGGAACCAGATAACCCACGCAGTCCACCATTCTGATTTCCATGGAAGCGTGATTGATTTTTACCTTAACCGCCTCCTCCGGCACAAATTTCGGCTCTGTGGTGGTAATGGTTCTGCCGTCGCCGCTTTGGGGCAGCTGGTCAACAACCCTGGTTCTGGCATATGTATTTTCAATCCCCGGCACAACAAACAGTTCCATAAATCTCTTGATAAATGTGGATTTTCCCGTTCTGACAGGCCCTACCACGCCGGCGTAAATCTCCCCGCCGGTACGCTCTGCTATACTCTTATAAATATTTCCATCAGTCATACCTTCATCCTCTTTCTCACATAACTTACTGAAACTATATGAAAAAACCGCCATAGATATGACGGTTTGTAAAAGTTTCTTGTAAAAGTTTTAAGCTTCGATTTTGTACTGGATTGCGTTGACGATGGCTGCGGCGATGTTGCTTCCGCCTTTTCTGCCTCTTGCAACGATGGCAGGAACGCCAAGGTCGATGATTCTTTCCTTGGATTCCACCACATTGACAAAGCCTACTGGAACGCCGATGACTGCTGCCGGCGTCAGCTTTCCTGCCTTTACCAGGTCGTAGATAGAAAGCAAAGCTGTGGGCGCATTGCCGATGGCAAAGATGACAGGACGGTCAAGCTTTGCAGCTTTTTCCATGCTGACAAGAGAGCGGGTCACGCCTCTTTCTTTGGCTTCCTTTGCCACGTCTTCATCTCCGATAAAGCACAGCACCTTGCCGCCGTAGCTTTCGATTCTTTTCTTGTTGATGCCTGCCTGCGCCATCTTGGTGTCCGTTACGATGTAAGCGCCATTTTTGATGGCTTCCTGTACGGTCTCTATAATGCCCTCTGTAAAATACAGGCTGTCTGCGTACTCAAAATCCGCAGAAGTGTGAATGCAGCGCTTAATCACTGCTTCATAGCGAGGATCCAGCTTCTTGCCTGCGAGGATTTCCCCGATAATTTCAAAGCTCTTCGCCTCAATCTGATCCGGTTTAATATTTTCTATTTTCATTATGCTTCTATACCTGCCCTTGCCGGAATTCCCTTGTCATAAGGGTGTTTTACTTTGTCGATTCTGGAAACGTAGTCAGCCAGCTCCTCCAGTTCAGCAGTCGGGTATCTGCCGGTCAGTACCACCTCAAGCTGCTCCGGACGGTTTTTCAGAAATTCCACAACAACCTGATCGTCGAGAAGTCCTGCCTCGATTGCGCCCAGCACTTCGTCCAGCACCAGCATATCGTAGTGGTCGTTTTCCAGCATTCTTACCATATCGGAAAACTGCTGCGCATTGATGGCTCTTGTCTCAGCCTTTTCTTCCTCTGTCATCTGGAAAGAAAACTTCTTAATCGGCTTTGTGCCAAGCACTTCAATGCCCGGAAGACTTCTCAGAATCTTAAGCTCGCTGCTGTCTCCCGATTTTAAAAACTGCATGAACAAAACGTGCAGTCCGTAGCCGCAGGCTCTTACTGTAAGACCTACAGAGCAGGTCGTCTTTCCTTTTCCTTCGCCGCAATAAATGTGTACTAATCCTAAATCGTTCTTTTTCATCTTCTTCCTCCTGTTATCAACGCCGCTATTTCAGCAAGCTGTAAATGTAGTCCATATCCAGTGCCGACCGTAAATAATCCGCAAGAATATCATACTGCACTTGCTTATACGCGTCAACATCAAATGCTTTCACATCGGAAAAATCCATGCCTTTTTCTGCCAAAAGGGCCTCTACCACAGTCTTTGCGATTTCTTCCTTGTCAAAAATACCGTGAATATATGTGCCGTAAACGTTGCCTTCGTTGATGATGTTGCCGGAAGCGCCAGAGACTCCCATGTGAATTTCGTAGCCCTGATAGGTTTTTCCGGACAGTCCCGCAAAGATTCCGTCAACCTCTGAAAGCCGGCCCACCGCATTGGTTCTGACCTTTTCTTCTTCAAAGACAGTGCTGTGGGGAAGAAGTCCAATTCCGCTCATCTGGCCGCCGTTTTCCACCCCCATCGGATCGGAAAGGCTTTGGCCCAGCATCTGAAAGCCTCCGCAAATACCGAAAATCGGTTTTCCCTTCGCATGGTGCTTTAAAATTGCCGCCTCAAGGCCCGACTGGCGCAGCCAGGAAAGGTCCGCCATGGTGTTCTTCGTTCCCGGCAGGATAATCAGGTCGGGATTTCCCAGCTCGTGGACCGAACCTGCGTACCGAACGCCCACTCCTTCGATATATTCAAAAGGATTGAAGTCCGTAAAGTTGGAAATTCTCGGCGTGCGAATCACCGCAATATCCACAAGACATTCCCCTTTGCGGCCTGCAAAGCGGTCGGTCAGGCTGTCCTCATCGTCAAGGTCCACCTCTACATAAGGCACGACCCCCACAACGGGTACATGAATGATATCCTCCAGCATTCGCAGTCCCGGCTCTAAAATGGTGACGTCGCCTCTAAACTTGTTGATGATAACGCCTTTGACTCTCGCCTTCTCCTCCTCGTTAAAGAGAAGCATCGTACCTGCCAGAGACGCAAAGACGCCGCCTCTGTCGATATCTCCCACCAAGAGCACCGGCGCATCTGCCATCTTCGCCATGCCCATGTTGACTAAATCGTCGTCCTTCAAGTTGATTTCCGCAGGACTTCCCGCTCCCTCCATGACGATTACATCGTAATCCCTGGAAAGACTTTCAAAAGCCTCTCTGATATTTTCCCGAAAACGGCCTTTTTCTCTATAGAAATCCTTTGCGGTCAAAGTGCCGTAAACCTCGCCGTTGATAATCACTTGAGAGCCTTTATCGCTGGTCGGCTTTAAAAGCACCGGATTCATGCGGCAGTCAGGCTCAATCTGACAGGCCTCCGCCTGCATCACCTGAGCTCTGCCCATTTCCATGCCGTCCTTTGTAATAAAAGAGTTCAGCGCCATATTCTGGGCTTTAAAAGGCGCAACCTTGTAGCCGTCCTGCTTTAAAATTCTGCAAATCCCTGCGGTTACCACACTTTTTCCCGCATTGGAGCAGGTTCCCAGTACCATGAGTGTTTTAGCCATGAATCTGTTCCTCACTTCCCTGTGTTATTTTGCCGAGATACTTTAAAAAATACTCGTTTTCTTCTCTTGTTCTGACTGCAATCCTGTAATACCTCTCATCAAGGCCTCTGTAATTGCCGCACTTTCTGATGACAATATCGAATTTTTCCAGTTCCCCTGCAAGACCTGCATCTCCCCTGAAAAATACGTAATTGGCTTTGGCCGGATACACCCGATATCCCAAAGCTTTCAGCCCCGCCATGAGAAATTCCCGATTCTCTTTGATATATTTCTTCGTTTCTTCTACAAAATCCGTAAGCAAAAGGGCTGCGCAGCCTGCCTTTGCAGAAACGGTAGACACCGCCCAGGGCTGCAGGGTGCTTCTGATGATTTCCGCATATGCAAGGCTTCCGCAGACGCAGTAGCCCAGCCTGAGACCTGCCATAGCGTAGATTTTCGTAAAAGCCTTTAAGATGATGACGTTTTCAAGGCTTTCGATGTCATCCATAACAGAATATCTCTCTTCTTCCTCTAAAAATTCACTGAAGCACTCGTCGATGACTAAAATGACGCCGCAGCTTCGGCACTTTTCAGAGATGGCAAGAACCAGCTCTCTTTCTACCGGTATTCCCGTCGGGTTGTTGGGATTGCAGAGAAACAGCATGTCCAGACTATCATCGATAGCAGAGAGAATCCCATCATCTACCCGAAAGTCCTTCTCTTCCTTTAAATCGTAGTAAATCACCTTGCTGCCGCAGGTTTTCAGGGCCTCCTCGTACTCTGAAAAGGTCGGCGCTGTGACAAGGGCTTTCTTCGGCCTAAGGCCTAGAGCAATGCGAAAGATAATATCCGCCGCACCGTTTCCGCAGCAGATTCTCCCCGCCTCTACGCCGTGATAGCTGCTCAAAGCCGCAGAAAGCTCCCGATTCCACGGGTCAGGATAGCTTTCGTAGCGATCCAGATTTTCGGTAATGGCATCTTTCACTTCCTGGGGCATGCCCAGAGGATTCAGATTGGCCGAAAAGTCGTAGACCCTGTGACTGTATTTGTATATATTTCCACCATGTATTTCTTTCATTATAATAGCTCCAAACAAATTCTGATTCCCAGAAGGAGAATCAAGGAGAAAACCGATGCGCCGTACATCAGCTTTACAGTATTTTTAATGTCGGCGGCTTCAATAGCTCTGTCATCATCGCCGATGGTTTTTTTCTTATAAAGCTTGCCGAAATAGTAAGCGTCCCCTGCAAGCTGCACATGAAGCGCCCCTGCGCAGATCGACTCAGGCTGTGCGCTGTTGGGACTTGCATGATTGTAACGGTCCCGTTTAAAAATCCGAAAAGCATTTTTTCCGTCAAAGCCTGTGAAAAATGCACAAATGCCCATGGCCACCGCCGTAAGCCTTGCGGGAATGTAGTTCCAGACATCGTCGCTGATGGCTGACACCTTTCCGAAATTGATGTATTTATCGTTCTTATATCCCACCATGGAATCCAGCGTGTTGACTGCCTTGTAAAGCATGCCAAGGGGTGCGCCGCCCATTGCCATAAACAGCATGGGCGCAATGACGCCGTCGGAGGCATTTTCTGCCACCGTCTCCACCACCGCCCTGGTAATCTGCGAAAAATCAAGGTCTTTGGTATCCCGCCCTACGATGTAGGACAGGTACTTGCGTGAGCCCTCAAGATCGCCCGCCTCGATATGGCGATAAACCCGCATGCTCTCGTCCTTGAGGGATTTTGCCGCAAAGATTTGATAGCAGAGCAGCGTTTCCACCCCATATTTTGCGTAAATATGAATCTGTCCCGCTACATAAAGGACCAGATAGCAAAGTCCGAAGGACAGCAGCGGTACACAGACCGCAAGGACTGCCCCTGCTGCAATTTCACCGCCCTTTGACTTTGGAAAGATGCTGCGCAGCAGCTTTTCTCCCTTTGAGATAAAAAAGCCGATGAGCCTGATCGGGTGCGGCAAATGCGCCGGATCTCCAAGGATACAGTCAAGGAGAAAGGCGATTAAAATGATGATGACGATTTCCATTGATATGCCTCGCATTTCCTAACAAAATTCTCCCCAAAGGACAGATTGCTCCACAGGTGAATATGGGGATAACCTGCAAAAATCTCCTCGCTGCTGCAGATAGCCTGCCAGCTGCGCTTTCCCTTTTCCGCCGTAAATCCGTCGCCGTTTACGTCGCTGTCGCTGTAATGAAACTCGTGACAGGCGATGGATTCGCCTTTTTTACACATCAGATTGTCACGATTTGCAGTCAGCTTTTTGTAGCCGAAGCGAACCAGTGCCTTTGTCATAGCACTGCGCCCCGAAAGCACCCCTGCCATGGGATAAATCCGACCGTCCTTTTCTATGGATTCTCCCAAATACATAAATCCGCCACACTCTGCGTAAATAGGCATAGCCCCCTCTGCCGCCTTTTTTACGGAATCCAGCATGGAAGTGTTTTCCGAAAGCCTTTCAAGATACTCCTCCGGATAACCGCCTCCGAAAATCAACCCGCTGACACCTGCCGGAATTTCCCGGTCATAAAGGGGCGAAAAAGGCACCAGCTTTGCCCCCATTTTTTCAAGTAAGGTAAAATTGTCTTCGTAGTAAAAGCAGAATGCTTTATCACGGGCTACCCCGATCGTAACAGGCTCTTTCACCGCCCTCGGAACGGGGATTTCTTCGCACTCGATTTCTGCTGCCGACCGGGACAGCGCTAAAATTCCTTCCAAATCCAAAGACTGCTCTGCAGCCTTCCCCAAAACTTCCATCTTTTCTTTCAAATTCACAATTTCTTCGGCAGTGACAAGTCCCAGATGTCTGCTGCCGATTTCCGCCTCCGCAACAGGCGGCAGATAGCCATAACAGCGCAAGCTAAGCCTTTCCTCGATCATCTCTTTATAAAAAGGATACATGGCCCTGGAGCAGTGGTTCAAAATCACCCCTGCCACCCTGTTTTCCGCAAAACCCATATAGCCGGAAAGCTCCGCCAGCAGAGAGAGACTCTTTCCCTTTACGCCGGTGATGAGAATTTCAGGCGTTTCCGTCACCTTTGCGATATGGTTTGCCGAAAAGGAATCGTCAGAAAAGCCGAGGCCGTCGTACATGCCCATGACCCCTTCTATGACGGAAATCTCTGCGTCCTTTCCGTTTTCGGAAAGCAGGTATTTTACCGTATTTTCCCCGCACAGATAGAGGTCCAGATTTCTGGACTTTGTTCCCAGAATTTCGCTGTGAAACATGGGGTCGATATAGTCGGGGCCGCATTTAAAGCTGGCTGCTGCAACGGTTCTATTTTTAAGGGCCTGCAAAAGTCCGCAGGTCACTGTGGTTTTGCCGCAGCCGCTGCCTGTTCCCACCAGCATGATTCGATTGACTTTAGTCTTCAAGTTTTTTTGCTCCTTTGATGATATATACCGGATTTTCCGCTGCCATCAGGTGATAACTGCCCAGCTTTTTCGCTCTGGCGATGCCGGCGCAGAGAACCTCCGTCTCCATCTGCAGTGCCTTCATCACCTCTGTGGCCTGTGAAATAGTCTCAAGGGTCACCGCCGTAACGACAAATACTGCCGCCGGATTTTTCAAAAGGACTGCCTCCATAATTTCCTTAAGATTTCCTGTGCTGCCGCCGATGAAAACCTTGTCGGCCGGTGGAAATTCCGAAAGTCCGGAAGGCGCTAAGGCTTCTTTTATTACAATGTTTCTTGCGCCGGTCTTTTCCATGTTTTCCCTGACAAGGGCCACAGCCTCCCTGTTCTTTTCCACTGCATAAACGGTGGATTCAAAGGCTCTGTACGCCATGGCGCAGGTCACAGAGCCGGTTCCCGCTCCAATGTCGTAGACAACGTCTAAAGGCTCAATTTCCAAAGCCGACAGGGATAAATTCCGCACCGCCTCTTTGGTCATGGGACTGTTTCCTCTGATAAAATCCTCGTCCTTTAAGGTTTTATATCGGTTTGCATAATTCTTGTTTTCGACAACTACTACAGACAGGTCGTCAAAGGTCAGATCCGCCAGTTCTTCCGCAGTTCCACTTACAATCCGCTCTTTCTCAGAAGCCAGATTTTCCCCTACATGGACGGTAACAGAGCCCAGTCCTGCCTCCATCAGCTGGCTGATGACATCTCCTGCCTTTACTGCGCCTCCTGTCAGCGCAAATACCCTTTCGTGATAGCAGACATAAGGCACGATGGATTTGTTTTTGCCGTGAAGACTGACGAGTTTTACGGTTTCATAGCCCTGTTTCAGCTTTGCCATAAAATAGGAAAGACTGCCGATTCCGCACGCAAAAGATACCTCCACCTGCGGATTCACCTGTCGTGCAATAGTTGCAGCAATGCTGTAAAATCCGGTGTCTCCTGAGGCGACTACACATACGGTTTCATTTTTGCCGCTGTTTTCGTTGATATAGGAAACCGTCTCCCCAACGCCTAAAATCCGCACATTGCGGTTTAGGGCTTTCAGCGGCTCTGCCAGTCTCTTTGCAGTCAGCACCAGGTCGGCTGATTCCACGGCTTTTTTCATTCGCTCTGTATATAAATCCGTTGCGCCCGGTCCGGCGCCTGCTACGATTACTTTCATCTTTCTACCCTTTGATTCTGTCCACCAAAATGTCTGCCAGTCTTTCGTCCACCCCTAAGGTATGGCCCATTTCCAGCTTGACCTGTGGATATTTCTTTAAAATCTCGCCGATTTCATTTGGAATGTCTTCTCTGATATGAATGCCCTCAAAGAGGAAGTACGGTACGACCTTCATTTCCGTTACCCCTTTGTCCGCCAGGGTTTTTACACCGTGCTCGATATTCTCCTCGCAAAACTCCATGTATGCGATTTCAATGGGCATATCCGTGATTTTTTCGCGCACCATAGCCACCACTTCGTTGATGGTATCCTTGGTCGCCTGCACTCTGCTGCCGTGAGCTAAAATTAAAACACCTTTCATTGTTACTCTCCTTTCAGGGCTTTTTCGTAAGCCTTTATGGTATCATCCAGTTCTTCCTTGGTAAAGCATGTGTTGATAAACATGGCCTCGTACTGAGACGGCGCAACGTAAATCCCCGCCTCAAGAAGTCTGCCGAAGACGTGGCTGAATCCTTCTGTATCGGACTTGCATGCGCTGTCGTAGTCGGTCACCGGCTCTTTGGTGTAGAACATACATGCCAAAGACCCGATGTGGTTCACCGTAAAACCGCTGATGCGGGCAAGGCCTTCTGCCAGATAAGCGCCCATCTCACCGATTTTCTGATAGATTTCCGGCTGCTCCAGAAGCTGGGTTAAGGTTGCAATCCCTGCCGTCATGGCGATTGGATTTCCGGAAAGGGTTCCCGCCTGATAAACACTGCCAAGTGGAGAAACACATTCCATGATTTCCTTTCTGCCGCCGTAAGCCCCTACCGGCATACCGCCGCCGATGATTTTGCCGTAAGTGACCAAATCAGGGGTGACGCCGAAGTACTCAGCCGCTCCGCCGAAAGCAAGACGAAATCCCGTGATGACCTCGTCGAAAATCAAAAGCGCCCCGTACTGATCGCACAAGTCCCGCAGACCCTTTAAAAATCCCGGCGCCGCAGGAACAACGCCCATGTTGGCCGCCGTAGGCTCTACGATGACACAGGCTACATCACCGCTGTTGCTTTTCATCAGGGTTTCCACGCTTTCAAGGTCGTTATAGCGGGCAAGGAGCGTGTCCTCTGCCGCTCCACGGGTTACCCCTGCGCTGTCCGGGTCGCCAAAGGTCATAGCGCCGGAACCTGCTTTTACTAACATTGCGTCACTGTGACCGTGATAACAGCCCTCAAATTTGATAATCTTGTTCTTTTTCGTATAGCCTCTTGCAAGACGCAGTGCGCTCATGACAGCCTCTGTGCCGCTGTTTACCATACGAATCATTTCAATGTGGGAAATGTTGCCGCAAATCAGCTCGGCAAGCTCTACTTCAAGCTCTGTACATGCGCCGAAGCTGAGGCCTTTTTCCACTCTCTCCTGTACGGCTTTGATTACCTTCGGGTCGGCATGGCCCAAAATCATCGGCCCCCATGATCCCACATAATCCAGATATTCCTTTCCGTCGACATCGTAAATCTTGTTGCCGACGGCTCTGTCTATAAATCTCGGTGTCAGTCCTACTGACTTAAAAGCCCGAACCGGGCTGTTTACGCCGCCGGGCATCACTTGTTTTGCTCTTTCAAATAGCTCTTTGGAATCTTTCATTAGCCGATATCTCCTTTTCTGATTGCCTCTGCAATTTCCATCGCATAATAGGTCATGATAATGTCTGCGCCGGCTCTGTACATAGAAGTCGCTGTTTCGCACATAATGCCGTATTCATCGATGAGTCCCGCCTTGCCGGCGTTTTTAATCATGGCATATTCGCCGCTGACGCTGTAGGTTGCCACCGGCAGATTGGTATTTTGCGAAAGCTCTTTGATGACGTCAAGATAAGAAAGGGCCGGTTTTACCATGAGAATGTCTGCCCCTTCTGCTTCGTCTAGGGCCGCTTCTTTCATAGCTTCTCTGATATTGTGGCAGTCCATCTGATAAGTCTTTCTGTCTCCGAAGGACGGTGCGCTTCCCGCCGCCTCACGGAACGGGCCGTAGAACTTGGAAGCGTATTTGATAGCGTAGCTCATAATCGGTACGTTTTTAAAGCCCTTTTCATCAAGACCTGCTCGAAGGGCTGCGATTCTGCCGTCCATCATATCTGACGGCGCAACCATGTCCGCTCCTGCCGCCGCATGGGATACCGCAGTTGCTGCCAGGTATTTCAGGGTCTCGTCGTTGTCCACCTCGTGGCCGTGGAGAATGCCGCAGTGGCCGTGGTCGGTATACTCGCACATGCACACATCGGTGATGACGTAAATCTCATCTTTATATTCTTCCTTGATGGCACGAACTGCCTGCTGCACAATGCCGTTTTCCGCATAGGCCTGACTGCCCACTTCGTCCTTTTCCTTCGGAATGCCGAAAAGCAGCACTTTGTTTACGCCCTTTTCAAGGCACCGGTCGATGATTTCCTTCGCTCTGTCAGGGCTGTAGCGGTACTGGCCATCCATGGCTGCAATAGGCGCTTTGATATTTTTTCCTTCTTCAAAGAAAATCGGATAAATCAGGCTGTCAGCGGAGGCTCTTGTCTCTCTCACCATTCCACGAATCAGCGAATTTTCTCTCAGTCTTCTGGGTCTGTTAATCATTTCTGCTCACTCCTTACCTTTTCAACCATACTGTCGATGGTTGCCATCTCAGAAATTACTGTACTGAATCCATATTTTTCTGCTTCGGCCGCAGTCTGTATGCCGATGCACAGGGCTTTAACCCCTGCAAAATTCTCTCGTTTCTGTGTCTTTACAAAACCGTCCACGCAGGACTTGCTGGTAAAGGTCACATAATCCCACTGCTGTAAATCCTCGATTTCTTCATGGTCCACATAAGAGGTTTCGTAAACCGGATAGTCCAGATAGGAAATGCCTGCTGCGTCAAGGGCTTCGGTCAGCTCTCTTGTTCCAATCTTTGCCCGAAGCAGAATGAGATTGCTGTCCTTTGTTGCAAACCCAGTTTCTACCATTTCTTTTCCTAAATGGTTTCCGTCATATACTGTCGGCACAAAGTCCGCTTTAAGCCCGTATTCTTTCAACGCCTCGGCAGTGGCACTTCCAATGCAGGCGAATTTCTTGCCGTAGACCATTCTGCTGTCCATGCCCTGCTCCAAAAGCCAGGAGAAGAAGGAACGAACGCCCTCGGTACTTGTAAATACCAGCGTGTCAAAGTCCTCAAAAGGCGGTTTCATCGGTCTGATAAAATCTGTCTGAATACACGGATATAACAGGGTTTCCGCACCTAAAGCCCGCAGCTTTCCTTCCAGCTTTGATGCCTTGCTTTGCGGCTGGGTCACGATGATTTTCTTTCCGTGAAGGGGCATACGCTCAAACCAGCTGAACCGCTCTGCCAGACTGCAAACCTTGCCGACGGCAATGACCGCCGGAGATTTGATGTTGTTTTCTCTTACCATCTGCTCCATGTGGGCAAGGTCTGAAACGAAGGTTCTCTGCTTAGGATAGGTTCCGTTTTCGATGACCGCACACGGCATGGACTGCTCCATACCCGCTTTCATCAGCCCCTCTGCAATTCTTCCCGCCGTGGATACGCTCATCATGAAAATCAGCGTGCCTTTGAGACGAACAAGAGCCTCAAAGTCGATGGAAAGCCGGCTGCCCGCCTTTGCATGACCTGTAATGATGTGCAGTGACGAGCAGAAATCTCTGTGGGTCACCGGAATCCCACCGTAAGCCGGTACAGAAATGGACGATGTAATGCCCGGAACCACCTCAAAGGCAATGCCCTCATCGCTGAGCAGCTCCAGTTCTTCGCCGCCTCTGCCAAAGACAAAAGGATCGCCCCCTTTAAGCCTTACCACCTGTTTTCCCATCTGTGCCTGCTTTAAAAGAATCCTGTTGATTTCATCCTGAGGCACCGGATGATTTCCTACGTTTTTACCTACGTCGATCAGTTCAGTTTCCTTTGGAATCAGCGCCATAATGCTGCCCGATACCAGCCTGTCATAGACGATGACGTCGGCTTCCTTTATGAGCCGTGCCGCTTTTATTGTAAGCAGGTCAGCATCTCCCGGCCCTGCACCTACCAAATATACTTTTCCTGCCATCAGTCCGCTCCTTTCATAGACAGCGCAAGGTTTTTTCCCAGCGCCTCGCCCTGTCTCTTATCCCCCGAAATTTTCTCTTTAAATTGGTTTTCTTCCTCATCTACGTAATAGCCCCAAATGGTGATTTCCTCTCCGTCGATTTCCGCATAGGCCGCCACAGGAGAGCTGCACCCGCCGTCCAGGGTTCTGACAAAGCTGCGCTCCGCAAGGGCAATCAGCTCCGCTTCCGGGTCTGCAAAATCCGCAAGAAAGGGCGCTTCATATCCGTCTCTTCCCTGCACCGCCAAAATTCCCTGACACGCCGCAGGAAGAATTTCATCGACAGCGAAAAATCTGCTGACCCTGCTTTCAAGGCCCAGCCGCTTGATGCCCGCATAGGCAAGAATAATGCCGTCAAACTCGCCGCTGTCAAGCTTTGCAAGTCTTGTCTGCAGGTTTCCTCGAATCGGCTTTATTTCCGCATCCGGATATAGCTTTTGCAGCTGCAGTTTTCTTCGCTGACTGGAACTTCCCAGCACCGGATTTTTTGGAAGCTCTGAAAGCCCCTCTCGCAAAACCAGCACGTCCCGCGGGTCTTCCCGCTTTGAGTAAGCCAGAATCGGAAGGCCTTCTGTGACTTCCATAGGCATATCTTTCAGGCTGTGCACCGTAAGGTCTGCTCTCGCATCGAGAAGCGCCTTATCCAGCTCCTTGACGAAAAGTCCCTTGCCGCCGATTTTATCCAGAGTTTTATCCAAAATCATGTCCCCTGTGGTTTTCATGGTAACCAGTGAAACCTTCAGCGCCGGGTCAAAGGCTTTGATTGCGCCGATGACCATTTCCGACTGAACCACAGCCAGCTTACTGTCTCTGCTTCCTATCTTTATTTCCATCAGTATTCCTTTCCTTCTATGATTTTCCTAACTGCTGCGGCAGCTTTTTTCGTCACACGGTGGCTGCTGCCATCTCCTGCGATGCCTGCCGTCACTTCTTCCCCCGCCGCAATGGCCGGAAAATAAAAGCTGCATTCCTCTCTGCTGTCGCACACGCTGACAAGACAGCCCCGCTCCTTTGCGCAGATTCCGATGTCCCGATTGGTCTTTCGCTCATCTGTGCATGCGATTGCCATAAACTGGCCGTCGATATAGGACGGTTTGTAGGTGTCTCTGATACACGTGATTTCGCCGTCTTTTCCAAGAGTTTCAAGGGTATCCGTAAATTCCGGCGATACCACCGTAACGGAAAAGTCGAACTTTTTCAGTGTAAGAACCCGCCTCGTCGCAATATTGCCGCCTCCAAAGACAATCACCTTTCGTCCTTTCGCCGGTACAAACAGTGGAAAATATCTATCTTTCATAAAAAGCCTCCGCTCTTTCTTTGACTTCTGCCAGGCTGTAGCCCTGTTCTTTTTCAGGCTGTCTGATGACTAAAATCCGGCAGCCGTCTTCCCTACAGGCGATTTTATCCGCAAAACCGCCGGGATTTCCTGTATCCTTTGTCACAAGCCAGCTGCAGCCGTACTGCCTGATTGTGGCCAGATTCATTTCCTTTGTAAAAGGCCCCTGCATGCAGATAATCTGTTTCGGGGAAATTCCGCTTTGGGCGCAGAGCCTGAGAGATTCTTCGCTGGGCAAAACCCTTGCAATGACTCTGCCTGCCAGGTCTTTATACCAGTGCAGCTCCTTTGAGCCGGTGGTGAGGAGAATCTTTCCCTCCGTGCCTTTGAGAAACGCTGCCGCTTCCTCTGCGCTTTCCACCGTATCGATGCCCTCAAGGGCTTCTGTTCCTGTTTCCCGCAAAAGCCTTATATACGGAATTTCAGCTTTTTCCGCTGCGCCTTTTATATTTCTCGTCACTTCCTTTGCGTAAGGGTGAGTTGCGTCGATGACCATGGCGTATGCGCCCTTTTGCAGGCGGTCTTCCATATCGCCGGGGCTCATTCTGCCCTCCAGCACGGAAATCCCCTCTATATCGGAAAGGGTTTCTGTGCCGTAGTCTGTCGCAACGGAGAAATCCGCTTCGGAAAGCCAGCCCTTTTCTGCAAAAAACTTCGCCAGACCGTGGCCCTCAAAAGTGCCTGCAAAGACCAGTATTTTCTTCCCTTTTTCCACCTTAGACATTTTTATATCCCCTCGGTGTTACCAGCTTTCCGTGAATCACCTTGGTTGCGCTGTTTCCCACAAAGACGGTGGTGAACATGTCGATATCGTCGTTATCCTTCAAATCCGCCAAGGTGCAGACGACGCCTTTTTCGCCGTCACGGCCGATGTTCTTTACATAGCCGCAAGGGGTGTCCCATGCCTTGAAACGACTCATAATCTCTGCCGCCTTGTCGATGTAGTCGTGGCGTTTTTTGCTCTTTGGATTGTAAAGGCATACCACAAAGTCCGCCTCTGCCGCAAGAGCCAGCCTCTTTTCGATTTTTTCCCACGGCGTCAAAAGGTCGGACAGTGAAATAACCGCAAAATCGTGAATCAGCGGCGCTCCCAGAACTGCTGCGCCGCTGCAGGCTGCGGTAATACCGGGAACGGTTACAATTTCCACTTCCGGATTTCCCTCAGCAACTTCAGCCATGACCCCGGCCATGCCATATACACCGGCGTCGCCGCTGCATACAAAGGCCACGGTTTTACCCTCTTTGGCAGCTTCAAGAGCCAGACGGCAGCGATCCACCTCCTGCTTCATTGCGGTGGATTTTACCTCTTTTCCGGCGGTCAAATCCTTGACTAAATCCACATAAAGGGTGTAGCCTACGATTACGTCACTTTCCAGAATTGCCTCTTTGGCCTGCGGCGTCATGTATGCGCTGTTTCCAGGACCAATGCCCACTACATAAATTTTCATCTATTGTTCCTCTTTCTCTTTCAGACCTTCTCTAAAGCTGTACCACTTGTGAAAGTCCTCCATGTATTTTTCTATAATCTTTTCAATTTCTTTCATCTGGGCTTCCTGCTTTGCGTCTCGCTCGTCTCTGCCCAGGGTATCGATATCGTAGTACCGTACCTTTCCCAGACTTTCAATTTTCGGGTCGATGTCCCTCGGCACTGCAAGGTCGATAAAGACCTCCGGCAGTCTGCCGATTTTGCTGACTTCCTCATAAAAAACCGTATAATGCGGGCTTAAGGTTGCGCTGACTACTGCGTCGTGATCTGCGATTGCCTCGTATCTGTCGCTGTAGCCTACGGTCTTTACCCCCTTTGGCACGATGTTTTCCCCGTGGCGATACTGCCTTAAAGTCATGGTCGCTTCAATGCCTTCTTTGACAAGAAGCTCCGCAACCAGACGGCCGATCATGCCGTTTCCGATGACGAGCACCTTCTTCAAATCGGGATTCTGGCGAATCAGCCTAACGGCTCTGGCCGCTGTGGAGTTATCATCTACCTTAAAATCAATCAGTGTTTTTACTTTTTTTCCGGCGCTGACCCCTGTTCTGAACACCACGTTTAAAATGGTATCTGTGGCCTTTGCCGCCTGTGCGGCTTTGAGGGAATCGTCGACCTGGGTCACAATCTGGTCGTCGCCCCAAATCTGGGATTCCGCACCGGAAGCCACTTTGCAAAGGTGAAGAATTGCATCATCTGCCGCCAGGGTTTTGTTCATGTGGGCATATGTTCCGTAGTCCACGCCGATGACCCGGCAGAGCGCCTGAAAGGGGTTGATGTCCGCCCCCTCCTCAAGGGACAGGTAAAGCTCCGTTCTGTTGCAGGTGGCAATGAGGACGCTGCCCAAAATCCCTGCTGTATCTTTCAGTTGTTCATAAATGGCTTCGGTCCGTGTCTTGGTGCAGGAAAAGACCTCACGCTCAGACAGGCTCGCCATGCTATAATCAATGTATGACATTACAATGTTCAAAACTTACACTTCCATTCTTTCATCGCCAAAGCGCAGGTGCAGCCGTTTCCGCTGATTTTCGACATGATTCTTCTTCCGTTTTCTGTGGCAAGGACAGCGCTGCGCTCGCAGACATTATCCACGCCGGTCACCGATTTTACAAGGTCAGACCCGGTAAAAGTACCCTTGACAGCCTGCAGCTCCTCCGCCGAAAAGGTGCGGAAGGGAATCCGATACTTCTCGCAAAAGGCTAAAATGCACTTTTCAAATCGCTTCATGTCGATGGAGGCAATCTGCTCCACCGCTTCTATGGCAATGTTATTTTCTTCCAGATTCTTTAAAATGAATTTTTCAAACTGCTCACTGCTGACCCCTTTGCGGCAGCCTACGCCGACGGTTACAATCTTCGGCACTACGTTAAAGGTCTTTGGGAAAGGTTTCTGATTTCCGCCCAGGGAAACGCAGATTCCGATTTCCGCCTCATCTAAGGTCAGCTCCTTTGGCATCGCTCCTTCAAAGGGAAATCCGCTGGATATTCCCACTTTTTCTCCGGCCAGTACCGCAGAAGAAATGGTTTTTATGCCGCTGATATCCATAATCTTACATCCGGCATATTTGCTCCACACATCTACTGCGAATTTTCCGTTGATGTCCGTCGCCGTCGTCAGCACCACTTCGCCTCCTGTGATTTTCGCCATTTCACAAGCCGCTTCGTTGGCGCCACCCAGATGGCCGCTTAAAATAGGAATGGCATATCTGCCGAACTCGTCCATGACGATTACCGCAGGATCCACGTCTTTGCTGCGAATCAGCGGTGCAATCATGCGTACAGCGATGCCTGCTGCAGAGACAAAGATAAAGGTATCCTTCTTATTAAAATTCTCTTCAAGGTAGGCTTTCGCCGCCTTTGCCTGCTTTTTTTCCTGCTGAAACACTTCTGCGCTGCAGCCTTTTTCTTCATTCGTAAGCGCTGCGCAAAGCCGCTCTGCCAGCGCCATTCCTCTGGCAGTAAACGCCAGAATTCCAATTTCTTTCATTTATTTGCTCGCCTCTCTAAAAAGATGGGTAAAGGTTGGATCGTACAGCTTGGAACGCTCGTATTCGCTGCCTAAAAATCCCCCTACCATAATCAGCGCCATCTTGTTGATTCCGTTTTCCTCTGCCGCCTTTGCGATATCTTTTACCGTAGTGCGAACCACTTTTTCGTCAGGCCAGGTTGCCTTATAGACGATTGCCGCCGGGCTGTCCGGCTCGTAGCCGCCTGCGATGAGTCTTTCAGAAAGCTCTGCCAGCATGGTAGATGTCAGGAATACCACCATCGTCGCACCGTGGGCCGCCAGCTTTGAAATTTCTTCTTTTTCAGGCACCGGCGTTCTGCCCGCCATTCTGGTCAAAATCACCGTCTGGCTCACATTTGGCAGGGTGTATTCCGCATTTAAAGCCGCCGCCGCACCGATAAAGGAGCTGACGCCGGGAACGGATACGTATTCCATTTCCTCTCTGTCCAAAATGTCCATCTGCTCACGAATCGCCCCGTAAATACACGGGTCGCCGGTGTGCAGACGCACCACTTCCTTGCCTTTATTTTCTTTCATCACCTCGATGACTTCTTCTAAAGTCATCTTTGCGCTGTTGTAAATTTTGCATTCCTCTTTGGCATAGTCCAAAAGTGCCGGGTTCACTAAAGATCCCGCATAGATAATTACGTCCGCCTGTTTCAAAAGGTTTGCGCCTCTGACTGTAATCAGGTCTGCCGCTCCCGGCCCTGCTCCGATAAAGTAAATCATTATTTTCTTCTCCTTTCTTCCGACGGAATGACAATCAGCGAAAAGTAACTGGATTGTTCTTTTAATTCTGTTAAATCTTTATAAATTTTCTCGTTTTCCATGGTGGCACATTCCACCATCATCGCCTCTTGCGCTATGAGATCCTCTTTCAGTTTCATGATGGTCTTTCCCGACTTCATCAAAACTCTGGTGCCCTCCAGATTTTCTGCCTGAGTGCCTTTGTAGGTAGCCGGAATGACGTGAAGCATTTCGTCCCGCTCGCAAAGGGATATGTTCAGGCTGGCTGCCGCACCGCAAAAGGACGGAATCCCCGGCACGATGGAGGTGTCGTAGCCCCGCTCTGTCAGGCGGCGGTGCACATACATGACCGTGCTGTAAATGGCAGGATCCCCCAGGGTCAGAAAGGAAACGGTCTTTCCTTCATCGAGAAGTGCTGCGATTTCATCTGCCGATCGGTCGTGATAGCGGTCAAGCTCCGCCTTATCTTTAATCATCGGCATATCACATTCCAAAATTTCTTTTCCTTCTATATATTCTCCGGCAATTTTCAAGGCGATGTTTTCCGAAGCGCCGCTCTTTGGCAGTGCGATGACATCGCTTTCTTTCATGGTACGAATTGCCTTTACGGTGAGAAGCTCCGGATCCCCCGGCCCTACACCTACTGCAAAAAACTTTCCTCTCATGTTTATTTTTCCTTTCGTAATGGTTCTATTGTCTTTCTGTTCGTAGTGCTTCTATGAGCGTATCTGCGCCGCAGCTTTTCATCACATGATTTCTGTCCCCTGTAAACATGACGACTTCTATCTGCGCCTCGTTTTTCAGCCGGAAATTCAGGTGGTACAGCACTTTGTTTAAAATTGACGCCTTTACCGCCTCGTAATATGGCTCGTCTTTCAGTAAATCAAAAGCCTCATCGGTGGTGATACACTCTGTAATTCCCTTTACTTTGTCCCTGTCCGCTCCGCATAGGGCACTGTGAAGTCCGATGACTTCCATTCTGCCGTCTGCGTATGAGGAGTGGGTGTTCATAATACCGGCTGCCAGTTTAATCAGCTTTCCCGTATGGCCCACCAGAAGGATTTCCGAAAATCCCTTATATTTAACGTAGTCCAGCGCCTCCCCGATATAGTTGGAAACAGGCACTGCCTGCTCGATGTCAAGGTGAAGATACTCCCTGCAGAAATCCCTGCCGTAGTTTCCCGGCGCAATTAAAATTCTCTGCGGATTTTCTGCGTGCTGCTTATCTATCACTGCCTTGATGGTGTCCACCAGTGCCTTTTCACTCATGGGATCGACAATACCGGTCGTGCCCAGGATGGAAATGCCGCCTTTAATGCCCAGTCTGGGATTGTAGGTTTTTTCAGCAATCTCAGCGCCGCCGGGCACGGATATGGTGACTTTTAAAGCCTCGGTGTATTGGAACCTTTGGCAGATTCTGCTAATATTTTCTATAATCATCTTTCGTGGCACAGGATTGATGGCGGGCTGTCCCACCTGACACTGCAGCCCCTTGGCAGTTACAATTCCAACCCCTTCGCCGCCGCAAAGAGTAATTTGCGGGGTTTGCTCGGCCGAGGCGGCTGCGTGGGTTGCATTGGCAGCGGCTGGGTTGACCGGGGTGGTTGCCTCTACCCTCGCAAAGATTTCCGCACCGTGAGTTGCGTCCGGATCGTCGCCGCCGTCCTTAGTAACAGAACATTCGACGTAGGACTTTCCTATATCGATGTTTCTGATTTCAAAAGAAGCCCTCTCCCCCGAAGGCAGCAAAATCACCGTCTCCGTAGTTTTACTGCCACTTAACAGCATTTCCGCTGCCGCCGTTGCAGCTGCCGTAGCACAGCTTCCCGTGGTGAATCCATATTTTAGTTTTTTACCATTTTTTATTGTGTATTTTTCCATATACTGACTCTATCTTTTTTCTCATATCCGCCCCTTCCCAAAAGTAAAACTTCGGGTGGGTATCCGGAAACCTTTCTTATCCCAGGCAATATAAAACCCGAATCCACAGGATTCGGGTAACTCTCGTTTACTTCTTGCGTCTTGCGTCTTTTGGATACACTGCGTACCTCAAAAACGTTTCGCTATGAACCTAAAACTCATATCCTGTGACTTTTATGGTTAAATATTGGAGCGTTTTCCGACTTAGACGTCTACATCTACTGTAAAGCCTTCCCAAGAAATACTTCTCAGTGACTGATTGCATGGTTAGCAATCTCTCACAGTAAACTCTGTCATTACGGCAGCAGGACTGTTCAGGACTCGCACCTGATTCCAAATTACAACTTGTCGTAGACCAATATTTATATTTAATTTGTTGCTCTTTTGATTATATTATATCCGTATTTTTCTGTCAATAGAAATCTGTGGCTGGCGGTGCTTCTGCCGCACTTCGCTTCGTGGGGCGTGGGGCGTGCCCGGTGGCAAGGGTCGAAACCATGGTGGTTTTGTTTTTTTGAATAAAACCCACAGGAAGCAAAACGCCTGTTTTGCTTTTCGCCATGTTTTCCTCCATTTGCAAAACATTAGAGGTTTCGCACCTCTAAAACCGTGCCCTGCGTCGCCAAATGTTTTGCTAATCCTTAAAAATCTATTGATTTAGCAAAACATCTCAGCTTTACAGACGCAAAAATCTGCCGGCTACTTGCGAAATGTTTTGCTTTTAAGCGCAGAATCCTGGTTTTGCAAAACGCCTGTTTTGCTTTTTAAGAGATTTTTCCGATTTAGACAAACACGGCGGTCGCACTCGGTTCTGCTGGCCGGTTCTGCAAAAGGCTATTATTTGATTTTCCCCTCATAGTCTTGCAACTCATGAAAAATCTTATCCACAATTACAACATCGCCATCAAGGCGGAACAGCAGGAAATATCTATGCGCCGTGAAGTTGATTCTTTTATACCCCAACTCTGCTAATTTCGGATGCTCGCAATAACGCAAAGAACCGGCTACATTTTCCAAATTTTTAACAGTTATCGCAAAATCGTCAAGCACATTTTTAGCTGCCTGACGACTCTTTTTTACTTCCAATAGATATTTTATGGAGCGCTCCAAGTCGTTCTCTGCATCTGAGGTGATTATAACTTTATAGTTCATACTTCTTTCTCATATCTGAAACTACTTCATCCCACGGTTTTACCATACCTTCATCAGCATGACTTCTCGCCTGCTCCAGCTTTTGCATAATCTGATTTTCTGTTAAAGGCTCAAATGGATTTGCTGATGTCGCCGTTCTAATCTCAAAAGGAAATCCACCGTACGCAAGGGCTTGCATCAAAAACATTCGTATAGCTGATGTTGTATCCGTTCCTAGTTCCTTAAACAATCTATCTGATTTTGCTTTTAAATCATCATCCACTCTCACTTGTATCGTGCCCATTTTAACACCTCACTCTTTTTTCTTTCATTATACTGCCATTGTATTGTTTTTGCAATAAATTTGCAGGATTATGCAAAAGAATCTGGCAAAGCGGTCGCACCCGGTTCTGATGACTGGTTCTGCAAAAGTCTACTATTTGCTTCAAAATGCAGAACTGTGGTTCTGCATTTTTGCATGAAAGACGCTGTTTTGCAGAACTCGACCCCAACCACAGCCCATCTTGCCCCTTTCCCAACTTAAAAAGTTCTGCATTTCAGCCCTAAAAGCATTTATTTGCAGAACTTTTCTTTCGCTTATCGGTACATAGTTCTGCATTTTAGACAAAACTATCAAATTTGCAGAACCGAAGTTCTGCATTTTGCGGGATTTTAGTAGAAATTGCAGAACTGCTTTGGGGATTAGTTATCAAATAAATCGCTGTGTGTTCCGGTACGCACTAAGGTTAGAACCAGCACATCATCATCAATTTTATACATTAAAAGCCAATCCGGCTGAATGTGACACTCTCTATACCCTATCAGGTTTCCTGATAAAGAATGATCTCTATTCTTTTCTGGCAAGGACTCCCCTTTTGCTAACGTGCGAATGATATCATCTAATAAATCAATTCGCATATGCCGTTTTAAGGCTAGCTTATAATCTTTTTTAAACTGTGTTGTCCAAACAATATCCCGTTTCATTTTTTCAATTCCTCAAGAGCCTCTTCTACATCAGCATAACGCTTTACATTGGGTTCTGCCATGATTCTCTCTGCCTCCAAAATTGCAGCCATAGTTTCACGATTGGGCTGTTCTAATCTCACCTCAAAAGGAAAACCACCGGCACGCAAAGACTGACGTAAAAAAACATTAATTGCCGTTGTTAAGTTTATACCCAATTCTCCAAAAAGCGCTTCTGACTGTTTCTTAATATCACTATCCATACGCACACTAAAATTCGTTGTATTTGCCATAATATCAGCTCCTTTGCAATTCATTATATGTGCATTATACATCTTTTACATTGCAAAATCAACTCTATTGCTTTTTTCTTTCTATGTAAATACTTGTTTCATTACTTTAGAATTTGATGAATTATAAAAAATGACGCTATACAGATTTATGTACAGCGCCATTCAAGAAGTTAACGAGGTTTAGTAAGAATTGTTTTATTTGGAAAGGTCAATCCAAATGGCTGGACGGACGCCGATATCAATACGATTAACGCGAGACTTTAGATTATTGATAGCACCGCTACTTTCAATAGTTTCAATATAAACACTATTGTTACCTGCCTCGCGCAACCACCAGCTACAGTCAGAAACCCCTGTATTTTCTATTACATTCGTAGTTAGCATACACTTTCGCATTTCATTTGTTCCCATGTATTTTTCCACATCACTAACTGATAGTAAAAACACTTTATCAAATATATTGTTTTCTATTGATGTTTCTTCATCATTTGATAAATTTGATACATCGACTTCTTTGATTATATCAGTTTCTTCTTTCGTAAAAGCTTCATTAAGAAATTTCTCATTTAACCAAGTACGAATGCTTGAATTTTCCCATGTAACAGATTCCAATCTGTCATTATAAGGAATTGTATCTAACGCATATTTGCTAATTAGAAATACACTCATTTTATCCTTCTCTAAAACAATCCATTCAATATCCTCTCCCCCATTTTCGATATTTCCGTCTTGCTCATAGTTACCAAAAGTTATTGTATTTCCAATGCTGGCATTATAAACTTTCTTACAAAATTCCTCTCCATAAATCTCTACCGATTCTTTATAAGCCATGTACGGTATAATAGCTTTCGTAGTTGTTATCCATGCTATAGTGCAGATTATTACAATCGGAACAAAGATTTTAATCCATTTCTTTATTTTTTTACTTTTTCTCTCATGTTCAATATTTAGTTCTCGTAGCTTCTGCTGACAAATAATACTCTGCTCCTCTGCATCTTTCCACTCTATGATACTTTGGAAACCTTCTACTGCTTTCTCATATCCAGAAATCGTATCCTTTTTCATCTGCACCTGAGCCATATTATAAATTGCATCTTTTCGAGCAACTTCTGCTTTTTCTAAGCATTCTTCTGCTAAAGAATCCGATTCTTCAAAACCAGGAATCATCTGAAATTTTTCTGCCGCTTCTTTGAAATCACTTTCTGTTGTGGCTTTTTCCATTAATTCGTTTCCACTATTATAAATGGCTGTTTTTCTTGCCAATTCATTCCTATCATTAATGAATTTAACATAACCTTGCAATTCTGCAACTAATGCTGCATCTCCAAAACGAACTGCTTTCAGATAATTATTCTCTTCCTCAAAAGATTCTGCGCAATCTCTTAATGACTCTTTGGTTTTAACTTTCTGCTGTGCCATCAGTTTTCCCAGATATCCCCTTGCGTTTTCTGGGTCTAAATCCAGCACTTTTTCGCAGTATTCATTTGCACTAGCAAAATCACCATCTTCAAGAAACATGAAAGCACGCTTTAACAGTGCCTCTGCATTTCCTCCTGTGCTGCTAACAACTACAGTTTCCTTTGCTGCAGGTTTTGCATTTTCTACTGCGGTAATTTTTTTGATTCCACGGATTAAGTCCTGCATGAATCCCAGCTTGGACATATCCTGCGCCTGCAAATGTGAAAATTCTTCCGGTAAATCATATGGATCCATATCCTTGTAAGCTGGAATTAACATCTTTTTAGAATCGTTTTTGATGAGCGAAAGGTATCTGCTCCATTCATTTTTTACCCAAACCGCATTGAAATGTTCTGGTTTTGTTCCCAGCACTACCATGACCTTTGCGGAGTTTAATGCTGCAAATATGTACGGCTCGTAAGCTGAACCCAGCTTGTCCTCCAAGGTAATTCTTGCAAAAAACACTCGAAAGCCTTCCTGTGTCAGCTGATGATACAGGTCGTTAGCAAGGACTGAATCAGGTGTTCTTCGGCCTTGATTGTCCGTTTCTTTGTAACAGATAAATACATCAAAAGGTTCTTCTCTTTGTGAAATCGCAAGAATTCCCTTCTGAATCTCATCAATCGCCTGTGCTTCTTCTTCGTAGACCACTTTCTGATATCCGTCAGCATATTGCAGTGCTGCTTTGTAATCTTCATCCGTGTAAATCGAAGCATACTGCGCACGATTTACTGTTGGTACACGCTTATGCGTTGCCGGGTCTTCAACATATTCTATACCATAACGACAAAGCACCAAAGACCAATAGGCTTCAGCATCTGTGCTATCTTCATTGAGAATCTGTTCGTAAATTCCCATTGCTTTATCGTACTCATTGCTACGTCTGAAATGATTTGCACGGTCGTAAAGATTAGCACGCTTTTCGTCATCCAGTTTCGGTAAAGTTTGTTTTGTACCGCAGTATTCACAGACTGCGACTGTTTCATTGTTTGCGATTTCTAGTGTGCCGCCACACATTTTACATTTGAAAATGGACATTATTATTCTCCTTAATTATACATATTCTAATTCCATTGCCTCGTAGCCATCTGACCTTAATTTGAAATTTTGTGAGATTAAATTATTATCAATGTCTCCATAAGTCAAATAAACCTCTGCTGGCAAAGAATCTTTCCCTTCCTCATAAAAACTTTCATCGATATTAATATTCGCTTTAGAATCTTTCGTAAATGAAATTATTCGTGTTGCCTTATCATTCGATTTTATCACTGACAAAAGTGGATACTCGTATAACCATATACCTGTTGCAGGATGTTTTCCATAATTCTCAATGGTTATCTCAAAAATTTCATTCTCTTTTTCCTTAATATCTATTTGTAAATTAGGTCTTATTTCAATTTTTCTTTTCTCTTTGTCTGCCATTTCTGCTCTTTTTCCTTGGTACAATGCAATTCCTGCTACAAATAGAGTTATTATACCTGTAATAATACTTCCAACATATGAAAGGATTCCATCGGTAGAGAGAGTTTCTCCCCCTAACCAGCAACCTATAACAGGTGAAAGCACTGAAATAAGCAAAATAACAACTATTATCCACATGAATTTTTTCTCAATAAATTGTACAACTTTATTAATATCCATAATTCCTCCTACTTCACCAACTTCGCTTTCTTCCCTCTCTCCTGCACCAGCGCAACGACCTCTCCTGCCAATCTCTGCACGGTTTCTGCTGAGTCCCCCTCACCGGCAACCGCTTCTTTCAGTTCTGCAAATTTCAACGTAATCTGGTCATCTAATCCTTCCAGTGCTTCATGGCTCATCGGATCGGCATACCGCACCGCCTCGAAAACCTTTTTACAAGCAGCTTTGCTTTCCGACGACTTTGCAAAGGACATCAAAGCTTCTGCTTCTGCCTGCAGATTTTTCATAAAAAAGGTCTGCGCCTTTACCTTATCATCCAGCCGATCCACAATATCGACTGCTGCTTTTGCCTTAATCACCGAAGTTGCTGTAAACGCCAATATCACAAGGCATACTATGATTCCAATCCAGTTCGGAATATCAGGCACAATCATTGCAGCGCCGCCGCATAGCAACATCAGAACTAAACCGATGTAGCTAACTCGAATCAATGACAGGTTGTAAAACAGCTTCCGCAGGTTTTCCGCTTTCAGTGCGATATATGCGCAGACAAGCTGCCCTACAAAGGCTAAATCGATAAACACATAACCTGCCCAAAAAGCGCCGCCGAATTTGTTCATTCCTGCAACTTCAGTCGGCGTTACGAAACAAATCACCTGAAATACAATAAACATAATCGCCCAAACTGAGGCGTACATTTTAAATCTTTTGTTCATTTTCCTAACCTCTCTTCATACCGCATTTCGGACAAAACTTGCCCGGCCGTTCAAATACAAAACCGCAACCTGCGCACTTTGAAGTATCTACAGGCACGGCTGTACCGCACTCTTCACAAAACACCGCACCGGCTGCAAGCTTTGCACCACAATTTTCACAAAAGGCTTCGCCGCTTTGCGCCGGCTGTGCAGTCTGGATTCCCTCAAAGGCGCCGCTTACCGCACCGCCAACCATAGTGCCTACACTGTTTCCAACGCCACCCATGACACCGAGGCCGATTCCCATATTGGTAAACTGCCCAACAGCTTCATTTTGCGCTGCGTCCTGCGCCACATCAAAACCTCTTTCCTGCTGATAAGTATAGCCCTCCTGCATTCGTTTCTGGGCAATAGCCTGAGATTTAATTACCAGCTTCTGTGCTTCAGTCTGCTGGTCGATGATACCCACCTGCTGGCGAAGTTTTGCCTCAGCAATATCCGCATACTGACGAAAATACAGTTCTTTGAACTTCTCAAACTGTCGCTCGCCGTCAGGCTTTACAATATTGGTTACAAAGAATCGTTCCAGACTGACTCCATAATCGGCAAAATCCTGAATCAAAAGATTACGAATACTCTCCGAGAAAACGGTTAAGTTCTCGTCTATTTCAAAAATATTGATGGCGTTTGACTTCATCACCTGTGCAATATAAGTCTTTACACGGGTCATCAAAAATCCACGGAAGAAGGTTGCCAGTTTCTGCTGACCGAGAACACTCTCTGTACCTACTACCTTAATCAACAGCTTTCTGCTGTCCTCTGCCCGCAAACTCATTTCTCCCGATGCGCCGATAGAAATTGGAAAACCGTAGGTCGGTTCTATGTACTGCACTTTGCTGTCAGTGCCCCATTTAATCGCCATCTGCTCTGTTTTATTGATAAAATACACTTCGCAGTGAAACGGCGTCGTGTCACCGGTTGAACGGTTTAAGAACTTTCCAATTTTAGGAATGTTCTGGGTTTCAAGCGTATATCTGCCCGGTCCAAATAAATCCAGTGCCTGCCCATTCATAAAGAAAATAGCCTCTTGGCTTTCATGGACAATCAGCTGTGTTAAACTGTTAAAATCTTCGCTGGGGTGCTTCCATATAAAGGTGCTGTTATCCCCTTCATACTTGATTACTTCTGCAATCTTTGCCATTTTCGTCCTCCTCGAAAGCGATTTACAACATAATTGTGATTATGTTGCACCTGCTAAGGTGCGCCCTTGGACTCTGCGGTCATCGCAATAAAATAAGAGTACAACAAAACAAGCTCTTTCGCTATTTTCTCTAAAATAGCAGAAACAGCTTTTTTGTCGTGGGCAAAATATAATATTTCATCTATATGTTACAAGTATTGTCAGAAAAAGTTGATTTTTGTACTATTTCAAAGTATAATATATCCGTATGAAATCACACACATTTACAACATAATCACAATTATGTTATATTCTAATCTATCACATCAGCATCTTCATTTTCTCCATACAGCGCAGATGTTCTCTGCCCGATGAAACCATATAAATCCGAGTCGTATTGATACTGCTGTGTCCCAAAATGTCTGCAAGTTTTGCGATATCCTTTTCAGCCTGATAAAACACCCTTGCAAAGAGATGCCTTAAATTGTGAGGGAACACCTTTTTCTCCGAAACACCTGCCGCCTTGCAAAGGTTTTTCATCTCTTTCCATATATTGGTTCGGTTAACCGGTTTTCCGCTGCGAGTCAGAAAAATGCTTCCCGACGAAAGCCCCTGTTTTCTGATATATGCAAGCAGCTTTTTTCGCAACCCTTTTACAAGAAACACCGTTCGATTTTTTGATTTACTGCACACTTGCAGTTTCCCCTGTTTTACGGCTTCCACTGTAATATACTTTAGTTCGCTGACTCTAATCCCCGTCGTTCCGATTGTTCGCAAAATCATTGCTAATCGCTCTTTGCCACTTCTGCATGCACAATCCACCAGGCGCAAGTACTCTGACTTCGTCAGCTCTCTTTCTTCCGTGCAAAAAATCTGCCTTTGCACTTTTATCGATTTGATTTGCAAATCATTCCACCCGGCATATGCAAAAAAGCGATTTATAGCCGCCAGCATAGAGTTGATACTGCTAAATGCGTAACCCTCTGCGATTAACTGCTGCTTATATGCAATAATCATTTCCTTCTCTATGGGTCTGCCGTTTAAATAACCTGCCAGTTTTTTCACATCCCGCCGATACTTTTCAATCGTAGCTTTGCTTTTTTCCTCTCGGCATAAATAGCCGTAAAATCCTTGCATCAACTCCATCGTCAAAACCCTATTATTCATATCCTATTCTCCTATCTTTGCTCGTAAGCACTTCTTCTCAAAAAATACAAAAGTTGCATAAATGAAAGAAAATCCATCTACACAACTTCTCATAATAGGTTCGGTTTTGCTTTTTAAGAGATTTTACCGATTTAGACAAACACGGCGGTCGTACTCGGTTCTGCTGGCCGGTTCTGCAAAAGGCTACTGTTTGCTTCAAAATGCAGAACTGTGGTTCTGCATTTTTGCATGAAAGACGCTGTTTTGCAGAACTCGACCCCAACCGCAGCCCTTCTTAGCCCTTTCCCAACCTAAAAAGTTCTGCAATTCAGCCTTAAAAGCATTTATTTGCAGAACTTTTCTTTCGCTGATCGGTACATAGTTCTGCATTTTAGACAAAACTATCGATTTTGCAGAACCGAAGTTCTGCATTTTGCGGGATTTTAGTGGGAATTGCAGAACTCAGTGTTTCAGCTGTGCTTTTACACTCTTGCCATCAGCTTCTCATACACTCGTTTCAGCATCCACGGCTCGCTAACTCGCCGAGCAAGCTGGTTTGCAGGTATCCAGGCTACGCCGCTGTTTTCGTCAGGCTTTACAGAAAGTTTCTGCCTTTCGTCTGCCTGCAGCAGGTAGGTCAAATTCAAATGGAGGTGCGACGGCACGTAAACGCCACGTTTTTCGTGGCCGTCCACGGTGATGATTTCGAGAGAAATCGGCGCGTGGCGGAGCACTTTGAAATCCTGTACCCCTGTTTCTTCCCGGGCTTCACGGATTGCCACGGAAAGTAAATCGGCTTCGCCATCGGCATGGCCGCCTGTCCATGACCAGGAGTCGTACAGATTGTGATAGACCATAAGAACTTTATTGTCGCCCAATCTGTCGCCTAGCCTACCGTTCAGCCTATCACTCGCCCCATCGCTCAATCCACCGGCACAGGCATCGCCTAGCCTGTCGCCGAACCCGCTACCGCCACAGGAATCGCAACCACCCATACCTGCTCCATTTACAATCCACGAAGACGCTGTAAAATGGGCGGTCAGATTTTCTCGAACCAGACAGTTATCGTTTGTCTGCAGGAAGCGAAGCATGATTGCCCGATCCCGTTCTTCCTGCTCACAGCCCGGCACAAAATCCGAAATTTCGGCGGCAAGGCTTTTCAGCTTTGGATTCATAGGATTTCTCCCTCCAAGCTGAAGGTATTGCTCTTTGTGATTTTTACTTCTACCATTTTGCCTGTCATTTCCGCCTCGCCACGGAAGTTCACCAGCTTAAAGCCGTCGGTTCTTCCCGCAAAGGTTTTGCTTCCGGTTTTGCTCGGCCCTTCAACCAGCACTTTTTGCACGGTGCCCACATAGGCGGCGTTTTTCTCTGCGCTGATGGAATTGACTAAATCCACCAGACGGTTGAAACGCTCGTGCTTGATTTCTTCCGGAATCTGATCTTCGTATTTTTCCGCCGGCGTGCCCTTTCTGATGGAGTAAAGGAACGTAAAGGCGGAATCGTAGCGGGCTTTGCGAACTAAATCCAAAGTCTCCTCAAAGTCCTCCTCGGTTTCGCCGGGGAAGCCTACTATAATATCGGTGGACATGGTAATGCCCGGCACGGCAGTTTTCAGCTTTTCAACAAGGGCCAAATACTGCTCTTTGTCGTAACGGCGATTCATCGCTTTGAGAATCCTGCTGCTGCCCGACTGCACCGGCAGATGAATGTTCTTGCAAAGCTTGTCGCAGTCCACAAAGGCCTGAATCAGCTTGTCGGACAAGTCCTTCGGGTGGGAGGTCATAAAGCGGATTCGTTCAAGGCCCTCCACTTCGTTTAACATATAAATCAAATCGGCAAAATCCACGCCGTTCTCGCCACGGTAGGAATTGACATTCTGCCCAAGAAGCATGATTTCCTTTACGCCGTCAGCGACAAGCTCTCTTACCTCACGGAGGATTTCCGACGGTTTTCTGCTCCGCTCCCTGCCACGGGTGTACGGCACGATACAATAGGTACAGAAATTGTTGCAGCCGAACATGATGTTGACCAGAGCTTTGCTCTCAAAAAGCCGCTTTGCGGGCAGGCCTTCCACGATTTCGCCGCCGTCAGGCCAGATTTCCACCTGCTTCTTTTTCTCGTTTAAAGCATTGTCAATAAGCTCCGGAAACTGATGAATGTTGTGGGTTCCGAAGATGATGTCGACCCACGGATAGCGGGTTTTTATGGTGTCGATGACGTGCTGCTGCTGCATCATACAGCCGCAGACGCAGACGATAAAATCAGGGTTTTCTTTTTTGCGGTGTTTCAGCTGTCCGAGTGTGCCGAAAAAGCGCTTGTCCGCATTTTCTCTGACGCTGCAGGTATTGATAATTGCAACGTCTGCGTCCTTTCGCTCCTTCACCGGCGTAAAGCCTTTTTCCAAAAGCATACCTGCCATGACCTCTGAGTCGTGCTCGTTCATCTGACAGCCAAAAGTCGTAATGTGAAATGTTTTCGTATTCATAAAATCTATCGTTAAGCTCCTTTAGTTTTCATTCCACATTATCATAACACAATTTTATTATTCGGACAACTCATTCAGGTGAATCTCTTTCAGCACCTCTGTGCACAGGGTAATTGCCGCCGGTATGCTTTCCTCATCAAAATCAAAGACCGGATTATGCAGTGGCTGTGTCGTATCTGCACCGATACCGGTGTATACTGCCACGCCTCCGTTTTCCTGCACCTTCGTCATCATTACGGTCGCATCGTCAGTGCCGCCTACATTTCCCTCAAAATAAATCTTTTCAAACCAAGGTACTTTTTTTGCAGCACGCTCTACCATTTCCATCATTGCATCATCACTTTTTCCTGCCGGCACTTCTCCATAATCCACATAATCGTAGTGCAAATCATACAGCTTTGCCGCTCCGTCGAGTACGTCAAAGACACGTTTTGCAGCATAGCTTGAAATAGCCGGTGTCTGGCCTCTGAATTCGATGGAAATTCCCGCTTCAGGGGCAATGGTGTTAGGCGCTACGCCGCCATTTATAAGGCCCACATTCACTCTGCAAAGTCCCTCTTCATGAGGCGCAATCGCATGGGCATTTAAGGTTGCCGTACATGCCGCCAAAATCGCATTCTTTCCCTCCTGAGATGCGCCGCACGGATGGGCTGCCTTCCCATGGAAAGTGACATCAAGCTGTCTGTCGCTGAGAAAATCCTTACAGCCGCAGGCAATGGTATGAGATGGCAGCGGTTTTCCCTCTGCTGTCAAGGCAATATGTACCGCCATAAAGAATTTTACATCGTCAAGATGACCTCGATCCACCATGGACTGTGCGCCATAAAAGGTTTCTTCCGCCGGCTGAAACAAAAGCTTCACCTTGCCGCAAAGCTTGTCTTTGTTATCTAATAACATCTTTGCAATTCCAAGGCCCATCGCAGTATGTCCGTCGTGGCCGCAGGCGTGTACACAGCCCGGATTTTCAGAAATATATCCCTCCTCTGCCGGCGGATAGCTTCCTTCTACCGTTTCTTCATAAGGCAGGCAGTCCATATCAAAGCGCATAGCGCTTACAGGGCCTGGTCTTCCCGAATCAAAAACTGCAACAACGCCGGGAAGTCCCTGGGTGCTCTCCACATAAAAAGGGGCTGCGCCCTGCTTTACCGCTCTTTCCATATTCTTTTCCTTGTCTTCCTTTGAAAGACGCAAAACCGGGGCAATGCTTTCTTCCTTAACAGCATCAGGGCCCATCAATACCTGGGTATACCCCATCTTTTCCAAAATTTCCGCCACTCTGGCACTGGTGCGGATTTCCGTCCAGCCGGTTTCCGCAAATCGATGAAATTCCCTTCTATATGTTACAAACTCATTCATTTTCTTTTCTCCTTTGCCTTATTTAAAGTAATTTCAATCCCTTTTTTAAGAAGATTGACTGCTTCTTCTATCCTGCTTTCATCTATATGGGCAAAACAAACTCTGATGTGGCCCTGTCCATGGTATCCATGGGGATAAAACAAGTAGCCCGGCATAATTAAAAGCCCCAGACTTCTGCAGTTTAAATACAGTTCCTTTTCATTTAAGGACGGCGCCAGGCTGCACCAGATGTTCAATCCGCCCTTTGGCTTTGTAAATTGTATTTCTTCTATCGTTGCAAGCTTTTCGCACATCAGTTCCATCTTTCTTTGATAGGCTGCGCAAATGGTCTCCAGATACTTTTCGTAAGTGCCTCTTTCGATAAACTCGTTTAACATATACTGTCCTATGTTTCCAATGGAAACCTGACTCATTACGATATACCGCCCCATCATATCAATCGGCTCATAAGGGCCGACTACAAAGGCTGTTTTAATACCCGGTAAAAAAGTCAGAGAGAAGGTGTCGATATAAAGCACCGACTTATACCGATCCATGGAATAAAGGGTCGGCAGCTTTTTTCCGGTGTAATTAAAATTCCATACGGAATCCTCTTCAATAATAGGAACGCCATATTTATAGCTTAGGGAAAGAAGTTCTTTTCTTTTTTCCAGGGACATCACTGTTCCCGACGGACTTTGATAATTTGTCATCACGTATATAAACTTAGGATTTTTGTTCATCAGCAGAATTTCCATCTCTTTTAAATTCGGGCCGTCTGCTTCTTCTGATACAAATACAGTTTCAATCCCTCTGTTTCTGAACAGATTTACCGTATCCGGAATAACGGGCTCTTCCACAATTACACAATCTCCCTTTTCCAGATACATTTCAATAATGACTGAAAGTGCATGGGTTGTCTCCAGTACCAGCTGCACATTTCTCGAATTCACATACATGTTGCGTCCCCGAAGCAATTTGCAGATATTCTCCTTCAACCGCTCTGTTTCACGAATTTCCAAAGCCTTGGCATTGAGAGCCCATTTTCCCGCTTTCATCTCGTCAAAAATTTCATCCATCCACAGGGCCGGACTCAGCTTCTCATCCATTACAATGCCAGCCAGCGTAATATAATCCTCTCCACCTGAATCCTCAAAAATCTGCGCAAAGGTTTTTTCGTCCGGTGAAAAATGATATTTAATCATCTTCGATAACGGAAAGAACAGATTCCCTTCCCGGATTTTTTCATTGCGCAAAACAAAATATCCCCGTGGCGAAGTCCGCTGTGACACGACAATCCCCTCTGCAATCAGTTCATTATACGCACGAATTACTGTATTCCTATGAACGCCAAGCTCTTTCGCCAACTGACGCTCTGAAGGCAGTTTATAACCGTTTACCAATTCTTCTTCCCGAATCAATGCCCAAATGCCGTTTGCAATCTGCTTGTAAACAGGTGTTACACTCTCCTTGTTAATTTGTATATTCATGCAAATCCCTCCAGTTCAGTGATACTCTAACGCAGCAATACCGGAGGTTCACGCCTCCGGTATAATTGATCTGCTATGTTGTACTTATACTGCTGTTTCCTTTTTTTCCTTGGACTGTACTTTCTTATACAATCTGGCTAACAGAAGTCCGCTGACAATCATAACAACTGCCCCAAATGCCTGCAGCATGAAAATGAAGTTGTATGCCGTATCTCCAAAATTATCAACCCAGTAGCCGCATACGTTATAAATCCATGCGTCGGTGGAATAACCCAGCGCAGATGCAATACCAAGTACAGTACCAACATATGCAAAAGGAACTCTCGCTTCCGTTACAGGTGTGTACAATGCGCTGGAATTCAGATAAGAAGATACTGTTACCAAAACTGCGATACACAGGAACGGCACGAAAAGATTAGGCTGCTTTGGAAGTAATACGATAGCTACAGTAAAAATCAGTGTAGCGATACTGCCGAACATTACAACCGGTGTCGAACGACCTTTTTTATCGATGAAGTATCCGCCGATTGGTCCAAATACCATATTCATACCGCTTCTTAAGGTTGTGGTAATAAATGCAGCAAGAGCAATGCCTATGCCGTATACATCTGTCATCAACGGGTTCAGATAAGGCACTGTAGATCTTACCATGAAGTATCCCCATGTAAATGCGCCAAGATACCAGGTAACCGGCATTTTTAATACCTTTCCGATTACTCTGAAGTCAACTTTGTCATCTCCCATGTCTACCTGACTGTCTTTATCATACGGCACAATAAACCAGGTTGCAATACCTGTTAAAATTGTTACGATTGCGTAAACCTGCATACCGCCTCTGAAGCCTGCGTCCTTAAACAGGAACGTAACCAGACCTAAAATTACGTATGTACTGATTAAACCCATTGCGCCGAACATTGAGTTTTCCACGCCAAAGAGTCTGCCCTGTTCTTCCGGAGAGCCCCAGCTTTTTATCATTTTAAGAAAAGCACCCCAGTGCATGCAGGTTGTGGTGATACCGAAAATAAAGTAAATTACTGCCAGCATTGTAAATCCTGATGCAAAGGACATGACCAGGCCGAAAATACCGGTAAGCAGTGTCGAGGTAACTACCAGCTTTTTCGGGTTAAACTTATCTGCCAGCCATCCGCCGATTAAGTATCCCGGCGTTGCAGTCAGACCAAAGAAGGTCATAATTTTACCTGCCTGTCCGTCGGTAATCTGGAATGCCTCCAGGAAGTGGTTGTAAAAATCCAGGTAAGTATAAGGGATCAGATACACGATTGTAGTCATCGTAATTACAGCAACCCACAAATACTTTGTTTTCATTGAAGCGTTTAAAATTCGCTGCTTGTCATTTCCTTTCATTGTTCTTTCCTTTCTTATCTGTCAAAATGTTCTTCAAACCATTTCATCGTCTCCTCAAGACGCCTTACTCTATGCTTCGGCTGTCCCGATCTGCAAAGCTCATGGTTTTCCCCTTTGAAAATAATTGCCTTAGACGGTGTTCCAAAGTATGTAAGGGCTGTGTGCATCTGCAGTGCGCTGTCATACGGACACCGGTAATCTTCCATACCGTGAATAAACAAGGTGGGCGTTTTGATATTTTTTGCATATTTCAAAGGAGACGTATCCCAGAGGAACTGAATATCTCCCCAAGGTGTTGTTTCAAAGGTGTCCGGTCCAAAGGATACACCGATATCAGAAAGCCCAAAGTCACTGATATTATTACATACCCCACGATCTGATACTGCTGCCTTGAACATATCGGTATGTCCGATAATCCAGTTGGTCATAATGCCGCCGTAAGAGCCTCCTGTCACACCCAGATTCTTCTCATCAATCCAGGAAAGCTCCTGCACTGCATGTCTTGTAAACCCAACTAAATCGTCATAGTCGATGGTGCCATATTTCATACGAATATCGGCAAAGTCACCGCCTCTTCCCTCTGATCCTGTTGGGTTGCAGAACAGAACGCCAAATCCTCTTGCTGCCGCAAGCTGCATGTCGTGATTGAAAATTTCTCCAAATGCACACTGCGGGCCTCCATGGATAAAGAGGATTGCCGGGTATTTTTTACCCTCCTCAAAGTTGACCGGTTTGATATACCAACCCTGTATCTCCACTCCGTTGGTATTGATAAAGTTCAGTCTTTCCACCTGAGAGTACTGATACTCTTCTTCCAAATGGGTATTTTCAGAAGTGAGCCTTACCTCATCTCCCCCTGCCAGCGGCCGTACATAAAATTCAGTGCCGCCAAGGCCTCTCATGGCGATGAGATAAAGGGTTTCACCAACGATTTCATAATCGATGACTTTTCCGCCTTCTGTGGTTACTGCTTCCGGCAGCAATGCCTCATCAGCCCAGTAGAACACTCTCGATGATTCCTTATCCAATCCGATGAAGTAAGTTCCACCTTCTACACGGGTCGGCTTATTGAGCCAGGTGCTTAAATAGCTCATATCGCAAACGACATTATCGTAAATGTGATAATCGCCTTTTTCGTTCTTGCGCAGCACATTTCCATTTTCAAGATTGATCAGGTCAATACATTCGTCCTGATATTCTCCGTGAAGCTTTCTGTCGCTACGGCATACTAACAGTTCTTTTTCAGAAACTGCGTCTAAATAGGTGTACACATAGGTTTCTGTTTCATCAAGACTCTTAACTTCATTCTTTTCCAAATCCATTAAGTATAGCTTTCCGCAGGTGTTCTGCACACCGCCGGATTTTACGCCGTACCAGGCAGCGTACACATCTTCGTAAGCAGTGATTGCCATCACAGAAAGGTCATCCGGTGTAATCTGCGTCAGCTGACCTGCGCTGTAAGCAAACACCCGTCCTCTCTTGCCGTCGCAGTAACCTGCGCTGTTGGTCCAGTACGGCACTTCCTCTGCAACAAAGTAATCTTCTTCCTCTTTTTTCAGGGCAGCATATTTCTCATAATCGCCGCCTGCCATCTCAAGGTACTCCTCATCGTGAAGATTGTCACTGCTCAAAAGGAAATAACGGTTATCGGAAATCCTGACAAAATCTGCAACGTTCTTGTGCACTGCAAACAAAAATTCTTTTGCTGCGGTATCCGTGTGCAGTCTGTAAAATCCGGTAATCGGAATTTGCTTTTCCTGCAATGCCTTGTGTTCTTCTTCTATTACAGCGGTAAAAATTACGGTGTTTTCCGTTTCCCAGTGATAAGCTCCAAGGTCAATGGATTCTGTCAGCTGTCGAAATTCTTTGGTTTCTGTATCAAAAATCCACAAATCCGTCAAGTAATCCTCACCACAAGTGCGGTTCTTTGTGAGAAGAATTTGCGTTCCCCTTCTCATCAGCCCGCCAAGATTCACATAATTGGCAAAGTGGTCTGCTCCGACTAATTTCTTTGTCATAGGCTCCTCCTTTTTCTGATAATTCATTTTTTATCATTTTAACCGCATAGACCCCTATGATAAAGTACCATCAAAAATTAAAGTTGTAGTCCAATTTTAAATTGGCACATCTCTTTTTCATAAAAAAACTGCCTGCACAACAGATTTTCTGTTTATGCAGGCAGTTATAAATTTTTTTGATATGCAAGTCCTACCGCTAACCGATATGTTTTTCGTTCTTTCTGTCTCTGCCCATCAAAAGCTCCACTGCGTCCTTTGCAGTAATTTTCTCGTTGATACAGTTGTAAATGCACTCGGTAATCGGCATTTCCACGCCGACCTTCTGTGCCAGCTGATATGCAGCCTCCGCAGTAAACATGCCCTCTACGACCATGCCTACCTTTTCAACGGCTTCGCTGGGTTTGATGCCCTCGCCAATCATAATGCCGCAGCGGCGGTTTCTGGAGTGCATGCTGGTGCAGGTTACGATTAAATCTCCGATGCCCGTAAGACCGGAAAAGGTTGCAATATCAGCGCCCAGCTTTACGCCCAGACGGCACATTTCAGTAATGCCGCGGGTCATCAGGGCAGCTTTTGCATTGTCGCCAAAACCGATTCCGTCGGAAATTCCTGCGCCTAAGGCGATGATGTTTTTCAGCGATCCCCCCAGTTCTACGCCGCAGACATCGTCATTGGTATAGACACGGAATCTGTCTGTCATGAACACGTCCTGCACATATTCTGCAAGGGCCATATCCTTTGAGGCAACGGCAACCGTAGTCGGCAGCGCTCTGCCCACTTCCTCCGCATGGGACGGGCCGGAAAGCACGACGTACTTCACGTCCGGTTTCAGTATGTACGCAATTTCGCTCATGCGCATAAGAGATCCCTGCTCGATTCCCTTTGCCACGTTGACAACCACCATATCGTCTTCGAGGAACGGAATCGCTTTCTCAAAGGCGCTTCTGAAATGCTGCGCCGGTGCGGAAAACAGCGCAATATCTGCGCCGTCAAGGGCTTCCTCTGTGGATTCCACAATCTGCAGATTCTCGCAAAACTTAATGCCCGGCAGGTATCTGACGTTTTCTCTGTTTTCCTGCATTTCCTTTACATGTTCCATGTTGACATCACACATTTTTACCTGATGTCCTTTATTGCTCAGTGTAATTGCAAGGGCTGTTCCCCAGCTTCCTGCTCCGATAACACCTATTGTTTTCATCTCAATTTCCTTCTTTCCGGCTACTTGTCAGCTTTCTTGCCGAAGCTGAGCCTGCTTTCTTCACCTTTTACGATACGTTTGATATTTCCCCGATGTGCATAAATCAAAAGAGCCGCCATGGCAGTGCCAATATACAGAAAACCCGGCTCCATGAAACTTGCAAGTACAGGAAAGGAAGCTGCTGCTGTAATGGATCCAAGGGATACCATACGGGTCACAGCAACGACAACCGCTACAATCAAAAGGGCAAGAAGTGCCAGCTGCCAGTTGACACCTAAAATTGCGCCAAAAGCAACGGCTACGCCTTTTCCTCCTTTAAATTTAAACACCACCGGCCAGATATGTCCGATAAATGCCGCCAGCGCACAGTACATCGCCGCAACAGGACCTGCAATGACAAATCCAAGCTTAACGGCAAGAAACCCTTTGCCGATATCGATTACCAGCGTGATCAGCGCCGCTTTTTTGCCAAGTACCCGAAGGGCGTTGGTCGTTCCCGCATTGCCGCTTCCCTCTTTTTTGATGTCCTTTCCTGCTGCCCGTGCAAGAAGTGTGGACGGGGAAATATTTCCAAGGAAATAGGCAAGGATAATCGAAATCACCACGGCTGCCGTCGATGGCATTTCATAGATGTCTGCCATCTTTAATCCACCTTCTCTCCTTTTTCTCTGAACACAAACTTAATCGATGTTCCTTCAAAACCAAAGCCTTCTCTGATTTTATTTTCCAAATATCTTGCGTAAGAGAAGTGCATTAAATCCCGCTTGTTAATCTGGAAAGAGAACAGCGGCGGTTTTACGCCTACCTGGGTCACATAGTAAATCTTCAGTCTCTTGCCCTTATCCGACGGCGGCTGCTTCATCATAGTCGCATCGGTCACAAGGCTGTTCAGCTGGCCGGTCGGCACTCTGAGCGCTCTCTTTTCAGCCACATATTTTGCCATCTTGATAACATCGAAGACTCTCTGCTTATCTTTAACGGAAATAAATACCATCGGTGCGTAAGACATGAACTGAAGCTCTGCTTCGATTTCTCGCTTAAAGTCCCGCATGGTGTTGGTTTCCTTCTGAATCAAATCCCATTTATTGACAACGATAACGATGCCTTTTCCTGCCTCATGGGCAACGCCGGCAATTTTCTTGTCCTGCTCGGTCACCCCTTCTTCTGCGTCAATCATCAGAAGACACACGTCGCACCGCTCGATGGCAGCAACGGCACGGATGACACTGTAACGCTCGATATCCTCGTTGACCTTGCTCTTTCTGCGAATGCCCGCCGTGTCGATTAAGGTATACTTATCGCCGCCCCATTCAAAAGGCGTATCGATGGAATCTCTGGTCGTTCCCGCAATAGGCGATACGATCACTCGCTTTTCGCCAATCAGGCAGTTAATCAAAGAGGATTTTCCAACATTTGGTTTTCCGATTACGGCAACCTTGATATCCTCCTCTTCCTCTTCTGCCAGTTCCTTCGGAAAGCTTTCTATAATTTCGTCAAGGACATCGCCGAAGTTCAGCATATTAGCTGCGGAAATCGCAATAGGCTCGCCGATTCCAAGCTCGTAAAAATCATAAAAATCGTCCGGCAGATTCCTTGGATTATCAATCTTATTGACAAGAAGCATGACCTTTTTGCCGGTTCTTCTCAGCATGATTGCCACTTCATTGTCGGCGTGGGTCAGCCCCTCTTTTCCGTCTACCATAAAAAGTATTACGTCTGCCATATCCATGGCGGTCTGTGCCTGCTCTCTCATCTGAGAAAGAATGACATCTTCGCTGTCAGGCTCGATTCCGCCTGTATCAATCAGGGCAAAATGAACGCCGCTCCACTCTGCCTCTGCATAAATTCTATCTCTGGTTACGCCGGGGGTGTCCTCTACGATGGAAACTCTTCTGCCTACCACTCTGTTAAAAAAGGTGGATTTTCCAACGTTAGGTCTGCCTACTACGGCTACGATTGGTTTACTCACTAAAAATTCCTCCTGCAAATTCTAACGGATCGAATTCTTTCAGGTCATCCATACCCTCTCCCACGCCGATATACTTAATCGGCAGGTCAAATTCGTCCGCAATGGTGATGGCGATACCGCCCTTTGCAGTGCCGTCCAGTTTTGTCAGCACAACGCCGGTGATTTCCGCCACTTCGTTAAATTCCTGAGCCTGAGACACTGCGTTTTTGCCGGTGGTCGCATCCAGCACCAGCAAAGTTTCTCTGGCCGCCTCAGGAAATTCTCTGGAAATGACTTTGTTCATCTTTTCCAGCTCGTTCATCAGATTTTTCTTGGTCTGCAGTCTGCCCGCCGTATCGCAGATCAGAACGTCCATGTTCTTTGCTTTTGCCGACTGAATGGCGTCGTAAATGACCGCCGAAGGGTCTGCCCCCTCCTGATGGCGCACCGTGTTCACACCGATTCTCTGACCCCAGATTTCAAGCTGTTCGCCGGCTGCCGCTCTGAAAGTATCTGCCGCTCCAAGAAGAACAGTTTTTCCTTCACTGCGGAGCTTATGGCCGATTTTGGCAATGGACGTAGTCTTTCCGCCGCCGTTAATGCCAATCATCAGAATGACTAAAGGTGTATCTGCGCAAAGTCTGTTGCGCTCGCCCTTATCCATCAACTGAGCGATGACCTTCGCCAAAGCTTCCTTGATATTCTCCGGTTTTGTAATGTAGTTTTCTTTGATATACTTTCTCAGGTCTTCCATGATTTTCATGGTGGTGTCCATGCCGATATCCGATGTAATCAGGATTTCCTCCAGTTCGTCCATCAAATCTTCGTCAATTTCCGGTCTTCCCATGATAGCGTCGCCGATTCGCTCGGACAGCTTGCCGAAAAACCCTTTTTTCTCTTTAAAAAGTGCCATAAATGAATTGATCCCTTTCCGGTTTTCACCGTTTATTTTTGCAAATTATAACGTAAAGTCGTCGCCGAGGCGCAGACTCAAAAGCTTGGAAATACCGTGTTCCGGCATGGTTACGCCGTAAAGTACGTCGGCATGCTCCATGGTCGCCTTCTGGTGGGTTACCAGAGCGAACTGAATATTGTCGAATTTGCGCAGATACTTGGCAAATCTGTCAATATTGGCATCGTCCAGCGCAGCTTCCACCTCGTCCAGAATACAGAACGGCGTCGGCTTTGTCTTCAGTACCGCAAACATCAGCGCAATGGCGGTCATAGTCTTTTCGCCACCGCTCATCAGATTGATATTCTGCAGCTTCTTGCCCGGCGGCTGTGCGATAATGTCGATGCCCGATTCCAAAGGATTGTTTTCGTCTTCCATGCGAAGCTCCGCATGACCGCCGCCGAACAATTCCTTGAAAATCACCTCAAAATGCTCCACTACCTGATCGAAGTTTTCTTTGAACCTGGTCTTGATGGTCGTGTCCATCTCGGCAATAATGCCCCGCAGTTCGTCCATGGCAGTGACGATGTCTTTTCTCTGAGTCGTCAAAAATTCGTAACGCTGGCTAACGGTTTCGTATTCTCTGATAGAGCCTACATTGACCTCTCCCAGCTCTCTGATTCTGTTTCTGATTTCCCTGCTTTCCTTGACAGATGTGCTCATGACAAAATCCGGATTTCTCAAATCCACCGCCTGGGCATAGGAAATCTCGAAATCCTCCCAAAGTCTTTCTTTCAAAGTATCCAGCTGGGTTTCGTTCTTTGCCACCTTGATTTCAAGCTGGTATTTCTGGTCCTGACAGCTGTTGATTCGCTCCGTATAGCCCTGCTGCTCCTTGGTTACACCGCTGAGCTTTTCCGTCAAAGCGCTTCGCTTTTGGGTAATTTCTTCGATATAGGTTTCTGTGGTCTGCTTTTCTTCTGCCAGCTTTGCAATATCTTCCTCTGCGCCGTCTGTGCCGAACAACAGCCGGTTCTTTTCTTCTCCCAAAGCAGAAAGCTGTCTTTCCTTGGTTTCCTTCTGGAAACGGTAATCCTCCGCCGTTTCGGAAATCCGCTCCAAAAGTCCTTCTATGTTGGTTTTCTTGGTTTCCCATTCGCTTGCAGCAATTCTGGTTCTGGTAATAGCCTCGCTAGCTTCGTCGATGACAGCTTTCTTGGCTTCGTAGGCTGCCATAGCCTCCTCAATTCTGTCGTTTACTGTCTCAATCTGACCTTCCGCCTCTTTCATCTCGGCAAGGAGGGTTTCTACGGTATGCTCAGCTGCCCGGCTGTCCTTATCGATGGAGATAAGCTCCTTTGCAAATCTTTCGCTGCTGTCCGTAATCTGATGCAGGGCATCTTTCAGTGCAGAAATTCTTCCCGCAAAGGAAACCTGATTCAGCTCTGTTTCTCTCTGGCTCTGGCGCAGGGTTGCAAGCTCAGAATCGATTGCTTCCGCCTGCTCTGCCGCCTTGCGGCTTTCCTCTGCTGCCTTTGTCAGCTCCTCTCTAAGCCCTTCGATTTCCTTTTCCAGGGCGGCAATTTCACTGCGCCGCTCAAGAAGATTTGCCGTTTTATTCTTATACTTACCGCCGGTGATAGCGCCGCTGACGTTGATAATTTCACCGTCTAAGGTCACAAAGCGCAGGCCGCTTGCAGAAAGCTTGGAAAGCCTGATGGCTGCGTCCATATCCTCAGCAATGACCACTCTGCCCAGCAGATAATCGAAAATATTTCTGTATTCATCACGGCAGGAAATGCAGTCGGCCGCAAGGCCTTTGTATCCTGCATCTCTGCTGATTTTCTCGTCAATTCTGGCTCTGCCGCCTTTGATGGAGGCCGCCGGAAGGAAGGTCAGACGACCTGCCTTGTTTTCTTTCAGCTTGGCGATCGCCCGCTTTGCGCTGTTGTCATCGTCGCAGATGATGTTCTGCATCTGGCCGCCCAAAGCTGTCTCGATGGCAACCTCAAGGCCGCTCGGTACTTCCATCAGCTCGGCAACTACGCCGGAAATACCGGAAAGTCCACTGCGCATAATATATTTCACTGCATAGTTATAGCCTTCGTAATTGTTTTCCATCTCCTCGATGGTCTTTTTTCTTGCCGTCTTCTGGCTGCCGGAAAGCTTCAGCTCCTCAATCTTGGCGCCGTTCATCTTTCTGCGGTTCTCAAGGTTTTGCTTTTCCGCTGCAAGAGCAGAAATCTTCTCTTTAATTTCAGAAAGTCTGACCTCGTTCTGCCTGCTCTCTGCCTCAGCTTCTGCCAGTTTTTCGCTGCTTTCTTCCTGACTTTCTGCTGCGCCGCTTGCTTCCTGATTCAGCTGGTCTTTCCGCTTCTGCAAAGTCTCTCGAATGCTTTCATAGCTCTTTGCTTCGCTCTTTTTGGAAGCGATTAAATTGTGCAGACGGAACATTTCTTCCCTGCCGTTATCGATGGTATCGGTCAGCTCCGACGCCTCTCTTGTCAGTGCGCTGTGAGAAGCCACCTGTTCCTGCAGAGAAGCTGCCGCTTCCTCGTGGTTTTTCAAAATTTCCCCTTTGGATTTTTCCAGCTGCGCCTTGTTTTCTTCTTCACGCAAAAGTCTGCCCGACAGCTCTTCAATTTCGCCTGCCAGTCTTTCGCTGTCCTTTTCAATACCGGAAAGGCGCTCCTTGCTCAGCTGGCTTTCGCTGCTGCGGCGGTTCATTTCTTCCACGATATGTAGCAGCTTGTCCCTTGCTTCGTTTCCAAGCTGCTCTAAATGCTCGTTCTGTTCTCTGTCCGCTTCCGCTTCCTTGTCGATGTTTTGCTTCTTCTCGCTGATCGCTGCAAGTTCTTCAGAAAGACCTGCGATATCCTTCTGGTAAATATCGTTTCTGGAAAGGATATTGTCTATATTTTTCAGTGTGATGTTGATTTCTAAATCACGGTAGCGTTCTTTCAGCTCCAGATATTCCTTCGCCTTGATGCTGTCTTCTCTGAGGCCGTCGATTCTGCCTTCGATTTCTGAAACAATGTCGTTGACTCTGTCCAGATTGTTGCCGGTGGATTCTAGCTTTCTTTCGGCCTCTGCCTTCTTGCTTTTGTACATGACAACGCCGGCAGCTTCCTCAAAGATTTCTCGTCTGCTTTCCGGTTTGTTGCTGACAATATCTGCAATCTTACCCTGGCCGATGAGGGAATATCCGTCGACACCGATTCCGGTATCCATAATCAGCTCCCTGATATCTCTCAGCCTGCACTGATTGTTGTTAATCAGGTATTCACTTTCGCCGGAGCGGTACATTCTTCTGGTAATCGCAACTTCGTTGTAGTCGATATCCAAAATACCGGTGGAGTTATCGATTACTAAAGTAACCTCAGCCATTCCACGGGATTTGCGGCTGGCAGTTCCTGCAAAAATGACTTCTTCCATCTTGCCGCCTCGCAGGGCTTTTGGACTCTGCTCACCAAGGACCCATCTGATGGCGTCGCTGATATTACTTTTTCCGCTTCCGTTAGGGCCTACAATACAGGTTACCCCCTCGTGAAACTCTATGACTACCGGTTCTGCAAAGGACTTAAACCCGTGCATTTCTAGCCTTTTAAAATACATACTAGCCTTTCCTCTTTCTATTGATGTGTGTTTTTATTTCGTAAATTCCTGCCGGTTTTGTGCGTCTATTCCATATTCCTCGTCAAAACCCATTTTCTGACAATAGACGAAAAGTCTCTTTTGCGGCATTCTGCTCCGCTTCCTTCTTGCTCTTACCGCAACCTTTTCCAAGAACCTTTCCGTTACAGGTCAGATGCACGTAGAAAGTTTTGTCGTGATCCGGCCCTTCCTCCCGGTCCAAATGGTAGGAAATAGTAACTTTCTTGCCCCGCTTTTGCAAAACCTCCTGCACCTTGGTCTTGTAATCGGTAAAAAGCCTGCCGGCAAGGGCATCTTCCACAGTCTGCGCAAACTCCCTCGAAACAAAGCGAAAGGCTTCTTCATAGCCGCCGTCGAGATAAATTGCGCCAACTACCGCTTCCACCGCATCAGCCAAAATGGATTCTCTGTGCCTGCCTCCGGAATGTTCCTCGCCTTTTCCCATGTTCAGATACTCGCCGATATCAAGCCTTCTGGCAACCTGCGCCAGAGACTTTTCGCAGACAATCAGGGCTCTTGTTTTCGTCAGCTTCCCCTCGTCCACTTTTTCCAGAAGCTTATAAAGCTCCACGCTGATGATGGCGTCAAAAAATGCGTCGCCCAAAAACTCAAGGCGCTCGTTGTTGTTCTTGCCCTCGGTTCCGTGCTCTCTGCAGAAGGAACTATGGGTCAGCGCCTTGTTCAAAAGTTCTTTATCATTAAATGTATATTGGATTTTCTGTTCAAAATCTCCGTTATTCACTGATTAATATCTCCTCAATCTCCAAAACTGAATTCTGTATGGTGTCCACCACCTTTTCCTCTACATAAGGAATGGATTTGATGATCGTCTGCTTTACAGCCAGCCCATCGGAAGAACCGTGCATTTTCAGCAGCGCTCCCTTTACGCCAAGCAGCGGCGCTCCGCCATATTCTGCGTAGTTGAACTCTTTTTTAATCTCGGAAAGCTGATCTTTTAAAAGAATTGCTCCCAGCTTGGATTTGGTCGTGGAAAGGAATCTGCGCTTCATCTCCCGCAGAACCATAAGGCCCATGCCTTCGGTCAGCTTAATGATTGCATTTCCCGTAAAACCATCGGTAACGATGATATCGCATACGCCGTCCTGCAGACTTCTTGCTTCGATACTGCCGATAAAGTTCAGCTTGCTCTTTGAAAGCAGCTCATAGGCAGCCTTTGTCAAAGTCGTGCCTTTGCCTTCTTCTGTGCCGTTATTGACAAGCCCCACCGTCGGATTTTCCCGTTTCAAAACCTTTTCCATATAAATGCTGCCCATGGTAGCAAATTCCAAAAGATTATTCGGTTTACATTCCGCATTAGCGCCTGTATCCACCAAAAGAGACGGCTGCATGCCGATAACCGGATAAACTGTCGCCAGAGTCGGTCTGTCGATACCCTGGATTCTGCCCAAAATAAAGAGTCCGCCCGCCAAAAGCGCTCCCGTACTTCCTGCCGACAGGAATACGTCCGCTTCTTTGTTCTTTACCATATTCAGACCCTTTACGATGGAAGAATCCTTCTTGGTTCTTACCGCCTTAACCGGCGCTTCATCGTTGGTGATTTCTTCACTTGCGTCGATGACCTCTATCCTTTCAGCGATGGCGCCATACTTGGCAAGACACGCCTTAATTTTATCCTCATGACCGATAATCATAATCTGGTCTTTGATTTCCTTTGCTGCTGCAACTGCACCTTCTACAATGACTTCCGGTGCGTGGTCGCCGCCCATACCGTCCAATAAAATTCTCATACTGTTCCTCCCCGCTCGCACCCTGCGAGCATACATAATTTATTCTAACACAATTCCCTGTTTTATGCAAGAAAGCGCCCACCTGCGCACACTATATTTTTTGTGCTACTAGTGTGTGCTGTCGTCTCTCCCTTTGTCTTCATCTATCGTGCGCCATCTTCTTCTCCCGCTACTAGTGATATGCTTCCTTCTAGGTAGAC